>Ga0073934_10005874_pt1 | contig 18460 bp, 15 predicted proteins | sample LarsenN4metaG_FD_76834 | JGI IMG/M metagenome (GOLD analysis project Ga0073934, IMG submission 76834) | Hot spring sediment bacterial and archeal communities from British Columbia, Canada, to study Microbial Dark Matter (Phase II) - Larsen... ... | reverse complement strand
GCCTGCGGCTTCCTTCAGATTCCACCTCGCGGTGGACACCCTTGCCGTTCGGCTAGCAGTTCCCCTGATCGGGCCTGCGAAGGTCTTTCACCTCCTAGGTCTGCGCCCTGCCGGGCGCACAACCAAAAAAACGGGGAGTTTGGTTAACTCCCCGTCCTTACAGCACATTTAGCTCTTGGCTGTCCTCCGTTTTCGATCAGGCACCCTCACCCGGCCTCGGCCACCTCTCCGTGTAGAATCGGTTCCTGGCAGATCGCCTTGCGCGATGACTCAAACGATTCAACGGCATTTGGTATTTATGGCTGACCCAACATCATCAGACGAGCCGTCGTCGAGATTTCCACCTCGGCGCTCTTGGTTTCCATTACCGGCAAACGCACGATAAATTCACTTCCCTTCCCGATCCCCTCGCTTTTGGCTTCGACGGTGCCGCCGTGCAGCTCCACCAGTGCTCGAACCAAAGATAAGCCAATGCCGAGTCCGCCCTCTGATCGGGCAAGCGTCGACTCCACTTGTGAGAACATATCGAAAACATGCCCCAAGTGTTCGCGGGCGATGCCGAAGCCGGTGTCTTTGACAGACAGCACTAATTCCTGTGCACCTCCTTCGGACGCTTGCAGTCTAGCGGCGACTTCAATGTTGCCGTTCTGTTCACTATATTTGGATGCGTTGTTGATCAGGTTCGATAATACTTGCGCCAAGCGTACTTCGTCGCCGTTTAGATAAATGGTTTCGGCCGGCAGTGACACCCTGAGCCTGTGACCATTCTCCTCGATGTGCGGCCGCGAGGTCTCGATCGCTTGATCGACGATCGCTTTCAGCGTCACGCGCTGCCTTTTTAGTTCGATCTTGCCCCGGCTGATTCGGCTCACGTCCAGGAGATCGTCAATCAAGCGGACCATTTGATTGAGCTGGCGGTCAATAATATCGCGCGCGATTTGCAGATGCTCCGCGCTCACGTTCGGCTGTTTCATGATTTGAACTGCATTCCGAATGGGCGCGAGCGGATTACGCAGCTCATGCGACAGCGTCGCTATGAACTCGTCCTTGCGCGTCTCCGATTCGCGCAGAGCCGCCTCGATTCGCTTGAGCTTCGTGATGTCCAGCGCCGCGCCCCGCAAACCAATGATTTCGCCGGCCTGGTTTCGAATTGCTTCGATGCCATAGTCGAAGTAGTAATTCTCGCCGTTGTGAGGAACTACAACCTCGCGCCGCTCGCCGATGCCCGTCGTTAGCACCCGTTGTTTAATGGCGATTAGGTCGCGCACCGATTCCGGTGCCAGGACCTCGTCGTCGCGCTTGCCAAGGATTCGGGCTGGGTCCGTGACCGGCGGTTGCGAGTTATGGACCCACGTAAAGCGCAGATCTTTATCGCAGGTAAAGACCACCATCGGCGAGTCTTGCAGCGCCAAGCGAAAACGCGCTTCTGATTCCAGCAGCGCCTCTTGCATGCGCCGGCTTTCGGTAACGTCGTGAATCACACACGCATAACCCCTGAGTGTTTTATCCTCATTGCGCAGAGCCGTAAGCGTAACGTTAGCGCGGAAACGCGAAAAATCCTTGCGCACGAACCAGCCTTCTTGCTCGTAAGGCGCATCCGCCGCCGCCGCCGCCGCCGCCGCCGCCGCCGCCTGCAAATCACGGTCCGGCTTACCCGCTTTACGATCCGCGGGTTCGTAAAGAATCTCCAGCGGACAGCGGATCGCCTCCTCGTAGCGAAAACCGGTCAGACGCTCCGCGCCGGTATTCCATGTGGCGATCCGGCCTTGCTCATCGAGCATGAAAATGGCGCGGTCTTGGACGCCGGCGAGAAGCAAGCGAAAGCGCTCTTCGCTCGCCTGCAGCGCGCCTTCGCGCTGGCATCGCTCGATAAAGTCCACCGCCTGGCGCGCATAGAGTTCGAGGCGGCGCAACTCTGGCTCGCTCGGGCTGTGGACTTCGCGGAAGTGGGTCGAGAGCATACCTAGAGGTGTTCCGTCCGAAGCGATCAGAGGGGTAGACTGCACAGCGCGGTATCCGGCAGCCCGAGCAACGGGACGAAGCGGCTCGTACGCCGGGTCCGTTTCGACATCTTCGATTATGACACGCTTGCCCGAACCAAGCGCTCTGGCGCAGGCCGAGTCGTCTTCTGCCGTGACTTCTCGGAAAATGTTCAAAAAGGCCGGCTGAAAGCCGCGCTGTGCCGCGATCACCAGCACGCGACGATTGGGATCGACAATTTGCACGTTCCCCATATCGGCGCCGAGTAATTCGATGGTCGCGTCGAGCATTTCTTCAAGCCCCCGACTCAGTGTCGGCATGCCCCACAACCGCGAACTCAACTCATTCAACCGCGCCAACGACTTTGCCTCGGTTGTTATCACCGCCTCGCGTTCGGCGATCGCATCGCGCGCCGCTTCCGCCTCCGCTTCGCGGGCCTCCGCGATGATGCGCCGCTCGCGCTCCGCGGCGCTCGCCTTCGCTGCCTCTCCGGCACTCACAAGGGCATTGTGAAGCGCCTGTACTTCGAAGACAGCCAAGTTGTCGATTGCCACAGGCTCACCGCGCTGAATCGACTCGGCCGACTTTGCCAGTGCGGCGATCGGGCCGCTGAGCCTCCGGCCCAATAAAAGCGCACCCGCGACGCTCAAAAGCAGCAACAACATGCTCCCACCCATCAGCAGATAGAGCGGGCGTTGTAACTGAGCATTGACCCAGCTTTGAGGAACTCCGATTGCCGCCACCCAGCCGGTCACCTTTGAGCGCATGAACGCAATGTAGACTGGCTCGCCTTCGAGATTGCGCCCCCCGGTGCCGGCGCCTTCGTTCCCTTGAGAAATTCGCTCGATGAGGTCGCGGCTCGCTTTCTTGCCGACAAACTTCTCGGCATCACGGGTCCGCGCCACGACGACGTTGTTGCGGTCGAATAATGCGCCGAACCATTCAGGCGGGGGTTGATGTTGGCGCAAAAGGTCCGTGAACGCCTCTAGGCCGAGCGTCACCTCCAAAATGTAGAGCACTCTGGCCTCGCGGATGATCGGAAGGTTTATTGATAAAGTCGGCGCGCGTGTACTAAGGGCAAGGAAAAGATCGGAGATAACCGGTTGGCGCGTCGCAATTGCTTGCTTCACCGTACCAGGAGAGCCGAGCGGCAGATCCGGATAATTTGCATCGCGCAGGTCTGCACGGGAATCGCGAAACGGATTCGGCAACGGCGCACCGTACGGCCTCAGAGTGTTGATGATTTGCTGACCGTCGAGATCGAAAAGCAGGATGCGGCCGCCTTTGACTTGTTCCGCTGCGGCTGACGCGAGCTTGTGAAAAGCTGCAAAATCACGCGCGTCGAGATATTGCGATCCGGCGAGCGTCTGCGATATCGATTGCGCGATAACGATCTGCCGGTCCACCGCGAGGGAGAGAGCGCGGGCCGTGTCCAACACCCGGGATTCGAATTGATCGCGGTGTTGCCGGAGTTCATGGTAGACCGCGGCTCCGGCAAAAACCAGCAGCGGCAGCACCGCCGCTAGCACGAGCAGAACCAGATGATAGCGAAGCCTTATCGGCTGTTGGGTCACTGTAAGTGCCTGTCCTCAGCTCACTGCCCACCCGGTATTGCAGAATGTGCTCGTGAGGAGAAGCCAATAGACAACGACGAGATGTGCGTTGTCAATGCCGCGGATCAAAAAGCTGTAGCGGTTGTCAATGTGCGCCGTCTGCGGCGAGACCATCGGCTCCGGCCGTTCTTGGAATGCGAGTTCAAGCGCCTGCAACCGGGCTCGATCGGCGCTTGCGCTCGCGCAGCCGCTGGAAAAATAGCGCGAGCATCGCGCTCGCTTCGTCGGCCAGCACTCCTCCGGTAACGGGGAGCTGATGATTGAGTCGCGCATCCTCACACAAACGATAGAGTGATTCCACCGCGCCAGCTTTGCTGTCCAGGCAGCCGTAAACCAATCGGCCGAGGCGCGCCTGCAGGAGCGCACCGACGCACATGATGCAGGGCTCCAGTGTAACGTATAGGGTGCAATGGCTCAGACGCCAGCTGCGGAAATGACGCGATGCCTGCTCGATGGCAAAGATTTCCGCGTGCCCGAGAGGATTTTGGCTCTCTTCGCGGCGGTTAAAACCCCGCCCGACCACCGTCCCGTCCGAAATAACCACCGCGCCAACCGGCACCTCATCGCGATCGGCGGCTTCGCTTGCGGCGGCCAAGGCAAGCCGCATGTAGAAAACGTCGTCCGGCTTCATGAGGAAAATGACGATAACACAATCGCCGACTCGGACAAGCGTAACGCCGCGGCGCTATTGCGAGCTTCGTCGGTCAGCAGAACGGAGCGTCCGGCACCATCTTACGGATGCATGTATTCGATTGGCGGCGGCTCGATGTCGGTGACGACTTCGGTGACTCCGGGCACGGATTTGGCCACGCGCACGATCTCGGTTTCCAGATCGGGGTCCGCCAGTATTCCGGAGATGTTGACTCGCCCTCCGTCGCTCTTGACCGTGAGCACGACGTTGCGTGTCCTGGACGACGTGATCAATGCTGCCTGCACACGGGCCGTTGTGGTCAAATCTTGAAAAGCCTTGAGCGATTCCGCATTGGGCTGGAATTCCGGCCGCTCCACCGTATCGGCGATCAAGGCTACCGCCGTGTCGACGGGAACCCGGGCGCTGTTGAGAACCAGATCATAGCCAACCGGGTCCTGCCAATCCTCATTGAACAAAGCGCGAAACCGCCGGCTGCGCACGCGATCGAGTTCCTGGAGATATTGCCGCGCCCGCTCCGGATCCAGGTTTCTTTGCGCTCTCACCTGGTGAATGCGATATTCCATCGGCGCCACGATCATGACCCTGACAACATGGCGGATATTGGCCAACAGCTGCTGGCCGGCGCGCCCGTGATAAACCAGCTTGCCTCCTTGCGCCATCTCGCACATCGCCGCCTGCAGGGTGATGCGATACAACCTGAGGCTTTCGTGCCAGCGTTCCCACCAATGTCCCTTCGCTTCCAATATCTCGGTATACTTCGCCTCGGGAATGCCGTAACGATTGCTCGCTTCGATCAGCACCTCGCGATCGACGCAGCGGTAATTCAATCGGGCAGCGACGCCGTTGGCGATTGCCCCGCCTTCGCTGTAGGCGCTGTGGGCTATGGTCACGACCGACATGGCGAACCCCCTTTGCAGGCTTATTGACCAGACGACAAGATAAGCTCCTGGTGAGATATACGCTGCTTTATGGCGATTAGTAGACCTTTTTCAGACTCGCGACAAGACCTATTCGCCGCTCGGCACATCACGCGAGCGCGACGTTCTGCTGGAATTTAGCGATTTCGACGTTCCATCGAAGCCGCTGGCGAATCGCTTCCGCCAAGCCGTTCGCGCCGGCGGGCTCGCCGTGGACGATATAGGTTTTTTTCGGCGCCTTATCGAACGTCCCGAGCCAGCGCAGTATTTCGCCCTGATCGGCGTGAGCCGAGAAACCGTCGAGCACCCGGATCTGCGCCCGGACCGAGATCACCTCGCCGAGCATCTTGATCTCCTTGGCGCCGTCTTGCAGCGTCCGGCCGCGGGTCCCTTCGGCCTGAAATCCGGCAAGCAGGACCGTCGTATTCGGATCCGGCAAGCGCTGCTTCAAATGGTGCAAAACGCGGCCCCCCGTCGCCATACCGCTTGCCGAGATGATGATCATCGCGCCGCGCGCGTTATTGATCGCCTTCGATTGCTCCTGTGTCTTGGCGACGATCATGCGCTGCGAGCGCAGCGGGTTGCGCTCGTCGCTCAACTGCGCCATTTCGACATCGTGCTCTTCGCTGTGGCGGCCGTATATTTCAGTCGCTTCGATCGCCATTGGGCTGTCGACATAGACCGGTATCGGCGGTATCTCGCCGCTGTCCTCCATGGCGCGGATCGTATACACCAGTTCTTGGGTCCGGCCGATGGCGAAGGCCGGAATAATCAAGCAGCGCTGGCGCGCGGCGGTCTCTTTGATGATGTCGCGCAGTTCCGCCGCCGATTCTTGCGGGTGCGATCGGTTGCCGTAGGTCGATTCGATCAGCAACCAATCGGCGCCGCGGGCCGGCTCGGGATCCTTCAGAATCGGTCGGGCGTATCGGCCGAGATCGCCGGAATCGAGCAAACATTTGACGGCGCCGTTCACGGCAATGGAAATGCGCGCGCAGGCGGCGCCAAGGATATGCCCGACGCGTCGGAATTCGAGCACGCCGTCTTTTGCGACTTGCACGGACGTGCCATTGCGCGTCGGCTGCAATAGCCGCAAGGATGCTTCGGCATCTGCAACCGTGTAGAGGGGCAGCGCGGGGCTGTGTTTCGAGTATCCTTTGCGATTGGCGTACTGCGCTTCCTCTTCCTGCAGGTGCGCCGCATCGGGCAGCATCACGCGCAATAAATCGCAGGTTGCCGGGGTCGCGAACACCGGTCCTCGATAGCCTTTGGCCACCAGACGGGGCAGATAACCCGAATGATCGATGTGCGCATGAGTCAAGATGACGGCGCGAAGTCGGCGCAAGTCGACCGGCACCGGCGTCCAATTTTTCAGACGAAGCTCTTTCAGCCCCTGGAACAAGCCGCAATCGATCAATATCTGCTCGGAGTCGATGGACAGAAGAAACTTCGAACCGGTCACGCCGCCCGCGGCGCCGAGAAACTGTAACGTCGGTGCTGCATTCGCCATAAGTTTTTCACCTCCGGATGGCGACACCTTACGTAATACAGACCTGATCAGGATGTGCAAGCGAAGAGCCATTGTAAACGGCAAAAAAAAAGGGCATTCTCCGTCGCGAAGAATGCCCTTCATAACGGCCCTTGCGCCCTCGCTCCACACCACCCGAACCGGCGAAGCAAGCGGGCGCTTGGACCTTACGATGACTGCTGGTCTGATGGTTGGCGTTTATGGGCCTGGCGCCTGAGGAGACGCGATGTACCAAGCGAGGATAGTCCTGCTCGGCGCGGCCGTATGGTTGGCGTGGCCCAATCCGGTCTGGCCGCTGGCCGGATTAAACGATGCGCTAGTGCGCAATTTGATTCCGCTGGCGAGTTTCCGCAGAGATTTCAAAATCACCGCCGGCAAGGATCAAGGACGCGTCGTGCCGCTCATGTCGCGCCCCGATCTCGCCGACCAAAAAAAATCGAAGATTACTTTTGGCGATTACGCGACCGTGCATTTGGCGCAAAACCCGCTCGGGGCGCTCTTGCTGGAGCGGCTCGATCTGATCAAAAACCGGAGCTACGTGATCTATGATCCGCCTCTGCCGGTGCTCCCGTCGGATGTCGCAGCGGTCGCAAGTTTTCAGCGCGAGACGCGCTATCGCATGTTCAGCGCCGACACCGGCAGGCTCAAACGATCCGGCCGTGTCAGCCACTCGGTCCGGCGCATTTCGGCCGCGCAGTTCGACACGCCCGCCGGCAATGTGGACGGTTTTTTCATCGAGATGGACCATCGCATGGAGATGGAACTGCTGAGCGAACTGCGCATCAATCTGGGTCTGGGCTGCCGCGAAGGCGAAGGTCCGGTCTTCGGCACCGGCCAGTTTACCCTGACCAGACTGGGCGTGTTCTCGGAGGTCAAAGGCGCCGCGGCCGCCGTGATGCCGTAGCGGATGAACAACAGACAGCGCCGCTCGATGGCGTGGCGCCATCGAGCGGCGAATTAGGGACTCAATCCAGCACCGCGCCTCAAGCCGCCTTGACGGTGATCTTGCGCGGCTTGGCCTCTTCGGCCTTGGGCAGATTGAGAGTCAATACCCCGTGCTTCAACTCGGCGGTAATTTTGCTCTGATCCACCTTTTCGTTTAGCTCGAACTGGCGAAAGAAATTGGCCAGGCCGTATTCGCGATAGAATGGCTCGCCGGGCGCGACGTGAGCCGCCTTGCCGCGGATGGTCAGACAGTTATTCTCCACGCGCACATCCAAACCTTCTTTAGCCACGCCGGGGAGATCGGCTTTCACGACCAATCCGTCAGCGGTTTCAAAAATATCGACTGGCGGAGTGATGTATCGTTCCAGGCTTCGGGTATCTTCCCTGCTCGTCGGCGAAGTTTTTTCTTGAGCCGTCGTTGCTACGGTTCTTTCAGCCATGGTCTCCTCCTTCCTCACAGCACTTGGACGCTGATCTGTTTCGGTTTGGCCGCTTCGGCTTTGGGCAACGTCATCACCAGCAAACCATTCCTGTATTGCGCCTCAATCTTCGCCGCGTCGACTTCTCCGGGCAGATCGATGCTGCGCACGAACTTGCCGCTGGCCCGCTCGTTGCGATGAAAGGCTTCGGGCTTGACGTCGCCGACGCCGCCCTTTTCTCCGGACAGGGTCAAGCGATTTTGCACTGCCGTAACGTTGATCGATTGCGGGTCGACTCCGGGGGTCAACGCCTCGAGGTAATAATGGTCGTTGTCCTCGAGGAGATTGATCAGAGGATACCGCCGCGGTTCGCGCCCCGGCAAGAAAGCCACGCGCTGGCTCGGCGAACGGCTAAACCCAAACCCTTCGAAAGCCCGGTCGATCTCGTTTCTGAGAGCTTCCATCTCGGCAAACGGATTCCATTCAGCCATTTTTCTTCCTCCTTTCGGTCCAATTCGATTGACCCTCAGTTAATCATGCCGCCGGTTTTGTCAAGCCGTCCGGTTCATGCGGCGCAGAGTTTTTCTCAATGCTGCCAGGTCGTCGAGTCCGGTTGACTTTCTCCCCGGCGCAGAGGCCGCAAAGGCTCCGGTTTCAATTCATCCGCTTCCAGGCTCCGGCGCAGAACCTCGTCGACCGTCTCGACGAATTCAAAATGCATGGATTCACGCGCCGACGGCGCCAACTCCTCGAGATCTTTTCGATTGAGCGCCGGCAACAGCACGGTGCTTATTCCCGCGCGTTTGGCGGCCAGCACCTTCTCCTTGATCCCGCCGACTGGCAATACCAGCCCGCGCAAACTGATCTCGCCGGTCATGGCGACGTCCTTGCGCACGCAGCGATCGGTCAGCAAAGAAACCAGAGCGGTAAACAGCGTGACGCCCGCGCTCGGACCATCTTTCGGAATGGCTCCTGCGGGAAGGTGAACGTGCACATCTTGTTGCTTAAAGACCGCGTCCTCGATCCCGAGCAAATGTGCGCGCGACTTGACTAGGCTGAGCGCGGCCTGTGCGCTCTCTTTCATGACATCGCCCAATTGCCCGGTGAGTATGAGCTTGCCGTCGCCGGCCATTCGGGTTGCTTCAACGAACAGGATATCGCCGCCCACCGGCGTCCAGGCGAGGCCGGTCGCCACGCCGGGCAGACTCGTGCGCAGCGCCACCTCATTGTAGAATTTCGCCGCTCCGAGATAGGCGCGCACCGAGGGCGCGTCCACCGTGATCGGCTCGCCGTTCCCTTCGGCCACTCGCGTTGCGACGCCGCGGCAGATCGCGCCGATTTCGCGCTCGAGCTGTCGAACTCCCGCTTCGCGCGTATAGCCTCGAATCACTTCGGCCAAAGCGTCGTCGGTGATGATCAACCGCTCGGCGCTCAATCCGACGGCGCGCAGTTGCCGCGGCACCAGATATCGCCGCGCGATGACCGCTTTGTCCTCCTCCGGATATCCGGCGAGTTCGATGACTTCCATGCGGTCGCGCAAAGGCGCCGGGATCGCATCGAGAACGTTGGCGGTAGCGACAAACAGAACCTGGCTCAGATCGAAAGGAACGTCGATGTAATGATCCTGGAAGGTGCCGTTCTGCTCCGGGTCGAGCACCTCCAGCAAAGCCGCGCTGGGATCGCCCTGAAAGCTGGCGTGCAGCTTGTCGATTTCATCGAGCATAAACACCGGGTTCTTACTGCCGGCGCGCTTGATCCCCTGGATGATCCGGCCCGGGAGCGCGCCGATGTAGGTGCGGCGGTGGCCGCGAATTTCCGCCTCGTCGTGAACTCCGCCCAAACTCTGCCGGACAAACTTTCGGTTCATCGCCGTGGCGATGCTTTGCCCGAGCGAGGTCTTGCCGACGCCCGGAGGTCCGACGAAGCATAGGATCGGGCTCTTGCCGTTCGGGTTAAGCTTGCGCACCGCCAGAAATTCAACAATGCGTTTCTTCACCTTGTCCAGATCATGGTGATCGGCGTCAAGCACCGCGCGCGCTTTGGCGAGATCGATGCTTTCTTCGCTGGCGATACTCCACGGCAACTCCAGCAGCCAGTCCAGGTGCGCCCGCACCATCGAGTATTCCGGCGAAGCGTCCGGCATGCGCTCGAGGCGGGAAACCGACTTGAGCGCCTCCTGTTCCGCCTGCTGCGGCATTTTCGCCGCGGCGATTTTCGTTCTGAGTTCGTCGAACTCGGCCCCTTTGCCGTCGCCATCTCCGAGCTCCTTCTGAATCGCCTTCAATTGCTCGCGCAGCAGATACTCACGCTGCGAGCGATCCATCGACTCCTTGGCCTCGGTGCCGATCTTTTTGGTCAGCTCGAGGATCTCGATCGAGTGGCGCAGTCGGTCCGCTACTTTTCGCAGCCGGGCGTCAAGATCGAGAGTCTCGAGAATTTCCTGCTTCTCGATCACCGGCACGTCTAGCCAGGACGCGACGAAGTCCACCAGGCCGGCAGGATCCTGTAGATTCTCCACTACGGCCGACACCTCGGCCGATGCCGACGGCAAGAGCGCCAGGGCGCGCTGCATTTCCTGCCGCAAATGCAACAGGCGCGCTGCGAAATCTTTGGTCGCCGGCACGTTCTCGGAGATAAAAGCCACTCGCGCCACCAGGTAAGGCTTGATTTGGACATAGCCGAGGACTCGGAACCGGCGCGTACCCTGGACAAAAGCCTGCCGGCCTTTGTTGAGCGACGCCATGTTCAACACCTCTGCCGCGGTGCCGATGGAATAAAGATCGACCGGCTGGGGAACGTCGACTTTCGCATCGCGCTGGCAAATCACGCCCACCTGCCTTTGCCGCCGCACCGCTTCTTCGACCGCCAAAACGCTCGACTCGCGGGCAAAGGTCAATGGACCCAGCGTTAAGGGAAAAAGCACCCCGTGGCGCAACGGCAAAATAGGCAGAGTATCTTCGGGCCACTGGGTTTGATCTGCCGGATTGGCCGACGGGTCGGACGAGTCATTCAAGGCACTTTTCTTGTTTTCATCCATAGTTGTAACTCCACGCCGCTAAACATAATCATTGCCGACTCGTTTGGCACGGTTGGCTCCTGTCCGCTCCGACTTTGACGCTCAACCCGGGAGGCGATCGTTGGCCAGTTCTTGATTCGGAATGACGAAAATCAGCACGACGTAAAGCAGCACCGCCATTCCCGCCGAGACAAACGCCAAAACCACCCAGGCCGCTCGCATAAACACAACATCCACGTCGAGGTATTCGGCGAGGCCGGCGCAAATGCCGGCTATCTTGCGATCACGTCGAGATCGGTAAAGGCTTTTTGGGCGCCACCCCGAGGCCTGGAGATTGGATCCGCAGTAGCGACATTTGATCGCCTCGTCTTGAATTTCTTCGGCGCATTGCGAGCACTTCTTCATCGCCAGTCCCCATGGGGTATGGTGCAAGGCGAATACCAATCGGAAGGATCAGCACGCTGCCCAAAACACTCAACTCTTGGCGTCAACCCGTGGAGGTGTCCCGCGTCTGCGCCACCGGGACGGATTTAGGGGCGCGACCTTGACACAACCCATCAACGCACGTGGGAAGACGCTGATTCGGAGGTTAAAGATCGCAGGGCTTCACTGACGCGCGGCTAGGTTTAGCCAGTCTGTCGTCTACGATTCGAGAAGGCGACACGCTAGCCCCGAACGTTAGACGGATTCACCGGCCGCATGCCAGGTTGGTCGGCTCGGATTCGCCGGCATCGTTGAAGGCGGTCACCACATAGCAAGCGCCGGCAGGCGCGCCGCGGTCGACGAAGCTCGTGACGTTTGCGTCGACAATCGCGATCATCTGTTTTTCCCGGCCCGCCAGGCGATAAATCTTGAACCCTTTTTCGTCCCGGCTGGTGTCTTGCCACGCGAGCGTGATCTCGTGCGCGCAGCCCGCCGACATCAGCCCTAGGCACAGGAAGAAGAACCTGAGCGCTTTTACGGCCGCGCCGCGGCCATACGGACGGCGCTTCGGTTGTACTCTAAACACCATGGGTTCTCCCCTGATCGATCTCCGGGCCTGAGCTCTGGCGGGCGAGAAAGTCCACCGGCTGGCGCTTTTTCTTGCGAAAGGCGCGGTGATCGAGGCCGTGCAGCTGAAGCTTGCGCGAGAGGGTCCTTAAGCCGATGCCGCAGGTGCGGGCCGTCAGCGATACATTGCCGCCGAGGCTTTCCAATCGCTGCGCCAGGTATCTCTTTTCCTGTTGCCGCATCCATTCCTCGAGCGGCAGGACGTCGGGCGCGGGCGGGCTGTCGGGCTGCGCCAGCGAAGATGACGGCAGGTGCACTTCCGTGATCTCACGGCCGCGCGTCAGCACAATCGCGCGTTCGAGAACGTTTTGCAGCTCGCGGATGTTGCCGGGCCATGGGTGGGCGACCAGCGCGTTCATCACCTCGGTCGAAACGCTGTTGATGCGTTTGGCCACCGCCACAGGGTGCCGTTGGATAAAATCGTGGACCAGGAGCGGGATATCAACTTTGCGCCGCCGCAGCGGAGTCAGATGCAACGGAATCACGTTGATGCGGAAATAGAAATCCGAACGCATCTTGCCGTCGGCGACCAGCTCCTCGAGCGGCACGTTGGTCGCTGCGATAATCCGCATGTCCACCTGAATGCTGGTGCGGCTGCCCAAGCGCTGCACTTTCTGGTCTTCCAACACGCGCAGCAGCTTGCCTTGCATCGCCAGGGACATGCTTTCGATCTCGTCGAGAAAGAGCGTGCCGCCGTGTGCCAGCTCGATTTTGCCGGCTTTCGCGTGATCGGCGCCGGTGAAAGCGCCTCGCTCATAGCCGAACAGCTCGCTCTCGAGCAGGCTCTCGGGAAAGCCGGCGCAGTTGATGGTCACGAATGGGGCGTTGCGCCGCTGGCTCTGATAATGGATGGCGCTGGCGACAAGCTCTTTTCCCGTGCCGGTTTCGCCCTGCACCAGAACCGTCATGTCGGTCGGCCCAACTACCCGGATGATTTCAAAGACGCGGTGCATTTCGGCAGTCTTGCTCAACATGCCGCTAAAAACGGATCCGTTCTCCAGCGCGCGGCGCAATTGTCGGATATCCAGATAAACCTGATTGCGCTCGAGCACGACACGCGTCGCTTCCAGCACGGCTGCAAGATTGAACGGCTTGACGATCAGATCGCTGGCGCCGAGCTTGAGCACGTTCACCGCCGTCTGAATGTCAGAGTAGCCGGTAATCGCGATGATCGGCACATCGGGAAACATCCCGTGCACTTTGGAAATCAATTGGCTCCCGTCCATCCCCGGAAGCTTAATATCGGTCACCAGAAGGTCAACCGCGTCCGCGCCGAAGTGCTCGAGCGCTTTTTCGGCCGAAGCCGCCACGGTGACCTCATAGCCGCTCTGGCTGTAAAACAATTCGAGCTGCTGGCGCACAATCGCATCGTCATCGACGACTAGCAATCGGGCGCGCGTCGAGGCAACGCCCGCCGGCGCCTCGCTGCCGTCCAGATTCTTGCTCTTCGCCCCGCTGCCGCCGGCGGCCATGTCCGGAATATGTTTGGGCTCGACTTTCATTTTCCTCGATCAGCCATCGCCGGCTGGTACTTCGATCAAGACTGAAAATACGGCGCAGTTTTCCCGCTCTTTGCGAAACTCGACGGTGGCGCAGTGACGCCGCAGGATGTGTCGCGCCAAGGTGAGACTCAAGCCCACCGATTGTTGATTCACCTTGAGGTACGGACGAAAGACCTCGCTTTCTTTGATCGGCAACGAAGTGGGCGCCGCGTTGATGATGCTCAGCTCGAGATGGCGCCGCGCGTCCATCTCGCGCATTCTCGCACCGATCGTCAGCTCACCGCCGCGTTGCAGCAGCACTCGGGAGAAGTCGATCAGGCGGCGCAAGGCGTTGCGAAACTCGCCGCCCAGGCGAAGCTTGGGAAGCCGGTCATGAAGCGCGAAGTGCAAGCGGATGCCTTGGCCGGCGAGCTCCGCTTCGCTGGCTTTCATCACCTCGGCAATCGCCGTGGCCGGATCTTCGCTGCGCACCGGCGCGCCGCTCTTGGGAGCCACGTATTCGGCGATGTCGCCGATCAGATGGCGGAGGTGTTTCAGGCCGCCGGCCATGCGTTGGGCGCTTACTTCCGGCAATGACCCGTCCAGCCTCGCCAGCTCTACTTCGGCGCCGATCATCTGCAGAGTGTTGGCGATTTCATGCGTGAACCCGGCAAAGAGTTCCTGCAGCCGAGCCGCCTCACCGTCGATTCCTGCCGCCTCGCTGGCGACCGCATAATGAGTGCAAACCGGACCTTGGCTGTCGAGGAGGAAAGCGGTTTCGCGCAACCAAATTGCGGCGTCCCGCTTGCGCGGGAGAAATCGATAGACGCACACGCTCGGCGTTTGGCCGGCGGCCAGACGTTCCCACTCGGCATTGACGCGGTCCCGATCGGCGGCAACGACGCGCGCCATCCAGCGCAGTCCGACGTTGAACGCGGCTTCCTTGAAACCGAGCAGGCGCCGCAGCGGCTGATTGAAAATGGCCGTGCGCCGATCACGGCTCCATAGCGCCAGAGGAACCGGCAACAGCCCGATCCAATGACCTGCCCGGGCTGAAGCGTTTTTTAAGTCGTCGGCGCCTCGGCTCGTCAGGCGCAACGCTTTTCTTCCGCTGATCGGGGTCAAAGAAGCCATATGGGTAGTGGCGCCATATTACGTTTTGCGAAACCGACGAAGATTTTTGGCGTTCGATGACTCATGCCGTTTCGGTCGGAGCATGGGGGTCCCGTCGTTTGTACGTCTCATGCGGAGCAAAGTGTATGCCGCCAATTGTGGCGTGCGCTCATTGGCCGCTTAGTGCGATTGTCACATTTGCAGGACGTTTGTCGGCGCCTTTGTTTTGGATTTGAGACAGAACGGTGCGCCGGTCGACAAAGCTCCGCCCGGGACAGAATAAGGTGAGCGATCTGGAGCCGAGATGGAATTGGAGAAAAGGCGGGAAAAAAGCAGGATGAACGGCAGGGGCTACTCGCGCTCGCAAAATTTCTTTAGCCCGAGTGTGCAGAGAATCGCCGCAACCGTGGCCGAGACCGCCTCGAGCTGAGGCGGCATGCGCAATGCGGCGCCGGTCATGACAACGATGATTTGCATCGTCGACGGCGTGATTTCGTCGGTGCAGCGCAGCAGATCCTCGTTGTCGAGAACTTCGCGCAACTCGCTGGTCACGCTATCGAGAAAGCGCATTCCTTCCCGTTTGAGTTCGTCCGCTACGAACAAAAAGCCGCGATGCACTTCCGAGCCTGCGCTCGGTTTTTGCGTTTCGAGAATTTCCTTGAGCGCCGTCTGATAATGAATCAGCGCCGCGATCCGGCTGGGGCGCATCGATCCCATCAGCTGACAGCCGAGAACCACATAGAGATTGTCGAGCCCGATCTGCATAAGCCGCAGCGCCTCACTGGTCAATTCTTCGACGCTCAGCTCTTCGGCGTGAGTTCTTTCCTGAGCCATGGGCGGGGCTCCCATTTTCGAGCACAACTAGCGGGACTCTTCTCTGGACGCGTTCCTGAAAACCGCTGAAGTAACTTCCGCAGGCGGGCTCAGGTAAGTTTGCGGCAGCGCCGCCGGGGCTGAGAGCTGGCGCTCGGCTCGGCGCATGTATTTTTTGATTTGTTCGGCCAAAATGTGCACATAAGGTAATTGAGAAATTTCGTTCGGCTCGAGCCACGTATCGTGCAGCTCCAGCGAGCCGCCCGCGAGCGCGCGCCACTGCTGATCGCCGGACGCGCCGGGGCGGCGGAACACCACCAGGGGGCCGTTGTACTGGCGCGGCACATAGCGGGCGATCACCTGCTCGGTTTTGGCAAAAAAATAAAACGGCCGGGCAAACGGCGGCAGGCGCGCACCGACCCGAACCACGCCGTCGCAAGCGGTCCGTTTGGCGAGCCGGGTGGCCCAGCGCAGTCGCCGCCCGGTTTGGGCCGAAAACTCCCAGGCCAAGTCGGCGTGAGATCGTCGAGCGCTGCGCGTTCGTTGCCGCCGAATCGCCGCTAAGGCCTCCGGTTCTGCGCCTTCGCCGGCCGGCTCCGGCAAGCTCGAAACGTTCTCGGGCAAAGCGGTATCGATCATCGCGAGCATGGCGACAATTTCGCCTTTTTCGATCAATCGCCGCGCTATTTCCAGCATCACCAGCCCGCCCAGCGAACAACCCAAAAAAAAGTACGGACCGTGGGGGCGAATTCGGCAGATCTCCGGCAGGTAGTCCTGCGCCATCGCCTCGATGGTCGCGGGGACCGGATAACCGTCCATGCCGTGCGGAAACAGCCAATAAACCGACCGCTCGCCGCCCAGGTAAATGCCCAAATCGGGATTGCCCCCGTGGCAGAACAGTGGCGCCTGTTTCCCTTCGGTCACGAACGAGCAGACCATCGCGCGCCGCTGCGCCGCCGGTCCCTGAGTACGAAATAGCCGGATCATTGGAGCTCCTCTGCACAGCGATTCCGCGGCCAAGCCTCACCGGTCGCTGGCGGGTGTAAGGGAGAATGCCGCAAGCCTCGCCATTCCACTGGCAACGCCTGCTTTGCGGCTTGAGCCGCGCGCCAATCTTCTCAGGCGCGGGCTACATCGCTTGGGCGTGAAGGCGCAGCCCGATCGCTTTGGCAACCCGCAGAACTGTGGAAAAACTGGGATTGCCGTTTTCGCTCAAAGCTTTGTAGAGACTCTCGCGGCAGAGGCCGGCGTCGCGAGCGACCCTGGACATCCCCTTGGCGCGGGCGAGGTCTCCGAGTGCTCTAGCGACTCTGCCGGCGTCGTTCGGCGCCTGGGCAAGCCATGCATCCAGGTATGCCGCACGCTGGTTCGGGGTGCGCAGACGTTCGGCGCGCTCATGCCGCGCCTTGATTGCCCGTGGAGGTTTGGATTTTTTCTTGCGCATGATGACCTCTCTCGCTAAGGCAGCGCCGTCGTCATAGCCCTTCGAGATTCACGCTCGGCAACGGCGCGACGGTTTGTACCTGAAAACCGGAACCATTCTCATCGGCGTGCCGCTGTGCGGCGCACCCGTCAGCCGGCCTAAAGGTCGGCACCATTTGATACAGCAGCTCCAGGGTAGCTCGCGATTGGCCGCTCATGGCCAGCCGCTCGAGCTCTTCGATCTGCCGCACCAGGGAGTCCAACGGCGGCACCCAACCGGACTGTACCCGATAAATTTTTTCATTGGCACAGGGCAATAGAGTTTCGTCCATCGCAACCAGTTCCTCGCGCAGTTTTTCCCCGGGACGCAAGCCGACGATGCGAATGGCGATATCCTGCTCGGGGACATAACCGGAAAGGCGAATCAAATGGCGTGCCATATCGATCAGCTTGATCTGCTCGCCCATTTCCAGGACAAAAATTTCGCCGCCCTGGGCCAGCGTGGCCGCCTGCAGTACCAGCAACACCGCTTCCGGAATGGTCATGAAGAATCGCATCACCTCCGGATGTGTCACCGTGACCGGCCCGCCCTGCTCGATCTGCTTTAAAAAAAGCGGCACGACGCTGCCGTTGCTCCCCAAGACGTTGCCGAAACGCACCGCCGAGAAAATCGTCGCGCTTGGAGCGCATTCGGCCGCCAGAGCCTGCACGTACATTTCATCCACCCGCTTGGTGGCGCCCATGATGTTGGTCGGATTGACGGCCTTATCCGTGGAAATCAGCACAAAGCGCTCGACCTGCTGGCAGAGCGACAGGCGCAGCAAGCGATGCGTGCCGATGATGTTGTTCAAAACGGCCTCCGCCGGGTGCTCTTCCATCATTGGCACATGCTTGTAAGCCGCTGCGTGAAACACGATCTGAGGCTTTTCCTGAACAAAGATCTGCTTGAGGCGCAGCGAGTTTTTCACATCCGCCAGCGCGGCGACGCGATCGAGATCCGGATGAGCGCGCTGAATTTCGTTGTCGATATCATAAAGCGCGCTTTCGCTCTGATCGAGCAGGATCAAACGGCCGGGGTGAAAGCAGGCGATCTGGCGCGCCAGCTCAGAGCCGATGGAACCGCCGGCGCCGGTGATCAGCACACGTTTGCCGCGCAGCAGATTCGCCACCGGCGCGCAGTCGAAATTCACCGGCAGCCGATCGAGCAGATTCTCCACCGAGAGATCCTGCACCTGGCGCAGGCCCACCCGCCCGCCGTGGATCTGCCTGAGCGAGGGCAAGGTCTTGATCGCCACTTTGTGGGGCTCCAGAACCCGCAGGATCTGCCGGACTTGCGCAGAGCTTGCGCTCGGAATCGCCAAAATGACTTCGTCCGGCCGGCGCCGCTCGATGATATCGGCAAGATCGTCGCGCCCGCCAAGCACCGGGACTCCGTGAATGCGCTGGCCCAGCTTTTTCGCGTCATCATCGATGAAACCGATCGGCTGGTAGAGGTAGAGCGCGCCGTTGTAGCT
>Ga0073934_10005873_pt1 | contig 18461 bp, 12 predicted proteins | sample LarsenN4metaG_FD_76834 | JGI IMG/M metagenome (GOLD analysis project Ga0073934, IMG submission 76834) | Hot spring sediment bacterial and archeal communities from British Columbia, Canada, to study Microbial Dark Matter (Phase II) - Larsen... ... | reverse complement strand
GTGCTTCTCCGCCGGACGACGGCCTGCCCGAATGGGAGCCGCTGACGCCGGAGCTTCTGGAAGACGAAGCGATCCGCGGCGACTTCGTGCTGCGGTGGGCGGTGGTGGGCGTGGCGTTGTTGCTGGGTTGCTCGCAAATCTCGGACGCGCGGCCGCTGGTGCACGTGCAGTCGGGACTGTGGCTCGCCAGCCACGGCGTGCTGCCGGGGGGAAACGACCCCTTTTCGATTGCGGCGGCCGATCGGCGGTGGGTGAACCTGAGCTGGCTGTTCGACCTGCTGTCCGCCGGCGTGCATACGCTGACGGGGCCGCGGGGAATCTCGGTGTTTCAGGGAATTCTTGCGCTCGTCACCTGGGCATTTCTCGTGCATGCCTGCCGAACGGGAATTCGCACCTGGTGGGGATCGGTGTGTGCAGTTCTCGCGCTATTGGCCGCCATGTCGCGGCTGAATGCTACGCCCGAACTGATCACGTTGTGCGGCACGGCGCTGCTCTTGTGGCTGCTCGTGCGGTGTGAGGAGCAGCGCTCGTCCGCTGGATGGTGGTGGTTTGTCCCGTTGTTGTGGCTTTGGTCGCAACTGGACCCGCGGGCCTGGATCGGTGCGGCGCTGCTGCTGTTGTATTTCCTCGGCAGCCTGCTGTCACGGCGGCGCGTCGCGCTGACGCCAGGGGATGCGACTGGGCCGGCGGTCCCCTGGAAACCGGTTGCCGCGGCGGTGGCGGCGATGCTCGTGCATCCCTATTTGTGGGAGACGTGGTTGTCGCCGATATCTCTGTACGGCGTCGAATATCCGGCGCTGCGCGCCGCCTATCCGCGACCGAGCCCGTTGGACCTCGCGTGGCAGCCACTGTGGTCGCCGCTGGTGTGGAGGCAGATTGATCTTCGCGTCGTGGCGGGCCTGATTCTGGCGCTCGCGGCAGCGGCGGCGATGTGGCTCGACCGGGCGCGAATGTCCTGGTCGCACATCTCGATGTACGTGGGGGCGAATACGATCGGCGCCGTCGCGCTGCACGATTTTCCCGTCGCCGCGCTGGTGAACTGCACGTTGGCGGCGGTTCACGGCCAGGCCTGGTATCTCGCGCGGTTCGGGCAGGTGTATTCGGTGGCGTGGTCGGAGGTGTTGTTCTCGCGCGGCGGCCGGGCCGTGACCGTGCTCGCATTGTTTGCGTTGGCGTGGCTGGTGATCAGCGGCCGCATCGACGGACCCGACGGTCGCCGCACGGGCCTTGGGCTCGATCGGCAGCTTCAGGCGGAACTCGACAGTTTCCGCAAGTTGACCGCGTTGACCGCCGATGACCGCGGCTTCCATTTGGCCCTGCGCCAAGGGGACGCCCTGATCGCTGCCGGTCGAAAGTCGTTCGTCGACCATCGCGTGCGGCTGTTCGCCGGCCGCGGCGATCACGACCTGCTGACCCGGCACGACCAGGCGCGAAGGTCGCTGCGAACACCGCGGGGGGACGAACTCTCGGCGGTCGATTCGCTCGCATGGCGGAATCTGTTCGAGCAATTCTACCTCTCGCACGTCCTGCCGCGATTGACGGTGGGAGTGAGCGGACCGGACTACGAAACGTTCTTCGACCTGCTCAACAAGCCCGACTGGTCGTTGACCGAGGTGCTGCCGTCGACCGCGGTGATCCATTGGGCGCGGTCGCCGGACGAATCGGTGCGTCAATTCGCCGCCGAGCATCTGTTGAACGTCATCGAAAGCGGGTTCCGCAAGCCCCCCGCGACGCGCGACCAGCCGCACGAACGTCCGGTCCCGCCGACGTGGTCCGCCGAGCTGTTTTCTGTGCCGCGGCGGCTCCCCGGCGGCTCGACGCTGCTGGCCAACCACTGGATTCGTGTGGTGACGGCAGCTCCCCAGGCGCCGCTGGCTTTCCGGGCCGGTTGCGTGGTGTCGGCAGTGCGGTCGGCCCAGGCCGGAGTCTGGGAGACTCCCGACGTGGCGTTCGCTTACGCCACCCTCGCCGAAGCCTACGCGCTGCAGGGCCAGGTGGAGGGGACGGCACTTGCGGAGACCGGAATGCCTTGGACGACCTCGGTGCGCTATTACCAGGCCGTGTCGGCGGCACAGGATGCCCTGCGGCTGAATCCACAGGACCTCGGCACGCGGGCTTTGCTGTTGAACCTGTATGAGGTGGCTGGGCGCGTGGATGCGGCCCACGAGGCTGCGCAAACGTTGGTGGAGCTGACGGCGGTCGCCGATCCCACCGATCAAGTGGCGCTGCAGCAGCGCAACATGCTCCTGCAGCGCGAGGAGAACTTGAACCGGCTTGCGAGCCAACTCGCCGACCGTGCTCAACAGGATCTGGACAAAGGAGTCGACCGACTTCAAGTGGCGAATGCGCTGTACCAGAGCGGCGGCGTACAGCAGGCGGTCAAGATTCTCAAAGACGATGCCGTATACGTCGAGCGCAATCCTGCGGCCCGTGAGTTGTTGACCGCAGCCCTGACGGAGCTCGGCGGCGGCTCGGATCTCGACGAGTCTGCCGCGCGGTTGAACGCCGTCGGCGACTCGGCCGGGCTGCCCCGCTGGCGAAACGTTGCGGCCATTTCCGCCCTGGGACGGCTGGACTTCGCCGCGGCCACGTCGCATTGGGAGCGGCAACTGGTGCTGGGCGACGTGGACCAGTTGCAGGGACTGTTGAACACCTCGCCCATGACGACCAGCTCGCCGATTTGGCTCGGTGAGTGGTCCTACCCGCTGACGCACCTGGTGATGGCCGTCGAGTCGCTCCCGCGGAGGTCGCAGGAGTTCGCGCTGATGGAGTTGAACCGCGCCCTGTGCGAGATCGAACGGTCGCATGTGGACGATGCGGCGGCCGCCATTCGTCGGGCGCTGGACCGCGCCCCGGCCTCGCCGCTGCGGCCCTTGCTGCGACTGTACCTGTTCTGCCTGACCGGCGAGTCGCTCGACGCCGAACCTCCTTCGGATTGGATCCCGATCGAGGCCGACATGTTCGGCAAGGAAGAGTCCCAAGGGTAGCCGTCCCCGGGCGACTTTACGCCACTTCGGCCAGGATCGCGGCGACGCGCGCGGCGTTGAGGTGCGGCGCCATGTTTCCTGCCGCGAAGACGCGGACGCGCTTCACCGATTCGTCGAATTGCGTCCGGGCCAGCGCGGCGACGACCGGCGACACATCTCCCAACGGACGATACGTCCGTTCCTTGGACGAAAGGACATCGACGCGAAATTCCACCTCGCGGTGCACCGGCGGTGCGTCGACCAGGACATCAACAGGCCCAAGCGATCGTCCCAGCTCGCACGATAATGATGCGGTCAATCGCTGCATGAGCTCGACCAGCTCGACGTACGGCCGGCCCGCCAGTCGGCGATACAGGTCCGGTTGTTGCGATGCGGAGAGCTCCAGCACGCGTTTGTGCAGCCGCCGTTTCGGGCCGAATAACCCGTCGAGCAACGACGCCACGGCACTGCCCGACGCGGCGCGCCGCAGTTCGGCAATGAAGTCCGCTTCGCGCTGGCGGAAGAGGTTGGTCACATCCAGTCGGTTGTGCACTTCGCAGAAGCTGCGCGCCAACATCGCCGTCGCCGCGCGGACTGCGTGATGCCAATAGACTTCGCTGAACATCACGTACCGCGCGAACACCATCAGCTCGGCCGCGGTCTTCCCCTTCGTTGTGATGGCCAGGCTGTCGCCCTCGGCGTTGAGCACCAGCGATTGAATGAGCCGGTCGCGGTCGAAGTTGCGCCCGTAGGGAACGCCGCAGTGCCAACTGTCGCGCTCCAGGTAGTCCATCTTGTCGATGTCGATGGGGCCGGAGAGGATCGAGTGCAGAAGGCTGAGGGCTGAGGGTTGAGGGTTGAGGGCCGCAGACGGGCAGCCTTGAAGGACCTGTAACACTTCCTGAGGCGCAATGCGCCATTCGGATTCGAGCACTTGTCCCAGCTCGGTCTGCGAATTGAGAAATGTGGCCGCGAACTCTTCGTGGGCGGGAACGCCCGGCAGGTGCAGGTCTTCGATTGGGTGGCAGAACGGCCAGTGGCCAATGTCGTGCAGCAGCGCCGCTGCCAGCAGCACTTCCACCTGGTGCGGATCGACAGTGGCCGCAAACCGCGGATCCTTGCCGAGCTGCCACAAATAGCGGCACGCATTGTGGAATACGCCCAGCGCGTGTTCGAACCGCGTGTGTGTCGCGCCAGGATAGACTCTCGACGCAAGACCTAACTGCGAGATGTGGGCCAGCCGCTGAAACTCGGCGGTGTCGACAACCGCCCGCACGCGCGGCGTGAAAGCGACGCTCAGGCGGTCGGGAATCCGCACCAGCGGTTCCCCCGCCTGCAGTTCCACCAGTTCCGGGATGTCGCCGTAGGGATGGGGCATACCGCAATATACCGGGGCAAAGGGTTGAGGGCTAAGGGCTGAGGGACGGAGAAGAAGTACTCGCGGCGGTCTGGCCTTCAGCCCACCGCCTCCTTGCAACGTTGCGTCGAAGCGTCCAGAGTGGATTCATCGTGGGTCGTCCTTCGTCACCGTCGTCTGAGGCCGCGCCCGCGTGGTGGCTCACTGTCGCCACGCTCGTGGGCGGCTGCGCCATGACGGCGAGCGTCGTCTCCTCGTGGCTGTCGGAACGCGCGTGGGCCACGATGTTTGTCAGCCCCCCCAGTTGGGAAGCGCTCGTCCTGCGGTTGACCGGCCAACCGTTCGCGGGCGGCGACCAGATTGACGTCGCCTACGTGCCGGTGTTGATCGCCGTGCTTCTGATTGCCGTGGCAACGTGGCTCGGCGGCGCAATACGGATCGCACGGCGGCAGTGCATCCCGTTGACCACGGCGCTGCGGCGCTGGGGTTTCAACGGTTGGATCTGGTGGTGTGGGCTGGGACTCTGGGAATGGGTGTGGACAGCCGCCGCCGCAAGTGGCTTTGACGGCGCCGCACACCTGTTGGTCGGCAGCATTCCGTTTTGGGCCGCCGCGTGCCTGGCCGGCTGGCTGACCGCAGGGCATGTGATGGCTGAGGGTTTAGGGCTAAGGGCTAAGGGACAGACCGATCCGTCATCATCTTCTCCGTCCCTCAGTCCTCAGCCCTTAGCCCTTAGCCTTGGGATTGTCGCCGCCATCTATGCCGCCGTTTTCGTCACCCTGAACTGGCGATTGTGGTTCAACCTGTACATTCCGCACGGCGACTCGGCGATGTACGAGGAACACCTGTGGAACCTGCTGCATGGAAAGGGATTCCGCAGCTATCTCGATCAGGGTTTGTTTCTCGGCGAACACATTCAGGTGGTGCACCTGGGCTTGCTGCCGCTGTATGTCCTGTGGCCGTCGCATCTGCTGCTGGAGCTGTGCGAATCGCTGGTGCTGGCGTTAGGCGTGTTTCCAGTGGCGTGGATGACGCGCCGGCACACCGGCTCGAGCCAGGCGGCAATCTGTACAGCGGCGGCGTACCTGCTGTACTTCCCAATGCAGTTCCTGGACATCGAGATCGACTTGAAGACGTTCCGCCCGGAAGCCTTCGGCATCCCCATTTTGCTGCTGACGCTGGACCAGCTCGACCGCGGAAACTGGCGTGGGTTTTTCCTGGGCGTTCTGGGCTGCCTGACCGTGAAGGAAGACTACTCGCTGGTGCTGGGGCCGCTGGGTGTGTGGATTGCTTGTTCGGCGTTCGCGAAGGTATCGAGAGTCGAGAGTCGAGAGTCAACACTCAGACAGGAACCACTGCGTGGCGTGCCTGCCCCTCGTCTCTCGCCTCTCGCCTCTCGCCTCCTCATGGGTGTCGGACTGGCACTCTTCAGCCTTGTTTACCTCTGGCTGGCCACGCGGGTGGCGATGCCGTGGTTTCGTTCCGGCGCGCAGCTGCATTACGTGGCGTATTTTCCCCAGTTCGGCACGGCGCCGGAGGAGATCGTCAAGACCCTTCTGACGAAGCCGGGATTCGTAGCCGGGGAGTTCTTCACCGTCCGCACATGGTTGAACGCGCTGGCGCTGTTGGTTCCGGTGGCGGGGATCGCCCTGCTCTCCCCCGGTCGGCTGGCGGTGGGCCTGCCGGCGTTTGCGGTGTTGTGCATGAACGTGGTGGTTCCAGATCCGCGGCACCACATCCACGCGCCGCTGGTGGCGATCGTGTTCTGGGCGACGGCCGCGGGACTGGAGAACGTGGGGCCGGTGATAAGGTGGTTCGAGAAGCTATGGCCCCTGCCGCTACAGTCTGAAGCGGAGGGGTTGCAACCCTTTCGCTTCGCGCTCCAGCCGTTCGCTCACGCGCTGTGGATCACCTCACTGTGCACCGGCCTGTTTTTCAGCCTTGGCCCCTTGGGACTCGCGTTCTGGGATCCCGGATCGAACTGGTACTGGCGGAAGCTGTACGGCCCCACGTCGCGCGGTGTCGCATTCGCCAAGATTGCGCCCCTGATCCCGGTAACTGCGAAAGTGTCTTCGACCGATTTTGTCCATCCGCGGTTTACGCATCATGCCCGTTCGTATGACTACAGCGGCTATTCCCGTAAAGTGGGCCGCGTGCCCGACGACACCGAGTTCATCGTCATCGACACCACGCATCGCTACAGCGAAATGCACCGCCCGGAAGACGTGCCGGAGTATCATCAGGCCGACCAATGGGAACTCGTGCCGGATGAGACGGATGGGTTCTTTGTCGTGCTGAAGCGGCGCGTGCGCTAATCGCTTGCGGTTAGCGGTGCCATCAGCGCGGCATGTTCCGCTAACCGCAAGCGTAGGGGAGACTTCACATTGACCGCCTGGCAGACCGTGGTCTACTTCGCCACCGCCTTGGGGTACGTGATGACCCTGTGGCTGCTGCCCGTGGTGTGGTTGACGAAGAAGCGCTCGCCCGTGTCCACGGTGGCCTGGATCATGGCGATCGTCACCATGCCCTGCCTGGGGGGCGTGCTGTTTCTGCTCTTCGGCATCGAACGGGTGCAACGCCGCGTGCGCGGCCGTCAGGCGGCCTTCGCCACGTTGGCGCAGTCGCTGCCGCAACTCGCCGCACAACATCTGCTGCCCAAGGATCATCTAACGCCCACACAGCGATCGCTGCTGAACCTCGTCGAGCGCATTGCCCATACGCCCGCCACGGCCGGCAACCGCGTGCAGCTCTACACCGAAACTCCTGCGGCGTTCCAAGGCATCCAAACCGCTCTCGAAGCCGCGCAGCGATCCATTCATCTGGAGTATTACATCTGGCAGCCGGACCGCATCGGCACGAAGCTTCGCGACTTGCTGATCGAGAAGGCCCGCCACGGAGTGACCGTGCGGTTCTTGTACGACTCGCTGGGGTCGATGAATCTGACCAAGCGGTTCCTGCGGCCGATGCGCGACGCCGGCATCCAAGTCGCCACTTTCGTGCCGGGGCAAACCTTTCGCGAGCGGTGGTCCTTCAACCTTCGCAGCCATCGCAAGATCGTGGTAATCGACGGCGAAATCGGCTTCACGGGGGGCATGAATGTCGGCGACGAGTACCTTGGCCAGAGCCCGCATTTCGGCTACTGGCGCGACACCCACGCACGGCTCGACGGCCCCACCGTGCTGCAACTGCAGGAGGTGTTTGCGACCGACTGGTTCTACGCGACGGGCGAGAACTTGAACGGGCCGGAGTTCTTTCCGGCGCCGCGCGAATCCGGCCGTGTCGACGCCCAGGTGCTGGCGAGCGGACCGGACGACCCCGAGAGCATGTTCCACACGCTAATGTTCGGCGCCATCAACCAGGCGCAGTCGCGGCTCACGGTGTCCACGTCGTACTTCGTGCCGACGCCGCCGCTATCGTCGGCGCTGGAAGCCGCGGCGTACCGCGGCGTGCGAACCCGCGTGCTGGTCTCCGGCCCGGTGACGTATTGGGTGACGTATCACGCCTGCCGTTCGTTCTACGACGAGCTGCTGCGCGCCGGCGTGGAAATCTACGAATACCGTCGCGGGCAGCAGCACTCGAAGGTGCTCACGGTGGACGGAGAATGGTCGCTCGTGGGGACGCCGAATTTCGATGCTCGCAGCGTGTTCCTGAACTTTGAGGTCGCCGTGGCGCTCTACGACGCCGGCCTCACCGAGCAGTTGGAGGCCTGTTTCGACGCGGACCTTCTCGACGCGGTGAGAATCGACCCCGAACAATGGCAGCAGCGCCACACGTGGGAGCGAATCAAGGAAAACGGCTGCCGGATGTTTGCACCGGTGTTGTGAAGGGAGAGGTGGCGAGAGATTGAGAGGCAAAAGGCCCAGACCGTTCCCTCCCGCCGCGCGACCTCGTGTCTCTCAACCTCAACTACGAAACGGTTATACTCCCCCTTCACCACAAGACGACCTTTGAGGAGACGTGCGATGTGGCGAATTCTGATACTTCTCTCGGCAGGGATGCTACCCATGACGGTGACTCGTGCGGCGTCGGACGACGTAATGGAAAACGTGGTGCTTGGCATGCACGGAGGCACCGGCATGGACAAGAAAGACATCACTCCCGAGCTCGACAAGCAATACCGGGCCGTGCTCACCGAGGCGCTCAGGGCGGGCAAGGCGAAGCTCGACGCCGGCGGGTCGAGCCTGGACGCCGTCGAAGCGGCGATCCGTTTGATGGAAGACTCGCCGATTTTCAACGCCGGTCGCGGGGCGGTCTTCACGCGCGACGGCCGCAACGAGCTGGATGCGTCCATCATGGAAGGGAAAGAGAAACGGGCCGGCGCGGTGGCGGGGGTACAGACGATCAAAAACCCCATCTCGGCTGCACGGGCCGTCATGGAAAAATCAAAGCACGTGTTGTTCATCGGCCGCGGCGCGGAGGTGTTCGCGGCACAACAGGGACTGGACCTGGTCGATCCGTCGTACTTCTGGACCGAAATGCGCTGGAAGGCGATCCAGGAAATCTGGCGCAAGGAAGCCGAAGAGCGGCAGGAGAAACAGGGTGCAGTCGCACTGCCGAAGCGGTACGAATACGGTACCGTGGGCGCGGTGGCACTGGATGCGAAAGGAGACCTCGCGGCGGGCACGTCCACCGGCGGAATGACCGGCAAAATGCCGGGACGCGTGGGAGACTCGCCGATCATCGGCGCCGGCACTTACGCCGACAACGACGCCGCCGCCATTTCGTGCACCGGTCACGGCGAGTTCTTCATCCGCTACGCGGTATCGCACGAGATTGTCGCCCAGATGAAATACAAGCAAGTCTCCGTGGACGCCGCTGCGAACGACGTCATCAACCGCCAGTTGAAGGATGCGAACGGCGAAGGGGCCGCGATCGCCCTCGACAAAACGGGCCGATTCGCCGCCGCGTACAATTCGGAGGGTTTGTACCGCGGCTGCATCACGAAGAACGGCACAATCCGCGTGCGGTTGTATGAAGATTGAGCCCCGAAGCCAGGCTTTTCTGAAAGCCCGGCTTCCAGCGCGAAGAAAGGAAGCCCGGCTTTCGGAAAAGCCGGGCTTCTCCCGCGCCGCTTGACGGTCCTCTCCGCGCGCATCTATCGTCAACGCGATGTCTGCCTCGTCCCCCCCGCAGCGCCGTGCCGGTCGCAAGTTCGATTCGCTCGAACAGGAGGCGTACCTGCACCTCTGGCGGACGTACGATCGTCTGAAGGCCATCGAAGACGATCTGTTCGAGACGCACCGACTGTCGGCTCAGCAGTACAATACGCTGCGGCTGCTGCGGGCGGCCGCGCCGGAAGCGCTCACCGTGCAGGGGCTGGCGAGCCGGCTCATTTCCCGCGCGCCGGACATGACCCGGCTGCTCGACCGGCTGGAAGAACGCGGGTTGATCTTGCGGACGCGCCGCACCGGCAACCGGCGGATTGTGGATGTCTCCCTCACCGATGCCGGCCGCACGCTGTTGGAGGAACTCGCCGAGCCGGTTCGAAACGTCCATCGTCGGCAGCTGGCGCACCTGTCTGCCGACCAGTTGCGGATGCTGATCGAGCTGTTGTCCGTCGCCCGTGGCCCGCACGAAGAACCGGACAGCCCGTGGAGTCCGCGGTAGTGCGGCAACGGATCGAATCGCGAAGCCGCCAGCGTCGCTCGCTTGCGGCTTCGCGGATTCGGACTCGAGTCACTGCAGCTCGCGAGGACGGACCAGCGCTTCCAGCGTGCAGGGCAGGTCGGTCTCGAACTCGGTCCACGATTTGATCGGGCACGTTAGCTTTGCCAGCGCGCCGGTGGGGAACGACTCCTGCTCGCCGCGCAGTTTTGCCAGCAGGTCTTCCAGACCGGGGTTATGCCCCACCAGCAGCACCGTGCGGACTTTCGCCGGCAAACGATTCAGCACTGTGGCGAACCGGTCGAGCGGGCAGTGATAGAGCTCGTCCAGGTATTCCACCGCGGGAGCTTTCTTGAACGACTCAGCCACCAGCTCCCACGTCTCCCGTGCGCGAACCGCCGTCGAGCACAGCACCAGATCGATCTTGAGTCCCGAATCGCGCAGCCACCGGCCGATGCGCTTGGCGTATTTCTGGCCGCGCGGTTTCAAGGGGCGCTCGTGGTCCTCCAGCTCGGGATCGTCCCAGCTCGACTTGCCGTGCCGGAGCAGCAACAACGTCTTCATGGCGCCACGCTCTGCAGGAGGGTTGGCTGCGACGGACGCCGCTCGCTGGAAGCCGGCTCGTCGGTCGGGCGGCGCCACGACCGCCAATATCCCTTCAACCGCTTGGAAATGCCGCGCGGAGGCTCGGCAAACACCAGCGGGGCGGTACGTCGAACGGCCTCTTCGAGCTGGTGCTGCTGGCGGTCGAGCATCTGCACGAGAAGCTGCGCGGCCTGTCCGGTCAGCCCGAACTTCGCCTGCTGGTCGAGCCATTCGCGGAGCATCTGGGCATCGTGATGCGCACCGAGATTGTCGCTCAGCGTCTCCAGCTCCGCCAATTCCACCTGCAGACGGACCGGCCACAGCGGTTGCAGGAACTCCCAGTGGTACTGCGTCTGCTTGACGAGCTTGCGCAACTCGTGCAACTCGGCCGCAGTGGCTTGCACAGGCAATTTGCACACGGTGCGGCGGCAGCGGCGATAGGTGCGGCGGACGTTGTCCTCCAACAGCGACCAGCCGCGGCTCTTCAGTCTTGCTTTCTTCCACCGCCGTTCGATCCGCGATAATTCCCGGCAGGCCCGCTCGACGGCGACATCGCTCGGCCGCTCATGCTGGTCGCTCCAGCTCCACAAGACGGCCCGGATGACGGCGAATTCATCGGGAGGCGATTCGTCCGCGACGGCGATGCGGTCGAACGCCTCGCGCAGCGATTCCGCGTCGCGCACGGGGGATAGCAGCCGGTTCACGTCCCGTAGATGCCGGTCGAACCACCGACGTTCGCTTCCCAGCCCCTGTCCCACCAGCGACACCAGCGCCCGCAAACGTTTGATGGACTTGCGAACCTCGTGGATGCGGCCCACCTGCGATTCGTCGGCTGCAAGCAAGGACCGGCAGCGTTCGACGTGAAACGCAAACAGCTTGCGTATCACGCGCCGCACCGGTTTGCCGCGTCGCAAACGGAATTTCATAGATGGGCAACTCAGACAGCATGACGGGACGTTTAGCCGCGACCCGCAGGGGAGCGCTCCGCATCGACGCCAAAACGCACTCCCCTGCGGGTCGCGGCTAAACGGGTTGGAATCGTCGCCCGCGGTGTCGTTACGACTGGTCCTGTTCGGGCGCGCGGTGCGGCTCGAACATCGACACCGGAAGTTGAGCGGCGGCCTTGAGGGCCGCCACCGCACGCTCGTGCAGCAGCGCCTGGCTGCGGACCGGCTCCTCGTGCTGGCCTGAGTGTACCCGCACATACCGGCCGTCGGGAAGCAATCGCCGGGCCTTCACTGTGTCTTGCAGATGCACTTTCAAAATTGACAGCAGCCGCTCCTTGGCTAACGGGTTTTCCACCGGCACGAGCAACTCCACCCGACGGTCGAGGTTGCGCGGCATCCAATCCGCACTGGAGATGAACAGCCGTTCGTCTCCACCGTGGTGGAAGAACAGGATCCGGGCGTGCTCCAGGTACCGGTCCACCACACCGGTGACGGTGATGTTCTCGCTCAGCCCCGGCACGTCGGGCCGCAGGCAGCAGATGCCGCGGACGTTCAGCCGCACCCGCACGCCGGCCTGCGAGGCCCGATACAGCGACTCGATCATCGGCTCATCCACGAGCGCATTAAGCTTGAGCAGGATGAGCGCTTTGCGACCTTCGCGCTTGTTATTGATCTCCGATTCGATCATCTCCAGCAGCCGGTCGCGCAGCCCGAGCGGGGCGGCCTCGATCTTGCGGAACCGCTGCGGCTGCGAGTAGCCGGTGATGGCATGAAAGAAGCTGGTGGCATCGGCGCCGAGCTCGTCATCGCAGGTCATCAGCGAGACGTCGCTATAGACGCGGGCCGTCTGCTCATTGTAGTTGCCGGTGCCGAAGTGCGTGTACCGCACGATGCCGTGCGCTTCGCGGCGGACGACCAGGCAGATTTTGGCGTGGGTTTTGAGCCCCTTGACGCCGTAAATGACCTGTACGCCGCTGCGTTCCAGGTCGCGGGCCCATTCGATGTTGCGGGCCTCGTCGAAGCGGGCCTTCAGCTCGACGACCGCCGTGACGTATTTCCCGCGCTGGGCGGCGCGCGACAGGGCCGCCACAATGGGACTGCGCGAACTGGTGCGATACAGCGTCTGTTTGATCGCCAGCACATCGTCATCATCGGCGGCTTCCTCGATGAACCGTACCACCGGGTCGAACGACTCGTACGGGTGATACAGCAGCACGTCCTTCCGCGCGATATTCGCGAACATTGGCTCGGCGGGATCAATTTCCGGGCTGGCCACCGGCGGCCACGGCTCGTACTTGAGGTGGTCGAACCCCTGCGAATCGGTGAGTCGGAAGAACGCCGACAACTCCAACGGGCCGGGGATCTCGAACACGCAATCGGCTCGGACCTTGAGTCGTTCGAGCAGAAACGACTTCAGCTCCGCCGAGGCGCCATGCGAAATCTCCAGCCGGATGCAGGGACTTTCCTTGCGGGCGTCGAGAATCTCCTGCATCCCTTCGAGCAGGTCGGACGCCAGGTCTTCGCGGAGCTCCAGGTCGGCATTGCGGGTCAAGCGGAACAATGCCGATTCCACGATCTGCTCGCCGGGGAAAAACCGGCTGAGGTGTTGGACGACCACGTCTTCCAGCAGGATGTAGCCGGAGCCCACGTCGGTGGGCAGCGTCAAGAACCGCGGCTGCTGCCGGCCAAACGGGATCAGCGCAAATCGCGGTGCCGTTTCACCGGTGACCGGCGACAGCCGCACGCACGCATGCAGCGTCAGGCTGGTGAGCAGGGGGAATTCCCCTTCGCCGTCGACCGCCATTGGCGAGAGGATGGGAAACACTTCGTCCTGAAACACGCTTTCAACGACGCGAGCCTGCTTCTCGGTGAGCTCTTTGGGCAACACGCGGCGCAGGCCGGCTGCCGCGAGAGCCGGGCCGAGATCGTCGATCCAGCAGGCGTACTGGTCGGCCACGAGTTGCCGGGTGCGCGTCAGCACCGCGCGGAGTTGCTGCTCCGGCGTGAGCCCCGCGGGATCGGGTTTCCCTCCGCGGGCTACCAGCGCCTGCAGCGAGCCCAGCCGCACGCTGACGAACTCGTCGAGGTTCGACCCCGTGATCGCCAGGAACTTGAGCCGCTCCAACAGCGGCAGCGACACATCGCGGGCCTCGTCCAGAACGCGCTGGTTGAACTCCAGCCAGCTCAGCTCGCGGTTGAAGAACCGGGGTTCCACGTCGGTCATGATGGTGCTCGCTTAGCCGCACACCGGACGTGTGCGGCTAAACTCGTCAAATCTCCGAGAGGTCCGCCCCGCCGCCGCGGCCTTGGATGTCCTCCAGGCGCTTCTGGGCGTCCTTGTACTCGTAATCGACGGCGAGCACGTCGGTGTAGTGCTTCTCCGCCTCCTCAAGATTCTTCTCCTCCTCGAGGAGCCGCCCAAGGTAGTAGTGGCATTCCTTGTACTGGTCGGGATGGTCGTTGGGGTTGAATTTGTCGACGGCCTTCTCGAGCTGCCGCTTGGCCAGCCCGTTTTGCTTCTGCTGCAGGAAGCACTTGGCGAGCAACAGCAGCACAGGACCTTCAATTCGCACATCGCCCGACGACTGCTGCAGCAGCTTGATGGCCGGCGGCAGGTTCTTCACCCGCACGAACCGCTGGGCCAATTCGTACTTGAGCCGCAGGTCCTTGGGATAGCGATCCACGCGGCGGCTGAAGATCTCGATCTCCTGATCGAGCAGTTCCTTCGCCAATTGAGCCACGCCTTGTTTGGCGTTCTCATCGGCGCTGTCGCGTTGCGCGGCCTCCTTCGCCAGGTCGAGATTCTTCCGCAGGATGTCCAGGCGCACGTCCTCTCCCTGCTCTTTCACCACCTGGTCGCCGCCCACCTCGAACGCCTTCGCGTACATCTCGAAGGCCTCTTCCAGGCGGCCGTCTCGACGATAGAGGTCGGCGAGCTTCTGGTAGTTGGCCGCGTTGGCGGGATCCTTGCGGATCAGCCGCTGCAGATCGGCCTCGGGAGAATCGCCGGGGCCGATGACCTCGTCGGCGACTTTCCCTTTGACCGACTCCTCGTAGCCCCGCTGCACTTCGCGCGTGGTCTGGGCGTCTTCGAGACCGCTCTTGTGGATGATGGCCTGCGAGTCCATCGCCTGGATCTGCGACCGCGCATGGCCATCCATGGGATCGATCTCGTACACCTTGCGCCAGCAGTTCGCCGCGCCGATGAAGTCCTTCTTCCGCGCCAGCGCATCCGCCAGACCCTTCAGGAACTCCTTGTTCTTTGGCTCAAATTTGACGGCTCGCTGATAGCAGAAAACCGACACGTCGTCGTAACCGAGTTGTCCCGTCGCCTCGCCCACGTCGGCGTTGAGCTGGGCGTCCCAGGGGTTGACGGCCAGGCCTTTCTCGGCGGCCTGGTCCATCTCGGGCCATTTTTTGGCCCCGCGTGCCTTTTTGACTTCGCTGCGGATGCCCATCAGCCTCATGCCGGCCATCGACGCCCCGGTGCCGTTGTTCTTGTACTTCTTCTCCTCGCAGCCGCGGAGGGTCTGGCGGAACATGAGATTATCGGGCCACAGCGTCACGCTTTGGCCGAACATTTCGATGGCATAGTCCCAGTTTTCCTTCCCCATCGCCTGGGTGCCCTTCTGGAAGGAGACCTTGGCGATTTCGCGTTTGCGGGAATCGTCGGCAGACGACATAGCTTCCTCGAAGTGTCTCACGGAGAGTGACGTGCCGGCGAGAGTTCGCCGCGTCCCCAGTGTAGCAGATGGAGACGGCCGACGTCACGGGGGCAAACCGGCAAGCCGTTTCGCCCGCGGTCCAACGAACCGTGCGGACGACGCCACGTCGCACTTGCCAGATCGACGTGCGAGATCCAGAATGTCCGCCATGAGTCTGGAAGTCGCACCATCGAAATGGGAGTCCGCCCGTGCTGCACCGTAGCGTTTGCCTGGCTGTCGCGTGCCTCTTGTTCGTCGCCTGCCAGGTCCGCGGCCAGGCGCCGAAACCTCCGGCGGCGATCACTCCCGCCGAAGCCGACGCCGATTTCCGTCTCCAGGGCGAGTACGTCGGCGAAATCGACGACGACGGCCAGAAGGTCAAGTACGGCGTGCAGGTGATCGCCAGGGGGGAAGGAAAGTTCCACGCGGCGGCGCATCGCGGAGGGCTGCCGGGTGACGGGTGGGACGGCTCGGAAAGAGTCGAATGCGACGGCATCTCCCGGAACGGAACCGTCAAGTTCGAGCACGAAAACATTGTTGCCACCATCACCGATGGCGCGATGACAGTGAGTTCGGATGGCAGAGAACTCGGCGTCTTTCGCAGGACCGAGCGCAAAAGTCCCACGCTCGGCCTCAAACCCCCTGCCGGAGCGACCGTGCTGTTTGACGGCACGACGGCCGGCAACTTCCTCAACGGCAAACTGGACGACAACAACCTGTTGATCCAGGGTGTCACCAGCAAGCTCACGTTCCAGGATGCCACCGTGCACCTGGAGTTCCTGCTGTCGTACATGCCTGCGGCCTCGGGCCAGGCCCGTGCGAACAGCGGCTGCTATCTGCAAGGGCGATACGAGGTGCAGATCCTCGATTCGTTCGGGCTGGAAGGGAAGAACAACGAGTGCGGCGGGATCTACGAGATTCGCGATCCCAACGTCAACATGTGCTTTCCGCCGCTGTCGTGGCAGACGTACGACATCGACTTCACCGCGGCGAAGTTCGATGCCGACGGAAAAAAGACTGCCGATGCCCGCATGACGGTCAGGCACAACGGCGTGGTGGTGCACAACAACGTGCCGGTGCCGCGCAGCACCCGGGCCAGCCCGCTGCAGGAAGGCCCCGAACCGGGTCCGCTGTACTTGCAGGACCACGGCAACCCGATCCGCTTCCGCAACATCTGGGTGGTGCCGAAGTAGCACCCGGGCGAGCCGAGCGACCGGGTGTTCTTCTGCGCAGACAACACCCGGTCGCTGACGCGACTCGGCTCGCCCCATCTCAACTGCTGGCGCTGCGGTAATAGCGCAGCGACCAGTGGAACACCATCCGTCCCGCCGCGAACGTGACGGCCGAGGCCAGGATGGTCAATCCCGTCAGCCAGTTCGGCTCGATCACCATCGCCATCAACACCCGCGCGGGGACCGTCACGACCAGCAAAATGGGAATCACATACGAGAACGCAAACCGAAGGACTTCGCCGGTGGGCGAGCCGCTGTAGATGCTCCCGGGATAGCGCGCAAAAATCGTGATGTAGAACCAGAAATCGAGCAGCCCCTGATTCCTGCCGAACCAGATACTGGTCGAGGCCAGCGCGATCATCAGGCTGTAGAAAAACGTCACGGCGGCGATCACCAGAGACAAATAAATCGCAATCTCCAGCGGCTGCACCGTCCGGCCGGACGAACATACCGAATAGATCAGCAACCCCAGCGCCATCGCCACCTGGCACAGCATCGGCAGCTCAATCCGCTCGCAACTCACCAGGAACTGCGTGTCGATCGGCTTGACCAGCGCGTAGTCCAGGTCCCCCGTGCGAATCAGTTCGCTGATCTGCGCACAATTCGACATGAAAAACATTTCCACCAGCGAGTTGATCAGCATCCCGGTGGCCATGAACCCAAAGTATTCGGCCCGGTTCCAGTCATTGATCAGCGGCACTTCCCGGTAGATCAGGTCGAACAGCACCAATTGCACGGCGAACCAGAAGCCGCGCGTGATCAGCGTGGTGATCAAATTGCTGCGGAACTGCAGCTCGCGAATCAGCGCATTCGCCACAAACACCCGCCACACTCGCGTGTAGTACAGCCAGCCGGACATCGGGAACATCTCTGTTTGGAAGCCGAGGGGATGCAACCCCTCGGCTTCAGCGCTACTTCACAAAGTCGACGCCGCGCTTCTCTGCCGCTGTCACTTCGCCGATGACCGTGGGGCTTGCCGCCGACGCGATGAGTGCCCGCACCGCGGCCTCCGCTGCGTCCGGTCGCATCATCACCACGAACCCAATCCCCATGTTGAACGTGCGGAACATTTCTTCACGCTCGATCGGGCCGAGGCGTTGCAGCCACGAGAACTCCGCCGGCACGGTCCAGGCCGAGCGATCGACCACCAGCCGGCAATCGGTGGGCAGGATTCGCTCGATGTTGTCCCGCAATCCGCCACCGGTGATATGCGCCAGCCCCGTCACCTGCGTCCGCGGCGACACGGCCTTCAGCAGCGATTGGATCGCCTTGACATAGATTCGTGTCGGCTCGAGCAGCACGTCGCCCACCCTGCGATTCAATTCCGGCACGCGATCGTCCACGCCAAGCCGGGCATGCTCAAATACCGCCTTGCGAATCAGGCTGTAGCCGTTGGAATGGAACCCCGACGACGCCAGTCCAATCGCCACGTCGCCAGGGCGGATCGTCGTGCCATCGATGAGCCGCGACCGTTCCGCCACATGGACGGCAAACCCCGCCATGTCGAAGTCGCCGGGGGCGTACAGGTCGGGCATGATCGCCGTCTCGCCGCCGAGCAGGGCCGCCCCGGCGGCCTCGCATCCAGTGGCCACCCCGGCGACCAGTTTGGCAATCAGGTCGGGATCGTCCTTCGCCAGGGCGAGATAGTCCAGAAAGAACAACGGCTCGGCTCCGAGACACAGGCAGTCGTTGACGCACATGGCCACCAGGTCGATGCCCACCGTGTCGAATCGCCCGACCTTCTGGGCGACCTTCAGCTTCGTGCCGACGCCGTCCGTACCCGATACCAACACCGGGTCATCGTAGGTTTTGTGCCGCGGATGAGCCGACGCATTCAGGCGGAACAGGCCGGCGAAGCCATCCGCCAAGGGGAGCACGCGCGGCGAATGGGTCCGCTGCATCAGTGCCGGCAACCGGGACATCGCCTCGTCGTACAGCTCCAAATTCACCCCGGCGGATTGATACGTCAGCGGCGGCATTGTCATACTCTTGGGCCGAAAGCTTCGCCGAACACTTTATGTGTGCGGCGAAACCCAACGTACCCGGATCGAATCCATTCAACCACC
>Ga0073934_10005871_pt1 | contig 18465 bp, 15 predicted proteins | sample LarsenN4metaG_FD_76834 | JGI IMG/M metagenome (GOLD analysis project Ga0073934, IMG submission 76834) | Hot spring sediment bacterial and archeal communities from British Columbia, Canada, to study Microbial Dark Matter (Phase II) - Larsen... ... | reverse complement strand
CGGATGGCATGAAGGGGGCCATTGCGAAAGCGGAAGAGCTCGCCGCACAGCCCGGCTGGTTCATGCCCCAGCAGTTCAAGAACCCCGCCAACCCGGCCATTCACTTCAAGACCACGGGACCGGAAATCTGGCACGACACCGACGGCAAGGTGGACATTTTCGTCAGCGGCGTGGGTACCGGCGGTACGCTCACCGGCGTCGGCCGCTACATCAAGAAGGAAAAAAACCACCCGCTGAAGATCGTCGCCGTCGAACCGGAAGCGAGCCCCGTGCTATCGGGCGGCAAGCCGGGCAAGCACCCCATCCAGGGGATCGGCGCCGGCTTTGTGCCCGACATCCTCGACACCAGCCTGATCGACGAGATCCTCACCGTCGGCAACGAAGAGTCGATCGAGATGGCCAAGCAGTTGGCGATCCAGGAGGGGATCACCTGTGGCATCAGCAGCGGCGCGGCAATGGTGGCCACACTGAAGGTTGCTGCACGACCGGAGTGCGCGGGTAAGGTGATCGTCACCGTGCTGCCCGACAGCGGCGAGCGGTATCTGTCGACGGCGCTGTTTGAGGGGCTGCGGCAGTAACGTCCCAGTGTCCCGGTCCAGTGTCCCGGTCACTTCCGAGTGACCGGGACACTTTTTCGTCACGTCTCGTCAGCAAGGAGGCTGCGATGCGTCGAGCAATGTGTCTGTTTGTCGGAATGTCGGTCGCCGGCATCATCGGCACGACGTGGGCTACGGCGCGGAACGACGACCCGGCCGATGCGCTGCGGCCGGAGAACGACGTCGTCTCGCAACTGGAGCAGCGGATCGCGCGGCTCGAGTCGCGTGTGGCGGAGTTGGAGCAGCGCGTGCCCAGCCCGCTTGCCGTGCCCGCGACGTTCTGGCAGCCGATGCCCACGCCGACACTGCCCGCCTATCCGCCGGTCCCGCTGCCGCCCCAGCCCGGTACGGAGGAGCGCGAAGCGAACGGCGTGAAGTTCCGGATCTACCTGCTGGGATCGGAGGTGGAGCAACCCGCGCGGCGCTGATTCCCGCGGGCTTCTCGCCGATTCTGATCGCTGACCTCTGATGCCACTCACTCAGCGCACGTGAGATTCCAGTGTCCGGGACACTTTCGAGTGTCCAGGACACTTTTTCGCCTCGGTGTTGACGTCATCCCAATTGATAGATCAGCCACAGCGCGCCGAACAGGATCACCAGCACCAGTGTGGCGTCCGGCTCGATGAATCGTTTGCGCTTCTCCACCTGGTACAACTGGCCAAGCACCACCACCATCGTTGCCAGCACTGCGGCCTGACACGTCACGACGTGGCTGGTCGACACGGCGTTGAGCAACGGGCCAGCTTGCACCAGGTCCAGCGGCAACAGCAGGATCATGTTGAACGCGTTGCTGCCGAACACATTGCCGATCGCCAGGTCGTGCGCCCCCATCTTCAGTGCAACGATCGACGCCACCAGCTCCGGCAACGACGTGCTGAACGCCACCAGCGTAGTTCCCACGAACGTTTTTCCCAGCCCGCTCAAGTCGGCAATGCGACCCGCCGCGTGAGACAGGTAGGGACCCACGACCACAATGATTCCCGCGGCAACGACGAAGCCCGCCAGCGGCTTCAGCAGCCCATCGCGCTTCTTTTCCTCGATCGCTTCGGGCGCCTGTGCCGCCGAGTGCCGCTGGTCGAAGTACACCAGCCGCACGCCCATCGCATAACCGAGCAGCACCAGCCACAGCCCGTAGGAGATTCCGAGCAGTTCACCGGCAGCGGAGACGGGTCGCGTCATCAGGCACATCCCGACCAGCATGGTCAGCGCTGCGCTGAAGTTGCCCGACAGGGCGTGACCTGCCGCCAGCCGCGACAGCATCCGCCCGCGTGAAATCGTGGACAAATCGAGCATGGCCAGAATCATCAGATTGAACAGGCTGCTGCCGAGGAGGTCGCCCGCGGCGAGGTCGGCCATGCCCGTGCGGACGGCGGAGATGTCCACCGTCAGCTCGGGCAGCGACGTCGCCCCCGCCAGCAGAATGCTGCCGATCAGCAACCGCCCCAGGCCAGTCCGCTCGGCGATGAGGTCGGCACACTGCGTCAGCAGCGTCCCGGCCCCGACGATCACCAGCGCAGAGATCAGGAATTGAACAATCGCTGCGGTCATGGTCCCCTCGCGGTGTGTGGCGTCAGGTTGACAACGTCGGGCATCGACGCCGAGGTCACGCGAATCGCAGAATTCCACGCTTGTCGCAATCGCCGAACCTGCGGTACAGTTCCTCGTTCGGACGGGAACGCTGGTTTGTTTCCGCCGAACGGAAGAACTTTTGGAAGCGGTCAATGTACAACGTGACTCTCATCCCCGGCGACGGAGTGGGGCCGGAAATTGCTCGGGCCACGCAAAAATGCATCGAAGCCACCGGCGTGAAGATCGACTGGGACGTGCAGGAATGCGGCATCGAAGTCATCGAGAAGGTAGGTAAGGTTCCCGATTCGGTCCTGGCGTCCATTCGCAAGAACAAGGTGGCCCTCAAGGCGCCCATCACCACGCCCATCGGCAAGGGTTTCCGCAGCGTGAACGTGTTCCTGCGGCAGGAGCTGGGCCTGTACGCCTGTCTGCGGCCGTGCAAGAGCTACGCCGGCGTGCGAAGTTTCTTCTCGAATGTGGGCGTCGACCTCGTCGTGGTTCGCGAGAACACGGAAGACCTTTACGCCGGCGTCGAGTTCCAGGCCGGGCAACTGGCGACGGTCGAGTTGATCGATGCCATCAATGCGAAGGCCACTGGAAAGAAGATCACCACGGGCAAGAACACGACCGGCGTCAGCATCAAGCCGATCTCGTATGAAGGGACGCGGAACATCGCCCGATTTGCATTCGACTACGCCGTGAAAGCTGGCCGCAAATCGGTCACGTCGGTGTGCAAGGCGAACATTATGAAGTTCACCGACGGCCTGTGGTACGACGAAACGCGTGCCGTTGCCGCCGCGTTCGGCGCGATATTCGAGCAGCCCGAATTGAAGGGCAAGCCCGATGCCGAACTGGCGGGGAAGGTCGCCGACGGCAGCCGGGTGAACTACATGGAGCGGCTGGTCGACAACATGTGCATGCAGCTCGTGCAGAAGCCGGAACTGTACGACGTCATCCTGCTGCCCAACCTGTACGGCGACATCCTGAGCGACCTGTGTGCGGGCCTGGTCGGCGGCCTCGGCGTCGCTCCCGGTGCGAACTACGGGGCCGACTCTGCCATCTTCGAAGCCACGCACGGCAGCGCGCCGAAATACAAGGGGCAGAACAAGGTCAACCCGACGGCGCTCATCCTGTCCGGCAAGCTGATGCTCGAACACCTCGGCGAGAAGGCCGCAGCAGACAAGCTGGAACGTGCGGTCGCCGCCGTCATCGCCGAAGGCAAAGACGTCACCTACGACCTGAAGGCCGATCGTAACGACCCCACCGCAGTGGGCACGCAGCAAATGGCAGAGGCCATCTGCCAGAAGATTCGCGCGATGTGAGCGGCATCCGCGAAGCCCACGCTTTGCAACCCGTGGGCTTTCCAGAATTGACTCACAAATGCTCATGGACGAGCGACAATTCCTCGCAGTCATCTCCGGCGAACAGCGCGGCGTGGCGCCGGCACTGCTGTGCGGCGCGCTCTCGGTCGCGTCGCACGTTTATGCCGTCGGCGTTGCGCTGCGGAATGTGTCCTTCAACCACCGTTGGAGTCGCATCCACCGCGTGGATGCGCCGGTGATCAGCGTGGGCAATCTCACCACCGGCGGCACTGGCAAGACGCCATTCGTCGCGTGGCTGATCAACGATTTGCGCCGCCGAGGCCGGCAGCCGGGTCTATTGAGCCGCGGGTACCGCTCGTTTGCCGCCCCTGCCAAGGGGGGGTTAGGTGGGGTAATTCCAAATTCGACGTCCAACTTCGCTCGCACCCCCCCTACCACCCCCTTAGAAAGGGGGGGCGAAAGATTGAACGACGAAGCGCAAGTGATTGAATGGCTGTGCCCCGGCATGCCGCACGTGCAGCAGCGCGACCGCGTGGCAGGTGTGCATCGTCTCAGAAACCCAGGGATGGCTATCCCTGGGCTTCCTGTCGATGTCATCCTGCTCGACGACGGCTTCCAGCATCGGCGCCTTCATCGCGATCTCGACATCGTGCTGATCGACGCGCTGCAACCGTGGGGTTACGGCCGACTGTTGCCGCGCGGCTTGCTGCGCGAGCCGCCCTCGGCCTTGAAGCGGGCGGACATCGTCCTCCTCACACGGGCCGATCTGGTTGAACCGGAAGCGCTCGAAGAGCTGCGCCACGAGATTTGCCGCGTGCGCGGCATCGGCAGCGATGGTGAGATCGCATTCCGCCCCACGCGGCTCGTCAATGCTTCGGGACAATCGCGGCCACTGGCGGAGTTGTCCTCAATGCGTGTGGCAGCGTTCTGCGGGATTGGCAACCCACACGGCTTCGCCCGCTCGCTGCAGTCGCTTGGCGTGACGACATTCCCGCGCGCGTTTCCGGATCACCACGCGTATTCGCCGGCCGATTGGAATGAGCTGATTCGGTGGGGCGACGCTCAGTCCGCGAACATTCTGGTCACCACGCTTAAAGACCTGGTGAAGCTTCCCGTCGATCATCCCGCGGCGAGCCGCGTGTGGGCGGTAGACATTGGCGTGGAGTGGCTTCGCGGCGAGCAAATCGTCATCGAGCGGATCTCCATCGTGCTCGGTCCCACGGCGCAGTGCGTCGCCGCATGACGGCTGCATTGCCTGCGCCGGGGGATTGCCTTTAGACTTGCGATTTCTGTGCCGATGGTCCCGCCCCCTTCCAGAGACCCCGGGATCGCCATCCCTGGGCTTCCCCGCCTTGAGGACTGCCGATGTCTGATTCTGCCGCGAAGGCTCCCGCCCTGACTGCCGTGCAGTGGCTCATCTGCACCATTGCCGCCATTGGTTTCGCATTCGACATTTACGAGCTGCTGATGCTGCCGCTCATCGTGCGGAACGCGCTCATGGAGCTGGCGAAGATTACTCCGGGCACCCCCGAGTTCGTGAAGTGGTTCGGCCTGCTGTTTTACGTGCCGGCGTTCTGCGGCGGCATCTTCGGCCTGTTGGGCGGCTATCTAACCGATCGCCTCGGCCGTCGCCGCGTGCTGACGTGGAGCATTCTGCTGTATGCGTTCTCGGCGTTCGCCGCGGGATTCTCGACGAACCTGTGGATGCTGCTTCTCTTCCGCACGACGACGTTCATCGGCGTCTGCATCGAGTTCGTAGCCGCGGTGGCGTGGCTGGCCGAGCTGTTCGACGATCCCGCTCAGCGCGAGCGCGTGCTGGGCTTCACGCAGGCATTCTCGTCGATCGGTGGGTTGCTGGTCGCCGTGGTGGCAGGGATCATCGCCAAAGAAGCCGGGGCGCTGCCGGCGATTGCGCTGCCGGAGTTCCTGGGGCTCGGCGACATCGCGAATCCTCATGCACCGTGGAGGTACACGCTGATGTCGGGCCTGATCCCGGCCATCCCGCTGATGATCATCCGCCCGTTCCTCCCCGAATCGCCCAAATGGGCCGCCAGGAAAGCGGCAGGGACGCTGCGTCGTCCCAGCATCGCCGAACTCTTCTCGCCGCAACTGTGCACCACCACGATTGTGACCACCGTGATGTTTGCCGCCAGCTACGGCGTGGCGTTCGGCGCCATCCAGCAGATGCCGCAGATTGTTCCGGGCATTGATGCCGTGCAGGCGGAAGTGAAAGAGAAAGTGGCGACAGCAACCGCCGGTCTCGAGGATCCAGCCAAGAAGGAAGGCCTGACGAAAAAGATCACCGCCGAAACGAACTTCGAGAAAGCGGCCGACTACACCAAGGCGCAGGAGTTTGGCGGCCTCGCGGGGCGGTTTGCCCTGGCGCTGATCGTGGTGTCGTTTGTGAGCCGTCGCGCGCTGTTGCGAGTGTTTCTGCTGCCGGGGCTGGTGCTGATGCCCATCGTGTTCCTCGCGTTTGCTCGCGGCGAAGAGGTGACGTACTTCAGCCTCGACATCAGTTGGATCCCCGGGTTCCATCAGTTCAGCATTTCGCTGCTGGGCATTGGAATCTTTGTCGCTGGGTTCTTCACGGTCGCGCAGTTCAGCTTCTGGGGCAACTATCTGCCGCACGTGTACCCAGTGCATTTGCGCGGCACGGGAGAAAGCTTCGCGGCAAACATCGGCGGCCGGATGATCGGCACCCCCTTCGCGTATCTGACGCAGTGGCTGGCTCTGCAGCCGTTCGTTCCGGGCACGTCGCCTGCCATGAGGACCGCCTACGTGGCCGCACTGGTTGCGACGACGCTGTTTTTCGTGAATCTGGTCTTGTCGTTTGCGCTGCCGGAGCCTAAGCCGGGGGCCGTGGAGCACGATTGAGCCCGACGCAGGAAACCCTGAGGGCCAAGAAACAGAACGCTGACCGTCGCCGAACTTCACTCGGAGACTTCTACGGAGCAGTTGGCGTGCTCGATGTTGGTCTTTCCGGCGCCACGTAGGCCCAGGCCTGGAAGCACCCTTCCGCGGTCTCGACCGGGACCTGCTTCCGCTGGTACTCCGACCCCACAAGCTGTCCGGGCGGAATCTCTTCGAGCTGATCGCAGTGCGCGAGCGTGGTCGCGTAGATGTTTTCCTTGATGAAAAATAGTTCGCCATCCACCACCCCACCCGGCTGAGGAACGATCATCAGCGGATGTCGGCGGACGTAGTCTTTCAACGCAGCCGGTACGACGCGCTCGAACCGTCCTGCGAGGTAGTGATGGTTGCAATGCCCACAACGGAGGGTGCCGAAGACGAACAGAGGTAAATGGGAGGGGGACATTTCAGACGGAGTGACGAACCAGACGAATCGCGAAACCGCATGCGAACGACGCTTGCAGCTTCGCGATTCGGAATGTGTTAGCCCAACGCGGCGATCACCCGCCGGCCCATCTCGGCGGTGTTCACCCACGGGGCATCCTTCGCGGCGAGATCCTTCGTGCGGTGACCCTGCTGCAGAACGGTGTGAACGGCTTTCTCCACCGTGGCGGCTTCGGCCTCCAGATTGAGCGAGTGTCTTAGCAGCATGGCCACAGCGAGAATCGTCGCCAGGGGGTTGGCGATCCCCTGCCCCGCGATGTCAGGGGCCGAACCGTGGATCGGCTCGTATAAGCCCGGTCCCGATGACCCAAGCGATGCCGAGGGCAGCATCCCCATCGACCCGGGCAGCATCGAGCCTTCGTCGGTGAGGATGTCGCCGAACATGTTCTCCGTCACAATCACGTCGAAGCTGCGCGGCTTGGAGATGAGGTACATCGCTGCCGCATCCACAAGGATGTTTTCGTACTGCACGTCGGGGAACTCGGCCTTCATCACTCGCTCGAACGTCCGCCGCCACAGCCGCGAGACTTCGAGAACGTTGGCCTTGTCGACGGAAGTCACCTTCTTGCGGCGTTTGCGGGAGGCCTGCGCGGCGAGTCGCACGATGCGTTCGATCTCGCCGGTACTGTAGATCATCGTGTTGAACGATTCGTCGCCCGAGCCGTCTTTGGCCGGCCGCGTGCCCGCGTCGCCGAAGTACAACCCTCCGGTCAACTCGCGGAAGAACAGGATGTCGACGCCCGAGACGATGTCCGGCTTCAAAGGCGAAGCCTGGACGAGCTCGGGCAGCACGCTGATCGGCCGCAGGTTGGCAAAGAGGCCGAGTTCCTTGCGGATCTTAAGCAGCCCCTGCTCTGGGCGCACTTTGGCGGTGGGGTCGTCCCATTTCGGTCCACCGACCGCCCCCAGTAATACAGCATTCGCGGCCCTGCAGGCGGCGAGCGTAGCATCGGGCAGCGCCGTGCCGAATTCGTCAATCGCGCAGCCCCCGATGGGGTGCGCGGTCATCTGGAACCGGTGGCCGAACTTTGCCGCCACGGCATCGAGCACGCGGGCGCCTTCCGCCACCACTTCCGGACCAATACCGTCGCCGGGCAACAACGCAATCTTGGCATCCACGTCGAAAAAGCCTTTCTTTCAGGGCGATCGATGCAGATCACTGTACGATGCAGACGTGCGCGGCGGAAGGGCCGCACGGCGCGGGGATTGGGTCAAGTTTACCGCACGGCGAGCCGATACGATCCCTGCCCACCGGCAGAATCTGCCGGTCGCTCACTACACCTCGAAGGCCGCCAGTTATGCTTCGAGCCTCGGCGTTTGCGTTTGGTCTGTTTGTGGCCCTGTGGGGCGTTTCGTTCCTTGTTGTCGACAAAATCATTCTGCACAGCGCGCCGGAAGGCGATACCGGGATCCGCGGCATGCTGGCCCAGACGCAGATCGACCAGGAAAGCCGCCCGATCATCGACCCGGCCGACTGGACCGCCTTCATGCTGATGTCGTTCGGCTCGGTGACGATGCTGTACTCAGTCGCGCTGCCGAGGAAGTCGAGTTCGTCATCGTAGCCAAATGAATCTCCAAATCCCCAAAGCCAAGTTCCCATCCAAGGACTGTTGTTGCTCGAGTTGGGATTTGGTTGTTGGAGTTTGGAATTGCATTCACGCGGCCGGCTCCACATCTCCCTCGGCCAGGCAGGCCATCTGGTAGAACAACTGCTGGGCCTCGCAGCGGGCGATGTAGTCGGGAGGCATGTGACCCAGGGTGTCGCCGTCCCATTCGATGACGACCTTGGTCGCCGGGGGCTTGCCGGACACTTCGACCACGGTCCCCGTCCAGCCGGCAAAACTGACGTCGGAGAATTCGGGGGACATCACACCGGCGCGAACGCGGACCCGCGCCCCTTCGAGTCCACCGCTTGCCTTTTTCTTGGCCATCGTCGCAGCCGGTCCTGGGGAGAGGTGAGGCCGGCGCGCCGTGGGCGTCCGGTCAGTACATGCCAATATCTGGGCGTTGGCGGTTGAAATCAAGCGCGGAAACAGCGAAGTCTGTTCGGACTCGCTTTATCGGTGCCGTCGTCGATGCGGCGCCGTTGCGAATCCGCAACGGGGACTTCGTTGTGGCGGCCCTCATGGCACCTTGTGGGCGGCGTTGGGGCGCGCCAACATGGGCGAATGCTCAAGATTGGTCCCGACATTCTGCCGCAATCGTTGCTGAGCTACGTCGCCTTTCGGGTGGCCCTGCGCGACACCTGGGCGCAGCTCGAACGCGTTTTATCCAGCGATGCGGAACTCGATTGCGAGGGCTTCCTGGCGGAAGTCCCCTTCCTCCGCGAAGCCCCGTTGCACATTCAACTGGATGTGCTGGCCGGCACCTGGCAAAAGCATCTCCTCAGCAGAATGTTCGAGGCCAATCTGCTCGAGGAAAGCGTCGTTTACGCGGCTTGCGAGTTCGCCGCACGATGGGTCGAGCGCGAGCCGCAGCGAGTGGTGCGGGCATTGCGGCACGGGCCGCTCGACATCGCGGTGCCGGTCGACCACGACCTGGCCGCCGATCTCCGCGGGCTCTATCTGCGGCTGTCGCACACCGGGGACTTCCTGCTCCTGGGGCAATTTCTCGACTTGCCTCCCGAGGAGTCGCGGCAGTGGAAGCAGCAACTGGGCATCGACGAAGCGTGCCTGGAAGTCCTGTTCGATACGCTCGGCCGCTGGCACGTGTCGTCGGGTTTTCTCAACGGCTTGAATGGCCTGGTGACGGCTGCCGAATCCGCCCATCTGGCGCGGTTGATGGGCGTGACGTGCCCGGCGTGAGTTGTTCGGCGTCTTAGCCCGCCACGAGTCGTGGGAGGCCGAGTGCTTCACAGGTCGTCCAATCGCGAACGGCGCTCCGGTAAGTCGACGGAAGCGCCCCCCGGTGACTCGCCTGAGCTAAGACGAAGAGCGCGTTAGCGCGGCGACCAGGATTCCCGCGGCGACGGAGGCGTTCAGCGACCCGACCGAACCTCGCGGATGGATGCAGCAGGTTTCGTCGCACAGGTCGAGCGTCAGCCGGCGGAGCCCGTGTTCCTCGTTGCCGATGAGGAGCAGCCACGGCCGGTCGCGGGGGATGTCGGTCACGTCGCGCGGTGCGCGTTCTGTGCTGCCCAGCAGCCACAGTCCGGCCTGCTTTGCGTCGCGCAGAGTATGGGCCAGGTTGGTCACGACGGCGAACGGCACCGACTCCACGCCGCCGGAGGCGACGTCGTACACCGTGCTGCTCATGGGCGCCGAGCGGTCGCGGGTAAGCATCACGCCGCGGACGTCGAAAAACGCTGCCGTGCGGAAAATCGCGCCGATGTTATGCGGGTCTTGCAGGCAATCGAGTGCGAGCCACAGTCCGTGCGGATGGTCGGCGACGCCTCGCCACAGTTGCTCGGCGGGCGCACTGTCGCGTTCGCGCACCACAGCGCTGGCGAGCCCCCTGCGTTCGCTCTTCTCAGCACGATGTCCGCGGGCTGCCGCCGACTGCAATTCGGTGCGAATGAGAACACCGGACGAGCGTGCACGATCCGCCACCTCCTGCCAGACGCCGGCCGGCTTGTGCGGTGGCAGGCGGACTTCCAGCACGTCGCGCGGCCGGGCATCGAGCGCGGCGAGCACACTGTGCGGGTTGCGGAGGGTCAGGGTCACGGTTTCCGCCTCTGTCGGACGATTTCGTAGCAGCAGATTCCCGCGGCCACGGCGGCATTGAGGGATCCCACGCGGCCGGACATCGGAACCCGCGCGTGCGTCGAGCAAAGCTGGAGAATTTCCTCCCTGATGCCGCCGCCTTCGTTGCCGATCACCACGGCGACCGGGTCGCGCAGGTTGACGCGGTCGATCGCTTGCATCGCTTTTTCCGTGGCGGCAACGGTCTGAATGCCTTGCCGGCGCAGAGTGGCTAAAGCCTCCGTCAGTTTGACGACGCGCACAATCGGCAAAAAGTTCACGGCGCCCGCCGAGCTGCGCACGACCTGGCTGTTGACCTCCGACTGCTCTTTCTCTCCGGTGAGCACGGCGTCGATCCCCAGCGCATGGGCCGAACGGACAATGGCTCCAAAGTTGAAGGAATCCTGCACGCGATCCAGGATCAGCCAGGCGGTCACCGGCGGCCGTCGCGACAACAGTTGCTCGAACGGTGCATACGGAAACGGCGGCATAAGCGCGGCGAGGCCCTGATGGTCTTCGGCGCGACAGCGCCGCGACAGCATGGCGTCGCTCGTCTCCTGAAGCGGCACGTTCTGACCGTCGGCGTGCCGGCGGACTTCGGTGCCGAGCTCGGCAGTGCAGCGCGGCGAGACCAACAACTCCACCGGCCTCCAGCGACCGGCGCGCAGCGTTTCCAGCACCGCGTGGCGGCCCCAGATCCAACTGCGATTGTGGCTGCCCAGCATGGCGGATCGTCGGGGCGGCATCGGTGCACTTTCGCCGGCTGCAAGACCACGTGCGCAGCGCCAATCACGCGGGCAGTCTCCTTGGGACGGTTACCGCCCACGTCGGCCTTGCGAAACCCGTCTGGTGTCAGCAAACTGGCGCTAAACAGCCTGTTGAAAAAGGAGTCTGGCTCCGAGCCGAACCACAGAATCCCCTCGAAAAATGAGTGAGGCTCGGTGCCTGACCCCTTTTTCAACAGTCAGCTAACGTTCACGTGTCAGAATGAGTGGTGATCCGCGGCAGGTCAAGCCACGCGCGGCTGCTGCGCCCGCGGGGAGATTGGATTGAGGACGATGAGCGTCGCTTTGCGGAACAAGGTCAAGCCCGGAATCCCATTGTACCTGGAGGAAGAAGAGCGCGAAGGACTGCGGGCCGCCAGCCGCTTCAACGCTCAATTGATGGATTTCGTTCGCGAGCACATTCGGCCCGGCGTCACGACGCTTGAAATCGACCGTCTCGTGTACGATTACACCACCGACCACGGCCATATTCCGGCGTGTCTGGGTTACAAAAACTATCCGCGCAGCATCTGCACCAGCGTGAACGAGGTGGTCTGCCACGGTATCCCCGACAGCACGCCGCTGCAGGAAGGGGACATCGTGAACGTCGATCTCACGACGATCGTCAATGGCTGGTATGGCGATTCCTCCGAGACGTTCATCATCGGCCAGGCCGCGCCCGATGCCCGGCGCGTCGTGCAGGTGGCCTTCGATGCGCTCTACGTCGGAATTCAGGCGGCCCAGCCGTTTGTCCAATTGTGCGAAATCGGAAAGGCCGTCGAGCGCTACGCCAAGGTGCGCGGCTTTGAAGTCGTCCGCGAGTACCAGGGGCACGGCATCGGCCGCGAGTTCCACCAGGATCCCGGTGTGCCGCACCATTATCAGCGCATCGGCGCGCCGCAGGACCTGATCGAGCCGGGGATGTGTTTCACGGTCGAGCCGATGATCAACGCGGGAACGTGGCGGACCTTTCTGGATTCGCGCGACAGTTGGACGGTGCGGACGCTGGACATGGCGCTCTCGGCGCAGTTCGAGCACACAATCCTGATCACCGATACCGGCCCGGAGGTGCTCACGCTGACGCAGAAGGGGCCCCAGATGGGGCACCGGTTTTGAACCGCCCCGTTTAGAATTGTCGGTCCGCCGGACCGACGGCTAAACGCAGGAGATCACTGATGTTTCCTCGCTGCGTTTGGATGCTGTGGTTCGCAATCGCGATTCAGGCTGCCTTGGTGTCTGCGGCGGATCGTGAATCATCGCAGGCGAAGCTGGCGCCGTACTTCACACCGCCCGCCGAATTCGCCGGGCAATTTGGACCGTATCGTTCGCCGCTGAAGTTTGCGGACGGCACGATGGTCCGGTCAGCGGCCGATTGGTCGCGGCGACGGGAGGAAATCCTGGAGCAGTGGCATCGCCGCCTCGGTCCGTGGCCGCCGCTGGTCGAAACGCCGGCCGTGAAGCGTCTGGAGACCGTCGAACGCGAGGGCTTCACGCAGCATCACGTGCACGTGCAGATCTCGCCGGAAGGAAAGCTCGCGGATGGTTACCTCCTCGTTCCCAAGGGTTCTGGGCCTTTCCCCGCGGCATTAGTCCCCTTCTACGAACCCCTCACCAGCATCGGCCAAGGACCAAACGGCAAAGGTCGCGGCACGCACGACTACGGCCTGCAACTCGCGAAGCGTGGATTCGTGACGCTCTCCGTCGGCACGCCCGGCTCTGTTGAGAAGATCGGCCTCGACACGCGGCAACTGCTCACCGAGTCCGGCGTCGAACAGCGCCGTCAGCCTCTCACACTCCTCGCTTACACTGCGGCCAACTGCCATACGGCCCTCGCACAAATGCCGGATGTCGATCCCCAGCGGATCGGGATCATCGGCCTGTCCTACGGCGGCAAGTGGTCCATGTTCGCCTCGTGCCTGTACGACAAGTTCGCGTGTGCGGTGTGGTCCGATCCCGGCATCGTGTTCAACGAGAAAAACGGCAACGTGAATTACTGGGAGCCGTGGTACCTTGGCTACGACCCCGCGATGCAGCGGAAGCCCGGCATTCCGTCGGACCAGAATCCGCGAACGGGACTGTATCGCGAGTTGCTCGAGTCCGGCGAAGACCTCGTCGACCTGCATGCCTTGATGGCCCCGCGCCCGGTGCTGGTCTCTGGCGGAACCGAAGATCCGCCGCGAAACTGGGTGGCGCTCAACCACCTGGTGGCTCTGAACGAGGTGTTGGGCTACAAACATCGCGTGGCGCTGACAGCGCGACCGACGCATGTGCCTACGGCGGAAGCGCTGGAGTTGGAACTGGCGTTTCTGGAGTATTGGTTGAAATGAAAATCATTAGCCGCGACCCGTAGCAGAGCGCTCGGCGCGTCGGAGACATCGATGCCGAGCGCTCTGCTACGGGTCGCGGCTAAACACTGCCGGCCTGCACCGCGCGCTCTGGCAAATCGCGCTCCGAAAACTCTACGATGGTCCTCCGGCTATTGCGCTCGGGAGGTTTCTGTGCTGCATCGATGTTGTGTCGCGCTCTTCGCCGCCTTCGCTGCACCGACCGTCCGTGCCGCGGACCAGCCCATCGACTTCGCCCGCGACGTGTTGCCGCTGCTCAAAGCGCGGTGCTACGAATGCCACGACGGCCGCAAACAGCAATCGGGCTACCGCCTGGATGTGCAAGCCATCGCACTTCGCGGGGGTGAATCGGGCGTGGCCGCGATCGTGCCGGGACATGCCGCAGATAGCGAACTGCTGAAGCGCGTCGCGAGCAACAACGACGCGGTCAAGATGCCGCCGGAAGGAGACCGACTCACCGATGCCCAAGTCGCAATTCTGAGGCGGTGGATTGACGCTGGCGCGCCGTGGCCCAAGGAGCTTGCGGGGAACGATCCCGCGCAATCGCTGCACTGGGCGTTTCGTCCGCCCGAGCGGCCGGTCCTGCCGGCGGTGAAAACGACGTCCTGGCCGCGGAACGAGATTGACCGGTTCATCCTCGCGCGGCTGGAAGCCGAGCACCTGACGCCGTCGCCGGAAGCCGATCGCGTGACGCTCGTGCGGCGGTTGTTCCTCGATCTCATCGGTCTGCCGCCCACGCCGGAAGAAGTCGACGCATTCCTTGCCGACGCTCGACCACAGGCGTACTCCGATCTCGTCGAGCGGCTGCTGGCCTCCCCCCATTACGGCGAGCGCTGGGGTCGGCTGTGGCTCGACGCCGCCCGCTATGCCGACTCCGACGGCTTCGAGAAGGACAAGCCGCGGTTCGTGTGGTTCTACCGCGACTACGTCATCAACGCATTCAACCGCGACCTGCCGTATCACCAGTTCCTCCGCGAGCAGATCGCCGGCGACCTGCTGCCCAATGCCACGCAGGATCAGATTGTCGCCACCGGCTATCTGCGGAATTCGATGATCAACGAGGAAGGGGGCGTCGATCCCGAACAGTTCCGCATGGAAGCCATGTTCGACCGCATGGACGCCATCGGCAAAGGCATCCTGGGACTCACGATCCAGTGCGCGCAGTGCCACAACCACAAGTACGACCCGCTCACGCAGCTCGACTACTACCGCATGTTCGCGTACCTGAACGATTGCCACGAGGCGAACGTGCCGGTCTACACGCCCGCCGAACAGCAGCAGCGTGCGGACATCTTCCGGGAAATTGCGGAGATCGAATCGCAGCTCAAAGAACGCCTGCCAGACTGGCAGGAAAGAATGGCGCGCTGGGAAGCGGAAGCCCAGGGATGGCTGTCCCGGGGTTTCTGGACCACCCTCCAATCCCCCGAAGACGACCTCAGCGGCGGCCAAAAAATGTACCGCCTGAAGGACGGCTCGTATCTCTGCCAGGGTTACTCGCCGACCAAGCACACCGTTACCGTTACCGTCACGACGAAGCTGCAGGGCATCACCGCGTTCCGCCTCGAGCAGCTTAACGACCCCAACCTGCCGCTCGGCGGTCCGGGGCGTTCCATCAAAGGCACCTCCGCACTGACTGAGTTTAAGGTCCGTGTGAAGCTGCTGAGTACGTCCGAGAAGGAACAGTGGGTGAAGTTCGCCTGCGCCGCGTCCGATGCCAGCCCGCCGGAAATGCCGCTCGACACCATCTACAGTGACAAGACAGACCGCAAGCGCGTCACGGGGCCGGTGGAGTTCGCCATTGACGGCAAGGATGAAACGGCGTGGAGCATCGACGTCGGTCCCGCGCGGCGGAACGAGCCGCGACAGGCGGTGTTCGTGCCGGAAACTCCAATCACTTATCCGGAAGGGGCGGAGGGGCTCGAGCTGCAGTTTCACCTGGTGCAGAACCACGGCGGCTGGAACAGCGACGACAACCAGAACAACAACCTGGGCCGCTTCCGGTTATCGGCAACGACGGAGAAGCCCAGGGATGGCGATCCCTGGGCTTCTTCAGAGGGTCTCGTCCCGTTACGAGTTCAACATATCCTGACGATCCCCCCCGCTGAGCGTTCGCCCGCCCAGCAGGCCGTCGTTTTCAGCTATTGGCGCACCACGGTCGCTGACTGGAAACCTGAAAACGACCGCATCGAAGCGCTCTGGCGGCAGCATCCCGAAGGGTCGTCGCAGCTCGTGCTGATGAGCCGCGATGAGCCGCGGATGACGCATCTCTTAAAGCGTGGCGACTTCCTCAAACCCACCGATCCGGTGACGCCCGGTGTACCGGAATTTCTTGGTACCTTACCCGCTGATGCACCCGTCAATCGGCTGACGTTTGCCAACTGGCTCGCCGATGATCGCGCGCCGACGACATCCCGCGCGCTGGTGAACCGCGTGTGGCAGGCGTACTTCGGCAACGGGTTGGTGACGACTTCGGAAGACCTGGGCACGCAGTGCGAGCCGCCCTCGCATCCGGAGCTGCTCGACTGGCTGGCCACGGAGTTCGTCGCCCGCGGCTGGAGCCAGAAGGAACTGCACCGGTTGATCGTGCATTCGGCGACGTATCGGCAAAGGTCGCGCGTCACGGAACAACTGCGGACGCGCGATCCGTTCAACCGGCTCCTCGCGCGCGGGCCGCGATTTCGCGTCGATGCCGAGGTGGTGCGCGACATCGCGCTGGCGGCAAGCGGCTTGTTGAATCGGCAAGTGGGCGGACCAAGCGTGCATCCTCCGCTGCCGGAATTCATGCTTTTGCCGCCAGTCAGTTACGGTCCGAAGACGTGGAAAGAGGACAAGGACGCGAACCGCTACCGCCGGGCGCTGTACACGTTCCGCTTCCGCTCGCTGCCGTATCCGGCGCTGCAGACATTCGATGCGCCGAACGGCGACTTCGCCTGCGTCCGCCGCAGCCGCTCCAACACCCCGCTGCAGGCGCTCGTGACGTTGAACGAGCCGATCTTCCTCGAATGCGCCCAAGGCCTGGCGGTCACAGCGCTGCAAAACGGCGGGACGACCGATGCGGACCGGTTGGCATACGCCTTTCGCCGCTGCGTGTCTCGACCTCCGAGCGAGTTGGAACGCCGCGAGTTGCTGTCACTGTTGAAGCGGCAGCTCGAACGTTACTCGCAGCCGGACGCGCAGCCCGAGGCGTTACTGGCGGACGCACTGCCGGGATTGGGCGCACCGCCGGACGGAGCAACGCCCGCTGAGCTCGCCGCGTGGACGGTCGTGGCGCGCGTGCTGCTGAATCTCGATGAGACGATCACGAAGGAATGATTCACAGCGCTGTGTTGTATTGACTCCGAGGGGGTCGCAGAGATTTGCAAAATGCGCGACACAACCAGTCAATCTCGGGCGTCCCTGCGGGATGCACATCGAATGCGAACCGGTTCCCGGCGGTGTCCGCAAAGCCTCCGACCGCCGGCGACTCTCGGCGATCCCGGCGAGATCCAGAAGCAGCTCGCCCGCCGGTGGTTTCTGCAGCAATGCGGCATGGGGCTCGGCGCGGTTGCGCTCGCCGATCTCATGGCCCATCCGGCCGCTGCCGCCGCCGATCCACTCGCGCTCCGCAAGCCGCATCACGCCCCGAAAGCCAAGCGCGTGATCTACCTCTTCATGGCCGGGGCGCCGAGTCACCTGGAGCTGTTCGATCACAAGCCGAAGCTTGCAGAACTGGACGGCCAGCTTCCGCCGCCCGAATTATTGAAGGATTACCGGGCGGCGTTCATCAACCCCAGCTCGAAGCTGCTCGGGCCGAAGTTCCAGTTCGCGCGTCATGGCGAATGCGGGGCCGAGTTGTCCGAACTGCTCCCGAACCTGGCGCAGGTGGTCGACAACATTGCCATCGTCAAGTCGATGGTCACCGACGCCTTCAATCATGCGCCCGGACAGATCCTGATGAACACCGGTGCCCAGCAGTTCGGCCGCCCCAGCTTCGGGTCGTGGGTGACCTACGGATTGGGCAGCGAATCGAACGAGCTGCCCGCGTTCGTGGTCTTCAGTTCCGGTAAGAAAGGCCCCAGCGGCGGCAACTCGTGCTGGGGGAGCGGATTCCTGCCCACGGTTTACCAGGGCGTACAGTTCCGCGGCAGCGGCGACCCGGTGCTGTACCTCTCGAATCCCGCAGGCATCGACGACGCGGTGCAGCGAGAATCACTCGCGGCGATCAACCGGCTCAACCGCGCGCATCTCGACGCCGTCGGCGACCCGGAAATCGCCACGCGAATCAGCTCGTTTGAGATGGCCGGCCGAATGCAGGCGAGTGCCCCCGAACTGATGGACCTTTCCCAGGAGTCGCAGCATACGCTGGAGATGTACGGCGCCGAGCCGGGCAAGCCGTCGTTCGCGAACAACTGCCTCATCGCGCGGCGGCTCATCGAGCGCGGCGTGCGGTTCGTGCAACTGTTCCACGAGGCGTGGGACCAGCACGGCAACCTGGTGAAGGACATCACGCAGAACTGTAAAGACACCGACCGCGCCTCGGCGGCGCTGGTGCTCGATCTCAAGCAGCGCGGCCTGCTCGACGACACGCTGGTCATCTGGGGAGGGGAGTTCGGCCGCACGCCGATGGTGCAGGGAGGCAACGACGGCCGCGATCATCATCCCAACGCATTCACCATCTGGCTCGCCGGCGGCGGCATCAGGCCCGGCTTGACCTTCGGCGAATCGGACGAACTCGGCTTCAACGCGACGGTCGACCGCGTGCACGTCCACGACCTGCACGCCACGCTGCTGCATTTGCTGGGCTTCGACCACACGCAGTTGACATACAAGTTCCAGGGCCGGCAGTTCCGTCT
>Ga0073934_10005870_pt1 | contig 18465 bp, 14 predicted proteins | sample LarsenN4metaG_FD_76834 | JGI IMG/M metagenome (GOLD analysis project Ga0073934, IMG submission 76834) | Hot spring sediment bacterial and archeal communities from British Columbia, Canada, to study Microbial Dark Matter (Phase II) - Larsen... ... | reverse complement strand
TTGTCGGAAACTTTGTCGGAAACTTTGTCGGAAACTTTGTCGGAAACTTTGTCGGAAACTTTGTCGGAAACTTTGTCGCATTGGCCGGATTTCGACGGATTTCGAAAAGAGTTTCCGACAAAGTTCCCGGCAAAGTTCCCGGCAAAGGCGCGAAGCAAGGGTTTTGCAGAAGCATCGAACCTCGGACTTCGGACTTCGGACTTCGCACTTCGGACTTCGCCTCGTCTTGTCCCCCGTCCCTCGCTGTGCCACCCTGATTCCCGTCATGGTCAGACTGCTGCTTCTTGCGTTTCTCGCCCTCGCCCTTCCGCACGCTTTTGCCACGCAGGAACACACTCCAGTCCCCAACGCTCCGTTTCAACCCTCGATTGAGGTGCCCGGCCTCGACGCCTGGCCCAAGTCTGCTGTGGGCGCGTCGGACCTCACCGGGGCGCGCAAGCAGGCAGCCGGTCCGATCATCAGCGCCACTCGCCAGCCGCGCGGCGCGCTGTCCGGGCGGGTGGTGTTTACCAGCGCCGGCCACGGTTGGGCGTGGAGCGGCAGCGCATGGGCGCTGGGCCGGCCGCAACTGCATAGCATGAACGAGGACTATGGCAACCTGGACCAGATGACCCTGTTCGCCTTTTACTGCTTTAATGCCGGAGCGACGGTCGTCCCAATGCGCCCGATCGGACACCAGACAAACGAAGTGGTCCTCGACAACACCAGCCCGGGCGTGGCGTTCGCGGGGGCGTGGGCCGACAGCGCCGGCTCGGTGTTCTACGGCGCGGCCGGCAGCGTCCCTTACCGCTTCTCCGGCGTCGCTCCCGAGGAGACCGCCACCGCCACGTATGCGCCCGGCATTCCAGTGGCCGGTTTCTACCCGGTTTACGCATGGGCGGCCGCGGGGGCCAACCGCGTCAACCAACTCTACCGGGTTCGACACAGCGGCGGGGAAAGCTCCGTGCGCGTGCCGCACCGGATGGTCGGGAACGGCTGGGTGTATCTGGGCACCTACCACTTCGCCGCCGGGTCCAACGCGGCCACCGCGGCGGTCATCGTCAGCAACCTCGCCGAGCCCGGTGAGCAGACGGGTGTGGTCATCGCCGATGCCGTCCGGTTCGGCAATGGCATGGGGGACGTCGATCGAGGCGGCGGCGTCTCGCGCTACCCTCGCGAGGAGGAAGCGTCCCGCTATTGGGTTGAGCGTTCGCTCGGACCGGGCCAGTCCCCGACGATCTACGATAACCCCGGCTCCTCCGACGCGAACGACAATGTGGGCGCGCCGATCCGCATGGCGGTGGAGATGAACCGCGAAGCGGAAGGCAGCATGTTCCGGCGCATCTACGTGAGCTTTCATTCAAACGCCGGGGGCGGGCGGGGCGTGATGGGGCTTTACAACGACCCTGCCCTGTCGACCAACGTCGCGCGCAACTCGAACACGCCCAACCAGCGGCGGCTGGCGCAACTGCTGGGAACAGAAGTGAACAACGACCTCAGCTCCCTGGGCAGCTTTCTGGAGGTGCCTTGGTATAACCGCGGAACGGACGTCATGTTTGCCCGGTCCGACTACGCGTTCGGGGAGATCAATAACAACACGATCAGTAATGAGTTCGATGCAACCATCGTTGAAGTCGCGTTTCACGACAATGAATCGGACGCGCGGCTCATGCGCGATCCCAAGGTGCGCAACTGGGTCGCGCGGGCCGCCTACCAGGGGGTCCTGCGATACATGAACCAGTTCGACGGTGTGCCCATGACATTCCTGCCTGAGCCGCCCGTCAACGTATCCGCCACAAACACCGGCCGCTCGATCGTGGTAAGCTGGAGCCCATCGTCCGCGCAGGGAGGCAGCGGCGCTCCCGCGGAGTATATTGTGTACTCATCGACCGATGGTTACGGCTTCGGCAACCCTGTGACGGTGCCCGCAAACGGCACGAACCTGGTCGAGTTGCCGGACTTCCCCGTGGGCCAACCGGTCTTCTTTCGCGTCGCGGCCGCAAATGCCGGCGGCGAGTCCATGCCGTCCGAAACGGTCGTCTGCCGGCGTCCCGAATCCGCGGCTTCCAGCCGGATTCTCCTGGTCAACGGCTTCACACGGTTTGACCGTACTCTGAACCTGCGCCAGACGCTCACTCCCGGTTCTTACCGCCCGCCGGGCCACGACGCGAACTCCGGGGCGATCGAACGCGTTCTGCCGCGCAGGGTCAACTCCTTCGACTATGCCGTGCCGCATGCGCTTGCGATCACCTCCAGCGGCAGCCTCATGGGATTTGACTCCTGCCAGGTCCAGGCCGTCACCAACGGAACCGTCTCTTTGACGGACTATGAAATTGTGATCTGGGCTGCCGGCAATCAATCCACTGCCGGACGGACCTTTAACAGCGTCAGCCAGGAGCGCATCTCGGCATTTCTCAGATTGGGCGGCAACCTGTTCGCATCCGGCTCCGAGATCGCCTGGGACCTGGACCGCAGCATTGGCCCGAGCGCAGCCGATCGTCAGTTCCTCCGCGATCAGCTTCGCGCCGCGCTCGGCGGCTCAACGAACGACAACTCCGGTTCCCACGTGTTTGTGCCCAAACCGGCATCCCTCTTCGCTGGTCTGCCGAGCGGCGCCTTCGACGACGGGAGCGGCGGCATCTACTGGGTCGGCTATCCCGACGCGCTTGTCCCGCAAGGTTCCATTGCGGTGCTGGAATATCCCGGCTACCAGGGCGGAGCCGCCGGCCTTTATCATCAAGGCAGCAACGGTGGCGGCCAAGTGGTGTATTTCGGCTTTCCTTTTGAAACCATTCTGTCCCCGCAACTCCGCGCCGCCTACATGGGCCGAATTCTCGAAACCCTCAGCCGTCCCGCCCGGCTTGAACCGGCCGGATTCGCCGCCGGCGGCGGCATCCGCCTGTCCCTAATCGCCGAACCTGGCATAACCTATGTCGTCCAGCATTCCTCCGACCTCACCACCTGGACCCAGGTCGGCCAAGTGACAAACACCACCGGGACGCTGACCATCGCAGATGAGCTGCTCCTCGCCGGCAGCAGGTTTTATCGGGTAGTGCGACCGCCCAGATGAGCGATGTCCTCGCTTACTGGACCCTTGGCCGGACTCTCAATCCGGACGGCTCAGGAGCTGGCGCAAATGAGACTTGGCCACCCTCCACACGCACGCCTTCGTAGGGATCGTTCGTGATCAGCAAGTTTCCGTCGATGTCCAGGTAGTCGCACAGTTCGGCCAGGTGCGCGGCAGCGCTGATCAAAATGCTGGTTTCAATCATGCACCCGATCATCGTCTTCAACCCCGCCTTGCGCGCCGCCTTCAGCGCTTCCAAACCCGCGGTGATCCCGCCCGTCTTTACCAGCTTCACGTTGACTCCATGAAAGCACTGCGCCGCCGCGTCAATGTCCGATGCAAAATGATACGACTCGTCCCCGAAGAGCGGCAGCGGGGACCGCTGCTTAAGCCAGGTCCAGTCCTTGATGCTGGTGGAAGCGGGCAACGGCTGTTCGACATATTCCACGTGGCCATCGGAGGCGAGCCACTGGATCATCTCCAAGGCCTGTTCCTTCGTCTTCCAGCCTTCATTCGCGTCCACCCGCACGGTCTTTGCCGGCGCCACTTCGCGCAGCGCCGCCAGGTTGGCTTTGTCGTTCGCGCCCCCGACCTTCATCTTCAGGATCGGATAGGACTCGGCCTCGAGGACCTTCTGCCGGACGATTTCGGGAGTATCAATTCCTATCGTGAAGGACGTGACGTGCTGTTTCTCCCGGAACCCAAGGCCTAACAGATCGTAGACGGGCTTGCCGGCACGTTTTCCGGCGCCGTCCAGCAACGCAAGGTTGATGGCGCATTTGGCGGAATAGTGACCCGGAGCCACCGTTTCCAGGTACTCCATGCTCCCTTCCACGTCGCTGAAGGTGAGTCCGCGAGCGTCCACCTGGCGCAGGAAGGACTCCACGGTGTGGACGGACTCTTTGTACCGGGCTGTGGGGGCAGCTTCGCCGCGGCCGACCGTGCCGTCCGCAGCCGTGAGTTCAACGACCACCACGGGGGAGACGTTGGTCCCGCTGGTGCGGGCCAGGATCCATTTGTGCGCGAGCTGGAGGTCCAGCCGCTTGAACGTCAGTTTCACAGTTGAGCGCTACCGGGCCGTTGCGCGCTTGACTTCGTGCTTGAAGACGAACACGCCCTTCTTGTTCCCGACCACGATATCCGGCCACTTCTTGTTGCTGATGAACCCCACCGTGACCTGCGTGCCCACCCCGGAATCATCGTCGATCAGGTGCGGCACGTACTCGGCCTGGCCCTTGGCTGGCCGTTTCAACTCAAACCAATACAACACCGCGGGAAACCCGTCTGACTGCGGGTCTCCGCCGGTTTTGCCGTGCGCCCAAAAACGCTTGCCGGTGACCAGGTCCTTTAGCCCGTCCCCGTTCATATCCACGAGTTCCATTGCGTGCGGCTGCGAAAACTGGACCCCGTGTTTGTTCTTCGACTCATCCTCGTTGAGGATGAGGTGCTTCTTGAAGGTGATGGCGCCGTTTTCTCTTACCTGCTCAAACCACGACAGTCCGAATTCGTGAACGCTGTGCCCCGTGATCACGTCGTTGAGCCCGTCCCCGTTCACATCGTAGGCGTACATTTGCGCCGCGGCCTTGGCGAACGTGAAGGGATGGCGCACCCAAACCGGGTCGTTCGCCAGTGAAGCCGGCTGCTCCCACCATGCGTCTTTTTCCAGGATGTCCAGGCGCTTGTCGCCGTTCACGTCTCCGCAGCCGATGCCGTGAGTATATCGCTCGTATTTGCCCTTCGGCGTGATCGCGTGCCATTTCCACGGCTGTTCCGGTTGCTTCCAGTCCGCCTCGGCATAGCCGATAAAACCCTTCGAGCAGCAGAGAATCTCCGGCTTTTTGTCGCCGGTGACATCAACGAATGCGGGGGATTCGTTGTCGAGGACGTCGAAAATCACATGCCTGGGCCAGTGTCCGGGGCGGCCTTTGGGATTCTCGTACCACGGCACTTCCTTCCCCGGGAAGCCGTACACGATCACATCCGTCCACCCGTCCCGGTTGAAGTCGTAGGTGAACGTGAGAAAGCAGTCCGAGTAGGCGTTGTTGACTCCCAGCGCCCCCTCCCAGCCGGGAAGCGTCTCCTCCGTTCCGTCGCTCTTCTTCCGCTTGAACGTGGCGGTGGCCGGGTAGATCTCGTGGCGCGTTTTGAACTCGGGCCCTTCATACCAGAACGGACCGGAAACCACATCCATTTTGCCGTCCCGGTTGAAGTCTCCGTAATGCGCGCCCTCGGCCCAGAATTGGTCTGTCGCGGTAATTTTCGTGAAGGAATGAACCCGATCCGCCGCGGGAACACACAACGGCAGGAACACCAGCAAACTCACAGCGATCCGCGCATGAAGCATGGCAAATGCTTGGCACCCGCCGCCCTTTGCGTCAAGCCGCCGTTTCGGCTGGCGGGATTGGGGGGCTGTGAGCCGCCGCGTCTGCCTTCGTTCACGGCCGCGTTTCACCCGCGCTTTGGCCCGATGCGGCCAGCACCAGCGCTCCAACCGGCACGGCATCCTCCCGCAACGCGGCCAGAGCCACCTCCGGGCCAGGGGCGAAGGCCTCCATCAGGAATCCGGGCAAAGCATCGGCAACCGCCTTGCGCAGCGGCTCCCCTAATCCGGACAACCCGCCCCCAAGCACGATCACCTCCGGGTGAAACAAGTGAGCCACGTGAGACAAACCAAACGCAAGATCCGCGGCCGTCTCCGCCAGAAGTCTCAATGCTGAGGCATCCCCCGCGGCGATGGCTTCTCCAAGCCTTGCTGCTTCGCCTCGCCGCATTCCTGCGGTGAGCTTCGCGAGCAGCCCTTGGGGCTCCGCCCTGGTGATCTCCCGAATCCGCCGGTCCACTGCCCAGCCCGAGCACCGTGCCTCAACAATGGTGCCCTGCCGATCCAGGCGCACGTGCCCGATCTCCGCTTCGCCCGGCGCGGCGCCGTGGTAGATTTCGCCATCGACCACCAGCCCGCCCCCAACCCCGCTGCCGAGGGTCACGTAAAAACAAGGGCTCCGGCCCACCCCGGCTCCATGTCGAGCTTCGCCCAGGGCCGCCACATTCGCATCATTGTCCACCCGCACCGGCAGGCCGCTCAATCCCTGAAGCCAGCTCTTCAGATCGAATTCCGACCATCCTTCCACATGGTGCGAGCGACAGATCCTGCCCGTGCGCCAGGCAACCGGCCCGCCAAAGCCCACCCCGATGCCGGCCGCCTTCGATTCGCTCACCAACCGCGGGAGCACCGAGGCAATATGCCGGCGAATGCTCTCGGCTCCGGCCGCCGGGTCGACTTGAACCCGTTCACGGTTCAGAATCCTTCCACGTTCATCCCCGGTAACGAGCTGCAGCTTCGTCCCGCCGATCTCGATGCCAATGCAGGTCATCGCCGCTTCTCAACCGAAGTAATCCGGCTCGTTCCCCGGCTTCCATTTGATGTTGCACCCCAGGCTGGGCTTCTGGGCGCCGGAGACTGGTTTCCCGGCGAGCACCGCATCCAGCGCAGCGCGGACATCCCGGCCGGTCGGAGGGATCGCATTGCCCGGGCGGCTGTCGTCCAATTGCCCGCGGTACACGAGCCGGTGCTCGCGGTCGAACACGTAGAAGTCCGGTGTGCAGGCGGCGCGATACGCTTTGGCGACCGCCTGCGTGTCGTCGAAAAGATAAGGAAAGGTATACCCTGCGGATTTTGATTCCTCGGCCATTTTGGCCGGGCTGTCGGCCGGGTAATGCTCGACGTCGTTCGAGTTGATTCCCACGATCGCCACGTTGCGCGGCTGATAGTCCCGGGCCAGTTGGGCCAACGCGCCGCGCACGTGCTTCACGTAGGGGCAGTGATTGCACATGAACACGACCACCAGCGCCGAAGCGCCTCGAAAATCCCGCAGCGAGACAGATTTCCCATTCGTGTCCGGCAGAGTGAAATCAGGCGCTTTCGTGCCTAAAGCGAGCATGGCTGAGTTGGTGGCGACCATGCCGGAAATGTGATGCGCCACAGCGGGGTTGTCGAGCCTCAAGGGCGGAGGGGAAAGGCACGCCTTTCCCCGGCCGCGCTTCGCCTGTAAATTAAGGCCGTCATGGCCGACGTTGCCGACAGGATTCGAGAGAAGCTGAGAACCGTTCCGCATCGGCCGGGCATCTACCTGATGAAGGATCGGCTCGGCACGGTGATCTACGTCGGCAAAGCCAGGGACTTGCGAAAGCGCGTCAGCCAGTACTTTCAGCCTTCCCGCCGGCTGGGCTGGGACCTGAAGTTCCGTGCCCTCGTGGAGGCCATCTGCGATTTCGACTTCCACACCGTGCGCAGCGAGCCCGAAGCGCTGTTGCTGGAAGGCAAACTGATCAAGGAATTCCACCCGCGCTACAACATCAGCTTCCGCGATGACAAACGGTTTTTGCTGCTCAAGGTGAACCTCAATGACCCGATCCCGCGGTTTACCCTGACTCGCCTGAAACAGGACGACGGCGCCCGTTACTTCGGGCCGTTCCCCAATTCCGGCGCCTTGCGCAGCACTCTGGCCCTGGTGCGCCGCCAGTACCATCTTCGCGGCTGCCGGCCGCTCACTCCGGATGAGCGCGACTATAAGCACTGCCTCTACGCGCACCTGAAATACTGCACCGCTCCCTGCATCCAGAACGTCACGCGCGACCAATACCTCGACCAGGTGCGGGCTGCCTGCGACTTCCTCGAGGGCGAGTGCGAGGAAATGCAGGGCCGGCTCATGGAGGAGATGAGGAAAGCCGCGGCCGCCCAGGATTACGAGCGCGCGGCCGAACTGCGCGACCTGATCCAGGACCTCGAACGCACCACCCGGAAAGTGAACCGGTTCGAGCGGGTGCCTTACAGTCTGCCCCTGCAGATCGACCCGGAAAAGGACCTCGCGGAACTGGCCGAGATCCTGGGCCTGAAAGCTCCGCCGGAGCGGATTGAGGGATTCGACATCTCGAACATCAGCGGCACCTTCAAGGTCGCTTCCCTGGTCAGCTTCCGCCGCGGGCGCCCGGACCGCTCGAACTACCGTCGTTTCAAGATTAGGACGGTCGAGGGCCAGGATGACTTCGCCTCGGTGGCGGAAGTGGTTCGCCGGCGCTACAGCCGCGTGCTGAAAGAAGCGGGAGTCCACTTGCCCCAGGCTGACCGCGGACAACCGGAGGACCGCGCAAGCCCGGCGGCCCTCGGTGCCGTGACTGAGAGCACCGGACCTGAAGCGACCCCCGCCGAACGCGAGTTGCGGGACGAACGCGGCCAACCCGTCGCTCGCGAACTGCAGCGTGCGATCGACGACGTCAGCGCGGCGGCGCGGCACCTCGGCCGGCCATCCCCCAACACCGATGCCGCCGCCGCGGATGTGCGGGCCCGCCGCGCCCCGGGCGCCGTCCCCCAGAAAGGCGTCCCCGGCTTGCCGGACCTGATCCTTATCGATGGCGGCAAAGGACAGCTCAGCGCCGCGTGCCATGAACTCGAGAAGCTGGGCCTGTCCGGGATCCCAATCATCGGGCTGGCCAAGGAGTTCGAAGAGATCCATCGGCCAGGAATCCGCGAACCGCTCCGGCTGCCTGAAACGAGCGGCGCTTTAAAGCTGCTGCAACGCGTCCGGGACGAATCCCATCGCCTCGCAAACACCTACAACGCTGAGCTGCGCCTGCGAAAGATCTCGGAAAGCATTCTGGATGAATTCCCCAGCATCGGTGAGCGCCGCAAGGCTGCGCTGCTGAAGAAATTCGGCTCCGTCCAGCGTATCCGGCTCGCTTCTGTCGAGCAAATCGCCGAAGTGCCGGGGTTCGGCGGCAAAGCCGCCGCGGAGTTGAAGGCTTTCCTGGAGGCCAGGTCGAATCTCCACGAGCCTTCTTCATCGTAAGCCCGGCATCTCGCGCTTCGTGCTGCTCAGAACCGCGAGCGGGGAGCCGCAATTCCCGGTGGACATGTCCCCGGATTTCTACACGCTGTCCGCATGACGCTCTCCGATGTCCTGCAACTGCGGGTGCGCTACAGCGAAACCGATCAAATGGGCACCTTCTACAACTCCCGCGCCTTGGAATGGTTTGAATGCGGCCGCAGCGAGCTCATGCGCCGGCGCGTCGGCATGTCCTACGCCGCGCTCGAAGCCGGGGGAGTGTTTCTGCCGCTGGTCGAAGCGCATTTGGAGTTTCAGGGCGGTGCGCGCTACGACGACCTCCTCGAGATCCATTCTGTCGTTCGCCAGGAAGGCAAAGCCCGGCTCCGGTTCGACGTGCGGATCGTCCACGCTGACTCGCGCAAGCCGGTTGTTCGCGGATACACGGTGCACGCGTATACCGATCGGTCCGGCAAGCCGATGCGCCCGCCCGCCTGGTTCATCGCGAAGCTCGAGCAGGCCGCCGCCTCCGAATCCGCACCCAAGCCGTCCGGGGCAGCCAGCCCAGCCTGACCACCGCCGGGCTGCTGGTTACCCGGCGCTTGGCGCATCCGTCGCCGTCGCCCGTCGCCCGGCATCCGTCGCCGTCGCCCGGTCCGCCGGTTCCTCACGGTTTTCGGGTTTCGCGGGGCGCCTTCCTGCACGAGGATTGTCACACTTACAGCAAGAAAGAGTTAATGCCTCCTTCCCCAGACCTGCTATCATTACTAATTCTTTTCTGGACCGTAAGCGTCTCGCTTCGCTAATATCCGCCCGTTCCGCGTTATCATCCGGGCGCCTGAAACCATGTTCAAACGCGAAACACTGTGGACCGACCCTGAACCTAACTACAACAGTTGGTCGCCGCAACGCCGGCGATCCACCCTCTAATCGCAGCATGAGAACCAAAGCCATTGCCATAACCATAGCCGTGACGGGGCTGCTGTCCTGGAGCGCTTCTGCTCAAGGGCAAGCGGCCGCCGCCAAACCGCAAGCTGCCCCTGCTCAAGGGCAGCCTCCGCCTTCACCGCCCAGCCGTCTGGAGCAGCAAATCAAAGAAATCAAGAATCCCGCTCCCTGGATCACCTGGGGCGGGGATTTCCGGGCGCGCAATGAGTATCTCGATACAACCCTGATGCTGACCGAGGACCATCCCCTCAGCGAGCAGGATTACTTCCGGTTCCGGGCGCGCCTCTACACCTCGATCAAGCCGGTGCAGGACGTGAGCTTCAACGCCCGGCTGGCGACCGAGCCGCGGGTGTGGATGAAACCAGCCGGCTACACTCCGATGCGCGGCCAGAGCGGCACGGACTGGACTGAAGGGGTCATCGACACCCTTAATGTTCAGTGGAAGAACATCCTGGACCTGCCGTTCTCAGCGACCATCGGACGCCAGGATCTCATGCTGGGTGAAGGCTGGCTGACCGGTGACGGAACGCCATACGACGGCTCCTGGACATACTTTCTGGATGCCGCGCGGCTCACGTATGAACTGAAAGATCAGCATACGGTCATCGAGGCCATTGGCATTATTCAATCCGCCGAGGACGACGCCTGGCTGCCCACGATCAACAACCAGAACCGGTATTTTATGGAGCAGCATGAGAAAGGCGCGATTCTCAACATCGTCAACACCTCGATGCCCGCCGCGAACATCAACCCGTATTTCATCTACAAGCACGACGACAAGGTGAACGAGCCGGGCGCCCCCGCCGGCGGCGACAACGCCGACATCTACACCCTCGGAGCACGCGTGAGCGGAGTGGTTCGCGAGCATTGGAAATACTCGGTCGAGGGCGCCTACCAGTTCGGAGAGAAGCAGGATCTCTTCATACGCTACCCCGAGGTCTCTGACGACTTCCGCGATATCAACGCGTTCGGGCTCAACACCAAGTTCTTCTACCTCTTCAAAGACAAACTGAACTGCCAGTTGGGCTTCTCGTACGAGTACCTCTCCGGCGACGACCCGAACACGGACGAGGACGAGATGTTCGACGTGCTGTGGGGGCGTTATCCCCGCTGGAGCGAAATCGGGCTCTATAGCTTTGCCCGCGAGACGCGCGTCGGCCAACAGGCGAACTACCACCGGTTCGGGCCTTCCTGGGTCTTCAATCCAATGAAAGGAATGGAGCTGTCGGTGAACTACTACGCGTTATTCGCCGCGCATGACACTCCAACCCGTGAAGGCAGCCCAACCCTGTTCACGCACAATGACAGCTTCCGCGGCCATTTCGTCGCCGCGGCGCTGAAGCATAAGTTCACTCCGCGCTTGAGCGGCCACCTCTGGGGCGAACTGCAGTTCCCGGGCGACTATTACGTGAATGATCACGTCATGAGCTTCCTTCGCGCCGAACTGATGTTCACCTTCTAACCGCATAAAACGCATCGAGCGCCTCAAGCGGCGTGCGCGGCGGAAGATCGCAGCCGGACGACACCACGAAGTTGCGATATTCCGCCGTTGCTTTTAGCAATTCGGCGGTTCGCGCGGCCACCTCTTCCGGTTTCGACTGGCAGAACACGGCGGTCGGGTCGAGGTTGCCGCACAGCACCACCTCGGCGGGCACTTTTCCCAGCGCCGCCGCGATGTCCATCGGCGCGCCGAAGTGGAAGGTCGTCAGCCCCGTTTGCAGAATGGACGGCAGATGCAGGAGCCTGGCGGCGCAATTGTGCAGGATGAACGCGAAGTGTCCGTCCCGAAGCGGCGCCGCGATCTGCCGGATCCAATCCGAGGAAAAACTGGACATCCCCTTGGGCGACAGCAGACCCGCGGCCGGCTCGGCCATGAGCAGTCCATCCGCCCCGGCCTTTTTGAACGCCGCGGTGTACTCGCTGAGAAACGCCGCGCTTTTTTCCAGCGCCACCCGCATCAGCTCGGGCTCCGCCAGCGTTAGTTCGAGGGCTTCGCTCACCCCCACCAGCCTGGCCGCCAGCGAGAACGGGCCAATACACCCCCCCAGCACCAACGGCGCCCCGGGCAAACCTTTCAGCAACTTCACCGACTCCAGATAAACCGAGGTTCTGCCCTCGCCCGGTTTCGGCACCCTCAACGCTTTTGCCTGGTCGAGCGAAGTCACCAACCTGCCAACCACCGACGGCACCTCGTTCTCCGAGAGAAAGAGCTGGCAGCCGAAAGCCTCCGCCTCCGCGCTGAGGTCCATCGCGGTGAGGGCAAAACGGTTGCCATACCGGCCCAGCAAGGCCGCCTGCGAGTCGTACTGGGCGGCCGCGCGCGTCACAATGTCCCGCACTCCGGCCCCCGTCAGCGCCAGTCCCGGATACGTGGCGATCGGCATTGCCAGCCGGCCGGGCGAGGACAGGACGACGCGGTTGAAGCAGTTGGAAACCATGGCCCGCGACCGTAATGGTTTGCGTCCTCGGCCGCGAGTCAAAACGCCGCTCATGTCCCATTCATGCTCGGTACTTTTCCTGAGCCCCCTCCGTAATCGCAGGAATTGAACTTTACCCTGCCTCCATTTTGAATGGGACCGTTGCGCCCATGGGAGCCAAGGCGGATATGAAGGTGTTGCTGCAGGACCAGCGGACACGGCTGTTCTATGCCGGACCGAATTTCTGGACCCGAGATCCGGATGAGGCTTTCGATTTCCAGCTCTCCGCGGGTCTCCCACAATATGGTGACCTCTTGAGCGATGCCGATACCACGCTCGTCGTGCACTTCAGCACAGGCGGAACAGGGTCGTCCCGCCGAGGTGACAGCGTTAGGCCCACGCCGGTTTCTACCTGACCTTGATAAAATCGGTACGCTCGTTGCGGCTGTGTGACGGTAAGGTGGCAGCAATTCAGCGCCTGGACTGTTCGTTTGGATTATCCCGGTGGGGCTGACCTCCGGCCTGCCGGTGGCAAGCGACCTCCGATCCGGCGCGGAGTCGGAGACTCCGCCAACTGGCAGACCCGAGGTCTACCCCACAGAAGCCAAAATGAGCATTGCTGATTAGGCGACAACCCGGCTTGCCCGGTTGCGCCCGTTGAGTAAGGTTTTTCCATGCTGACCCGCCCGGCCACCTTCTGTTTGCTGGCGATGAGCGCCTTTTTTCTGGCCTGGACGGCTCGTCAGGCGGGTGTTCGTTTCCCCGGTCAGGCGGACCAACCGATCGGTCTGAGGTCAGGTGTGGCTCCGGATGACCGTCTGACGGCGCACATTGATGCGTCGGACCTCACGACGGCAATCCGGGCTTACTGCGACATTACTGGGCGCCAGGTGTGGCCGGATAGCCGGCCGATCCTGGAGAAACTCGACGCTCAAGTGGGTGGCCGGCTTGCCCGCTTTGGCTTCTATACACCCGCACCCAAGGCGGACAGTGGCCTGAGCCTTCACCGGGACGGACTCTTGCGCGCGGAGGAGGTCAAAGAGCGCATCGAGCAGGTTTTTTCACGCGCCGGATTGAAAGCGGTTCCCCGCGGCAACCGCTACTTCGAGCTTGTCCCGAAGTAGCGCCATGCCCCCTCCCCGGGAAGTCGTTTCGGACTACCTCCTCGCTCTTTATCTGGCTTGGCAAGACGAATGCTCTGCTTAAGCAAGGCAAGCCTGCATAAGTTGGCGCGAAGTAGTGGCTCTTGTGGTTGGCATCGACGAGCAGGTCCACAGGACCTCGCAGATCCACCATGGCCTTGCACGAAAGCTCCGGATTATCAGGCGCTTGCATGTTCCGCTGATGAACCGCTCAAGACCAGGGCAGTCTTTGTTCGTCCAAGTGCTTGCGCTTGGACTTCTTGGTTTGTCGGCCAACTTCACCCGCGGTGAGGACAACATTGCCGCCTCCGCTGTCGCCCATCAGACCGGAGAAGCCGCCACAGACGAATCGGATTCCTCCAACGCTCAGGAAGACGCGTCCGGATGCGAAGGGGAGGAACAGGACGCCGGGGAAAGCACCGAAACTCCGGCCAACGAGGAGTCCGAACCGGAGCGCGAGAACGCCTCAGTTACTGAGAGTTCGCCCAGCGCCTCCGAAACCGCCGTAACCAATCTTCTCCTGGCCGGGGCCTTGGCCACCGAGCCGGAAGGGCCCTCAGTTCCATTGGCAGCACCGCCCCCTCCAGAAAGGCCGCCAGCCGACCGCCCCGCGAACGTTCAACTCGGTGGAATTGCCCAGGCGATCCTCAATGCTGGCGCCATCGTCCTGGTGCTGGCCGCGGCATCGGTCTATACGGCATCCTTGCGCCGGCGACTCGCGCAGCAGAACGAGTTTATTCAAAAGCGCGGGGAAGCGCTCGCTGCGGTGGAAGCTCGCCTGCGGGAGACCTTCGCCGCAACGCGCGCGGATTTGGAGGCTCAGCTTGACGCGCGGCATGCGGAAATCGCGCAACTGCAAGGAGCCCTCGAGGCCGAGACCACCGCCAGGCTGGCGGCGGAAACTGCCTTGCGTGCGACTGAACAGACCGCGCCGGTTACGGAAGACACCGGGCACGCCCCCAGGACGAGCGTCTCACTCGCCCGTTTTCTGGAGTTTGAGGGTGGCAGCCTTGCCCATGGCGGCAACCAGGCTGATCGCCACATCCCGCCTTGCCTTGATCGTTTGCACAATACGCAAACCGTGGCCTGGTCTTACAGTTGCGCCCCGGAACTGGCCGGAACGAATTCTATCCGGGTCTAGCTTGCCGCCGCCAACCGCTCCCGCGCGCGGTCAGGCAGGTTGTGCTTCAATTTAGCCGTCGCCTCGTCCAGCCAATCAGGGGAGCCGCACGCGATAGAACCGCATCGGGCTCGTCGCGCCACTGACCGTCACGCGCACCGTGCTTTCACCGGTCTTCGTAAAGACCGCTCCGGGCACATTCTGCCAACTCCCCAGGTCCGGGCTTTCCCACAACTGATGTGTCGCGTCCGGCTGCGGAGTGGAGAAATGGATCGTGACCTGGTCCCCCTGCTTGGTGATCCCGGTAGCCTGCAGCTTGACCCCGGAGACGATTTCCAGACCGCCGGGTGCGCCGATGAGTTGCCATTGGTCAGTCCCGAAGTCGTCCACAAACTCGCCTTCGGCCGCGTAGATGTCGAAATGCGCTCCGCCGGCACGTTGAAAACCAATGAACTCGATCTCGTAGGTTCCCGCCGCAATGCCTTTAAGGACTCCGTGAGTGATGTTCTCACCGGGCACGAGGAATCCCATGTATTCCGGGAAGTTGTCGTCCAGCGCTCCGTTTCCGCTGACGCTGGCAAACGGCGCGCCAATAAACCTCAGCGCAAAGCCATCGTCGCTGTGCACTCCGATCGTCCAGTCGCCCGCCCGGGGGATCTTCACTGCCGCCCGGGCAACCAGCACAAAATCCGCGGCGGTGAGGCCCAGCGGCTCCGCCGGGAGCGGCTGCGGGTCGGGGAAAAGCCCTGGTGTGCCCGGCGAGGAGGAAAGAATGAAGTTGACCGTGGGCGAGTTCGTATCGCTGAGCGCGCCGGTGAAGCCGGGCTGCCCGGCCAGGAGCGCGATGCCAACCGCGGATGAAACCGCATCGGCTCGTCCGGCATTCCACACCTGGCGAATGCCCCACTTGCCGGCGGAGCTGGCCGGTCCACCCAGGCCCGACAGCGGGAAAGGCGGCGCCGGCAGCGTGAACGTGGAGAGATTCGTGATCGTGGCGCCGGCTGTGTCTTTCGCTTCAACCCACAAGGCATGAGTGGAGCCGGGCAGGAACGGGGTTGCGGGCACATAGGTAACGGTCGTCAACGCGCCAGTCTTCCCGGCTTGCGAACTGACGAGCAGGTTGTCGAGCGTCAACTTAACCGTGGCCGGCGCCACCACGCTCGTGGCCGCGTCCTCCAAGGTGACAACCACATTGGTGAAAGTGGCCAGGACCTCCTTGACCGTGGCCAGCACAACATCGGGCTTGTCCGAGACGCTGACGTCGAATCGGTCCGCGGTCACCACCCCATCCCCGCCCGTGCGGATCTTCAGCGTGTGCTCGCGGTTTGGCAGTATCGGGCTGCTCCAGACCAGCACCTGTTCCGCCCGCTGCGCCGCTTTGTAGATCACCTTGGTTTCGGCGCCGCCGTCGATGCTCGCCCAACCGGTGCCGTGGTGGCTGGCAACCGTCGCAAACACGTCAATCTTCACCCCTTTGAACCGGACCAGGAAGTGGTCGGTCCGGTTGTTGCCAAGATTGTAGTGATCGTTATTGAGATAACGCGGGTCGCTCGCCCCGCCTTGGGCGAGGTTCCAGGTGCCGGCCGCATACTGGATCTGGCCGAGTTCCGTGCCTTCGTTCAGCGTGTCGTCTATCTTCTCGATCCGGTCCGCCACCAGTTCGCGGACGCTGACGTTCACGCTGGCCCAGGAGACTTTGCCGGTCTTGTCCGTCACCACCGCGCGGAACGTGTGCGGGCCGGCCGCCGCTCCCTTGTAGGTGAACGCATACGGACTGACGGTCCGGTTCGTCAGCAGCGTGTCGCCGTCGTAAAACTCGACCTTCTGTATGTTCGCGGCGCCGTCCTTGTCCGTCACGGCGGCATCCATCAGGATGTCGGAGCCGAGGGCAATCTCCGCTCCTTCAAGCGGGCTGCTGATCGTGATGAAGGGGACATTGCCCGTGATCACCCCGGTGCCAAAACGGACCTCCGCCAGGCCAACCGTGTAGCCCTGGCCCCAGTTGGAAAGGCCTTTGAGGCGCACCAGGCGAACGCTGGTCCCAACGACGTCAAAGACCTGGGCCTTTTCACCACCCTCCGCCAGAGTGATGCGCGCGATCGCGCTGAACACGGCCGTGGTCATGTTCGTGTCCGAGGACACCTGGACTTCCACGTCCTTCATCCCGATGTCCGTCTGGTCCGGCACGTTGTAATTCCAGATGTAAACCTGGGTCAGGCTCACCGCCTGCCCAAGGTCAAAGGTCGCGGATTCCCGGATGGACCCGATGCCGGACCACATTTCCGAGGCGAGACGGTTGTGCACGGAGTTGGTTGTGCCGACGCCAGGATCGTCGAAACCCAGGCCGTTGATCAGCGCATCCTGCGTGGCTTCTCCGTTCGAAACCTGCACTGCAACCGGTTGGATGAAGTCGGCGCGCAGGACTGGCAGAGCGCACCACTGCAACAAACAAACCGCCAGGAACAGTCGAAGATTGAGAGGCGCTTTCATATCAAGGGAGTCGTTAAGGTTGGCGCAAGGGTACATGATCGCTCAACGCGGCCAGTTGGCCGCAGTCATGGTGATTGGCCGTAGTATACCATTCCCGGCCGAACGGGCAAGATCCTGGGGAATGAATGGAATGAATACTTTCTCCAATAAAATGTCCTGCAGGCAATGACGGGATCGGACGTGGCCTTGGGAGGCTTCGTCGAACCTCGCACTCAAATCAACGAATGAAGATTATGAAGAAGCAAACGCTTAACTGTGACTTAAACCAAACCCAGCTCCGGATGGGGGCCGGAACCTGGTCTGGAAGGTTGATGTAGAGTCAGGTTCGTTCTCAATACTTGCGGACTTTCCGCTGGTGCCGAATCCGCTCGCGCCAGGGTTGGGCGGCCCGTTTTCCGAAGCCGTCCCGACCGGCATCGCCTGCTCCGGCGGCACGCTCCTGGTGGCACTCTTCAGGGGCGTCCCCTTCGCGCCCGGGACTTCGGCGGTAGTGCCGGTTGATCCGCTGACGGGCAGCCATATCGATCCGTTGACGGGCGGCCACATTCCGTTCATCACCGGGCTCAAGACGGCCATTGCCGTGCTCCCGATCAGGAAGCAACACGACACCGATTACCTGGTGCTCCAGCACGCCTCTGCAGGGCCGTTCTTTGGGTCGCCGGGTCTGCTACTGCGCTTTGAGTCCTCCGGCGGCCCTCCGACCGTCATCGCCGACTGTCTGACCAGACCTACCGCCATGACACTCGACGAGAAGACTGGGAGGCTCTACGTCACCGAACTTGCCGGACGCATCGTTGCGATTGCTCTCAACCCGTGAGGCGGTTGGGCTGCGTGCTCTTTAACGAGTCAGCAGCATGAGCTACACAATGCGGCGACGGTCCCGGATCCACTGGGAGGAGCGCTGGCGTGACGAGAACCGGGATACGGTTCACACCACGCCACGTTCTCCCGGTGGACAAGGCGACGGTTGTGTCGGATAAACAAATGGTGACCCCCAACGCCAACTCCTGCGCAGAGTGCGGCACTCCTTTGCCGGCATATTGGCCCAAGGGCCTGTGCGCCCAGTGCGCGATCGACGGGGCGCTCGTCATGAGCAGCGCGGGAAGCCAGGTTCTCCGGGTGGACATCATCCCCGCAAAAGACCTGAAGCCGTCAGAATCCGGCTCGGAAGGTTCGCCATTTGAATCTTTCGGTGACTACGACCTCCTGGACGAGATCGCACGCGGCGGCATGGGCGTCGTTTACAGGGCCAGGCAAAGGAAGCTTGGACGCATTGTGGCAGTGAAAATGATCCTGGCGGGGTCGCTGGCAGGCAAGGAATTCGTGCAACGATTCCGGACTGAATCCGCCGCTGCCGCCATTCTTCAGCATCCCAACATCGTCGCGATCCACGACGTGGGGGTCCACGACGGCCGGCACAATTTCTCGATGGACTACGTCGAGGGCCAAAACCTGGCGCAACTCGTCGGTCAACAACCGTTGT
>Ga0073934_10005869_pt1 | contig 18471 bp, 16 predicted proteins | sample LarsenN4metaG_FD_76834 | JGI IMG/M metagenome (GOLD analysis project Ga0073934, IMG submission 76834) | Hot spring sediment bacterial and archeal communities from British Columbia, Canada, to study Microbial Dark Matter (Phase II) - Larsen... ... | reverse complement strand
GACCAGGCTGACAAACTTTTCCGAGTTGCGAAAGCAGTACGACGCACAATGCAGCGGGATAAAGCCTTTGCCCCCGGCGACGAATTCGAGCAACGCCGATTCCTGGCCGGGCGAAATGGCATCGATATTGGCATAGAGGATCAAGCCGTCGTATTTTGCCAGCGTCGCCGGGTTGAGCGCAGACACCTGATCGGTGTAGCTGATATCGATGCCGCGGCGCGCCATGACGGGCTGCAATTGACGAAATCGATCAGCGGGTTGATGGTGGCCCTTGTCGCCCAGAAACAGGACCTTTAGCGGCGTTTCTTGAGCGGCGGAGTACGCCGCTGCAACCAGCAACACGACCAAGGCGATCCGGCGCATGGGCCACCCCCCGACAGGCAACTGCTATCGCGAAAATCCGGCCAGTCTTTATAATCTCGCCGAATCGGATTGTACCGGCAACGGGGGAACAAGGAATGTTCCAGGATTGGCGTCGGCATGGCTGGCATTACCTTGCCGTCATCATCGTAGGCACGTTGCTGACGTTGCCGCACATTGGCCGCACCACCCTGTGGGACGACGACGAGGCCCTGAATGCGGAAGCCGCCCGCGAGATGTACGAAACGGGCGAATGGATCGTGCCGACGTTCAACTTCCGGCTGCGCGACGCCAAGCCGGTCCTTTTGTACTGGTGCCAGATTGCTTCCTACCACGCGTTCGGCGTCAACGAATTCGCCGCACGATTCCCGTCAGCGATCGCCTACATCCTTGCCGGACTGTTCACCTACGAACTCGGTCGTCGCATGTTCTCTCCGATCGCCGGTCTGCTCGGCGCCATCATCCTGCAATCGACCAGCGTCATCGTCTGGCTCGGCGGATTTGCCAGCCACGACGCGCTGCTTTTGGCCTGCACCACGCTGACATTTCTCGTATTTTGGATCGGCTACGCCCCGGTTGAAGCGAATGGTCCGCCGCGAACCGCGTGGATGGTCCCATGCGGAATCGTCTGCGGCTTTGGCATGCTGGCCAAAGGACCAATCGGAATCGTGCTGCCCGCCACCGTGATCGGCGCTTTTCTGATCTGGCAACGACAAGCAAAACTCCTCTGGAGTCGGCGACTCATCCTTGGCTTGGCGGCTTTTTTCCTCGTCGTCGCGCCATGGTACACGCTGGTCAGCGTGGCCACCCGCGGCGCATTTGCTCGCGGATTCTTCGTGACGAACAACATTCAACGCCTGCACACGCCGATGGAGTTTCATGGCGGCTCGGTGTTCTATCATCCGGTCGCGATGTTTCTCGGCTTTGTTCCGTGGTCGATCTTTTTGTTGCCGATTCTGTGCAGCATGTGGTCTCGCTGGCGCAGCACATCCGAGGCGGTCAGTCCGTCTCGTTCTGCACCCAGGCTGCTTCTTTGTTGGATCGCAAGCTATCTGTTGTTCTTTACCGTCGTCGCCACCAAATTGCCGCACTACACGGCGCCGCTCTATCCTGCGATGGCGCTGATCCTGGGCCGATTTCTCTGGACCTGGTGCGAGCGCAGATCGAACGTGCCGCGATGGGCATTTGTCGGCAGCTTCGCGATTCTCGCGGTCGTCGGCATCGCGATGTCGGCAGGGTTGATCTGGCTGAGCCGGTCCGCAAATCCTCCCGGCGAACTGCATGAGATCGCGCGCTGGTGCTGGATCGGCGTGCCGCCGTTTGTTTTCAGCATCGTTGCCATGATCGGCGTCGCGAAAGAGTATCGCAGGGTCGTGCTCGCCGGTTTTCTGGCCTGCCACTTGTTCGACTTGACCGTGATTGGACAAGGCATCATGCCGGCCTTGGATCGATTGAAACCGGCATCGGATTTGGTCCTGTCGGCAAAGACGCGCCAACCGTCGGCCGATATTCGCCTCGCCACGTTCCAGTACACGGGGCCGAGCCTTGTGTTTTACTCCCAGCGCGAGGTCCGCCAGTTGCACTCGCTGAACGAGGCAGCCGAGTTTCTGAACGGGCCATTGCCGGCGTATCTCTTTCTATCCGAACAAAACTGGCGGCAGGTCGAGGCGAAGCTCTCGGTCGGAACGGCAACGATCGTGGCGCAAAAATATGATCCATTCCGGCAACTGGAGGTCGTCGTCGTCTCTAACCGGCCCGGCGCCAACGAGATGCTGGCTCGGGGCAGGAACGACTGACCGCTTCGCGCACGGTATAGGGCGCTTTGCCCTGGCTTTCGAAATAGGTCCGTGCCAGCAACTCGCCCAGCAGCCCTGTCGAAATGAATTGCACGCCGCACAACGCGAATACGACGCTGAGAAGCAGCAGGGGGTTGCCGGTCATGTCCACGCCGGCGAAAAGCTTCATCGCGACCGTAGCGATCAAGCTGGCGATGCCGACCGCCATCGACGCCAGGCCAATCGAGCCGAACAGGTGCATCGGCCGCGTGATAAATCGATTGAGAAATTGAACTGTCATGAGATCGAGCACGACTCGAATTGTGCGCGTCAAGTTGTACTTCGTGCGGCCAGCAATGCGGGGATGATGCTGGACGTCGATTTGCGCGATGCGTGCCCCACCGTGCTGGACGAGGGCCGGGACAAAACGGTGCATTTCGCCGTACAGCGGCAGCGACTCCGCAACCGGCCTGCGCAGCGCGCGAAGCGTGCAACCAAAATCGTGGAACGGTACGCCGGTCACTTTGCGAATCAGGTAGTTCGCGGCCCAGCTCGGCGCCTTTCGCACCAGCCAGGAATCTTGCCGATTGATTCGTTGCCCGAGCACGACGTCGTAACCTTCCTCGAGCTTTTCGAGAAGCCGTGGAATATCCGCTGCGTCGTTTTGCAAGTCGCCGTCCATGGTGACGATCACGTCGCCGCGCGAGTAATCGATGCCGGCCTGCAGTGCCGCGGTCTGCCCGAAGTTTCGGCTCAGGCGAACCACCGTCACATGCGCATCGACCGCGGCGATGCTCTTAAGAGTCGGAAATGAACCATCAATGCTGCCATCGTCCACAAAGATGATTTCATATTCTGCTGCCGAGCCCGCCAGCGTTTCGGTGAGCTTTTGATGCAGCGGCACGAGATTCGCGCATTCATCCTTGATCGGGATCACGATGGAAACCGCCGGCATCTCATGCTCCGATTATTGAACCTGAAACTCCCAGGCGAACGGCTCGCAGCCGAACTGGCAAAAGGCGTTTTCGTCCACGTCGATCATGTCCAGCCAGAGACGATATCTGCCCGGCGGCAACGGCGGCAACCCGATCTCCAGGTCCGCTCTTTCGTGGACGCCGACGGTTTTTTCAAACAAGCCGGCCCGTTCATGATAGACGACACGGCCATCCGATCCCTTGATGGAATAGCGCGCATGTACGGCTCGCCACGGACCGCTGCGAAACCGCCACGCTTGCACCGATGCATTGCGGACCGACAGCTTCAGCGTCGTCGCCCGATGCGCCGACTTCACTGCCTGCCACGCTTGAAGGTCGGCGGGCTCGTACTCGGCCCGGCACGCGCCGGGGCAATACTCGCGCGTGGCCCAGTGCCGAAACAGATTGGGCGAATGCTGTACATCACGCTGCTCGAGCCATGCTTCATAAAGGCGAACAAAGCGCCGCATATTCTGCGTGCCGTTTACCGGCAGATAGCCGAAGCGTACGCTCAATTGATCGGCCGCTTCGGCGAGAGGATACTCCGGCTGCAGCAACTTGTAGACGACCGATGCCAGTCCAGTACGGTCCACGCCCTGGCGGCAATGGAGCAATAGAGGCTGCTCGGACCGGTCGAGGATTTCGACCAGGCGCAAAAGCTCGCTTGGCGACGGCAGGCGAATCGCGGAGAGAAAAACATCCTCGTGCGAAATGCTGAATGCATGGGCTGCGATCGCCTGTTGTTGATACCAGTCGAAACCGGGGCAGCAACCGCGAAGATTCACCACCGTGCGAATCCCGTGTCGTTCGACGACGCTTCCCAGCCGATCCGGCGAAAGCTGCCCGGACCGATAGGCACGACCCGGCTGCACTTCGTGCAGGTTGTCGCCAAGCACTTGCCCTACCACCATGAGCGAAAAAAGGCTGAACCCGAGAATTCCGCCCGTGATGACCGGACGCCATGCGAATCTGCGGCCGCGAGCCGTTACGCGCAGCTTCAACAGAAAGCCATGAACCTGAGGCGAATGAAGCGAGATCGCCGGCATTGCAGACCAGTTAAGTCGAGCATCAGCCACAACGTCGCCAAGTCGATGCCTGACGTTGCGATGACTGATTATGGTAAAGTGCGGCATCTTGCCAAATATGCGGAAATCGAACTAGACCGAGTTGTGAAAGTCTATGATCGGATGTTCAGTCAACGAGATTCGTCGAGTCGCTGTTGCCATTCATCAAGGAGTTGGCCGATCTCGCGGTAATTGAAGTCAATATTGGCCAGCTCATGGCCCATATCGATCGCCTGCGCCAGTTCGCCGGCGTCGGCGAGACCGTGGGCTAGTTGGAACAGAACCTCTTTTCGTTGTGCTTCTTCATTCGACGGGATATGTTCGAGCGATTCCTGGAAGTTGCGCTGAGCCAAGCGCCAGTTATTGCGCGACTTGAACGCAAAACCGAGATACACCAGGGCTCGCCACAGGCAGCGCGGGTCCTTGCGCGCCACCTGCAGTTCAGAAATGGCCTCGTCGGTTTGACCCGCACGCAGCAAGCGCAGACCCAACTCGACGCGGTGGTTCATGTCGTTCGGGTAACGGTCGGCCTTCAGACGATACAAATCCAGCTCGCGCGCATTGATCTCCTTGAGAAGCCGTAAACGAATCTTGCGCAATTCTTGTTCTTGCCCGTTGATTTCCGGCGTGCGAAACTCGCCGGCCGGAGGCAAGTCGTTGATCTTGTCTTCCGTGATTGCCAGATTGCGGCGGAACGGCTCCAACTCCAGTTCCATTAGTTCGATTCGAATCTGAAAGTGCTGGCCGGTAGGACCCAGGCCGTTGGTGAGCACGTCCCGGGCCTCGTCGTAGCGGCCGGCGCGAACATAGACCGCCGCGAGTTGCAGATACGACAATGGATCGGTCGGATTGGCGGTGATCTTTGCCAGGAGCGGCGCGGCTTCGCGCGCTACGCGATCGTTCAGCGGCGTCACTTCGGTCCCGCCATCGACATCGCGAACGATGTCCTCAGTTTCTTCTTCCGCGGACGTTGCGGGTCTTAGCTTGGCTCCGCGCTCGTACTGGCCGCGCGTGATCGTCTCGCTGGCGGCAAGGTCCATCCCCTTGTGCTGTGCCTCGACATCATCCGGCACGGCCCGTCGCACGATTTCCCAAAGCGCGATAGCCTGCGAAAAATTGCCGCGCTTTTCATACAGCCGGGCCAGCGCCCGATTGAGATCGGCATCCTGGCCGTCGCGCTGACGTGCCTGTTCGAGTATCCAGACCGCCATGTCGAGCCAGCCAAGGGCGTCGGCTGCCTCGGCCATGTCCATTTGGGCGCCAAGGTCCCACGGATTGCGCGTCAGGACCTCCTCGCCCTGTTCGAGCACCTTCAAGAAGTCGTGTGTTCGCTTGGCCGCTTTGATGCGCGCCTTGTGCGTCGAGGTGCTGATCACGGCAAACCGGCTGCCGCGCATATTGTTCTTGAATTTCGCCTTTTGCGTACGGCGCAAGGCCTGGCGAAAGGTAAGGTTGCCCGGATCGAGCTTGGTGCAAGTCAGCAGTAACTGAATTCCATAATCATAATTGCCCGTCGCAATCACCTGATTGGCGCGTTCAAATCTCTCCGCAGCAATGCGCCGATGTTCGGCGTTGGGCTCCGGAGGACGTGCCGCTTCTTGCATCGTCATGCCCCTACACTTGCCCCAAGTTCAACTGCAATATGGAAATTAGAACCTCGACTCGACTACCGGACCTGCGGGATTCACAGCACCAAAACAATGCCCCAGCGAGCAGACCGACGCGTCCTGGTACGGGTCCTCGATGGCGAATTGCAAAAACAAATACTGCGATGGAATTGTAACGCATTCGCAACGACAATGCGAGAGTCTTTCGAAAAAATGAGACTGTGCGAAAAATGAAAGCCTCTTCGACGATTGTCCGAACTATTCATCCGCACACGCCGGAACAGGAAACCCTGGCCAACGCCGCACAGCGCTTGCGAAACGGCCAGCTCGTCGCCTTTCCCACCGAAACAGTTTATGGACTTGGCGCGAACGCACTGAACGCGGATGCGGTGGCCGCCATCTATGCCGCCAAGGGCCGGCCCGCAGCCAATCCCATCATCGTGCACGTCGCCGACGTCGAAGCCGCGAAGCAACTTACGCGTTTTTGGCCGCACGAGGCCGACTTGCTCGCTGAGCATTTTTGGCCCGGCCCGCTGACGATCGTCCTGCCGCGAAGTTCCCAGGTTCCCGACATCGTTACGGCTGGCGGCCCCACCGTGGGAATTCGAGTGCCCGGCCACCCTGTTGCGCTCGGCTTGCTCCAAACCGCTCAGATTCCCCTGGCGGCGCCAAGTGCGAATGCATCGGGTGAAATCTCGCCAACATGCGCGGAGCACGTGCTTCGTAGTCTGAACGGCAAAATCGACCTGATTCTCGATGCCGGGCCGACGCAGGTTGGTCTGGAATCGACCGTCGTCGATCTAACGACGAAACCGATTCGGATTTTGCGGCCCGGCCAGATCACGAAGGCCGACCTCGAACGCGTCATCGGCGGCAGCGTCGAAGCAGCGAGCAGTCCTGCGACCGAACTTCGTTCGCCCGGAATGTTGCCGCGACATTATGCTCCGCGAACAGCGGCCGAATGCGTGCCCAGCGAGACGTTCGAAAAGCGATTGAATCAACTGCTGAATGATGGACGGCGCGTCGGCTGCTTGATTATCGAATCGTCCAACGCGGCCGCTCGTTGTCAGCTCGTCAAATCGTTGCCCAATCGGCCTGCCGATTATGCCGCCGGACTCTATGCGGCCCTGCATGAGCTGGATCGGTTTCACTTGGACCGGATTCTCATCGAGATGCCGCCGGCGGGCGACGCATGGGCGGCGATTCACGACCGCTTGCGCCGCGCGACCGCATGATTGGAGCCGTTCGGTTTCGATTGCGGCACGACGCCCCGGCTCCGCCAAATGTACCAGGTCGCGATGCTTCGAAACGGCCGCCACGGTTCCGCGTGGTCTTCGATTGCCGCCGGACCAGGCAATTCCGGCAACGCAAACAAATCGCGGACTCCGGCCCGCAGTCCCAGGTCGCCGACCGGCAATACGTCCGGTCGGCCCAGCGAAAACATGAGAAACATGTCCACCGACCAGGGCCCAATGCCGTGAACTGCCAACAAACAGGCACGAATCTCGTCGTCCTCCATTTTCGCAAGTTGACGGATCGGGACGGCTCGGTCGACGATCTTCTGCGCCAGGTCTAGCAGCGATTTCACCTTTCCCGCCGACAGACCGCAATCGCGGATCGATTCGGGCCGGGTCTTGAGCACTTGTTCCGGCCGCCAGCTGCGCCCGCCCAGCAATGATTGAAGCCGGCCGCAAATGGTGTCCGCGGCTCGGGTCGATAATTGCTGCGAAACAATCGTTCGCGCCAGCACGACAAAATAATTCGGGTTCGGCCGCAACGTGCATGGCCCGACCTGTTCGATCAGCGAGCGCATCTGTGGCTGGCATTTGCGAAGATGCCTGGTTGCCGCGGCATATGCGCCCTCAGACTGACTTGGCATTCCGAGTTCTCCTGACCGATCGATAAACCGCAACTGCGGTTTGCGCTTTAGCCTCAAAGCCCCGTTTGGCAGTCGCCAAACCACTTCCGCCGCACCTGGCGAAGCTGCAGGTAAACCAACGGCGTCAGGATCAGTAGCGCGATGGCGCCGGCCGCCCACAAGATCTCCGGATGATCCAGCCAGCTAGCCGGCTTCTGTTCGACCCGGGTCATTTGGCTGGCCAAAGCGTCTTTGACCGCGATGCGATGGGCCCGAAGTTGCGGCGTGTAGAATCGTCGCGCGTCTTCGCACTGGTCGAGGATCGTCGAGGCGGCTTTCAGGTCGCCTTGCGCGTTGTACAACTCGCCGAGCAGCCAATAGAGGCGAGCATCCTCCGGCATCCACAATAAAAGCTGCTGCACGATGGCCATTGCGTCGTCGGGCAGTTTTGCTCTCTCGGCTTGGGCAATGGTTCCAGGTTCAAAGTTGCCGCTTTCGCCCACGAAATTCACTGGAAAAATGGGATCGAGCGTCTCCACCGGCGCTCGCGGACCACGATCGCGCTGTTCGCGGAAACGCGATTTCAGGAGATCGTAAAAGATCTTTTCGACTCGCAAAAACCAGGTCGTCTGTTCCGGACTCAAACCGGGTAGCTCGCGGACGCGGAGCGACAGTGCCCCATCCTGGTAGCGAGCCGCGTTTGGATCGCCCATCATGTGCAGGGCCATGGCCAAGTGGCTTTGCACAACGAAGTTTCGTGGATCGCGCGACCGTGCAAGTTGCAGCACCTCCAGCGCGTTTTCAAATTCACGCAGCCGCAGGAGCACCGCGCTCAAGCGAATCAACTCTTCGGTTGTGGCCCGGCTGCGTTTCGAGAAAAGTTCTTCGCGAATTTTCAAATAGGATTGTCGTTGCTGGCTGTTCAGCACCGGAACGGCGATTTGCCGATAGTCCTCCAGCACGACGCGAAATGTCTCGAACGGCAACGCTTTTGCCTTGCCTTCTTTGTCGATCAATGCCGGTTCTTCGTCCGGCGAGTAAATGCCGGCATGAACAATCGAAACGACACCGATGATGCCGGCAATCGCCCAACGCCAACACATCTGGGTTCTCCACCTACTCGGCCGATTCAGAGTCCGGTTGCAGTGCGGCACAGACCTCTGTGGTCACGTCACACCCGCCCGCCATATTGTTGACCAAAACGATCGGCGTATAAATCACGCCCCAGGGCAAACCCCACCAACCCAGGATCAACGACAGTATCGTGTACGGCAGCCCCCGCACCCAGCCCCACTCCTCCGGACGCACAAAACAGATCGCCGAGGGTTTTCGTAAACTAAAGATCAGAAAAGAGATACAGTATTCGAAAAAGACAAACCTTGCCCCGCCTTGCACCAGAGCCTCGATCTCGGCTCCGGTCAGCCCGTCCACGCCCTCGACATCGACTCCGCCAATTTTCACGATTCTGGCACTGCTTTTGCTCAAGATTCATCCAGCCGAAGTAGCGCTAGGATTCTACGGATATTTTGACCGAAGCGTGAGCAGCGCCTGCCCGCAATTTCGGCAGCGTGCGAAGGATGGAGGCGGACATGGGATTGCGACCGGACTTGGCCGACCAAATCAGCCGGATTATTGAGACCAACACGCATCAAAGGCTGCAAAACCTGACTGTCGAGGTCGAACCCGATTCGATTATCCTTCGCGGGTCGGCGGGCAGCTTCTACGTCAAGCAGCTCGCCCAGCACGGCGTGCTCGATCTATTCCCCGGCACGCGAATCCACAATGCCATTGAAGTCGCCAGCAATTATTAACGGTCTTTTCCTGCCTCGTATTCGCACTTCACGCTGGTAGTGATCCCGCCGCGCGGAGTAAATGCGCCGACGACTTGGCATCGACGCGGCTGGCAAGCCTCGACGAAGTCATTGAGGATTCGATTTACCACCGCCTCATAAAACGCGCCCACGTTGCGGAATCGCTGCAAGTACAACTTCAGCGATTTCAATTCGACGCACTTTTGATCCGGCGTGTACGTAAAAGTAATCGTGCCGAAATCCGGTTGGCCCGTCTTCGGGCACATGCTCGTAAACTCCGGACAAACAATCTCGATCGTGTAGTCCCGTTCCGGCGCGGGATTCGAGAATGTTTCCAGTTGATCCGTCGAAGGCACGTCCGCCATATGAACTCCCGTTCGCTTCTTTCCATCGTTCTACGCGACTTGAATTCCCGGCACAAGGTGATGGCGGCTGGCATGACGCCTATCATGACCAGAGTGTTCCCAGGGGAGGCGACTCCGTGCCCCGAGCAATCGTATTACTAAGCGGCGGATTGGATAGCGCGACCGCGCTGGCAATCGCTCGACACCAGGGATTCGATACGTTTACGCTGAGCGTCGATTACGGCCAGCGACATCGAATCGAGCTGGAGCGCGCCGCGGCGATGGCCAGGTCGCTGGGTTCGGTCCGCCATACCGTCGTGCAGGCGAACCTGCGTGCATTTGGCGGCTCCGCCCTGACCGACGACATCGACGTGCCGAAGGACCGCTCCCACGAGGCCATCGGGCAAGGCATCCCGATCACGTATGTTCCGGCCCGCAATACGATCCTGCTCAGCCTGGCGCTGGGATATGCAGAGAGCGTCTCGGCGTTTGACCTTTTCATCGGCGCGAATGTCTATGACTACTCGGGTTATCCGGACTGCCGGCCCGAGTTTCTCGACGCATTCGAACGGCTCGCCAACCTGGCGACCAAAGCCGCCGTCGAAGGCCATGGCCGCTTCAAAGTCCACGCACCGTTGATCCGCATGACAAAAGCGGAGATCATCCGCACCGGTGCACAATTAGGCGTTGATTACGGGCTGACCATTAGTTGCTACGACCCGGACGAGGTCGGCCGCGCCTGTGGTCGATGTGATTCCTGCCAGCTTCGCAAGAAGGGATTCGCAGAAGCAGGAGTTGCAGACCCGACCGTGTATCGATGAGGTAAGCACGCAGCACAAGTGAGCACGCAGCGCAAGCAAGCGCTTTTTCCGGTGCACTTGCTCGCGCTGCGTGCTCAAAAACCGGGCAGCTAATCCTTCTTTTCCAGCTTCTTGATCTCGTCTTCCAGGCTGGTCACCTGGACGCTGCGGCTTAGGACTTTGCCATCCTTGCCGATCAGGAACAGATTCGGCAGCACCATCACGCCGTAGCTTTCCGCGAGGTTGCTCTCCAAGGCGCCGGCCTCATACAGATGGAAGCCGGCAACCGGATTCTTGTTCAGGAACGCGATCGCATCCTGCTGATTGTTGTCGAGATTGACGCAGACCAGTTCGACCGACTTGGAGCCGAGAGTGTTCTGCAGCAACTTGAGCTTGGCGAAGTCGTTGACGCATTGGCCGTTCCAGCTGGCCCAGTAATACACGACGACGACCTTGCCTTGAAGCTGTTTGATGTCGAACGGTTTTTCGTTGCCGAGCATGGTACCGGCAAGTTCGAAATGCTGGCCCTCGGATTCGAGCCTGCGGACGGCCCCACGGGCTTTCTTGGCCATCTTGCTCTGCGGATATTGCTTGGCCAAGGTTTCGTACCAGTTCTTGGCTTCCGTTTCCTTGCCGGCGAACTCGCTGACCATGCCCAGCTGCAACAAGGCATCCGGGGCATCGTCGGCGGTCGGATACGTTTCCCAGAACTTCTTGAGTCGGTCGCGCCATTCGTCCTGAATCTTGTCGGTGATCTTCGGAGAAGTGGCCAGCTTGATCGTGTAGTCCGCCGACATTTCGCGGAAGGCGACGTAGCCGGCGAGCTTCGGCGAACCGTTCTTGGCGACCTTGGCAGCCAGCTCGATCAACTTCTTGTGGGCGATGCTGTCCTTGGTGGGACTATTCTGGGCAGCCGAGCTAAGCGAATCGGCGGCCTGCTTCAGCCAGTTCTCTTTGGATCCTTCTTTGTGCGATGCGTCGGCAAGCTGCTCGAGAATCGCCGCTCGTTCGAGGTTGTAGCGGACAATGCCCGCTGCATCGGCCGCCTTCGAGCCGCGTTCGTCGATGTCGCGCAGCTTGTTCAAAAGCGGCTGAGTTTCCGGCGTCACTTCGACGGTGTCGGCAGCGCCGCCGTTCGCGGTGCGCGGGTTCTCGTCATCGACCTGCGTGATGCCGACCGTCGGGCCGGTCACGAGTTTCCAGGCCCGACCCACCAGGATCATTTCGCCGGTCTGGACAAAATCGTGCTTGCCTTCGTTCGCGTACAGGATGGTGCCGTTTTTGTAGCGGATGATATCGGTCGTGCCGCCGAGGGCGTCGGCCGGAATGCACTGCGGGGCGGACGTTTCCAGGTGCATCCACTGCGTCTTGTTGGTCAGGGCAATCAGCGCGGCCGTCGTCTTTTGGAATTTCTCTTGTGCCTGGGCGATCTTGTCGCGAATGCGCGCAAGTTCCGCGTTCGGCAACTGCAGCGCCTTGATGTCTTCGTCATTGAGCATGAGCGCTTTCAGGCGGTCGAAGTCGCGGGCGATGATGGCTTGAAGCAGTTCCTGGCTGACCTCTTCCGGCGAGATCATTTTCCAGGTGTCGATTTTGCCGTCTTCGTCGACGTCCGCGCCGTGCTTCATGCCGAGCGGGCCCATCCAGCGGTATTGATCGGCCTTGCGATTGATGTTCGAATCGATCTCGCGATAGATTTCTTTGCCGTCCTGGAAATAAGACCAGACATCGATGTAGCGGTCGCCATTGGTGTCGAAGAAACGGCGCAGGGGCTGGCCCTGTGGATCGCGGAGCAGGTAGCCGCTGCTGTTGCCTTCGCCTTTCAGGACTTCGACCTTGCAGGCGGAAATCTCGGCCTCGGCCGGCGTGCTGAACGCGATGTTCGTTTGTTTCGGCTGCAGCTTCAATAGATCGGCAGCCGTCGGATTGGCTGCGAGCGCGACGCTCGAAGTGCCCCACAAAAGCAAACCGCCAAGAATTCGCAATCCGGTGCGCGCCATCCTGAACTCCTTTTCATCCGAATTGTCCGCGATGTCTTCGCAACTATTTTCGGCATGTGCGTCCGTCAGGGATTATAAAACCGCCCGATCTCACCAACTTGCAACTGTTACCACCGGCATACTTTCTCAACCCCGGCCGGAGCCGGTAAACTTTGCCGGTCCGGCAATTTCGAACCGAGCATGCCGCCTCCTTCCCCCGCTGTCCAATCGGACTTACAATGCATGCATGCAAGCGACGGCGTTGCCGATCCTGTCGAACGTCTCACCCAAACCCGCGCTTCTCGACCGGTCGTTGGAAGAACTAGTTTCCTGGCTGGCCGATCGCGGCGAGCCGGCGCTGCGCGCCCGGCAAATCCGCCGCTGGCTCGTGGCCGGCCGGGCCGAGTCTTTTGGGGAAATGTCCGACCTGCCGAAAACGCTTCGACCCAGGCTCGTCGCCGAATTTCAACCGTTCAGCACCGCGATCGCCAGGCAGCAGGTATCGTCCGACGGCACGACGAAGCTTCTGCTTCGGCTGCATGACGGCAGGCATATCGAGTGCGTCATGATTCCCGAGGGCGATCGCCGCACTGCCTGCATCAGCACGCAAGTGGGCTGCGGCATGGGCTGCGTATTCTGTGCCAGCGGGCTCAATGGCGTCGATCGGAACTTAACCGTCGGTGAAATGCTGGAACAGTTAATCCGGCTGCGCAATTCGCTTCCGGTAGGTGAGCGCCTAACCGGCATCGTCGTCATGGGCATGGGCGAACCCCTGGCCAACCTCGACCGGTTGCTGCAGGCCCTGGCAATTGCCTGTCATAAGGATGGCTTGAATATCGGCGCTCGACATGTGACGATCTCTACCGTCGGTCTGCCTGCAAAGATTCGCCAACTGGCCGACGCGAAGAAGCAGTATCACCTGGCGGTTTCGCTCCACGCCCCGAATGATGCGTTACGAAACCGCATCGTGCCGACCAATGAACCGATCGGCATGGACGCGATCCTCGACGCAGCGGATTATTTCTTCGCCACCACCGGCCGACAGGTGACTTACGAATATGTTCTGCTCGGCGGAATGAACGACCGGCCCGAAGACGCAAAAGAGTTATCGAGGTTGCTCAAAGGCCGCAAAGCGCATGTAAACCTGATCCCGTTCAACGAGGTCGATGGCTTGCCGTACCGCCGGCCGCATCCTGCTGAGATTCCGTTGTTCGTCTCGATCCTGGAACGGCACGGCATCAACGTCAAAGTTCGCAAGCGCAAAGGCGCCGACATCGATGCCGCCTGCGGACAGTTGAGACGGCGCGTGGAGGAAGCGGTTAGTCAGTAGTCAGGGGTCAGGAGGCAGGGCCGTACAGCGGGACCACCGAACGATCACGACAGGCGAATTCGGACCGGAACCTGCGGTGGCGGCTTGGGTTGAATCGATAGCGGACGCTAAAGAGGCGAGGTACGCGTGGCCGACAGCGGGCAAACGAGCGCCCAGATGGCGTTGCGTGACCCTGACATCCGCTTGATGTTGCGGGTGCGCGATCACGAAGACGCCGAGGCTTTCGCCGAACTGGTGGATCGCTACCAGCACCGCATCGTCGGCATTATGCAGCACATGCTCGGCGTGAAGGAAGAGGCCGAGGACCTCGCTCAGGAAGTGTTCCTGCGCGTATATCGGACTCGCAAGAAGTACCACCCCAGCGCGAAATTCTCGACCTGGCTGTTCACGATTGCGAATAACCTGGCGTTGAATGTGCTCCGAGGCCGGCAGCGGAAGCCGACCGTGCCGTTGCCGGCTCAGGAATCCGGCCCACTTGGGCCCAGGCCGCAGGAGCAACTGGTTCGCGATTTGAGCATGACTCCCGGCACCGGCCTGCAGCAAAAAGAGATGGCGGCTATCATTCGCCGGGCGCTGGATGAATTGAACGAACGTCAACGCCTCGCTGTCGTCTTGAACAAGTTCGAGGAGTTGAACTACGCCGAGATCGCCGAAGTCATGGGGCTGACGACCAAGGCGGTCAAGTCGCTGTTGAGCCGGGCGAGAACGCGGCTGCGCGATGTGCTGCAGGCCTATGTATTCATGGACACGACGCCGCCGGCGTCGGAATCGAACGGCGAGATCGAAGAAGCATAGCCCCGGAGCGACGTGATGGCGGAACAGCGAGTGACCGACGAACTCCGCGATGAACTTACCGCTTACCTGGACGGCGAAATGTCCGAACAGGAGGCGAAGCAGTTCGAGCAGAAGCTGCAACGCGAACCGGACTTGCGCGCCGAAGCCGAATCGATGAAACGCGCCTGGGAATTGCTCGATTTTTTGCCGCAACCGGAACCTTCGCCGACGTTTACCTCGAAAACGCTCGACAAGATCACGGTGCTTCGGCCATCCCCTTCGGTGGCCGCGACGTTGCCGGCAGCGTCGCGCTTTGAATCGGAAGCGGTTCCGGGACCAGCCAAGCGAACCCGGCCGAAATGGCTCCCTTACTTGGGCTGGACTGCGGCGGCGCTGGTGCTTTTTGTCGCAGGGTTCATCATCTCCGGGCCGATGCTGCGCAAGGGAACAAAATCGAACGAGCCGCGAAATCCGCAACTTGTCGAGGACGAAATGGCTCGCGACTTGCGCATATTGCATCAATTGCCCCAATACGAGGTCGGTGAGGACATCGCCTTTTTGGAAGCGCTCGACGCACCGGAGTTATTCGGCGACGGAGGCAGCGGGCGATGAAGCGACAGCGTCGATTATTGTTCATCGTCATGGCCGCGGCGTGCACGTCGCTGGCCCTGGCGGCATTGCCCGGCGCCGACGTCGAAGAAAATCGCAAGATTCTCCGCGACTGGCAGGCGAACAAACCCGAAGAATACGCTCGCATCCGCAAAAACTATCAGCGATTTCGCGGCCTGCCGCCCGCTGAAGTGGAACGCATTCGCAAGCTCGACAGCGACTTGTACAAGGATGCGCTGAAACAGGAGCGCCTTGGCAGGGTGCTGGAGGAGTACTCGGCCTGGCTGATGCGATTGCAAGAAGGTGATCGCGCTCGAATCCAGTCGGCCGCCAGTCGCGAGGACAAGCTGCGCATAATCCGGGAAATCAAGGACCGTGAATGGTTCAAGCAATTGCCGCGGGCCTATCACGAACAATATGCCGCTGCGAAGACCGAAAAGGAGCGGCAGGATCTAATTCGCCGCTGGCGGCAGCAAGAAAAGGAGTTCGACGATCAGTGGGCGGACACGCACCTGTTTTGGAGCGGCCCGCCGAACAAAAGGCCCTTCTTCCCGCTCGGCCAGCAGGCGTTTTGGAAGGAGATTTTCGACTTCGTGCGCGTCAAGCTCTATCCGATGCTCGACGAAACAGAACGCGACCAACTGGAAAAGAACATCCGTGATTTCGAGCAGGGGACCAACCCCGGCAGCGCCTTTGTTTTGCTCAAGACCATCCATGACCTCAGCGAACGGCATCCGGTTCTGAGCCTGCAGCCCAAATACACGAATTTCAAGAGCTTGCCGCCGGAATATCAGCGTGCCCTGGAACGAGTGCCGAAGTTCATACTCCGCGACCTGTCGGAAAATCGCTGGCCGCAGTATCCGCTCGGAGTCACGATGAAACTGCGGCAGGCGAAGATGCAGCCGCCCATGCAGCTCGGGCCGGCAAACTCCCGCGATATCTCCGACGGCGTCGATAAGTGGGTGCAAAAGGAGCTTTGGCCCCGGTTGTCGGAATCGGAAAAGTCGCGGCTTCGCCATGCCGAGGGCAAATGGCCCGACTACCCGCAGGCATTACACGAACTGGCAAAGGCCCACCGATTGGCAATTCCCGAAATGAGTCTGCCCGGCGACCCGCAAGTCTGGGAATTCCTCCGCCGTCGGCCGATGATGCCGCCCGGCCGAAAAGGACCGTAGCGGACTTACTTCACTTCCACCAGCCCGGCGTCGATGTACTGGCCGCCGCCCGTTTGTTTGCAGTGGATCGCAATCACGTTCTTGCCTGGCTTGAGCGCCCTGCGCGCTTCTTCGCTGATCGGCTCGATTTCGTACGCGGTCGTGAAGCGCGTGACTCTCGCGGCCAGGACGCCGTTCAGGTAAACCTCGGCATCCTCGTCGTGGTGCAACATCAGGTGAAGATGCTCGAAGCTCCGCTCCGGCAGTTCGAACTCCCGGCGAATCCAGATGTCGTTCGTTTTCCACTCCGTGCGTACCGTCGTGCCCGGCGTCATTCTCGTGCCAAAGCCCGCCTCGCCTTCTTTCCATGATGAAGCATCGAAATCAGCCTTGAACCAAGCGTCGTTCGGTTTCGTCGTCGTGTAGCGCCAGACGTACGCTTTGTCCTTTGCGGTCGGAATTACGGTCGTGACCTTCGGCAGTTTACTGAAGTCACCCTTGTTCGCCGCCGCGATGCGGTCCACATCGACCTTGATGACGGCACGGTCGTAGGTTAACAGGCCGTTCACTTCGGTTTCGACGTCGGTCGTTTGCGTGTAAACCGCCGCGCTCAGACCCGGCTTCTCTTTGAGTTCATAGACGCGCTGCATCAACCTTTCGTATTTCCACGTCAGGTGTGCGGAATCCTTGACGTTCTGATAGCCCCAGTTCTTCTGGTCGGTCCAGGTATGGCCTTTGACGGGCAAGCCGAGGCCGCCGAACTCACCAAGCACGGCCGCCCGTTTCTCCTCCGGCTGCGGGGAACCGGGGCCGGGGTAGACGTGGATGTCGTGCACATCGCCGACGCCGGCATGGTCGTTCCAGCCGCTGGCGCAATTGACGAGCCGGGTCGGGTCGTATTGCTTGATCCACTCCGTGATGCGCTTGGTGTCGTACTGGCCCCAGCCTTCGTTGAACGGCACCCACATGACGATCGACGGATGGTTGCGCAGCCCGTCGATCATCGCCTTCAGTTCGCGCTCGTAAATCGCCGCCGATTCCTTGGAACGCATCAGGTCCGGCTGGCCGACGCGAACACTTTTTTCACCCGACGGCATGTCCTGCCACACCAGAATGCCGAGCTTGTCGGCCCAATAGTACCATCGCGCTGGCTCAACCTTGACGTGTTTGCGGATCATATTGAAGCCGAGCTTCTTCGTGACTTCGATGTCGTACTTTAGCGCCTCGTCGGTCGGGGCCGTGTACAACCCATCGGGCCAGAAACCCTGATCGAGCGGGCCGACCTGGAAGTACGGTTTGCCGTTGAGGAAGAGTCGCGTGATGCCGGCGGAGTCCTTGCCGAGTTCGACTTTGCGGAAGGCGATGTAGCCTTTCACGCGATCATTGGCAATGCCGGGACGGCCGACATCTACGTCCATGGTGTAGACAACCGGATTCTCGGGCGACCATAACGCGGGCTTGCGTACTGTGATCTCCAGCGGCTTTCGAAAGTCAAAACCCGGATTTGTTTTCATGCCATATTCAAATCGCTGGTTCCGTCCCACACCAAATGAAGCAACCAGACCGTCTGCCGGGCCATTTACAGTTATCCACAATTTGATTTGCCCGGAGGTATCCGGTTCGATCTTCAACGATTCGATGTGCGTCGTCGGCACTGGCTCCAGCCAGACGGTCTGCCAAATGCCCGTGCTGGGCGTGTAGTAGATGCCGCCGGGTTTCTTGACCTGCTTGCCGCGCGGCTGCGGGCCGGAGTCCACGGGGTTGAAGGCCCGCACCGTGATTTCGTTGTCGCCGGGTTTCAGTTGCTCGGTGATATCGAAGCTGAACGCGTCGTATCCGCCCTGGTGCTTCCCGATTTCCTTGTCATTGATCCAGACGGTCGAATCCCAGTTGACGGCGCCAAAATGCAGGAGTACGCGCTGGCCTTTCCAGTCGGCCGGCACTTTGAAGGTGCGGCGATACCAGACGGGGCCATCGACCATCTTGCCGTAGCCGGACAGCGACGACTCGACCGGGAACGGCACCAGGATCT
>Ga0073934_10005868_pt1 | contig 18472 bp, 11 predicted proteins | sample LarsenN4metaG_FD_76834 | JGI IMG/M metagenome (GOLD analysis project Ga0073934, IMG submission 76834) | Hot spring sediment bacterial and archeal communities from British Columbia, Canada, to study Microbial Dark Matter (Phase II) - Larsen... ... | reverse complement strand
TCTTTCATAATCTTCCCCGAAGCATTCTTCGGCAAACTCCCCCGCACGATGACTTGACGCGGCACTTTATACTCCGGCATTCGTTCTTTGCAATAGGCAATCAGCTCTTCCGGCGGCACGGGCACACCGTTCTTGGGCACGATATACGCACAAATCGCCTCACCGATGAACTGATCCGGAATGCCAATGACGGCGGTCTCAAGAATATCGGGATGCTCGAGAATAATTTCTTCGATTTCTTTGGCGCTGACGCGATTGCCGGCGGATTTGATCATGTCGCGTTTGCGGCCGACGATGTAAAAAAAGCCTTCTTCATCCCGGCGGCCAAGATCGCCGGTGTGAAAACCGTGTTCCGTGAGCACTGCTTTCGTCTCTTCCGGCTGATTCCAGTAACCCTGCATGATATTCGCGCCGCGGGCGACAATCTCGCCGGCTTCGCCAGGGCCGACCTCGGCGCCGTTATCTTTGATCAGCCGCAGCTCGACGTTGGGAATCGGCTTGCCGATGCTGCCAATTTTGCGTGGCAAATCTTCCGGCGGCAAATAAGAAAGCCGCGCCGAGGCTTCGGTGGCGCCGTACATGATATAAATTTTTTTGTGGCGAAAAACTTCCATCACTTCGCGAATCAACGCCGGCGCCATCGCGCCGCCGGCCTGGGTTAGATAACGCAGCGCCGGAAACTCCATTTTACGGACGGCGGATTTGCCGAGCAAAATTGCATACGTCGAGGGCACGCCGGAAAATCCGGTCGCGGCTTTCTCTTGCATTGTTTTTAAAATCACATTTGGAAAAACAAAGCGGTTATCAATGATCACCGTTCCGCCAGCCGCAAAGTGCGTGTTGAGCAGTGACTTGCCATAAACATACGGAAACGGCAACACGACCATGATGCGATCCTGTGGTGTCAGGCCAAGATAACTCACGATACTGCGCGTGTTCGTCACGATATTCAAATGGCTCAACATCGCGCCGCGCGGGTTGCCGGTGCTGCCGGAGGTGTAAATGATCGAGGCCAGATTCAAATCGATGAGGGACAAGTTTAATGCCGTATCCGGTTGCTGCTTGACATGCTGAGCGTCCATCATTTGCCAGGGCCAGGCTACGCTCATAGAGGTTTCGGCTGTGGGGCGTTCAATTTCGTTTTCATCCAACAAAACAACGGCGGACAAATGAGGCAGCTTATCGCGCAGCTCTGCCAATAATGTCAAATGCTTGGTTTGTGTTATCAATACACGCACATCGCAGTCGTTGAGCATGAACGCCAGGCTTTGCGTTGTGGTCGTGGTGTACATCGCAACGGTGATGGCGCCGCATTTTAAAATGCCGTAATAAGCTGCAATATAAGCGTTGGAATTTTCGATGAGCAAGGCCACGCGGTCGCCGCGATGAACGCGAAGCTCGCGCAAGGTGTGCGCGATGCGATTGGCCTGGCGCTCCATTTCACCATAAGTTATGGCTTCTTCGCCATGAATACAAGCCAATTGCTCGGGCATCGCCTGCGCGTGATTTTCGAGAAAGTGATGAATCAGATACGATGTCATGGCATTACAATTTGAATGCTGCTACACGGAAAAATCCCCACCCGCGCGCCATTGGGATACCGTTGCTGCAAAAATTCGAGCGCCGTCTCCCACGCGCGAAAATGCGAATAGCCTTCCCAATAAATTTGATAAAACGTTTCAGAAGTGACGCCGGGCATAAAAGCGGCGAGATGGCGATTTCCCAAAAAGCCTTTGCGCATCGGTTTGCGATACAATCTTTGTTGCGGGCCGAAGAGACCATGATGGCCCAGGCCCAACGAGCACGCGCTCGAAAGCACGATCAAACCATCTTCTTTCAAGTAACTCGGCGGCGCCGTGTGATGCAGCATGAAAGCATTCTCAGCTTGCAAAAGCTCGCCGTCTTTGGGATAGGCATTGAGAATCGTCACATCCAACGGCTCTGCGGGCAAACGTGTCGCATAAACTTCGCGCGCAAATTCGGCGGCGCGGCGATGCGCGGCTTCCACATCGCCGACAAAAAGTCCGGCAATCTCGCGGCGGCTGTTGACCACGACATTGATGCCAACCTGAACGCCAATGTGACGCGCGACGCGCTCGAACTCCGTGCGAAAGCGATTGCCCTCGAGTGTGCCGGCCCTGCCGCGCAAACCCATCAGCACGGCTTTGTGCGTCCATTCGATGCTTTCGATATTTGAGAGCCCGGGGAGAACCATTTTCGCGCCGCCGCTGAAGCCGGCAAACGCATGCGGCACGACACTGCCGAGCAAAATTTTGAGATCGGCCTCGGCAAACGTTCGATTCAGCAGCACCGGCGTTTGTCCGACTTTTACACCGATATCAACCAGATTGCACCGGCAATCATGATTTTCCACGCGCACGCGCAGCGCCGTTTCTTTGCCGACCTTGCGCGCGATCTGGTCCGGCGTGAGCGCGCCATGCGAACCGAGGCTGATGACGATACTGATTTGCTCATCGCTCACCTCACACAATCGGAGCATCTCAAGCAGAACCGGCAAAATCACGCCGGCAGGCGTCGGCCGGCTGAGATCATCAACGGCGATGGCGACGCGGCGTTTGCCCATCGCCAGGCCGTAAAGCGGCGGCGCTTCGATCGAGCGCATGAGGGCTGCGGCGATTTTGCTTTTCGGCATGGCCGGTGCGTCCTGCATCGCCAACACTTCAACCTGCCACTGATCCGGAAAAAAAATATTGATTTGCTCGTCGCCAAACCACGCGCGCCAGGGCAAAGCAAAAGTTTGCATCTTGCAATTACGCTTTACGTTTTACGCCTTACGTTTCACGCCTTGACGCTTTTTTCAACAAAACGCGCCATCGCCTCAACCGATTCAAAATTTTCCGGCATCAATTCGTCTTCATCAATTTTGAGGCGGTATTTCTCTTCGAGAAAGTTGATCAGATCGAGCATGCGCAGCGAGTCGATAACGCCTTTCATCAACAAATTATCGGAATCGGTAAAGTTTGTGCCTTTCGGCGTGCTGTTTTTCAAAAAGCTGCGAATTTCGGAACGAATATCCATTATCATTCTCACAACAGATTGTTGATTTATTCTTGATCAACCAAAGCCACGTCATCGGTGTGCAACTGATACTTGACCTTTCCACGTGGATGATCGCGAAACCATATAGTACCGCTTTCGCTCGCGTGGCTGTTGAGAAAAGGGATGCCGTTGCGGGTAATCGAATACAAAATTCTCGGCTGTAAATTAACCAGCAAATGTTTAACCTCGGCATTCCCTTCGATCGTCCACTCAGCTTGATCAAGTTTGTTTTCATTTTTGGAAAAAATAACCACGTGCGCATTTTTAATATACGTCCCGCAAAACTGCGCGCCGCTCAGCTCGGTCGCCGCCGCCATCTGCTGCAGCGTGTTTGCATCGCCGATTTGCAGCACCGTGAGAAAAACCTCATACGTTCGCGGCGTTGCCGGTTTGATTTCGATGCGAGAACTGCCGCCCCACAGCGCAGTCAATTCGTTGAACGGCGGGCGCAGCGAAATATCGTTGTAATCCGCGTCGGTAAACCAGTACGGCGCCGGACCGCCGACGCGAACCAGTTTCGTTTCGCCGGGAAAAATCGATTTCATGAACAGGCGGCCGTGACAGTTGCCATACGTATTGGTGATACGCACCGTGCGACCATCGGTCGATTCGGATACACCGTCGTTGATCGTCGTCCACTTGCCGTCAACAAGATCGGGTTGAAAAGAAACGTGCAGCATGAAACGTTTCTCGTATTCCGCTTTCAACGTGTTGATCTTGTCGGTGATGATGACGTATTCCTGATCGTTCGGCGCCGCCGGATTCGGCGGCCGCAAATAAACCAATTCGCGCCGCGCCAGATTGACGGATTGGCCGCCGCGATAGGAACGCGAGTAGTTGTAATTGATATAATCGTACTGTCCGGCGATGGACTCAAACGCTTCGATTTCACCGACGTGATTTTTGCCGCCCGGCTGATAAGCCGGCGCCGTATAAACGTCGGCCTCGCTCTCAATGTCCATTTGATAATTCAACAAGTCATTGTCTTTTTCAAGCGGATTGCGCACGCCGATGACGTTGTGATTGATGGTGGCACGGCTGTATTTTGATTTTCCCATATCGAAGCCGCCGCCTTTATCGACGCCGGCGTCGAGCGCGAGCGGACCGAATTTTTCAATCGTAAAACTCGCTTGATCCAGGTGCGCATGCGGCGCCAGCCACCATTTTTGTCCCCAAAACGTAAGGCGCGTCGCGCCCTCGTCCCAGCTCGAGCGCATCACGATTTGGCCGAGGCCAAGCTTCTGCGTCAACGGAATATTGAGCTGCTGCGGAGATTGGGCCGGAACCTCCTTGCAGCCCCAGATGAAATCGTAAAACAACGCGTAGGCGCGCGGATTTTCTTTGAGCGTGGCGTCATCGCCGTGCCGATCCAACAGCCATTTGGCCAAAGCGGCCATGTTGGGAACATCCTTGGCGAGCGCGGCGCAAATCGTGATCAAGCTCCGTGTATATCTCTCGTTGCGAGCCGTTTCCAATTGCCCGGCGTCATTGCGGCTGAGAAAATGATCGCCGTCAATTTGAAACGGCAAGACATTGCAAAGAAACTGCAGCGGATATTGAGAAAACCAACTGCACGTTTTGAAAAAATTCATTCCCAAAGCTGTCGAGGCGGCACCGGCAAACATTTTGGCGTTGTTGAAGCTGAGAAACTGATAATTCCACCCTTCGCTCCACCCGGAGGAATTTTCCATGACGTGCGTTGCGGTATTGAAGATGCGATCGAGGTACATCGCTTTCATAAAATTGAGCATCTCCTGCGCTTTGGCCTCATACGGCTCGCCGAGGCCGTCGCCCCAAAACGTGATGGCGCCGACGCTGCCGTGATGCGCGTGCCCGAGCAGTTGGTTGGAAAGCTGCACGTGCATGTCGGGGTTGGCATCCTTTTCGCGGTTGGTGTAAAGATCGATCAAGCCTTGCGCGATTTTCTGCTTCTCCTGGAGTTGCAACATCGGAAAGCACCAATCATAAACGCAGCCAAGCGCAAGATTGATGTAGCCGCCGGAATTGCTGCGCAGCGCCGGCGAATCGTGGCCGTCGCCGTAGCCGCGAATCAACGTGATGCGCAGCGCGAGATCGATGGCGCGGCGGCCGTATTCTTCGCGCGTATGGCCGAAACGAAAGCGCGGCATCTGGGCCGGATCAATCAAATAAAGAAAAGCAAAATTTCGCGCGTCGTGAAATTTGAAGTTTTGTTGAATATTGTCGATGGGCTCATTGTAAAAACCGTCCATCACGGTGATGAAGTTTTGAAATTCGCTCGCGTAAATCGTATTCAAGCGCTGGCGCATCGCCGGAAGCGTCTCCGCAGTGAAAAACAGACGCGGATGAATTTTGCGCGCGAGCGGGCTGCCGGCGGGTGGCGCGTAGGTTGGCAGAGCCTGGCCGGGTGAATCGTGGTATATGGCAAAAAAAAGCAAAAATAGAATCGTGATCATTCGGGCAAACAAAGTTTTTTCATTATAATTTTTTTTCTAACTTTTATGAGCAATGGCTTGTCAGCGAGAAGCCAAAATCCGTGACATCGGTGTGGCAACTACTTCCGATGCCTGCTTCTTGGCAAGAATATTTTTCAAAACAATCTCATGCGGCGCTTTCACCGGCGCCGGCGGCGGCTCGGATTCTTTCTGCTGGCGCAAATGAATATTGTACAGCGCGCAGCTAAAAGCGACAAACCAGTACAGCGTGTCGAGATCGTTGTTGTTGTGCGTAGAAATGCTCAAGGTGATGCCGATGAGTCCCAGCTCGAAAGCCAGCGCGTAGAGCTGCAAATTGGCCGGCGGCTGGTCTTTGGGCATCGTCTTTCTGACTTTGCGGAAGTACAACCAAGCCGTAAAAAACACGGCGATCCAAATCAAAAATCCGGCGACGCCGAATTCGCAAGCGACTTTGAGATAACTGTTGTGCGCGTCGCGGGTGCCGACATTCGAGATAAATTCCTCGGGAATATACGGCAAGGAGATCAGCGCATAATTGTTGTACCCGATGCCCCACGGATACTCTTGAAGAATTTGCCAACTGGCTTGATTGATGACGCCGCGCGAAGCCGCCGAGCTTTCGGAGCCGGGGTCAAGAATCGTGGCCATCTCTTCCCAGTAATCCTGCGGGGTGAGCACAAAAATGAACAACACGGCGGCGACGGCAAAAGGCACGATACTTTTCAGGCGGATGCGGTTCGGCGCAAAAATCCAGAAGAACAGCATCGAGGTGCAGAGCGCCACAAACGTCGCGCGCAGTCCTTCCGGCGTCGACGGCATGAAATCGAGAACGAACGGCAAAATAAAATAAGCGGCGATTTTCTCCCATTTCGCGCCGAAGATCGCCATGATGACGAGCATCGGGAAAAACATCATGATGTGAATGCCGGTGCCGCCGGTGGCGATGCCGATCTCGCTCTCCTTGATCCAGTCCCACTCGACGCCCCATCGCGCCATGAAAGCGGTATACCAGATCGAGGCCAGGGTCACCCAAATGACGATGCGCATGTCCTGCTCGGTTTGGACGATTTTCATCATCAACCAGGCAAACAAAACGATTTTGGCAAATTCGAACGTGTCATTGAAAGCGAGACTGGGTGAAGACGCTGCCCATGCGCTGGTGATCACGCAGATGCCGAGAAAAGCCAACAGCCAGTGCATGGGCGGCTTCGCAGTGGTATCGACTTTCTGCAATTCTTCGCGATTGATAAAATACGAGAGCAGCAAAGTCAGGGTCGCGTAGAATTGAAAACGAATATCCTGCAGGCCGGCGCCGAAAACGCGCAGGTTCAGATGAAAAAGAACAATGACCAGGCTCACGCCCACCAAAGGCCTTCGCAAAGCCCAAAAACATCCGATGACCAACAGCACGATGGCGAGCCCGGCGCGTAACGACATGCGGTGACCTCTCGAGCAGCTTTTAAAATTGAAACGAATATTGACCGGTCGCTTAAATTTTTTGTTCACCGCAAATTGGTGGGATTATAGCGACCGGTCAATGAGTTGCTTAGAAATAAGTTTGTCTCAAACTGATATTGTAGCCGCGTTCACCTCTGAACGCGGAAGGTTATTCTATTGCAGGACTTGCCGGGGGAGCGGGCCGCCATGCCGCTCGCGCGTGACGGCCTGACGCACATGCTGCAAAATAATCGCCGTCAGGTCTTGGAGACTGTCGGTTCGCAAAACGATCACGCGAGGAAATTCGTGCGCCACTTGCTGATAGCGGCGATAAAGCCGGTGAATATACTCACCGTCATAATTGGGCCGGCGCCGCAAAATGGTTTGCGGCCGCGCCAGCAGCATCATCGCCAAATTTGGAACCGGCAGGGCTTTTTTTAACAACGTGAGATAAAAACGCTCGCGGCAACCGGTCAGGCTGTAATGGGCGAGGCTGTCATAATAAAACCGGTCGATGATGATAATTTTTCGGCGCAGCCGCAGCGCGGCAAAAAGGCGGAAAATCAGGATACGCCAAAGATAGACAAAGGTGCGCGCCAGTGTGAGTTTGACAAGCTTCCGGTGGCGCGGGGTCGCCTCGGTTTTTGTCTTTTCCGGCTTTTCCTTTGATGGCGGCGCAACAGCCGTTTTCTTTTTTGTGAACAATGATTGAAAAATCTTCTGCGTCGTCAAAAAACGAAATCGAAAATAAACGACGGAATAACCCGTGTCTTGCAAAAAGCGGCAGGCCTGTTTGGCATTGGTGCTTTTGCCGCTGCCGACGATGCCGGAAAATGTGATGAGCATGCTGGTAACTGGTTTTCTGGTTGCTGGTCGCTGGTTGCTTGTTGCTGAACACAGGATGAATATCTTTATTCGAATAAAAAGCTTGACTAGAAAAGCGGTTGAGTTTATATTTAAATGTTATAAAAATTGCCCAATACTTTGAAAAACTCTATTATGAAATCAAAAACCGCCGCTAAAAGCAGACTCTCCAGACGCCGTCGACTTGGCCGATTCATTGTTGCTGACCCTGAAGTCTGCCATGGGAAGTTGACTTTCGACGGTACACGAATTTTAGTGCGTACAGTTTTGGCCTATCTCGCTTCTGGCAAAAGCATAGAATGGGTACTCACTCAATGGCCACAATTGCCGGGCGAGGCAGTTGAGGAGGCCATGCGCTTGGCAGCGAATACTTTGCTTGAGCGCTACGAAGGAGTCACGATTGCATGAGCCAGATCATTCTTGATGAACATCTGGCTTTAGATGACGTGCTTCAACCGATTCAAAGATGGATCAAAGCTAAACGAATTCAAGACCTGCGACCTGGTGAAGTTATCAAAGACGAACGCTTACGTACTCTCCTAATTCATTTAGGAAGGCCAACCTTGGTCACCATTGATGAAGGCTTGTGGAAAAAGCGCAACTGTGACCGCCGTTATTGCATACTCTATTTTGCATTATTGGACACGCAACAAAATCAAATTCCTTCTCTTCTCCGTCGAGCTCTTCACTTGCAACCTTTTAAGACCAAAGCTGCGCGAATGGGCAAAGTCGCTCGTATCACTTTTACCTGCGTTAGTTATTGGCAACTCGGAAACGAAAAGCTTCAAACTTTGCTGTTGCCATCATAAATGATCAAAAATTAGCCAACGTCTTATTTTACCCTCCCAAACGTTGCTTCAATTGAGTGATCTTCTTTTTCGCTTTTCCAACCACACTCTTCGCATCGCCCGACAATTCCTGATACAAATCAACAACGCGTTTTGGACGCCACACCAGCAGCACGCCGGCATACGCTGCGAATCCGGCCGCCGTGGAAACAATCAGCATCGCCAATGAATGCTTGCCGAGGTAATTTCCCAGGCCGACGTTGACGCCCCACATCGCGAGCGCCATGAAAACGCTGCTCACGATCGCCGGCCATTGCGGCGCAAAATATTCGCGCCAGCCGATCAAGCTGACGCGGCGAATCAAATTGATCATCAACACCATGACGATGATCGAGGTGATGGTCACCGCCGCGGAAACGCCGTTAATTCCCCAGCGGACGCCGATAAAAACGGCGGCGGCGAGAATGGCGAATTCGATGAAGCGCCGCAAAGCGGTGTGCCGAACAAAGCCGCTGGTGGTGATGACGGAATTTAGAAACGGATCGAGGGCGCGGAGAATTCCGGCGACGCACATGATTTGCAAACACGTGATCGTCGGCGCCCATTTTTCGCCCATGACAACATAAACAAAGGCCGGCGCCGCCATGAGCATGGCGACCTGAATCGGATAAGCCACCAGCGAGACCGATAACACCAATTTCTCAAAACCGCGCTTGACCCGCTTGGGCTGGTTTTGCACTTTGGCAAAAGCCGGAAAGACCACGGCGCTCAGCGCGCGCGTGATGCGTTTGCGCGGGGTTTTCATCAGCTCGAACGCCTTGGTATAATATCCGAGCTGATGCGCATCGAGAAAGCGCCCGATGATCAAATAATCCACATTATCCGACAGGTAACGGAACAGATTGCGCAGAAAAACCCAGTTGCCATAGCCGAAAAGTTCCTTGCTGGTTTCACGATCGAATTGCAAGCGCGGCCGCCAGCCGGAAAGCTGGATGGCGCGAATGGCCGACCACACGAGGCCGAGAAATTCACCGATGACCAGGCTCCACACGCCGAAACCCAAAGCGGCAAAAGTCAGCGCGCCGGCGAGCTGCACCGTGCGATCAACCGCCAAAACCTGGGAGTACGCTTTGAAATTCATGTTGCGCTGCAGCATCGTAATCGGCGAAGTCGAAAAACACTCGAGCACCATATAAAAGCTGAAAATCGGCAAAAAAATCCCCAGCTTGGGTTCATGAAAAAAATCCGTCAGCCACGGCGTCAGCGCCAGCGTGATGAGCCACAAAGTTACTTTGAAGCTGAGATCGAGAACAAACAACGTGTTGACGTGCTCGGCCCGCACTTCTTTGTTGCGCTGGATTAGCCCCATGTTAAAACCGAATTCTCCGAATTTGGTGGCAAAGCCGATGATCAGCCAGCCGAGCTGCAAGAGGCCGAAATCAACAGGGTCAAGCAGACGGAGCAAAACGATGCCGCCAACAGCTTGCGTAAAAGTGTTGCCGAGCCTGACGATGACGTTATAAAAAACGCCTTCTTTCGCCAATCGCGATACGCTTTTATTCTCGGTGGCGCGCTCTTTTGCCGGCTCAGCGACGGCCTCGGAGGTTTCGGTCGTGGCGTCGTTTTCAACTTTTGCGTTCGGCATGTTTTTCAATTCGTGCAAGAATCGCCTCGAGGTAATTTTGCTCAAAATCCAAAAGCGTCTTCTCGACACTGACACTGGTATCGAGGATTTTCAGATCGTAGGCGTCGCGAAAACCGGCATAAGCCTGGCGAACCGCATTCAGTTGTGATAGCGATAATTGCGGTTTGCGGCGGTGAATCACTTCCGCCGGCGACTCCAACAACAACGTCAAATCCGGCCGCGGATAACGGCGGCACAACCAATGCCGAATGCGCCAATGATAATCCATCGGCCGGCTTTTGTAACCCGCCAACAGATCGTAAATGTAACGATCCGCCAGAACGATGCGGCCCTGCCGGAGTTTTGGCAAAACCAATTTGACATAACGATACCACAATTCTATCGCGACCGCGGCGTAATAAAGCCAGGCTTTCAAATTTTGCCGCCACAGATTAAAACCTTTTGGAACTTCACGTCTCGCGGTTTGGTCGGAATAAAACGCTTTGTCTTCGGCGCGATACGGCGTGAGATGAAAAAGGCTGAGAATTTTTTGAATCGGCAAAACACTCTGTCCCCACGGCCCGAGATAAACCGTATCCGCCGTCAACGCCGCCGAGCGCAGGCGTTGCCGCAAAACGCGCAGCAGCGTGCTCTTGCCGCAGCCATCCGGCCCGAGCAAGACAATCAGCACGCCGCGCCGCGGGCCAAAGTATTTTTGTGTTTCAGTCTTGATCGACAAGAGCCATCGCCGCAGCCGGTTGATCGGCCGGCGCTGATAAAGGCGGCGATAACCCAACCGGCTCAATCGCCGCGCCAAATCGGCGTCGCGCTGCAGCTCGCCGAATTGTTTTCGCGCGTTCGACAAAATTTCCTGCAAGCCGAAATCCGCGGCATGTTGCGCCAGATAGTTTTCATCCAGCGGTTGCGCCAACAAACCCGCCAATTGCGGGCGATGTTTCGCTTGAATTTCGCCCTTGCCAAGAAGGTTGTGAAAAAGCAGCGTCAGCAAATGATCTTCACGCGCCGGAAAAAAATAACCATCTTCAGCCTGGCGTCGCGATAAGACGCGCTGCGCATCGAGATATTCAACGCCGCGCACAATCAGCCGATGATGGACATCGAGCAGCAGCGGCGCCTCGGCTGCCTGCCAGCGCAGAAGCAAAAGCTTGCCCGGATTCAGGCGCCCGTTGCGAATCAGGCGAAAGCCATGCTGCCGGCAGATCGACAGAAATTCCTGCAATTGGGTTTCGTCGACGAGCAAATCCAACTCATGAATTTCCGGCGCCCCCGGCTTGTCCCGCAAAAGAACGTAGGGGATTCCGCGAGCGCCAAAATTTCTCAGCAATTCGGCGAAGATCGTCATCTCAAGCTCTTGCTCCTACTCCTACTCCTACTCTTACTCGTTTTTAAAAGATTTCCGAAGCGAGCAAGCAAGAGTAAAAGTAGGAGTAAGAGTATGATGCGATTGCTACTTTCTCAAAATCGTTTCTGCAAAAAAATCGAGAATATCATAAACATGCCGCTGCATGAACTGCGAATCCAAATATTTTGGCGAATCCAAATAAACTTGCAGACGCTGCGCCCAATAACAGGCAACGAGCGCCGGCAGAAGTTTTTTGTCATAGCCAAATTTGGCCAACGCCTGCTGCAAATATGGCCAATGAAAATCGCGGGAATCCGACTTGATCAAGCGCATCGCGATTTGCGGCGGCGCGTCGTGGAACGAGCCGGGATCCAAACGCACGAAGAAATGCAGCACGTCGAGCACGGGAATGGACTCCCGCGCCGCCATATCCCAATCTATGATGCCGCTCAACGCAAAAGTTGTCGGATGGGCGAGAATATTTTTCGTGGAAAAATCGCCGTGAACCAACCCTAAAAATGCGCATTGTCCGAGAAATTGGTCGGCGAAAAAATCTTCGAGCCGGCACAAAATGGCGTCGTACGGGCGCCGGAGTTGCGCCCAATGAATGAGCTGCTGCAACGGCTGGCGGAAGATTAGATCGAATTTGTCATGATCCAGCTCGACGACTTGACCGCACCGCGTTTGTACTTCATGCCAAAAAGAAAACAGCGCGTCACAAACTTGGCAAAATTTTTCGTTGGGCACTTCCAAGCGGCCCAGCGGCGCGCCCTTGATTCGGCTTTCGAGAAAATAAGCCTGCTTTTCAAATTCGCCCTGTGCGAGAATTTGCGGGAAAACTTTTGTTGGGGAAAAAGGCAAAGGCGTCGCGCCAAAGCGGCGCCAGCCCTCGCGATGCTGCAAAGCGTGCAGAATCTCGCTTTGCTTGCGCAGGCGCGCGGCCGCGAAAGGAACCAAGGGCAGTTTGATGAACACGCTTTGTTCGCCGGATTTTTTTTTCCATCGCGCGTCAATCTGCACTTTGCCGCCGGCGAGAATGCGATAATTTTTCATCTGAAAGCTTGAACCGGGTTCCCGCCGCGCCAGCGCCTCGAGCAGCCGCGAAACAAACGACGGAACGGCAGCCGAGCCTAAATGCGCCAGGGCGTGATGGGTTTCTGAAAGTTTTTTTTGCTCCACAATTCGCAACAAGGGTTGATTGGCAGCGGCCTTGTCCTGGCGAGCGCCAAGAGACGGCAACGGCGCAATCTGCGCCGGCGTTGCCCAATGCGGCATAATGCCGAGATGATTTATATGTTGAACATGACGCCGGCTATTTGATCTTGCGGCGATTTTCGCTATGACGGTTTCAAGCAAGGATTGGTGCGGAATCGGTTCGGCCAACGCCAATAACCGAATCGCCGCCGGCAATGATTCCTGCTCGGATGATTTTAAATGTCGCATCAAGCGGCGCAGACGGTTGAGCGGGTTATCCGGCTTGTAACAATGCGTCAACCACAACTCGCCTTGCGGATGCAAGTGCGCCATGGCTTGCGCCAACCAATCATCTTCATGGTTCTCATCGACAGCGCGGCGCGTCGGCAGCCAGACAATCAAGCCGTACGGCCCGCGGATTTCGTTGCGGTCGCCGCAAATATGGTAATTGGACAAATTCTTGAATTGCGCCAATTCGTGAAACAAATCCGTTTCATCTTGATTGAACCCCCAAATATCAACGCGCCGGATGTTGCGCGCAAAAGCGAGCGGCACGCCGCTGAAGCCGTGCAGCACGACCAACATGGGAAGATCGGATCGCAGCGCCGTCAAAAATTTCCAGGCCGCCGGCAATTCATAAATGCAATCGTCGAGCAAGGCATTGGCTTGCTGGCGCGAGAGCCGGCGATATAACTCGTGAAATTGCTGCCCGACGCCGCCGGCGCGGGTTGGAGTGTTCATCAAATTGCTTTATTGAAATTTGAGATTTGTTTGTGATTTGGGTTTTGATATTTGGTTATCATAATTTCTTCAGACGACCAACTCTTAACAAAATTCTAATGAAAGAATCCGGCGCAACGTTTTTTCTTTTTCCGTCCACGCCAGGTGCCGTTGCGTCCGCTGCGCCTGAATCGCCGCTTTGAATTGCGGCCAGTTCGTCCGCAATTGTTGAACGGCATCGACAATGCTTTGCGGTGAATTATCGACGAACAAAGTGCCTTGCGCAAACGTCTGGCGCAGAAGCGGCCAGTCGGAAGTGATGATCGGGGTGCCGAGCGCCATGGCCTCGTAAGCGCCGCGCTGCATGGTGTGATCGCGCGTGGTCAAAACCATCACCCCGTGCGAGGCTTTGAGCAGGCCGGCATACTGCGGCACCGCGAGAAAATCCGTCAACGTGACATTTTTCGGCTTGCGCTGAAAAATTTCCGGCGGCGCATCCTTCAATTTGCCGGTGCAATAAAAATTGACGTCCGGCAGTTGCGCCGCCGCTTGAAAAATGTTGTCCAGCGGCTCATCGGGACTAAAACTGCAAATCGCCGTTACCGTGAAAAATTCATGGTTGTGGTTGCCATTGCCGCCGGCCTCAGAAAAGCCGGTTTGATTGAAAAAGGGCGGCGCGGCGATTTCTGAAAACTGCGCCGGCAAATCGCCGATCAATAAAGTTTTTTTTGGCGGCACCCCCCAGGTTTGCTGCAAGCGTTGCAGCCGGTCATTGGTGACGATATTGCACGCCGCGCGCTTTTCCAGCCAGCCGTGCAAAAACTTCAGCCGCTGCCAGCGCTTCATCGTCAACGCCGCGGTATGATTGTCGGTGGCAAAACGATTGCCGGTGATTTTGCAATATAAATAAACCGGCAGCGCCGCAAAGATCGGCGGCACCATGACGAAGACCACCCGCGGGCGCTCGCGCCACAACAGCCGCAGCGTTTGCCAGATTTGAATGATATATTTCAGCCAGATCGTGGCCGGACGGCTGCCGAGCCAGCCGGCATAAATCATGTAGGATTTGCCGCCGAGCAAACGCGCCAAATGATCGCTGCGGCTGCAATTTTCCGCCCATGAAATAAAAATGACGTTCTGCATTTTTTGTGAAAAAAAATTTCCATCTCGATTCTCCGCAGTCCGTTGCGCTCAAATTGCTATTTAGCTGATTGAGTTTTACGACGTGACGCAACATTTATGTTGCCCTCTTGCAACATGAATGTTGCCTTACCTTATACTAAAAGGCAGCGGCGCTGAAAGATGCTCGTGCAGCGGCCGGCTTTCGCGCCAAGCTTCCGGCGCCTGATTCGCATCATGATCCAGGGCGAATGAAGGCGGACTGGCTTTGAAACGTTCGTAGAGCCTCTCGGTTTTTCCGGCTTTCTCTTCTTCACCGATCGCGCGGTAGGCTCGTTGCAAATAATGGTAAGCTTCCACGTTTTCCGGATCGATACTCAGAACTTTTTCAAAATCAGCAATGGCGCGATTGTAATCTGCCGTCAGCAAATAAAGATGGCCGCGCTCAATTTTTGCAACGCGGTCACGTGGAAACTTGATCGCGGCTTTTTTTAGGTATTTGAGCGCTTCATCATATTGGCCCAGCGCCTTCAGGGTCAAACCGTAATAAAAATTTATCTTAAAAGGAACCGGGTTCATTTTCAGCGCCATGGCAAACGCATTTTTGGCGCTCGCAAAGTTTCCTTCTCGTAAGCGGACGATGCCGACATTGATCCACGGCTCGGCGCGGTTTTCCGCGTTTTGGGTCGCTTGGGAAAAAGCGATTTCAGCGCCTTTTAAATCGCCTTGCGCGAGCAAGCCAACGCCATAATCGTTCCATCGTTTCCAATCGCCTGGATCGGATTTGATGGCGAGAGCCGGCTTTGCCTGGCCCGGCGAGACCACAGCAAGCGCTGCCGAATCACGCGCCATTTCAACGATGGGAATTTCCGGCGCCGTCGATAGATAACCATTGTGCGGTTTGTCAAGCAACGCGTCCGTACTGCCCGCGATGTCGCTCGTAGACGAATGGGAAAGATCGGAGAAAACCCATTGATTGAACGCCCAACTGAATTTGCGATAATTCAATTTGGCAACGAGACGAATTTTATCGCCACAGTCCGCCGGAATTTTCATGCGATAATGCGCCACGTCGGCGCCGCCGGGCGGAATGAGATTGACGTAAATCACCTGCCGGGCAACCCACGTGTTGTTTTTGTCAATATGCCGGCCTGCGTGATCGACGAGATAAGATCGATAAAAATGCGCGCTGGAGTCCACCGGCCCTTTGCCGGCATCGGCCACCGCGCCGCTCCAAAAAATAATGCGGCCGCGATCATCAACGGCTTTCAGCTCCAGCCAGACATCGTGCGCGTCAACCTTGCCCGAAGGGAAAAAGTGCCCAACCCGCTGCGACCGCACGACGACGTCGATTCTTACTTCTTCGCCGCGAGTGACCGCAGCGTTGCTTCGATTGATCGGCGCGACAACTTCAGAGGGATGCCGGGTCAGACTGCCCGTCCCCAAAGTAAAAAGCTGTTCATCGCCGATCGCAAACAGCGTGGCGGGCGAAAACTCGCTTGCCAAAGATGAAAAATGCTGTTGAGACGTTGCCATAATCGAATCGTTTTGTGCCATCATCTCCGGTGCGCCGGGCGCATATAAAGTGGATTCGTCGTATGGTTTGTCGAGCGCGAAAATATCGACGGAAATCTGTTTGCCGCGCAAAAAGTCACTTGTCGCTCGCAATTGCGCTTCATCGTTATTGACGACGGGCAAGGCGGTGTTGGCGCCGGGAAAACGATGGCTGCGGATTTTGGCGCGTTTGTGGCCGGTGTCATTCGAGGCCGTGAGCGGCATGTGGCAATCGACGCAACTTTTTCCCTCTCGCGCTGAATAAAAACCGCGGCTGCTGCGGCCGGAAAATGGCCCGGCTTGCCAGGCGTCATAATCATTGAAGCTGCGAATCCAGCGGAATTGATTCACCGGTTCATCGAGATGCGCCTTGTGACAGGTCGAGCAAAATGCCGCGCCGCTCTCGCGATGAAACGGCTTCATCATGCTTTGGCGATGCGGCTGCGGGTCGAGACGCACGAGATAATCATATAATCCGCGCAAAATTTTGTTGTCGCTCGTCGCCCAGTCATTCAACGGCATTTCTTCGATCACGTAATCAGCCTGTCCCATCGTGCTGCCGACCCGCGTGATCGAATGGCAGGCGGTGCAGGAAACACCGGCGTGCGCTTCCGGGGTTTTGGCCAATTCTTGCAGCGGCGGCTCGAACTTGCCGCTCACCAGCAGCGCCGGATCGTGGCAGCCGGCGCACCATTTCACCGGATTGTTTTTGGTCGCGGCCGCGCCGGTATCGGCTTGCACGGCGTTTGAATTTTCCAGAAAATCTTCGACGGATTTGCGATACCACGGATTATTCAACGAGGAATAATGATGCGCCGAGCTTTGCCATTGTTGGTAAATATCCGGATGGCATCGTGACCGGCCGCAGCTCGCAGCATTCAACAACGATTGCGCAGAAATAATTTTCCTGGTCGAGGTGGAGGCGGCAGAAGGAGCGAACGGGCTGTTCGCGTTCCCCGGCGCCGCTTCCGGCCTGCTCGCGGACAGCAGCACCGGATTCGTGATGCCCTCGCCGTCACGAGGAATAAACAGATTATAAATCACGGCCAGCATCGGCACGAAAACCGCGATAACCACGGTAATCCAGGCCACGCGACCCGCAACATCATAAGGATTTTGGGTGCTGACTTTGTGCGCGACGCTTCGAATCGATTTCTGAAAAAATGCAACACCGGCAAAGCCGGCGGCGATATGAAAATATAAAACCCAGCGATGCGAATGCGTGGCATTAACCACCGTCAAATACAAACCGGTGAGCAGACAAGGCGCCAAACACCAATAGCCGAGCCGGCCCATGTAAATCGCCAACTCTTTCCCTTTCGGCGCGTCCCGCTCGAGATAACGCCGGACAAAAACAAAAAAAGGAATGACCAATGCCACGCCCAACACAACGTGCAGCAGCACGTTGAGCATGTAGAATATCGTGGGTTCGGCGAAAGCGGCGAGATAGCCGCTGTTGAGAACGAGAACGATAAAAGCAATAAAAACCCATTTTCTCGTTTGACGCTGTTGGCCGTGCATTGAAAAACATTCCTGAATTTTATTCGAAATTTTTCAGCAGGTGTGCCTCGGCATTCGCCGAGAAAATTTTTGCCGGCGGGAAAAGACCGACGAGCTTGCCAAGACGCTCCGGCGCGAGAAACCGCGTTGCCATTTTATGTCTTCCGCTGCTTTCCGCCGTCCGGAGACGGCGTCCGTAGGGACGGCGTCAGTGCCCCTGTCGTTTTTTCCCCTCAGTAAAAAGATCGTCCAAGTATTCCATCACTTCGGTAGCCGGCCGTGGACGGCGCTCGGAGATGAATGGTGTTTTCATCACCGTAACCGGCGGCGGCTTCGGGGCGGGGGCCGAGCGCGGATGAGGGGCCGTCATCGGATGCGCTGCCGAACTTCCGGGCGCATTTCGCTTCCGGTCGATGCCCATGTTGACAACTTCGCCGTCGCCAAAGGAATCAGCCAGCCGCTGCAGCCGCTCTTGGTGCCGTTTGGCTTCGACAAAAGCATCCGCATCGCCATGAACCAAACTGTCAAAAATAGCCGGAATTTCCGTGAAGGCGTTGACGAGTTTTTTGTTCATGGTGATTTCACTATCCAAAACCCGTTCGCAAATTTCTTCGATGGTCGCCGCATAGGCGGCGATGACGTCAAAAACGAAACGTTTCGCCAAATTATTGACGGCGATGGCGGCGTGTTTGATCCGGCGCAGCGTTTCCTGGCGCGTCGGTTCTTTAAAAAGATGGCCGATGGACTCCTGAATGATTTGCAGATGAACCCGGCTTTGTTCGGCAAAAACTTTATTGTAATCATTCGTTTTGCC
>Ga0073934_10005866_pt1 | contig 18474 bp, 12 predicted proteins | sample LarsenN4metaG_FD_76834 | JGI IMG/M metagenome (GOLD analysis project Ga0073934, IMG submission 76834) | Hot spring sediment bacterial and archeal communities from British Columbia, Canada, to study Microbial Dark Matter (Phase II) - Larsen... ... | reverse complement strand
GCGGTGGCATTTGCAGCAGAAACGCCACGGTCTCGATACCCGACGGGGGAAGGATGGGGGGAGGGGGCGGGACGGGGGAGGGGGGGCGAGGGCCGATGGGAAGAGGGGGGGCATCAGTGAGCGGTTGCGCGGGGAGCAATGCCAGCCATTTCGCATTGCCGGACCAACTCAGGAACCGAACTCACTTCCATCTTATGCATGACAAGCCCGCGGTGTTGTTTAACCGTCGCCTCGGAGATTTGCAAGGCGGCGGCGATCTGTTTGTTCAGGCAGCCGCCGATGACGTATTCCAGCACCTCGCGCTCGCGCGGCGTGAGGCGCTGGACGCGGGCTTGAATCCCCTCCACTTCCTGCCGGTGAAGTTGGGCCGCGGCATGCCGCTCCACCGCACGATGAATGGCCTCCAGTAGCGCTTCATCGTTGACGGGTTTCTACAAGAAATCCACCGCCCCCTTCTTCATCGCATCCACGCTCATCGGCACGTCCCCGTGTCCTGTCAAAAAGACCACCGGCAGGCAGATGTTGCGAGCGGCCATCAAATCGCGCAGTTGCAGTCCGGTCATGCCCGGCATGCGCACATCCAGGATCACGCAGCCGGTTCCGGAAAAGGCCGGCCGCGCCAGAAACTCCTGGGCGGAGGCAAACACCTCGCCCTGCCAACCGGCTGAGCGCACCAACCACAACAGACCTTTCCTGGCTGAGGGATCGTCATCCACGATGAAGATCGTAATGGGGGACGAGGGGCGATGGGTGACGGATGGACTATTCGCCATCGGTGGTGGCCTCCTTTCGCAACGCCTGGCTGTCGGAGGGACTTGGAACGGGCAACGAGAAATAGAAGGTGGCGCCCCGGTCCGGGTTGTTCGCGAACCACAGCCGCCCACCGTGGGATTCAATGATCGACCGCGAGACCGCCAAACCGATCCCCATTCCCTGCTTCTTGGTCGTCCAGAACGCTTCGAACAACTTCTCCCGGCCGCCGTCGGGAACGCCCGGTCCGGAATCGCGCAGCGAAAACAGGGCCTCGCCGGTTTCTGTCCGTGCCAAGGCCAGGTTCAGGTGCCGCTGCTCGGCGGGCTGGTCCTGCATGGCTTCCATGGCGTTCATGACGAGGTTGAGGAGGACCTGCTCGATCTGCCCTTTGTCAGCCACCACGGTCAACTGAGGCTCCAGGTTCTGGGAGGCTTGCACTTGCCGGCCGATCATTTCGCTGTGGACCAAGTCCATGACTTCTTGAGTCGTGGCCGCCAGGTCAATGGGCTCGCGCCGGGTTTCCTTGCGGCCCAGCATGGCGCGCAGGCCGACGATAACGCCAGCTGCCCGTTTCGTGTCATGGACGATATTGCTCAGCATCTCGCGGATCAGCGCGCAGTCGGCATGCCCGCCGACCGTGAAGCGCAAGCCGGCCTGAGCGGTGCTGAGGATCCCGGTCAGGGGCTGGTTCAGCTCGTGCGCCAGCGAGGCCGTGATGGCCCCGGTCTGGGCCACGCGGTCCGCGTGCCAGAGCTGCAAACGGAGTCCTTGCGTCTCCGTCGCCGCCCGCTTGGCTTCGGAGATGTCCACCGCCGCGCCCATCATCCGGGCTGGCGTCCCATTCGCGTCCGGGGTTACCCGGCCCCGGGACGCGATCCAGCGCTGAGAGCCGTCCGGCAAGAGGGCGCGGAATTCCCCCGCGTAATCGCTTCGGCTCGCCAAGGCGCGCCGCACCTCGCGTTCCACCGTCTCGCGGTCGTCCGGATGGATTCTCTGAATGACCTCTTCGAAACTGACATCCTGGCCGGGAGCGAACCCGAAAAGGCCCCGCCATCTTTCCGTTCCCCAGACCCGGTTGCTTGCGATGGTCCACACCCAGACGCCAAACTGCGCCGCTTCGGCGGCGAGGGCCATCCTCTCTTCGCTCTCGCGCAAGACCTGGTCGGCGCGTTTCCTGGCCAGCGCATTCGTCACCAACCCGATGATCAACGCGGTTTGCAGGAGGCAAAACAAAACGACGCCGACGATGTGCCATCGGTACAATCCCCAGAGCGTCGGCTGCCGATATTGGACGACACTTCCGGGCGGCAAGCGGCTTTCGCTGATTCCCCAGCGCCGGAGTTCGCGCCAATCGTAAGTCGGACGCGAGGCCTCGATTGTTCGCACGGGGATACGACCCCCCTGTTCCCCGCGGAGAATGCGGATGGCGGTTCGGGCTCCCTGCGCTCCTAATTCAGTGTCCTGAAAAAGCCGGCCACCAATCGGCCCCAGGCCGAGCTCACTGGCGAAGTAACCGAAGACAGGGGCATTGGCCACCTCGTGCAGGCGCCGCAAAACCTCGTTGTGCCCGTTGTGAATACCGGCGGCATCCACGATGAAGAAGGCGTGGAAGATGAACGAGCGCGGCGGCAAAGTGGCGCACCGTTTTAGGATCTGGTCCGAAGACAAATCGTTGAGCCACGTGAACCTCACCCGGTTGGTGAAGGGCTGAAACTCGCGGCGGCACTCCTCGACCCAGAATGTTTCCAGCGCCGAAGTGCCCAACACCACCACGATATTGGTGGTCTGTGGCTGCAGTTGCAGGATGTCTTCGATGATGCCCGGAAGATTAGCCTTTTGGGTCACCAGGGTCGTGTTGGTCTGCAGGAAGCCGGGTGGCACCATCTGCGAGGCAACTGCAACGGCCACTACCGGCGTGTCTGGAAAGAGGCGTTGGCGGTGTCGTGCGGCAAATTGCACTCCCGGTCCCCCGATCGGCACTACAAGGTCCACGGGATGAGCTTTGACTTGGTCTTCGATGAATGCCACCAATGGGCCTTCTCCTTTGGCCTCCGCGAGACGAGCCAACTCCAGGGGTAGTTCGTAAATATCCACCGGCTCCCCGATCTCCCGCTCCAGCGTGGCCCGGAAGGATGACACCACCGCGCTGAACGGGGCGACATCGCGCCCAAACGGGTCCAGAATGAGGACCCGCTTGGGGCTGGCGGCTGAAGCGCCGAGTGTGGCTAGGGCTAGCAGCAGCGGCCCCAGACACGCTGGGCACCATCGCGATATGAGCGGCAATCTCGTCACAAATTCGGACATGGAGACTACCCTTGCGCTCTGTGGTTTGCGAGTGCCAAGTGGATGAAACGGGTAAGAGTCTAAAGAGCAGAGGGCGGGGAGGTGGGATCCGGCAATAGCCGGTGGGGAATGTGGAAATGCCGTAGCCGGACCCCTTTCCCGTTCTGAAGGGCACCGATGGGTGAAGCGTGGCGCGAGGCCCGGGCGGACGGGTATTGCTGGTGGTGGAAGTGAACTTCGCAGGCCAACCATAGCACGCGCGGTGCCAACAAATAGACGCTGGCGCAGCTTCTCGGGTGTGAACACTTCTCACAGCGAAGCAAAGCCACCCTACTTCTCACTGAACACCCAAACACCTTGCCCACCTCGTGGTGCTGTCCCGGTTAACCAAGGCAGGACTTGGGAAGCTCTTTGATTCTGTCCCTGCCGGATCGCCTTCGGTCATGGATGCGATCAGCCCAGCTATGTCGGCCCTCTCGATAAGCCCCTTGGCGCTTGATGTCAACCGGCCAGCAAGCCACCCAGGCCCACTTTCGATGGGTCGGGTAAGGGAGTGACATTGCTGTCACTCCCTCCCCTCAAAACCGGACGTGAGACTTTCACCTCATCCGGCTCAAGCCGATACAAAGCCCCGCGTGAGCGGAGCCGGTGTCACAACGGTTTAATCCCGGCTTGATGGCGATAGATGCCGAACTTCTTGTAGAACGCACGTTCTTGGAAGTACGACTTCCACTGTGGGTCGAACGGGTTGGCGTCTGCCCGGATTTTGATGTGCCGCTTGATTTTGGTGTCGCTGGCACAGACCAGTTTCACCCAAACCGGTTGGCCCTCCGGTGTTCGTTGCCCCGTATCCGCCGCAAACGTCCAAGCTCGCTGGCCCAGGTCGGGGAAGTAACGGTCCTTAACCCATTGGCGCGATTTGTTCGAATGTCGGCGTTTGGCCCACTGCCAGAGTCGCCGCCAAATCTCATGGTCCACCCGGCGAAACGTCTCCGCGGCCACGCAGTGCCGATGGTAGTTGGCCCAGCCACGAATGACGGGGTTCAAGCAACCAATCAACACGGCTTGGCTCACAGCGGGGTTCGCGCCGATCAAGCCTCGAACCTTCTCCAGAAACCCGTGCGTGTTCTTGCGCGATGGCTTCCCCAAAGGCTTGCCATCGTACTTGCGGAGATTCTGTCCGAGGAAAGCGAACCCCTCGTCGATATGAGTCAGATGCGTCTTGTCGGGCGAGAGCGTCAACCCTCGTTCCTTCAAGAACGCCTCCACCAATGGACGCACTTCCTTTTCCAACAACTCTCGTGAGTCGCCGGTGATGATGAAGTCGTCCGCATATCGTACCAGATTGACTTTGGGCGACCAGGGTTTGCTGTCCTTCCGCTTCTCCCTGGGGAAGTGGGCGGCCAGCAAGGGCTCCAGCCCGTCCAAGGTCAAGTTCGCCAGCGTGGGCGAGATGATGCCGCCTTGCGGCGTGCCCGCCTCGGTGGGGAACAGGGTCCGATTTTCGACGTAACCGGCCTTCAGCCATTGGCGGAGCACCGTCTTGTCCATGGGGACGTGACGGAGCATCCACTCGTGACTGATGTGGTCGAAGCAGCCTGTAATGTCGCCTTCCAGCACCCACTGGGGCGAACAGCCCCGGCACAGCGCTTGGAAGCACTGCCGAAGGGCGTCGGCAGTGGAGCGTTCCGGTCGAAAGCCATACGAGTTAGGGTCCGCCGTGGTTTCCGCGACCGGTCCCAACGCCAGCAAGTACAGAGCTTGCATAGCGCGGTCCGCCATCGCGGGAATTCCGAGCGGCCTTTGTTTTCCGTTGGCCTTCGGGATATAGACACGCCGTAGTGGCAGCGGTCGGTATCCCCGACGTTGCAACGACCCAAGGGCCTTGAGTTTGGCTGCCGGTGTGGGCCAAGTCACCCCGTCCACACCGGGCGTTCTCTTGCCTTGATTATCCGTCACCCGTTTCACGGCCAAGGCTTTGCCGGAAAACGAGTGGGTCAGCAGCCACTGCAAAGTTCTCACCTTGCCCCAGCGGCCTTCCCGTGTCGCCTTTACGATACGCGCTTGCAGCCTCCGGACTTGACGTTCACAGTTGGGCCAGTCGATCTGGTCCCAGTGTGCTGCCTTGCCCAAGGACGCACACATGGATGACTCCACGTTCATTTGCCTTTCCTCGTGTGAAGGTTCTACAGGTTCTCTCGTAACGAACGACCATGCTGGAAGTTGGCCTGCTTGCGCAGCGGGGTTGAGACCGCAACCCCTATCCCTCCGATTACAGAAGGGCTTTTGCTTTTTCCAGCGTTCCTCTGCCCGTCACCCCAACAACGCTCCTTGCGGAGTCGCCTGTCTCGGTGAGGCGGGATGCCGGGTTTACCATGTTCCGCATTCGACACCGGAGGATTTAGGTCCACTCTCTACACCGGCAGTACTATGGTTCGCGTCGGGTGATGTTAAAGCACCCGAACCAGACTGCGTGCCTTTTGGCTCAAGCCTTGCACAGCCTCTTATAGCTTGTTGCCATTAACGATGCTTCCGAGTGTTCAATCGTTTGACCTTGTCCTCCAATTCTGGCTCGCCCCCGGATTGAGGCTCCCAGGTTTGCTACGTTGTCGGGAAGGCTCCACACCTCCGGCAGTGGTGGCTTCCGCCACTGCCCGCCAGACGCATGCTTCCCTAGAATACCTGCGGCGAAACGCAGGGCTGGGTCAGGACGAATCCTGCCCAGCAGTATCGAATGCAGCTTCATGTCGCGGCTAACAAAATGGCTAACAAACCAAGGTGAGAAATAGTGGAACAGCGTTCCACAAAAGTGTTGAGCACCCCTGTAAAATCAGGCTATTCTTCACTCGATATCGGACCTACCCTGGCCGATTCCGACCCTCGCCTCCAACTTTCACTATAAGAGCGCGCAAGGCCGCGCGATGGTGTTTGGTTCCTGGTCAAATCTCAAAGGAACTGAGGGAAAGGGCTTTGGGATTTTGCATGGAGGGCTTGCGTTGATCGCCAATAAAGGAGAAGCGGCTTGGGCAGAGGCCTGCAGCGTGTTCGACGGTAGGGGGCTGTGAATAGTTGGTGGATATTTCCTGCTTGTCGTGGTGCCGGCAGCGTGGTTTCTGTACAGACATGGCCAGCCTTCATATCCCTGCATCGCAGTTGCCTGCCATCAACGCGGTAGTGAGTGTTCTGGTCAACCGATACGGCACCGTAGAGAATATCCCCGACGGAGAGTGGGACCGACTTCTGCCATCCACTACTGCGCGCGCGGTCAAGACCATTATTACCACCATGGACTGTGCGTATCCGAGTCCTGCGGCCGTCATGCAGGCAGTCGTCGAGTGTGCGTTCTTGCCGGTTGCAACCGAACATGCTTAAGCCCGGCGCATGTCCGGCGATAAGAGGTCTGGTGTGTTGCGCCGCTCATCCAGTGGGACGGAGCGGTGCGAGAAACAGGGATTGTGGTTTTCAGGCAGGGCGGTTGGCGTCGAGCGAAGAGCGCAGACTCGCAAATAGGTCCAGAAGTGAGAGAATAGCTGACGGTATTGCCGTTCTTGAAGGAAGCGAAATAGAACAGTCGCGATTATCGTCTCACGGAATATGTGTTCTTATGCCCGACCGATCCGGCGTCGCCGGTTTCTCTCCGGCGTTGTTCGTGGAGCAGGGAGTCTGTGTATCCTGGCGAACGCGCGGTCCGCATGGGCAGCGCAAGCCAATGAGAAACTCAACGTAGCCCTGGTGGGGGTCGGGGGACGTGGTGAGTGGTTCGTTGATACCGTCCCAAAACTCGAAAACGTGGCGGCGTTGTGCGACGTCAACGCCAAGAAGACGGAGGGCGCGTTGCTGCGCTGGCAGACTCTGGCGCAGCGATTTGAGAATTCTCCCAATGAGTGGGAGCGTCGTGCGGCGGCGGCGTACCGGCGGGCGTTGTCGGCAAGGCCCAGGGTGTTCCGGGATTTCCGGGTGATGCTGGAGGAGATGGGCACAGGCGTGGACGCGGTGGTGGTTGCCACGCCCGATCACACGCACGCCGTGGTTTCGGCGGCGGCCATTCGCGCGGGCAAAGGGGTTTTTTGCGAGAAACCGCTGACCCGTACGGTTCATGAGTCGCGCGCTTTGCGGCAGTTGGCGCGAGGGCACAAAGTGGCGACGGCGATGGGCAACCAGGGAACCTACAGCGGGCCGTTTCGCCGGGCCTTGGAATTGATCCGGAACGGAACGCTCGGGGAGATCAAGGAGGTGCACGTTTGGAACGACGCGGGCGGGGCCGACCACAAAGAACTACCGAAGGGAGAACCGCCGGTGCCGGAGGGGCTGGACTGGGATCTCTGGCTGGGCCCGGCAGCGAAACGGCCCTATCATGGGGAATGGATGAACCGCCACTTGTGGCGAGAGTTCGGGACTTGTCAGCTTGGCAACTGGGGATCTCATTCAGCGAACCTTGGGTTTATGGCGTTGCGGGTGCAGGATCTCTGGCTGATCGAGAAGCCGATGGAGCAGCGGCCGATTATCCGGGTCGAGGCGAAGCACAGTGGAATCAACCGGCTTTCCTTTCCCCGCTGGGAACAAGTAGAGTGGCGCATTCCCGCACGCGGGGCTTTACCGCCAATAACCATCACCTGGCACAATGGCAACGCGCCTGGCATGCAACAGTTGCGGACGCGGTTCATGGCCGACGCTGCAGATGCGGACCGAGGCGCCTGGCTTTTCGCGGGCACCTTGATCGTCGGGACTCAAGGGAGCATCCATACGACCGGGCACAATATGTGGTTTCGCCTGCTGCCTGAGGAGAAGTTTGAGCATTTGCAGCGAAGCCGCCCCGAAACAGTCGAATCCTCTCGCGACGCCGAGCAGGAATTCTTCGCGGCGTGCCGTGGAGGCAGGGCTCCCTGGTCGAATTTTGATTATGCAGATGCTCTCAATGAATTCCTCATGTTGGGCAACGTGGCCACCCAATTTGAATCGGAGATCCTCTTTGATCCGCTAGCCATGAGAATCTTGAACAACCCGGACGCGGACGCTTTACTCAGAAGCGAATATCGCCAGGGCTGGTCCCTTTGAGAATCGGCCGCGGGGATGCGGGGACACTGACAACCTGGCCTCTCATGTGGAGTCAGTGTGGCCGGGGTCACCAATTGAAGCGAGCGGAAATATCCTAGCCGGACCCACAGGGAGGAATGACGTCGGGCGGCGTCGAACACAACCGTCGGGGCGGCACCAGGTGCGCCGCGTGCGCATCGCCGGCCGGGAGCGCATTACAACGCGCTCCCGACTTCGTGCGGCTCAAACGATGGAAATAGCCTGATGCCCTTTTTATGGACCTGATGTCTGGCCGGCACGGCGCAGGAGGTCCTGCACCACAGGCAGGGGAACGATCAGGGCTGTGCCATGCCTGGTTCCCTGCGGGAAACGGACTTGGTTGGAGATGTCATCCCACTGCTTCAGATTGGTGGAACGCATCGCGCCGTAGTACTGAGGGCGGGCGTAATGGTCGAAATAGACATAATAGTACCCGTTCCAAAACACTGCGGAAGGACCTTCGACCCAATCGCCCGTAAAGGCAGGCCCTGCTGGCCCAAAAGGGCCGTGCGGCGTATCGCCCACAGCGATGCGCAAGTGTTTCTTCACCGGAGTTTTTGTCTCGTCCTTTACAATGAGGTGGTAACGGTCCTGCGCCTTCAACAAGGTCGCGTCAATCACATTGAAACCGTCATTGAAGAACAATCTGGCCGGGGTAAACCCGAGAAAGTCTTTTGTGGTGGTGGCGTAAATGCGGTGGTTGTAGCCGTCATCGCCGGTCTTTTCGGTCTCGGGAAAACGGCCGGGAATTGTCGTGGCCCAAAAGATCAGCCATTCGCGGCGGGCCTGATCGTAGAAAAGTTCCGGGGCCCAGACGTTTCGCGCCGTTGGTTCGTGTGCCATGACCGGAATGGTTTTTTGCGGAGACCAGTCCACGAGGTTGGTGGACGATGCATAGCCTACGACGGGTGGCTGGTTCCATCCGGTGGTCCAGACCATGTGGAAGCGGCCGTCCGGCGCGAGGGCGATGCAGGGGTCGCGCATCAGCTTGCCGCCCACCTTCGGTTCGAGAAACGATTTGCCGGCGGGCTTGATCTCGTCCCACTGAAGACCATCGCGGCTCCAGGCGAGGTAGAGACCGGCTTCGCCGTTGTTGCGGAAGAAGGAGAATAGAAGTGCGTTCTCCGTATTCGTGGTCGCAGCGTGGACTGGCAGTGGCGTTGCAATCTGAACCAGGGAAATTGCAATGCCTGCCGCACTCAAAACAGCCCAGCGTAAAACTGTCCCCGCTATCCGGTTATTCATCGTCGTGCTCGGTAACTTTCCATTCATGCACGCCGGACGCATAATCCCGAGGCAGTCTGACCACAAGGCGCAGAGCGGTGGTCTGCACGGGCTTAAAGGTGACCTCGCACCATTTGTCCTTCGCGACCGGGTAAGCTCCATGGGCTTCAACGGGCTTCCACATTCCCTGGTCCAGATACTGCAAGCTCCATGAGATCGGCAGCCGGCAGGCGCCACGACCTGTGTCATCAAACCAATAAACCTTCGAGCCCGAGATTCGCACCGGCGTTGGCCATGTGTATGCAGCCCATTCCTCACTGTCCTTGTGGGGCCACCAGTGGCAGAGCATGGCCGGTTGCTCACTGCTTCTTCGCGGTTCCACGCCATCGTTGATACCGCGTGGTTGACTGTTGTTGTTGGCGAAACTGACAGCCACCTGGGCGCGCGCTTCGAGACCGCCCACCGGGGAGGGTGGGGGGGCAACCGGCAACCAGACCTTCATGGCGCCGGGCTGGCGGTTGTCCCAGGCGTAGTACGGAATGGCGGTGAGGAGTGCCGCCCTGGGGGTGGGCAACGCGTGATACAGACGACGGTGCCAGTCAAGTTCCGCTGCCATTTCAGCCCTGGCTTTCAGCACGGTCAGGCCGCCGAGAATATTCCTCGCTTTCTCGGGGCGGATCTCGGCGTGTAGGGGGATGAATAGTCGGTGGAGTGGAACAGAATTGTCAGCGTCCTCAAAGCAATAGACCAGTGGACCGCGCTGCAAGGCGAGCAGGCCCTGGTTGGACTTGACATTGGGATGTGCGGCGATGCGCTCGACTGGCATCGGCAGGTTGAGTTCCACCACATCGCCTGGCCGCCAGGTACGTTCCAGAACGAGGTATCCCCGCTCCAGCACTGGTCTGCTGACCCTCTGCTTGTTTACAGCCAGGGAGGGTTCTGTGCACCAGCCAGGCACGCGCAACCGCAAGGCGAAGCGGGCCGGGTTTTGCAGTTGTGGTCTGATTGCGATCTGCCCATCCCACGGGTAATCGGTCGTGACCTGCAAGGTCATGGGCACGCCGGCGACCGTGGCCCTGGCGCTGCCCTGAATATAAAGATTCACATAAAGGGCGCGGTCAGAGACGGCGTAAGCGTACCCGCCCAGCGAAGCCAAGGTCCGGGCGACGTTCGGGGGGCAGCAGGCGCAACCGAACCACGTCGAGCGGTGGTGATTGCCGGTGCTTTCGAGCGGGTTGACATAAAAGAACTTTTGGCCGTCGTGGGAAACACCCGCCAGGACGCCGTTATAAAGCGCCCGCTCGACCACGTCAGCGTAGCGGGCGTCTCCGTAGAGCAACGCGAGACGGTGGTTCCATTGGGCCAGGGCAATGGTCGCACAGGTCTCCTGATAGGCGGTCAGATTGGGCAGATCGTAGTCCACCGTAAAACCCTCGTTATGGGCGCTGGGTCCGATGCCGCCTGTGATATACATGTTCTTTTCCGTGGTGTTGCGCCAGACCCGCCGGATCATGCCCAGGAGGCCGGCATCGTGGGTTTCCCTGGCCACATCGGTGGCGCCGCTTAAAAGGTACGCGGCCCGCACGGCGTGACCTTTGATGTTCTGGTGGTCACGAATGGGCACATCGTCCTGCCAGTAGGTTCCATCGTAGCGGTCCAGGGGTGTCTTGTGCTCTTCGGCGAAGAACCGGCGCCCTCGGTTCTCGATGAAAAACCTGGCCAGGTTGAAATAGCGCTGCTCGCCGGTGACGCGCCACAGTTTGATGAGTGCGAGCTCGATTTCCGGATGCCCCGGGTAGCCGAGCCGTTTCGGAGGCGGGCCGAAGATCGAATCAATGTGGTCCGCATTCTTGATGGCAATGTTGAGCAGGGTGCGCTTCTTTGTGGCCTCGAAATGGGCTACGGCGGCCTCGAAGAGGTGCCCCGCGCAGTATAGCTCATGCCAATCGCGCAGATTCTGCCAGCGTTTGGCTGGTTCTTTGATGGTGAAGTAAGTGTTTAAGTACCCGTCGGGCCGCTGTGCGGCGCCAATGAGGGCGATAATCTCGTCCAGCCGTTGACCCAATGCGGGGTCGGGAGTGGTGGCCAGGGAGTAGGAGGCAGCCTCCACGGCCTTGTAGATATCGGAGTCCATGAAGACCAGGCCTTGAAATCCGCTGGTGGCGTTCGTGGCAGCGAGCCGCAGGTTCTGAAGGTTGCCAGCCTTCTCCAGGTTTTCCAGGTTGACTGGGATGGAGACGATGCGGTTGGTTTCGCGCCGCGGGGCCCAGAAGGTGTCTGTGATGGTTACGTCGGTGAAAGGCACCGGACGCAGTTTGAGCAGGTTGGTCTCAGCACCTTGCGTGACCCCACACAACAAAAGTAGTGGCAGAATTCTCTCAAGTCGCACACTCATGGCAACAGCAGGTTATAGAATCAAGTTACTTGGTCTTGAGCCGGAGAATCGAGAGGGAGTTCGCCGGAAAGGTGTGCCGGAAGGCCGGCTGTCTTATTGTCAGCGATACGGTCCTGGGGGCAACTTTCTTTGGTTGGTCAAGCGTGTTCTCGTCGGTCGAGGCATCGGAGGTGAGCAGCACCATTGTGGCCGGGCCTTCAACTTTGCTTGCTCCCTGTAACTCCACGTCAGTCTCTACGGGTTCTGCGGAGGCGTTAACTACTTTGAGGATCGTCTCGCCTGTGCGCTGGTCGAGGGTGGCGCTGGCGTAAAGACTGTCCACAGAACTGTGTTTCACATCGTGGACAAGCTGGTTGTCCAGGTAGCACTTGATGTTGCTGCCTTGGAGTTCAATGCGAATGTCATACCAGCGCCCGGTCTCGATGTGTCCCTCTTTTTCGGTGACGATTCCGCCGATCTCGATGCCATGGCGGCGATTACCCCATCCACCCAGGTTCCACCATGATTTGGCATTCTCATCGTTCACATGGAAGAGGATCAGAAACCCCTCAGCTCCGCCGAGTTTCCTGGCTTTCAGAGTGTAGGTGTAATTGGTCCAAGCCTTGTCTCCGGCGATGGCGCGGATGTTTTCGCCGCGGCCGTTCTGACGCAGCACACCATCGCGGGCTTCCCATTGGCCGCCGCCCAGCAGCTTCCATCCTTGGGTCCCATTGACGAAGTCGCATGCGTAAAGCGTCTCACCGTCGCGAGTCACCCGGATGTCTTTGAACTCCGCCTGGGTGAGCCAGGTCCCGACGCCAATGCCGCCGCTGCGCGGCTCCATCGCGGCGGGAGGTGTGTCCACCGTGATAGGCAAGACCACGTCACCTCGGTGGGCGCTGAACATCTGTTGCACGTAATAACTGGGGAGGCCGAAGACACGAGAGCTATCGAAATTGATCAGGTTGATCGGCCATCGTTTATGGTTCACGTTAACAAAGAGAGGAGCGTAGGCCGCCATGACCACGATATCTGAATTACGTTCCAGTCCGGTCATAAACGCCGCTTCGCCAATCGCTCCCCGCAGGTTACCCAATCCCGCGCCGGAGGTCACAGCATACTCCCCGACGAACACCTTCGGGCCATTGCGGTCGTAGCGGTCGTACTGATTGGCATGACGCATGAAGAACTCAGGATTGTTATAGTAGTGCTCGTCAATGATGTCGGGCTTCGGATGGTTGGGATAACCACCCCAAACGTTCGCCACCAGTTGAATCTCCGGATAGCGCGCTTTGATGGCCTGATGAAACGGCCCCCAGCGTTCATGGTAAGCGGGCCCGCCGTTCTCGTTTCCGATTTCAAGATATTTCAGGCGGAACGGAGCCGGATGCCCATTACGCGCCCGCAGGCTGCCCCACACGCTGTTGGTCGGGCCATTGGCGTACTCGATCGCATCCAGTGCATCCTGAATCCACGGTCCCATCTGATCCAGCGGGACGACCTCCTTGTGGGACATGCCTACATTGATGCAGAACAGGGGCTCGGCCCCCAGATCTTCGCAAAGCTGGAGGTACTCATGGTATCCAAGCCCGTGTGTCGCCCAATACCCCCAGATGTTCCATAGGGGTTGGCGATTGGCGACATCACCGATGGTCTTTTTCCAATTATACATGTGAGCCATGTCGTCGCCTTCCACCCAGCAGCCTCCAGGAAAGCGGAGAAAAGACGGTTTGAGCTCCTCCAGCATGGCGCAAAGGTCTGGCCGCAAACCATGCCCTTTCCAGGTGGCCGCCGGCATCAGGGAAACCATGTCAAGCCACAGTGTGCCGCGGCCGGAAACCTCAAGTTTGAGTCGGCCCCTCGCCTCTGTGGCCGAAGGAATCAGTTCCAGGGTAAAGTGCTTCCACTGTCCATCCATGCCCGTGACCTCACCCTTGGCCAGCTCGTTGCCGGCCTGGTTGAGCAGCGCGGCTTTGAGCGGTCCTTGGAATCCATCGGCAACGCGAGCCGCAAGCCGCAAGCTGTAGCGTTCACCCTGGACAAGGTTCATACCCCAATACCCACCGTTTTCGAGGACCACTCCCCCTTGGAATCGCACTCGCAAGCTCCTTCGATTCATGGGCGTCAGAGGCCGGTTGGTATCAATTTCTGTGTCGGCCTGGCCATCAGAAGATGAGACCACTTTCCAATGTTCGGGCCGTTCGGAGTCCTCAAAAGAGCGGTTTCGAACCAATTCGGGGTAAATCCCTCCGTCAGCGGACAAATTGATGTCCTCAAAAAAGATGCCCCATAGGGTTGGGGCAACCTTGTGCCCCGGTTGATCCACGCGGACTTTGATGGAGGCAGCGACGGCAGAGGCAGCGCAAAGAAGCACCAGAGCGACCATTCCGGTTCTGATGACATTGTATTTCTTAGGACTCATAAGTAAATATCTAACGCATTGGACGTTCGCATGGCAAGAAACTTCAAATCTTCCGTGAAAATAATTGATCGGCAGCGGCGGGTGATTCCGGGCGGTCAACTCTTAAGATGGGCATCCAGCCAAGCCAAAGTTTGAGTCCACATTTCTGGGGTATAGACGTGCCCCACACCAGGATAGATGAGATTAGTGAATCGTTCTTCTGCTCCGTAGAGGCCAAAAACCTTCTTAACCGAGTTTTCGATGGTGCGGATTCCCACGACCGGTGAACCCAGATCCTGATCCCCGGTCTGGAAAAGGACCGGGCGTGGGGCAATCAAGGAGACAACGGCTTCGGTGTCGAAATGGTTGAGCATGTTGGGAACGAAATAGTAGATGCCATGGTACTTCAGCCCCTGGCTCAAGATGAGGTCCCGATAGCGGGTCAGACATCCTACCGCGACACCTGTTCTGGGGCGGTCGTCGAGAGCCATGACCCACCAGGTGCGGGTGGCTCCCATGCTGATGCCGGTTACCCCGATGCGGTGGACATCCACCTCGGGGCGCGAACAGAGGTAGTCCAGTGCAATCAAGTCGTCGCGAACCATCATGCCCCATAAGGTGCGTCCCACCCAAAGATTGAACTTGCTTGCAGTCATTTCACCCGCACCTCCCTTTTCGGACGGGCCACCGGGGCCGCGTCCGTTCCGTTCACCAAAGCAGCAGGCGTCAATGGCAAGAACCGCGTACCCTTTGCGCGCAAGGGCGGGACCAGGAGGTTCGGGCAGGGCATTGGTGCGAAACAACTCCTCTTTGCCGATCTCATATTGGCCGCCGTGCCAATGGCAGTACAGAATGGCCGGGACCTTCTGTGCTGGGTTCTTGGGCAACAGAAAATAGCCGGGGACCTGGTCGCCCGCCCCGTTGTCGAATTCAAACTTCTCCACAGAGTAGTCTCCTCGATCCACACGGCTCAACAGCCTGGCCTGTGGACGTAGCGGCCGCGGTGGCAGTTGGCCGAGTAATTGCGTCAACTGTTGGCGGATCTTTAGTCGTTGCTGCTCCCAGAGACCCCGGGAGTCTGGAACCTCGAGGGGTCTGGCGGTCTTGACGGAGGCAAGCCATGCCTCCGCCACAGAGGTTGTGGACTGGCTCATCGTGTCGAAGGGCGTCACGCCCAGCACCACGGCCACAGGTATGATATATGGGAGGCGGAAGGGCAGGGGACGCATAGCGCTTACACCAGGTGAATGTCAGTAAAGGCGTACACGGCGATTCGTATTCCGGGGATGCTGCCCCGGGTGTCCGCCTGGATTCAAACCTATAATGTCGCCGATGCGCAGAATGAGGCAGGAGGTTCGAGACCATGAGTCGGCTTACTTGGAGGCTAAGACTTGGTTTCGCCGTGAAGGCGGCCGCTGCCCAGCAGTTGCCGAGCCGTCATTAATCTCACGTGCTGGTGCTGTGCTTGAAGCTGTAGGTCAATGTTGTCGAACTACAAAGCTGACCGCCCTGGTCGGGTTTGTAGGCCGTCTCCGCATGATGCTGGGCAATGAGCACGCCTCTGGACTGCGGAGCCGGTTTCCAGGATCCGCCCGGGCTCAAAGTCGCAATACCTGCCAGAGTCTAAGATTTCTGCTTCATGGGCATAGAGTTATGCGCCCCGCACCTGATTCCGAGGACCATGAGGCGATTTCCAGCAAAATTCACGCTTGTCAAAACGCGGTCGGGTGTTACCGTCTCCCCCCTTTGATATGAGAGACAAGATCCATCCGAAATATGTGGATGCGGAAATCCGGTGCGCTTGCGGCAACGTGATCAAGACCCGTTCGACGCGCCCCTCCATCGTCGTCGGCATTTGCAACGTGTGCCACCCCTTCTTCACCGGCCAGCAAAAGTTTGTGGATACCGCGGGACGCGTGGATAAATTCCAGCAGCGGATGGCCAAGACCCAGGCGGTTCAAGCTGCCGCGGCGGCCACCCGAGGGAAGAAGCGCAAGTAGCCACACACCGAATCTCCGCCCGCAGTGACCGTGTGTCCGCGGGCGGTTTATTTTTTCTGATGGACCTTCGTCCGCATGTTGAGAAGTACCGGCGGCGTCTGGCCGAGGTGGAGGGGCTGTTGAGCGATCCAGCCACCTTCAACAATTCCCAGCGTGCCCAGGAACTCTCGCGTGAATATGCCCGACTCAAGGAGTTGGTGGCGGCCGGCGATGCTTATGCCACCGTTGCCCGCAACCTGGAGGAGAATCGCGCCCTGCTGCGGGCTGAAGCCCCAAACTCCGAGCTGGCTCTCATGGCCCAGGAGGAGATTGCGCGTCTGGAGGCAGAGGAGCGGAGGCTGGCCCTGGAAGTTCAGCGTGGCATCCTGCCGCCGGACCCCGCTGATTCCCGAAACACGATCGTCGAGATCCGCGCTGGCGCAGGGGGACAGGAATCCGCGCTTTTCGCCGCGGATCTGTACCGGATGTACACGCGTTACGCGGAGGCCCGCGGATGGAAGGTCGAGACCCTGGATTCCAACCCTTCCGATCTCGGCGGCTTCAAGGAAGTCGTTTTCAGCGTTTCCGGAACCGACGTGTTCAAACGGTTAAAATACGAGAGTGGGGTACACCGTGTGCAGCGGGTGCCCGCCACCGAGGCCCAGGGCAGGATCCACACCAGCACTGCCACGGTTGCCGTTCTGCCGGAGGCCGAAGAAGTGGATGTCGAAATCAAACCGGAGGACATCGAGATCACGGTGTGCCGCGCCTCCGGTCCCGGGGGCCAAGGTGTAAACACCACCGATTCGGCTGTACAGATCCTGCATAAACCGAGCGGTTTGATTGTTCGGTGCGCGGACGAGCGCTCCCAGCAGAAGAACAAAGCCAAAGCCCTCAAAGTTCTTCGCACGCGACTGCTCGACGCACGGGTGGCCGAGGAAAACGCCCGCTACGCCGCCCAGCGCAAGTCCCAGGTCGGCACGGGTGAGCGGAATGAGAAGATTCGCACCTACAACTTCCCGGAAAACCGAGTGACCGACCACCGCATTAAGGTGACGATCCACAACCTCCCAGCCGTGATGGAAGGCGAACTGGATGCTCTCATTGAGCCTCTGATGACCCACGACCTCGAAGAACGTCTGGCGGCGCTCCAGCCTTAGTCATGCAGCCTCTTTACTGCAACAGTCCCAAGGCCCTTATCTTCGACTTTGACGGCACGATCGCCGACACCATGCCCTTGCACTACCGAGCGTGGCAGGTATTGGCTCGCCACCATGGCTTCGCGTTCACAGAGGAGCAACTCTACGCCCTTGGTGGCGTCCCTTCACGGGACATTCTCCGCCAGATCAACCGGGAGCAAGGTCTCAACCTTGACCCTCTGCAGGTGGCGCGCGAAAAGGAGGAGGCTTACCTGGCATTGATTAGGGAAGTGCGGCCCATTCCCGAGGTAATGGCCGTCATCCGGCGAAGCCACGGGCTCTTGCCCATGGCTGTGGCTTCCGGTGGTACCCGCAGGGTTATCCATCGTGTTCTCAGCCACCTTCAACTCCAAGACTATTTCCAGGTGGTCGTGACCAGTGAGGATGTCGTGGCTCAAAAACCTGCTCCGGACATTTTTCTCGAGGCCGCCCGCCGGCTTGGGTTTGCGCCCTCTCAATGCCTGGCCTACGAGGATACGGACATCGGCCTCGCGGCGATTAGAGCCGCAGGCATGGCATGGGTGGACGTCCGCGATTTGCGAGGTGATGCCGTGCCCGCGGCGGCCCGCTCGCGGGGTTGATGCACTCCGGCTGCGCGTGGGGCAGCGGCAGAATCTTGCCGGATCATTTCGGGTTGCCTTTTTGCTTCATTTGTCCCGGTGGCTTGCGGAGAATCCATGGGTCATGATTTTATCGCAGGATGAAATCCGGGCCCATGTCCAACAGGCTCTTACGGAGGATATCGGTGCCGGCGATGTCACAACACTCGCCGTGATCCCGACCGAGTCGAGGAGCCGCGCGGCTATGGTGGCGCGTGAGGAGATGGTCGTCGCGGGGTTGGTTCTGGCCAGAGAGGCTTTTCAGATCTGCTCCGCGGACGTCAAGGTTCACGCGTCCGTGAATGATGGCGTCCGGGCGGGCAGGGGAGAGGTTCTCCTGCGGCTGGAAGGTCCCACCCAGGCGATTCTTGCTGCCGAGCGCGTGGCATTGAATTACGTGCAGCGGCTTTCAGGGATTGCTACGCTGACAGCTGAGTATGTGCGCCGTGTCGCCGACACTGCCGCCGTGATCCTCGACACGCGCAAGACGACCCCCGGATGGCGGCGTCTTGAGAAATACGCTGTGACCTGTGGCGGTGGGCGCAACCATCGGATGGGATTGTACGACATGGTGTTGATCAAGGACAAT
>Ga0073934_10005864_pt1 | contig 18482 bp, 17 predicted proteins | sample LarsenN4metaG_FD_76834 | JGI IMG/M metagenome (GOLD analysis project Ga0073934, IMG submission 76834) | Hot spring sediment bacterial and archeal communities from British Columbia, Canada, to study Microbial Dark Matter (Phase II) - Larsen... ... | reverse complement strand
GCCCATGAAGGGCGACAGCGTCACCGCGTCGGCGCGGTAGCGCTCGAAGGCCTCGCGCGCGTACATCTCGGCGGTCGAGCCGATGTCGCCGCGCTTGGCGTCGAGGATCACCGGCACCGCGGGCGCCACGCGGCGGATGTGCGCGACGAGCCGCTCGAGCTGGTCCTCGGCGCGCTGGGCCGCGAAATGCGCGAACTGCGGCTTGAAGGCGAGCACCAGGTCGTGCGTGGCCTCGACGATGGCGGCGCAGAAGTCGAACAGGCGCGAGGCGTCGCCGCGCCAGGCGGCGGGAAAACGCGCCGGCTCCGGATCGAGCCCCACGCACAGCAGCGAGCGCGAACGCGCCGCGGCGGCCTCGATCTGGGCGCGGAACCCGGTCACGGCGCGGCCCGCTAGACGCGCTGCGCGAGCGCCGCCGCCGCGCCGGTGTAGCCGGCGGGCGTGAGCGTCTTCAGCCGCGCGCGTTCGGCCGCCGGCAGCTCGACCAGCGTGTCGATGAAGGCGTGCAGCGATTCGCGCGTCACCGCCTTGCCGCGCGTCAGCTCCTTGAGGCGCTCGTAGGGCTGGGCCAGGCCGTGGCGGCGCATCACCGTCTGCACCGCCTCGGCCAGCACCTCCCAGGCGGCGTCCAGGTCGGCGGCGAGCGCGGCGTGGTTGACCTCGAGCTTGGCCAGGCCGCGCTCCAGGCTGTCGTGCGCCACCAGCGTGTAGCCGAGCGCCACGCCCATGTTGCGCAGCACGGTGCTGTCGGTCAGGTCGCGCTGGAAGCGGCTCACCGGCAGCTTGGCCGAGAGGTGGCCGAGCAGCGCGTTGGCCAGCCCGTAGTTGCCCTCGGCGTTCTCGAAGTCGATCGGGTTGACCTTGTGCGGCATGGTCGAGCTGCCGATCTCGCCTTCCTTGAGCCGCTGGCGGAAGTAGCCGAACGAGACATAACCCCAGACGTCGCGGCACCAGTCGATCAGGATGGTGTTGGCGCGCGCCATCGCGTCGAACAGCTCGGCCATCCAGTCGTGCGGCTCGATCTGGATCGTCAGCGGGTTGAAGACCAGGCCCAGGCGCTGCTCGACCACCTTGCGCGCGAAGCCCTCCCAGTCGAAGTCGGGCCAGGCCGCGAGGTGGGCGTTGTAGTTGCCGACCGCGCCGTTCATCTTGGCCAGCAGCGGCACCGCCGCGATGCGCGTGCGCGCCGCGGCCAGGCGCGCGTGCACGTTGGCCACCTCCTTGCCCAGCGTGGTCGGGCTGGCGGTCTGGCCGTGCGTGCGCGCCAGCATCGGCGTGGCCGCCTCGCGCCGCGCCAGCGCGGCCAGCGCGCCGAGCAGGCGGTCGAGCGCCGGCAGCAGCACCTGCTCGCGCGCCGCGCCCAGCATCAGCGCATGGCTGGTGTTGTTGATGTCCTCGCTGGTGCACGCGAAGTGCACGAAGGCCCCGGCCCGCTCGAGCTCGGGGTGCGGCTCGAAACGCGTGCGCAGCCAGTACTCCACCGCCTTGACGTCGTGGTTGGTGCTGCGCTCGATCTCCTTGATGGCCTGCGCGTCGGCCTCGGAGAAGCGCACGACCAGCGAACGCAGCATGCCGCGCGCCGCCTCCGACAGCGGCTTGAACTCGGCGAAGCCGGCGTCGGACAGCGCGATGAACCACTCCACCTCGACCTGCACGCGCCGGTGCATGAGGCCGAACTCCGACAGCAGCGGCCGCAGCGCGGCCAGGCGGCCGGCGTAGCGGCCATCGAGCGGCGACAGCGCCGTGAGCGTCGACAGGGAGGACAGGGCAGGCTCCGGGCGGGCAGCGGCGCCGCCGGCCGGCGGCACCGAGCCCGGGATTCTAGGAGGCGCGGACGCCGGCCCTACCAGCGGATGTCGAAGCGGCAGGCCGCGCCGCCGCAGGCTTCGCATTCGGTCTCCACCACCACCGCCTCGGCGTGCACGAGGGCGCGGAACAGGCGCTCGAAGGTGGCGGCGTAGTAGTCGCAGGCCGGCGCCTCGGCGGCGACGCCGCGGCACAGCGGGTTGGCGCGGATCTCGAGCATGGCCGAGCGACTGGGGCGGCCGGTGTGGTCGGGGCGGGCGGCGTCGAGCACGCGCGCCGCGAAGCGGCCGCTGCCGGCGAAGGTCCAGGCGTGGCGCGTGATCGCCGCCAGCAGCACGCGCGCCGCCCAGCGCGCCGGCAGCCGGGCGAGAAGCGCCTGCAGCGGGCGCGGGATGCGGTGCGCGAGCAGGTAGTCGGCGGTGGCGCGGCCCGCCGCGCGCGCCACCTCGCGCGCCAGCGGCGCACCGAGCCGCGCGCGCAGCGCGGCGTGCAGCGCGCGCACCTCGTCCTCGTCGACCATGTGCTCGGGCGGCGCGTGCAGGTGCCGCGCGAGCCCGGCGGCTTCGAGCAGCGCCTGCGTGCCGGGTGCGCCCAGCCAGCGCGGCAGCACCTCGGCCACGCGGGTGATCGCGTTCGGTCCGATGCGGCCGATGCGGTCGCGGCGGTCGCGGCGGTCTACAGCGGTGGCGCCCATCGCCGGGCCGCCTTCAGAAGCGCGCGGCCTCGGCCGCGCCGAGCTGCTCGCTGCCGCCGCCGCAGGCGAGCGCTGCACCGGCCGCCGACGAGGCCGCCAGCGACGCCCCTTCGCCCGGCTCGGCGGCCATGCGCGCGATCGCCGCCGCGGCCAGCTCCTCGCCCTTGCGCCGGCGCATCTCGATCTTCGGCCCGTGCATCGTCACCCAGCCCTCGTCGGCGGCGGCGATGGCCGCCGCGTCGGGCCGCGCGTGCTCGCGCGCGAAGCCGAAGTCGACCGTCTTCTTGGTCTGCGGGCCCCAGTAGCCGACGCGGCCGAGGTCGTAGAAGGTGCGCTGGAAGCCGCTCTTGGCGAACGCCTTCAGGCAGCCGAGCATGTAGTTGCGGCGCGTGCGCTCGCCGATCCACGGCCACTCGAGGAAGGCCTTGCGCATGTAGAAGCGGCGGTAGTTGTGCATCACGCGGTCGAGCAGCTCGCCGCGCTCCATCGCGTCGGGCTTCATGATCGGGGTGACGAAGTTGTACTTCTCGAAGTCGAACACCTGCACCTTGTCGCCGAGCTCCTGGAACAGGTCGCTGAACGGCCACGGCGTGTACATGCACCAGTTGGCCATGTCGGGCTTCCAGTCCATCGCCATCCGGTAGGTCTCCTCCAGCGTCTCGGCGGTCTCGTTCTCCAGGCCGACGATGAACTGCGCCTCGGCGACGATGCCGGCTTGCTTGAGCAGCCGGATCGCCTTCTTGTTCTGCGCGATCGTCGTCTCCTTGTTGAAGCGGTCGAGCTTGAGCTGCGCCGCCGCCTCGGTGCCGAGCGAGACGTGGATCAGCCCCGCCTTGCGGAACATCGGCAGCAGCTTCTCGTCGCGCAGGATGTCGGTGACGCGCGTGTTGATGCCCCACAGCACGCCCAGGTCGCGCCGGATCAGCTCCTCGCAGAAGGCGATGAACTTCTTGCGGTGGATCGTCGGCTCCTCGTCGGCGAGGATGAAGAAGCCGACCCCGTGCTGCCTGACCAGCGTCTCGATCTCGTCGACCACCTTGATCGGGTCGCGCACGCGGTAGTCGCGCCAGAACTTCCACTGGCTGCAGAAGCTGCAGGTGAACGGGCAGCCGCGCGCGGAGCTCGGGATCGCCAGGCGCTTGCCCATCGGGATGTAGACGTAGCGGTCCCACTCCAGGATGCCCCAGTCGGGCGCGATGCGGTCGAGGTCGGCGATCGGCGGCTCGGCCGGCGTGGCGACGATGGTGCCGTCGGGCGCGCGGTGCGCGATGCCGCGCACCGACTCCCAGGGCCGCGGCGGGCCACCGGCGTGCCGCGCGGCGTCGACCGCGCGCACCAGGTTCAGGAACACCTGCTCGCCCTCGCCGCGCACCACGGCGTCGATCCACGGCGCCTCGGCCAGCACCTGCGGGTACATGAAGGTGCCGTGGATGCCGCCGAGCACGGTGACGACCGCCGGGTCGACCTCCTTGGCGATCTGCAGCACGCGCTCGGCCTTGTAGATGGCCGGCGTGATCGCGGTGCAGCCGACGACGTCGGGCGCGAGCTCGGCGATGCGCGCGCGCACCTGCTCCTCCGAGAGGTGGTGCGTCATCGCGTCGATGAAGGTGATGTCGTGGTAGCCGGCGGCGCGCAGGTGGCCGGTGAGGTAGGCCACCCAGGCGGGCGGCCAGTTGCCGGCGATCTCGGCGCCGCCGGAGTGGTAGTTGGGGTGGATCAGCAGGATGCGCATGGCGGGCCCCTTGCGCGGGCGGCCGGGGCCCGCGTGCGGCACCGTAGCGCCGCGCCGCGGCGGGCGCCTTGCTTTGTGTCAAGACTACATGACACTTAGATCGTCAATTCACATTGACAGCGCCCCGGCTGGCGCGCCTCTTGCTTCTTGCTATAACGCCGCCACCCACACCCAATCCACGAGGAGCCCCGCATGTCCTTCACCCGCCGCCACGCCCTGGGTCTTGCCGCCGCCGCGCTCGCCGCAAGCGGCGCCGCGCCGGCCTTCGCCCAGGCCAAGCTCAAGGTCGCCGCGATCTACACCGTGCCGGTCGAGCAACAGTGGGTGAGCCGCATCGACAAGGCGCTCAAGGCGGCGCAGTCGCGCGGCGAGATCGACTACGTGTTCAGCGAGAAGGTGGCCAACGCCGACTACGAGCGCGTGATGCGCGAGTACGCCGAGAAGGGCCACACGCTGATCGTCGGCGAGTCGTTCGCCGTCGAGGCCGCGGCGCGCAAGGTGGCCAAGGACTACCCGAGGGTCAGCTTCCTGATGGGCAGCTCGGGCAAGCCGCAGGCGCCCAACTTCGCGGTCTTCGACAACTACATCCAGGAGCCGGCCTACCTGACCGGGCTGATCGCCGGCGGCATGAGCAAGAGCGGCAAGATCGGCATGGTCGGCGGCTACCCGATCCCGGAGGTGAACCGGCTGATGCACGCCTTCATGGCCGGCGTGCGCGAGGTCAACCCGAAGGCCGAGTTCATGGTCACCTTCATCAACAGCTGGTTCGACCCGCCCAAGGCCAAGGAGGCCGCCTTCGCGATGATCGACAAGGGCGCCGACGTGATGTACGCCGAGCGCTTCGGGGTCAGCGACGCGGCCAAGGAGCGCAAGGTGCTGGCCATCGGCAACGTCATCAACACCCAGGCCCAGTACCCCGACACGGTGGTGGCCAGCGCGCTGTGGAACATGGAGCCGACCATCGACCTGGCGATCAAGACCGTCAAGGCCGGCCAGTTCAAGGCCGAGGACTACGGCAAGTACTCGATGATGAAGTACAAGGGCAGCGAGCTGTCGCCGCTCGGCACCTTCGAGGGCAAGGTGCCCAAGGCGGTGATGGACCTGGTGGCGCGGCGCCAGAAGGAGATCCTCGACGGCAAGTTCACCGTGAAGGTGGACGACAGCCAGCCCAAGGGCACGGCGCGCTGAGATTTCGCCGGCGGCGGGAAAACGGCGCACGCCGCAGCGCCGCGCCGCGGGCGGCGACCATCAAGACCGGCGGCCGGGGGCCGATATGGCGCAGGTGCCCCGCACCCAGCGGGGCGTCCTCGCCTTCAGGAGTCCGCCCGTGTCCTTTCGTAACCTCCTCGCCGGCCTGGTGGCCGTCGCCACCATCGCCTTCGTGCCGGCCGCCCAGGCCAGCAACAAGATCATGACGCCCGAGAAGCTCGACGGCGTGAAGATCGTCGACGCCGCCGCCGTGCAGGCCGCCATGGGCAAGGGCGCCGTCGCCTTCGACGTGCGCGTGGCCGCCGAGTGCAGCGAGAAGACCATCAAGGGCGCGGTCTGCCACACCTACCGCGAGAAGAGCGAGAAGGTCGCCGCCTTCGACAAGAGCCAGGACCAGTTCGACCTGGCCAAGCTGCCGGGCGACAAGAACGCCGCGGTGATCTTCTTCTGCAACTCGGGCGACTGCTGGCGCAGCTACAAGGCCGCCGTGGTGGCGCGCGACGCCGGCTACAAGAACGTGCACTGGTTCCGCGGCGGCATGCCGGAGTGGACGGCCAAGGGCCTGCCCACGCAGTGAGAGTCGTGCGCGGGGCCCGCCCCCGCGCCGGCGTGTCGTTCTCAGCGCGATCCCGACCCATGTTGACCCACCTGAGCATCAAGGCCCGCATGGCCACCGTGGCCGTCGTGGCCATGGTGGGTGCCATCGCGCTGGCCGGCTTCAACCTCTACGGCACGCGGGCCAGCTCGCGCGCGCTCGAGAGCCTGTACGAGAGCAACGTGCGCGACCTGGTCGAGCTGCAGAAGCTCGACACCCATCTGCGCGAGCTGCGTTTCCGCGTCGCCGGCGTGCTGCTCGACGTGATGCCCTTGCAGGGCTCGGCCAACCACCTGCGCGAGACGCGCCCGCAGCTCGAGGCCTCGTGGAAGGACGTCGGCGAGCACGCCGGTCCGGCCACCGCGGCTGCCGCCGCCGGCGACGCCGACCAGCAGGCCCTGCTGGCCGAGCTGCGCGCCGGCCACGGCGAGATCGCCAAGGTGCTGGCCAAGATCGAGAAGGCCTACGCCGACAAGGACAAGAACGCCCTCACCGAGGTGCTGGAGAACGACTGGGCGCGCCTGCACAAGGCCTTCGTCAAGCCGCTGCAGCAGCTCATTCCGCTCAAGGAGCGCGAGGCGCGCGCCACCTTCGAGGCCACCGTGCGCTCCAACCAGCGCGCGCTGGTGTTCGCGCTCGCGCTGGCGGTGGTGGTGGCCGCTCTCACGCTGGCCGTCGTGCTGTGGGTGATGCGCGCGGTGACCCAGCCGCTGCAGGCGCTGGGCGGCGCGGTGCGCGCCATCGCCGAGGGCGACCTCAGCCGCGAGCTGGTGGTGCACGCGAACGACGAGATCGGCCAGCTCGCCGGCCACGTGCGGCGCATGCAGCTGTCGCTGCGCGAGGTGGTGGGCGACGTGCGCCAGGGCGTGCACGCGGTGCACCAGGCGAGCACCGAGATCGCGCAGGGCAATGCGCAGCTGTCGTCGCGCACCGAGCAGCAGGCGGCCAGCCTGCAGCAGACCGCGGCGTCGATGGAGCAGATGACCGCCGCGGTGCGCAGCAACGCCGACAACTCGCAGCAGGCCAACCAGCTGGCGCGCGCCGCCAGCGAGGTGGCCAGCCAGGGCGGCGCGCTCGTCGCCCAGGTGGTCGGCACGATGAACGAGATCCACGCCAGCAGCCGGCGCATCGCCGACATCATCGGCACCATCGACGGCATCGCCTTCCAGACCAACATCCTGGCGCTCAACGCGGCCGTGGAGGCGGCGCGCGCCGGCGAGCAGGGCCGCGGCTTCGCGGTGGTGGCCGGCGAGGTGCGCAGCCTGGCCCAGCGCAGCGCCGAGGCGGCGCGCGAGATCAAGGCGCTCATCGCGGCCTCGGTGGAGAAGGTCGACGCCGGCAACCAGCTGGTGGACCGCGCCGGCACGACGATGCACGACATCGTCGCCCAGGTGCACCGCGTGACCGACCTGGTGGCCGAGATCAGCGCGTCGAGCCAGGAACAGAGCCGCGGCATCGAACAGGTGGGCGGCGCGGTGGGCGAGCTCGACCGCGCCACCCAGCAGAACGCCGCGCTCGTCGAGCAGAGCGCGGCCGCCGCCGAGAGCCTGCGCGAGCAGGCCGGCCGCCTGGCTCAGGCGGTGGCGCGATTCAAGCTGGCGGCGGGCTGAGCGCCCGCCGGCGCGCTCAGAACAGCACCGACCACAGCGCCACGCCGGCCAGCGCCAGCGCCAGCACGACCAGGTAGCACAGCGAGACGAAGGCCGCGCGCAGCAGCAGCGGCCACCAGCGCCCGCCGTAGACGCGGCGCATCGAGACCAGCGCGTACAGCGGCGCCGCGATCAGCGCGGCCAGCGTCAGCAAGGGCAGGTTGGCCAGCGTCAGCGCCACCGCGATGAACCAGAACGCGTGCAGGTGCAGCGCGAACACCAGGTGCTCGGTGTAGCGCAGCCTGCGGTTGAGGTAGGCGATCTTCATCAGCAGCGCGAAGGCCGGCAGCAGCACGAACATCGCCGCGCCCAGGTTGGACATGAAGCGCTCGCCGACCTGGCGGGCCTCGCGCTCGAGCGCCTGCGGCGCCACGTCCATGCGGCGCTGGAAGCGCCGGCACAGCCACTGCGGAAAGTTCTCGCAGAAGAAGCGGCCGTCCTCGACGCCGGCGCGGCTGCTGCCGAACGAGATGACCATGCGGTCCTGCGGGTCGACGCGCACCGCGTCGTTGCCGTCGACCGCGAACTGCGCGAGCAGGCGCATCAGCAGCAGCACCAGCACGCTGATCGTCAGGTACAGGCGCAGCGGCAGCACGTAGTGCTTGCGCCGGCCGGCCAGGTACTGCCGCGTCAGCTCGCCGGGCCGCGTCAGCAGCAGCTTGAGCGTGCGCGCCAGCGCGCCTTCGGTGGAGAGGAAGGCGCCGCCGAACTGCTGCGCGAACTCGCCCAGCGTCGGCGCACGCACGCGCGTCTCCTGCCCGCACGCCGGGCAGAACGGCGGCAGCGGATCGGGCAGCGGGGCCTCGCAGTTGGTGCAGGGGCGGGACATTGCCGGCAACGGTAACGCATGGCGTGCCACAGAATCGGCGCATGTCCGACGGCCCGCCGCCCGCGCCCGTGCTGCGCCTGCGCGGCATCACCAAGCGCTTCGGCAGCCTGACCGCCAACGACGGCATCTCGCTCGAGCTGGCCAGCGGCGAGGTGCTGGCGCTGCTCGGCGAGAACGGCGCCGGCAAGAGCACGCTGGTGTCGATCCTGTTCGGGCACTACGTGGCCGACGAAGGCACGATCGAGGTGCACGGCCGGCCGCTGCCGCCCGGCCAGCCCAAGGCGGCGCTGGCCGCCGGCATCGGCATGGTGCACCAGCACTTCACGCTCGCCGACAACCTCTCGGTGCTCGACAACGTGATGCTCGGCACCGAGCCGCTGCTGAGCCCCTGGTCGCGGCGCGCCGCGGCGCGCGCGCGGCTGGCCGACGCGGCGGCGCGCTTCGGCCTCGCGGTGCATGCCGACGCGCCGGTGGGCACGCTGTCGATGGGCGAACGCCAGCGCGTGGAGATCCTCAAGGCGCTGGTGCGCGGCGCGCGCATCCTGATCCTCGACGAGCCGACCGCGGTGCTCACGCCGCAGGAGAGCGAGGCGCTCTTCGCCACGCTGGCGCAGATGGTGCGCCAGGGCCTGGCGATCATCTTCATCAGCCACAAGCTCGACGAGGTGCTGCGCGTCGCGCAGCGCATCGCCGTGCTGCGCGCCGGGCGCCTGGTGGCGGTGCGGCCGGCGGCCGGTGCCGACAAGGCGCAGCTCGCCGAGGCGATGGTCGGCCGCCGCGTGGCGCCGGCGGTCAAGCGCGCGCACGCGCGCGGGCCGGTGGTGGCCGAGCTGCCGGGCACGCCGCTCGTGCTGCACGCCGGCGAGATCGTCGCGGTGGCCGGCGTCGCCGGCAACGGGCAGCAGGCGCTCGCCGAGGCGCTGTGCGGCGAGCGCGTGGCGCCGGGCGGTGCGCTGCGCCTCGCCGGCGCGGCGCTGCCGCCGGCGCCGCGCGAGTGGGTGCGCGCCGGCGTCGCACGCATCCCCGAGGACCGCCAGCACGTCGGCGCGGTGGGCGACTTCACGCTCGTCGAGAACCTGCTGCTCGAGCGTTATGCCGAGCCGCGCTTCGCGCGTGCCGGCTGGCAGCGCCGGCGTGCCGCGCGCGAGGCGGCGCACGCGCTGCTCGAGCGCTACGACGTGAGGAGCGGCGGCGGCGCGGCCACCCCGGCGCGCATGCTCTCGGGCGGCAACCTGCAGAAGCTCATCCTCGGCCGCGCGCTCGGCCTCGGCGCGGCCAGGCTGATCGTCGCCAACCAGCCGACCTGGGGCCTCGACGTGGGCGCGGTGGCCTTCGTGCACCAGCAGCTGCTCGACGCGGCGGCCGCGGGCAGCGCGGTGCTGCTGATCAGCGAAGACCTCGACGAGGTGTTCGCGCTCGCCGACCGCATCACCGTCATCCACCAGGGCCGGCTGACGCCGCTCGCGCCGACGTCGGAGTGGACGCTCGCCGCGATCGGCCTGGCGATGGCCGGCAGCGGCCACCGGCGCGACGGGGCGGCGCATGCGGCTTGAGCGGCGCGGGATGAACCATGCGCCTTGAACGGCGCGAGGGCGTCTCGCGCCGCGCGCTCGTGCTGGCGCCGCTGGCCGCCGTCGGCTTCACGCTCGCCGTGAGCTCGCTGCTCGTGGCCTGGGCCGGTGCGCCGGTGGGCGCGGCCTACCTGGCGCTGCTCGAGGGCGGCTTCGGCTCGCGCTTCGCGATCACCGAGACGCTGACGCGCGCCACGCCGCTCATCCTCACCGGCCTGGCGGCGGCGGTGGCGTTCCGCGCGCGGCTGTACAACATCGGCGCCGAGGGCCAGCTCTACGCCGGCGCGCTGGCCGCGGTGGCGGTGGGCGGGCTGCACGGCGGCAGCGGCTTCGACGCACCGGCGTGGCTGCTGTTCCCGGCCATGATGGCCGCGGCGATGGCCGCCGGCGCGCTGCTGTTGCTCGGGCCTGCGCTGCTCAAGAGCCGGCTCGGCGTGGACGAAGTGGTGACGACGCTGCTGCTCAACTTCGTCGTGCTGCTGGCGGTGTCGGCGGCGCTCGACGGGCCGATGAAGGACCCCACGGCGCTCGGCTGGCCGCAGAGCGTGGCCATCCAGGACGCGCTGCAGCTCGACAAGCTCATCGAGCGCAGCCGCGTGCACAGCGGCCTCGTCGCCGCGCTCGGGCTCGCCGCGGCGCTGGCGCTGCTGCTGCGCTTCACGACGCTCGGCTTCGAGATCCGTGCGGTGGGCGCCAACGCCCGCGCGGCGGCCTTCGCCGGCATGCCGGTGGCGCGCACGATGGTCGTGGTGGCGCTGGTCTCGGGCGCGCTGGCCGGGCTGGCCGGCGCCATCGAGGTGGCCGGGCGCGCCGGCTACGTCACGCTCGACATGAGCCCGGGCTACGGCATGAGCGGCATCGTGATCGCCATGCTCGCCATGCTCAACCCGCTGGGCGTGGTGGCCGCGGCGGTGTTCGTGGCCGGCATGCTGGTGGGCGCCGACGGCATGAGCCGCGTGGTGGGCGTGCCGACCTACATCGCCGACGTGATCGTCGCGGTGGCGCTGATCGCGATGCTGGTGGCGACCCTGTTCACGCAGTACCGGCTGAGGTGGCGGTGAGCGAGACGCTGGAACTGCTCGGCAGCGCGGCCTTCTGGGCCGCCGTGCTGCGCATCGCCACGCCGCTGATCCTGGGCACGCTGGGCGTGCTGCTGTGCGAGCGCGCCGGCGTGCTCAACCTCGGCATCGAGGGCATCATGGTCGCCGGCGCCTTCATCGGCTGGCTGGTGGTGTACCAGGGCGGCGGGCTGTGGAGCGGCGTGCTCGCGGCGGCCGCGGCGGGCGCCGCGTTCGGCGCGCTGCACGCGCTGCTCACGGTGGGGCTGGCGCTGTCGCAGCATGTCGCCGGGCTCGGCATCACGCTGCTCGCCACCAGCCTGGCGAGCTACGCCTACCGCGTGAGTTTCCCGAAGGTGGCGAGCCCGCCGACCATCCAGCCCTTCCAGCCGATGGACTGGCTGCCGCTGCCGGTGCTGAACACGCAGACCGCGCTCACGCTGCTGGCGCTGCTGCTGGTGCCGGCGATCGGCTGGCTGCTCTACCGCACGCCGCTCGGCCTGGCCCTGCGCACGGTCGGCGAGAACCCGGCGGCGGCCGAGGCGCAGGGTCTGTCGGTGGCCGCGCTGCGCAGCGGCGCCGTCGTCGCCGGCTCGGCGCTGATGGGCGTGGCGGGCGCGTTCCTCACGCTGTCGGCCTTCAACGCCTTCTTCTTCACGATGGTCAACGGACGCGGCTGGGTCTGCGTGGCGCTGGTCGTGTTCGCGTCGTGGCGGCCGGGCAAGGCGCTCGCCGGCGCGCTGCTGTTCGGCTTCTTCGACGCGCTGCAGCTGCGCCTGCAGCAGGCCGGCGGCGGGGTCTTCGGCATCGAGCTGCCCTACCAGCTCTACCTGGCCGTGCCCTACCTGATGGCCATCGTGGCGCTCGTGCTGGTGGCGCGGCGCGCCGCCTACCCGCAGGCGCTGATGAAGCCGTACCGCAAGGGCGAGCGCTGAGGTCGACGACACCGACGCGCCCGGCCAGGCGCGGGCCCCTGCGGCGCAACGCGGAGCTCGCGCTCAGAACACGCGGTAGCGCAAGTAGGCCTGCTGCGGGTCCATGCCGGCGCGGATGGCCTTGACCATGTCGCCCTCGGTGGCCATCTTGCGCTCGGCGGCTTCGAGCACGGCGTCGATCGCGGCGGCGCCGACGAGCACGATGCCGTCGCGGTCGGCGAGCACGTAATCGTCGGGCTGCACCGTCACGCCGCCGAGTGCCACCGGCTCGGCGAAGGCCTCGGGCCGCCACGCGCCGACGATGTCGATCGGCGTGGCGAAGCGCGCGAACACCGGGAAGCCCTGGTCGACCACGGCCTGCACGTCGCGGCAGCCGCCATCGACGATGTAGCCGCGCACGCCCTTGATGGCCAGCGCCTCGGCCGACAGGCCGCCGAAAAGGGCGCGCACGTCGTCCTGCGGCTGGCACACCACCACGTGGCCGGCGGGCGCGCGCGACAGCAGGCCCGACCATTCGAGCAGCGAGGTGTGCTTGTCCAGCGTGGGGTCGGGCCGGCCGCGCACGGTGAAGACGGGGCCCGCGGCCTTCATCGACGGATCCAGCCCGCGCAGCGTGCGCGGCAGCACGCGGATGGGCAGGCCGAGGTCCTTCATCACGTCGTGCAGCACGGCGCTGTGGCAGGCGTGCAGGCGTTCGGCGATCGGCATGGGGGCTCCTCCAGGCAGGGCGGGCAGGGCGGGCGGGGCCGATCGTACCCAGCGCGCGATCTGCGCCGGGCCGCGCGTCAGTCTCTCAGTCTCGGCGTGCTTGTCCGGCGTCAACGTCCGGCGACGGCCCGGCCGCGGCGTGCGGCTCGACACGATCGCCGTTGACGAACACGTCGCCGCCGACCACCTCGATCAGCATCGGCCCGTAGCGGCTCTCCCAGACCCAGCGTGCGACGCCGGCGGTGGCCAACTCGAGCGAGCGCTGCGCGTCCTGCCCGGCGCGCAGCAGCACCTCGCGCGACAGCGGTGCGTTCATCGGCTCGAATCAAGAACGCGGCGTCAGAACCAGGCCCAGACCCGGCGCACCCAGCGGGGCAGGCGGTCGGGCGCGGGGCGGTAGAACTGGCGAAGGTCGCGGCGGCTCATGGGCATTCTCCGGGGCGAACGCGTACTGTATGAAAAACCAGTGACCGACGCAAGACCGGCCTGCCGGGCCCGCGCTGAACCGCTTGACCCTCACGTTGCGTGAGCCGCCAGACTCGATCGCCATGTCCCAGACCACGCTCACCGTCCAGCAGCTGGCCCGCACGTCGGGCGTCTCGGTGCGCACGCTGCACCACTACGACGCCATCGGCCTGCTGCGCCCGCGTGCGCGCAGCGCCGCCGGCTACCGGCTTTACGGCGCGGCCGAGCTGGTGCGCCTGCAGCAGATCCTGCTCGGGCGCGAACTGGGGCTGACGCTGGAGCAGATCGGCCGCCTGCTCGACGACCCGGCGCACGAGCCCCGCACGCTGCTCGTGCAGCAGCGCGCCGAGCTCGTGCGAAGGCGCGATCGCATCGACCGCATGCTCCGTTCGATCGACGCCGCGCTGACGCGGCTCGAGTCCACCCCTTCGACCGGAACCGGAATCATGAACACCAAGGAACTCTTCGACGGCTTCGATCCGTCGCAACACGAGGACGAGGCGCGAAGCCGCTGGGGCGACACCGACGCCTGGCGCATCGCCGCCGGGCGCACGCGCGGCTACTCGAAGGAACGCTGGGCCGAGATCCTGCGCGAGCAGTCCGCCCTGTACGACGAGGCCGCCGCGCTGGCGGCGCGCGGCGTGGCGCCCGACGCGCTGGCGGCGCGCGCGCTGGCCGAACGCCATCGGCTGCACGTCGAGCGCTGGTTCTATCCTTGCAGTGCGACGATGCACGGCGGCCTGGCCGATCTGTACGAGTCCGACGAGCGCTTCGCGGCCACCATCGACCGCCATGGCGCCGGGCTGACGCCGTGGCTGGCGGCGGCGATGCGCGCCAACGCCCGCGGCTGACCCGGCTGACGCCGCGGCTGTCGATCGCCGGCCGCCTCGACCGTCGTGCAGTCGGAGGGCCCGCGTGCGCGGGCCCCGTTCCACCCCACCGGAGACCCGCACCATGGCCAGCGTCAGCACCTACCTGAACTTCCCCGGCAACACCGAGGCCGCCTTCGAGTTCTACCGTTCGGTCTTCGGCACGTCGTTCGACGGCGCCGGCATCATGCGCATGCGCGACGCGCCGGCCGACCCGGCGCACCCCCGGCCGCCGGCCGACGACAACCTCGTCATGCACGTGTCGCTGCCGATCCTCGGCGGCCACCGGCTGATGGGCACCGACGCCACCGAGTCGATGGGCTTCAAGCTGGTGAGCGGCAACAACGTCTACATCAACCTCGAACCCGACACGCGTGCCGAGACCGACCGCCTGTTCGCCGCGCTGGCCGCCGGCGGCCAGGTGCAGATGCCGCTGCAGGAGATGTTCTGGGGCGACTACTTCGGCAGCCTGGTCGACCGCTTTGGCGTGCAGTGGATGTTCAACTGCGCCAGCAAGACCTGATGCCCTGACGCCCCGACACGCGCGCGGCGCGCCGGCGCTCACGCCTGGCCCAGCTCGTCGAGGATCGGGCACTCGGGGCGCTGGTCGCCGTGGCAGCACTGCACCAGGCGCTCGAGCGCGCGCTTCATCGCCGTCATCTCGTCGATGCGGCGCTGCAGGTCGGCCACGTGGCCCTGCGCGATGCGGTGCACCTCGGCGCTGGTGCGGCGGCGGTTCTGCCACAGCTTGAGCAGCGCGGCGATCTCGGCCATGCCGAAGCCGAGATCGCGCGCGCGGCGGATGAAGCGCAGCGTGTGCACGTCGTTGTCGCCGTACAGCCGGTAGCCCGACGCGGTGCGCGCCACGCGCGGCAGCAGGCCGAGCGACTCGTAGTGCCGGATCATCTTGGCCGACACGCCCGAGCGCTGCGCGGCCTGGCCGATGTTGATGCGGGCCGCAGCGCCGGCGTGGCCCGGCTCGGGCAGGGAGGCGGTCTTCATCGTCAGGCCTTCCAGCGCCGCAGCAGCAACGCGTTGCTCACCACGCTCACGCTGCTCAGCGCCATCGCCGCGCCGGCGATCACCGGGCTCAGCAGCCCCGCGGCGGCCAGCGGGATGCCGACGACGTTGTAGACGAAGGCCCAGAACAGGTTCTGGCGGATCTTGCTCGTGGTGCGGCGCGAGATGTCGAGCGCCGCGGCCACCAGGCCGGGGTCGCCGCGCATCAGCGTCACGCCGGCGGCGTGCATGGCCACGTCGGTGCCGGTGGCCATGGCGATGCCGACGTCGGCCGCGGCGAGCGCCGGCGCGTCGTTGATGCCGTCGCCGACCATCGCCACGCGAACGCGCGCACCGCCGGCCGCGGCCTCGCCGAGGCGGCCGACGATGGCGGCCTTGTCCTCGGGCAACACCTCGGCGTGCACCTCGTCGATGCCGAGCGCGGCGGCCACGGCCTGGGCGCTGCCGCGGTTGTCGCCGCTGACGAGCACGCTGCGCACGCCGAGCGCGTGCAGCGCGTCGATGGCGCGGCGTGCCTCGGGCTTGAGCGTGTCGCCGAAGGCGAGCAGGCCGAGCAGGCGCGGCGTGCCGCCGCCAGCTTCGGCGAGCCACGACACGCTGTGACCGGCCTGCTCGAGGGCGTGCGCCCGCTCCTGCAGCGCGCCGGGGCTCAGGCCCAGCTCGGCCATGTAGCGGGCGCTGCCCAGATGCAGCGCACGGCCGTCCACGCGGGCCGCGACACCGCGGCCGGGCACCGCCTTCACCTCGCGCGCGGCGGGCGGCGTGATGCCGCGCGCGCGGGCCGCGTCGAGCACGGCGCGCGCCAGCGGGTGCTCGCTGCCGGCCTGCACGGCGGCGGCCAGGGTGAGCAATGTGGTCTCGTCGAGCGCTTCGCCCGTGTCCGCTGTCAGGCCCGGCGCCGGCACGGCCGCCGCGAGCGTCGGCCGGCCGATGGTGAGCGTGCCGGTCTTGTCGAAGGCCACCACGCGCACCGCGTGCGCGACCTCGAGCGCCTCGGCGTCCTTGATCAGGATGCCGTGGCGCGCTGCCACGCCGGTGCCGGCCATGATGGCGGTGGGCGTGGCCAGCCCCAGCGCACAGGGGCAGGCGATGACGAGCACCGCCACCGCGTTGAGCGCGCCGGCGTGCCAGTCGCCCGCCAGCAGCCCCCAGCCGAGCAGCGTGAGGGCGCCCAGCGCCAGCACCACCGGCACGAACACCGCGCTGACGCGGTCCACCAGGCGCTGGATGGGCGCCTTGCGCGCCTGCGCCGACTCCACAAGCCGCACGATGCGCGCGAGCACCGACTCCGCGCCGACGGCGCTGGTGCGCACGCGCAGCAGCCCCTCGCCGTTGACCGAGCCGCCGGTCACGCGCTCGCCGGCGCGGCGCGCCACGGGCAGGCTCTCGCCGGTGAGCATCGACTCGTCGAGGTGCGACTCGCCTTCCAGCACCACGCCGTCCACCGGCACGCGCTCGCCCGGCTGCACGAGCACGACGTCGCCCACGCGCACGCGCGCCAGCGGCACCATCAGCACGCGATCGCCCTGCACCAGGCGCGCCACCTCGGGGCGCAGCGCGTGGAGGGCGCGGATCGCCTCGGTCGTCTGGTGCTTGGCACGCGCCTCGAGCCACTTGCCCAGCAGCACCAGCGTGATGATGGCCGCCGAGGCCTCGAAGTACAGGTGCGGCATGCCTTCGAGGCCGGCGCGCAGCGCCTCGTACACGCTCAGGCCGTAGGCGGCCGAGGTGCCGATGGCGACCAGCAGGTCCATGTTGCCCGCGCCCGCGCGCACCGCCTTGAACGCCGCCACGTAGAAGCGGGCGCCGAAGGCGAACTGCACGATGCTGGCGAGCAGCCACTGCAGGCGCAGGTCGAGCATGACGTGCCGGCCCAGGGGCTCGGCGAGCATCGGCAGCACCAGCGGCAACGTGAGCAGCGCCGCCGCGGCGACGCGCCAGCCGGGCGGCTGCAGGCGGCGCGCCGGCGCGGGGCGGGGTGCGGCGGCGCCGGGGTCGGAGGCGGTCTGCGCCGCGGGCTCGTCGCGCGTGCGCACCGCGTAGCCGGCCTTGTCGATGGCGCGCGCGAGTTGCCCCGCGTCCACCGCGCCGGCCAGCGCGTTGATGCGGGCCGACTCGGTGGCGAGGTTCACCTCCGCGGCGGTGACGCCGGGCACGGCGAGCAGCGCCTTCTCGACGCGCGCCACGCAGGAGGCGCAGGTCATGCCCTCGATGTCGAGGTCGAAGCTCGCTTCGCCGACCTCGTAGCCGGCACGTTCCACGGCAGCGCGCAGGCCGGCGGCGAGCGGGCCGGTGCCGCCCGAGGCGGCGGGAGCGGCCGTCACCGCCACCGCTTCGGTGGCCAGGTTGACCTCGGCGCTCTGCACGCCCGGCACCGCGGCCAAGGCGCGCTCCACGCGCGTGGCGCAGGAGGCGCAGGTCATGCCCAGCACCGGAAAGGTCAGCGTGGCGGGGGCAACGGCGGTGGTGGTCATGGCAAGGGCTCCTGGTCGGACGGGGCGCCGGGGGTGGGGGGATCCCGACGCCGGCGCCAGTCTGAAGCTTCCCACGATGGCAAGGTCAAGGGCCCGAGAACCCCCGCGCTTGACCTTGCCATGATGGCAGGGTCGATCGTGTGTGTCCCCGTCCCCCGGACTTCAAGGAGCCCACGATGAGCGAATGGACCGTTCCCAACATGACCTGCGGGCGCTGCGCCACCGCGGTGACGCGCGCCGTGATGGCGCTCGACCCCGATGCCGAAGTCAACATCGACCTCGCGGCGCGCCGCGTGGTCGTCGACGCCGCGGTCGACGACGCGCAGATCGCGCGCGCCCTCGCCGAGCGAGGCTACGAGCCGCAACCGGTGGGCTGAGCCCACGAAGAGCGAAGCCCGCTCGAGGCGGGCTTCGTCAGGATTCTTGGTTGCGGGGGCAAGATTTGAACTTGCGACCTTTGGGTTATGAGCCCAACGAGCTACCAGACTGCTCCACCCCGCGACTGGACTTGCAATTCTAGCACCGGCGAAGGCGTGCATCACGCGCCTTCGCCTCGCTGTCACTCTGTCACTCGGGCTTGGCCTCTTCGGCCACCGCTTCCTTGGGCTCGGGCCGGTCGACCAGCTCGACGAAGGCCATCGGCGCGTTGTCGCCGATGCGGAAGCCCATCTTGAGCACGCGCGTGTAGCCGCCCGGGCGCGCCTTGTAGCGCGGGCCGAGCTCGTCGAAGAGCTTGCTCACGGCCTCGCGGTCGCGCGTGCGGTCGAAGGCGAGGCGGCGGTTGGCGAGCGTGGGCTCCTTGCCCAGCGTGATCAGCGGCTCGACCACGGCGCGCAGCTCCTTGGCCTTGGGCAGGGTGGTCTTGATG
>Ga0073934_10005862_pt1 | contig 18486 bp, 18 predicted proteins | sample LarsenN4metaG_FD_76834 | JGI IMG/M metagenome (GOLD analysis project Ga0073934, IMG submission 76834) | Hot spring sediment bacterial and archeal communities from British Columbia, Canada, to study Microbial Dark Matter (Phase II) - Larsen... ... | reverse complement strand
CCTCGTATGCGTGGCCGGCGTGCGCAGCCAACCGGACCGGGCTCCCCGCGAACTCCTCGGCCAGGCGGACCCGCTCCGCCTCGAACCGCGGGCTCTCGAGAAAGAGGTGCTGGTCCAGGGTCTCGACGAGACCCGCCAGCTGCTCGCGGGAGACCAGCGCCCCGTAGCGACGCCACACCGCGGCCTGGAGGTCGCCGATCGACCGGGTCCCGTCCAGCAGGGCGACGATCGCCGCCGCGGCGCGCGAGACGGTCAGGACCGAGCCGGCGACGCCCGAGGGATCGCGGAGGCACATGAGGTCCTGCCCGTCCACCCGAACGGGGAAGGCCTCGATGGCCCGGAGGCGCGGGGCCGTGGGCTCGTCAGCCACGATCCGGAAGGGCGAGCCCCCGGTTCACCGCCGCGACCGAGAGAGCCCGTGGGTCACCGCCACGGCTCAGGCCTCCGCCCGGAGGAAGCGGACCGCCGCGGCCGCGTAGCAGCGCGCCGCCTCGGTCAGCTGGCCGACTTCGACGAACTCGTTCACCTGATGCGGGACCTCTCGGCCCCCTGGACCGAACGTCACGATCGGGATCCCGCGCTCCGCCACGAAGATCGTGCCATCCGTCGTGCCGGGCACGCCGCCGAAGCGGGGTGGCCGGCCCGTCACGGCCGTGACCGCCCACTCGAGCGCCTTCACGACGCGCTCCGAGCGCCGCGTACGCACGGCAGGCCGCGGCGGCTCGACCACGTCCACGCTCATGCGAATCCCCGGCCGCCCGGCCGCGGTCTCCCGTGCCAGGGCCCGGAGCGCCGCCAGCACGGTGCGCGGGGCGAGGCCCGGCACGAGCCGGACGTCGATCAGCAGGTCGGCGCTCGACGGGATGACGTTGTTCTGGGGCACCCCGTGGACCGGGGAACGGCACACCGTGGGCGTCACGTGTGGGATGCCGAGGAACTGACTGCGCGGCGCGTCCCGGCCGACCCGTCGCTCGAGGGCCGGCAGCCCTGCCAGAAAGGCGGCCGCTGCCACGATCGGGTTCGCGCCCGCGTACGGCATCGCTCCGTGGGCCATCCGGCCCTGCACCGTCACGCGTGTCCAGAACACGCCCTTCTGCTCGAGGCACAGCTCGTTCTGCTCGGGCTCGCAGATGATCGCGGCGTCGACCGACTGCCCGAGCGGCGTCCGCACGAAGTGTCGCGCGCCCGCCATGCCCCCTTCCTCGTCCACCAGCGCCGCGACGATGAGCCGCCCTCGAAAGCGCACCCGGCTCCAGCGCACGGCGGCGGCCGCCACCATCGCGGCGGCGAGCCCCCCCTTCATGTCCGCGGCCCCTCGCCCGTAGATGCGGCTGTCCTCGACGGTCGCGCTCCACGGGGGGTGATGCCACTCTCCCGCATTCCCTTCGGTCACGACATCGGTATGGCCCTCGAGGCACAGGGTCGGGCCGGCCGCGGCGCCGTCGATCCAGCCGATGACGTTGGGCCGCCCGGGCGCCACGTCCTGGATCTCGACGGCGAACCCCTCCTCCCAGAACCACTCGGCGACGGCGCGGGCGACCGCGCTCTCGTTGGCGTTCGGGTCGCCGGGGCTGAACACGCTCGGGATCCGGACGAGGCGACGCGTGAGGGTGACGACGTCCTCGTCGTGGATCTGGGCGAGGACGCGAGCGAGCGCGGCAGCGGCCGGGGGCACGGGCGAGTCGGGAGCGGAGACGGGCCCCGCGGGACCGCTTATTCCCGGGGGAACGCCAGGATGACCGAGTCCAGCCGCAGCACGCGATACTCGTCGCCGCTGACGTAGAAGTAGTGGCCCTCGACCTCCTCGGCCGTCTCCTCGAACGCGACGACCGCCTCCGTCGGGGGCATCTCGCGGAAGGTGTTCGCGCCCTCGTCGAACCCGTCCCCGCGGCCCACCACCACGCCGTAGCGGATCGGGGAGCCCTTGGGACAGTAGACGCGCACGGCGGCGGGGGCATCGGGCAGAAGCTTCACGAGGATGTTGATGCCGTAGACCTGGACCGGCGGTACCGCGCTCATCACGGATGGATCATAACACAGCCGGGCGCCCAAACAAGGGCGTGTGTCGCCTCATCGGAGCCCCGCGCCGGTCAACCGGAGAAGCGCCTCGAGGTACTTCTCGCGCGTCCGCACGACGATGTCGTCCGGCAGCGGGGGCGGCGGCGAGTTCTTGTCCCACGGCGTCGTCTCGAGCCAGTCGCGCACGAACTGCTTGTCGAACGACGGCGGCGACTGGCCGGGCGCGTACGCGTCCATGGGCCAGAACCGCGACGAGTCCGGCGTGAGTGCCTCGTCCACCAGGTGGACGCAGCCGGCGTGGCGCCCGAACTCGAACTTCGTGTCCGCGATGATGATCCCGCGCCCCTCGGCGTGGGCCGCGCCCAGCCGGTAGAGATCGACAGACAGCTCCCGGAGCTCGGCGGCCGTCGACTCGCCGACCAGGCGGGCCATCGTCTCGAAGTCGATGTTTTCGTCGTGACCCGACGACGCCTTGGTCGCGGGCGTGAAGATCACCTCGGGCAGGAGCGCCGCCTGGACGAGGCCGGGCCGCAGCGCGATCCCGCACACCGTCCCGGTCCTCTGGTAGTCCTTCCATCCCGAGCCGGCCAGATAGCCCCGCACCACGCACTCGACCGGGAAGACCGCGGCCCGCCACACGACCATGGCGCGTCCGGCGAGCACCGGGTGGTATCGGGCCGGCACCCGGGGGTCGGCGGTTGCGTCCGCGGCGTGGAGGTGCGTCGGCACCCGGCGACCGAGGAGACCGAACCAGAACACGGACAGCTGGTTCAGTACCTTCCCCTTGTCGGGGATGCCATCCGGCAGCACCCAGTCGAACGCGCTGATCCGGTCGGTGGTGACCACGAGGAGGTGTTCGCCGAGGTCATACATGTCCCGCACCTTGCCGCGGGACACCAGGGGGAGGTCGTTGAAGCGAGTCTCCGTCAGGGCCCCGCGCCGGTCCACGACCCACTCGGCGGACCCGGTCAGCGACGTCATACGCCCGGCAGCTCGGCCTGCCCCTGCCGCCCTCCCACGCTCTCCAGCTTCGCCTCGAAGCGCGCGAGGGCGGCCGTGGCCTCGTCGTACTTGTTCTTGGCGTTCGTGACGTGCTTGCCCAGGACGTCGAAGTGCTCCCGGAAGCGGGCCAGATCACCCGAGAGCCGCCCGAGCGTGGCGAGGATCTCACGGGCGCTCTGCTCGATCCGGAGTCCCCGCAGCCCCAGGAGGATCACCTGGAGGTAGGCGTAGAAGGAGTTGGGCGAGACCGGGATGACCCGGCGGGAGAGGGCATACGTCAGGAGCGAGTCGTCGCCCTCCTCCTCGTCCTTCCCGACGACCTCGTAGTAGACGTTCTCGGCCGGGATATACATCAGCGCGAAGTCGAACGTGCCCTCGTCGGGGAGGACGTACTTCTTCGCGATCTCGTCGACGCGGTTGCGGACGTCCCGCCCGAACGCCCGGCGCGCCTGCCGGCGCCGCGCCTCGTCCGGGTCCTCGAGCAGGCGTCGGAAGTTCTCCAGCGGAAACTTCGAGTCCACCGGGACGAGGCGATCCGCCAGGACGATCGCCGCGTCGACTTTGTCCCCGCTCCGGAACTGATGCTGGAGGCGATAGCTGCCCGCGGGGAGGATCTCGCTCAGCAGGCGCTCCAGGAGCATCTCCCCGAGCCCACCGCGGACCTTCGGCGCCCGCAGGATCTGCTCCAGGCCGGAGATATCGCGTCCGAGCTGCTCGAGCCGCCGCGTCGCCTCCGTCAGGGTCCCGAGCTGTCCCTGCACGTCTCGAACCGCTTGGGCCGCCCGGTCCAGGCGCTGTCCCATGACGCTCTGCGCGTCCTGGATGAACACCATCCCCTCCTGGAGCCGGCGGTTGACCTCGACGGTCACCTGCTGGAGCTGGGACGCCATCGCGAGCTGAACCTGCCCGAGCTGGTGGCTCATCTGCCCCCCGAACTGGGCCATCTCTTGGCGGACGGCGCCGAGCGCGGCCTCCTGGCCCCGGCGTGCCTCGTCGCGCACGGCCTCGATATCGCGATGCAGCACGGTCACGGCGCCGTCGGCCGCCGCCCCCGACGCCTGGAGGTCGCGCAGCCGCCCGAGCAGCGCCACCAGGGCCCAGATCACCGCCCCCCCGAGGGCACCGACGATCAGGAGTATCAGGAGCGTGTCGATGGCCACCACGGTCACCGCCAGTGTCGACAGATCGGCCGGAGACCGCACCCGGGGCACACGCCGGGATCCCGACGCCCGCGGCAGTCTCCACGCATGCGCGTGTGGCAGAGCGCGAAGTCGTACTTGATCGGGTCCGCGGGGTCGAGAGCGCGCAGGCTCGCCGTCACCTCCTCGACCATCCGACCGGTGCGGCTGCGGCGCCGTGTGAGCCCGAGGGCGTCGGCCATGTTGGCGACGTGGGTGTCGAGAGGGATCAGGAGCTTCGCCGGGGGGATCTCCGGCCAGTCCCCGAAATCGAGATGGTCCCGTCGCACCATCCACCGGAGGAAGAGGTGCCAGCGCTTGCAGGCGCTCCCGTCGACCGGCCGAGGGAACAAGTGCTTGAGCCCCCGGCTCGGGCGGCGCATCCCGACGGCGCTGAAGTCCTGGTCGAGGAGCGAAGCCGCGAACCGATCGAGGGCGGGGCGGACGTCCAGGTCGACGTCGGAGTAGCCGGCCAAGAACGCCATGCGCAGCGACCCGTGCCGGACCAGGAGGCGATGGATCGCGAGCATCGCCGCGGCGAGATCTGGGCCGCGGGTGAACCGGTAGTGAAACGGCGCGAACAGCGCCGCGTCCCTTGCCGGCACGAAGGCCAGGGCGAACGCGCGCGGCGAAGGGCCGAGCCACGCGAGGAGCCGCTCCACCCAGGGCCCGAACAGGTCGACGCGGCCGTAGGCGAGGCTCGCGGCCAGCAGCGCGACGATCTCGCGGTCGAGCGGATCCGCGTACCGCCGCGGGAACCGGATCACGTCGTGGGCGAGCCGCCCCCGGTAGTCGAAGTCTCGGTAGAGCGCTTCCAGCGGTCCGCGCATGCGGGCCGCCCGACCCGGTGTGGACCGCCTCGCCGTGCCGCCACGCCGGAGCGTCTGCGGTCCCCGACCCGGTTGCGCCACACGCAGGGCGGCAGCCACGAGACTCATCGCGCGGTAGAATAGCATGTCCGCGGGGGGTCCCCGAAGGGTGGCGGTGGGTTCGATCGCCTCGACTCGCCTCGTGGCGGGGATTCGGAGGAGCGGTGGAGGGTGTCAGGCTGCCGGGTTTCCGTCCGAGAGGAGCGGCCTGCCCGTGAGCGCGGACCGACGTCGAGTCGGAATCGTCGGGCTGGGCACTATCGGCCGAGCCGTGGCTCGCGCCCTGGCGGAGGGCATCCCGGGCTGTGCCCTGGCCGGCGCGAGCAGCCGGGACGAGGCGCGGGGACGGGCCTTCCTCGCGACCCTGCCCGGGGCTCCGCCCTATCTGCCGCTGCGTCACCTGGTCGAGGCCTCCGACCTGGTCGTGGAGGCCGCCTCGCAGGCGGCGCTCGGGGAGATCGCGCCCGCCGTGCTGGACACCGGCCGCGAACTCCTCGTGCTCTCGGTCGGCGCCCTCCTCGAGCATCCCGAGTGGGTGGCCCTCGCCGCGGCGCGCGGCAGCCGGATCCATGCCCCGTCGGCGGCCATCGCGGGCCTCGATGGTCTGAAGGGCGCGGCCGTCGCGGGACACCTCGAGTCGGTGACGATGGAGACCCACAAGCCGCCTCGCGGGCTCCAGGGGACCCCCGGGGTCGCCGGCTGGGATCTCAAAGCGCTCACCGGGCCGACCCTGGTCTTCGAGGGAACCGCGCGCGAGGCATGCCGGGCGTTCCCGGCCAACGTCAACGTCGTCGCCGCCGTCTCGCTTGCCGGCCTCGGTCCGGACCGGACCCGCATCCGGGTTTTCGCGGTCCCGGGACTCGATCGAAACCGTCACGCGGTGACCGCGGAGGGGGCATTCGGCCGGCTTCGCATCGAGATCGACAATGTCCCCTCAGAGAACCCTCGAACGGGGAAGCTCGCCTATCTCTCGACGATCGCGTATCTCCGGGACCTGGCCGCCTCGCTCAGGGTCGGCACCTGAACGGGCCGGCCCCGTCCCCTTCAGGTCAGTGTCCTTCGGCCTCGAGGAACCGCTCGGCATCGATGGCGGCCATGCAGCCGGTCCCGGCGGCGGTCACCGCCTGCCGGTAGACGTGATCGGCGGCGTCCCCCCCGACGAAAACGCCGGGAACGCTCGTCCGTGTCGAGCCCGGCTCGGTCACGATGTAGCCTGCCGGGTCCAGCTCGAGCTGACCCCCGAAGAGCTGGGTGTTGGGCGTGTGGCCGATCGCGACGAACACGCCACCGACCGCCATCTCGCTGACCGCCCCGGTCTGCAGGTTCCGGAGTCGCACCCCGGTCACCCGCCCCTTCTCCGCGTCGAGGATGTCCTCCAGCACCGTGTTCCAGATCCACGCGATCTTCCCGTTGCGGCGAGCCCGGTCCTGCATGATCTTGGAGGCCCGGAGGCTATCCCGGCGGTGGACGATGGTCACCTTGCTGGCGAACTTCGTCAGGAACAGCGCCTCCTCCATCGCCGAGTCGCCGCCGCCTACGACAACCAGATCCTGCCCCTTGAAGAAGAAGCCGTCGCAGGTCGCGCAGGTCGAGAGGCCTCGCCCCAGGAGCTTCCGCTCCGAATCGAGGCCCAGCATCTTGGCGGAGGCGCCCGTGGACACGATCAGGGCCCGCGCCCGGTACGTCCGGTCGGCGGTCTTCACGGTGAACGGCCTCTGCGAGAGCTCGACGCCGATGACATCGTCGTCGACGATCTCGGCGCCGAAGCGCTGCGCCTGGCGGCGCATCACGTCCATCAGGTCAGGTCCCAGGATGCCGTCGACGAAGCCGGGGTAGTTCTCCACCTCGGTCGTCAGCATCAGCTGTCCCCCGGGTTGGCTGCCGGCCAGCATGAGCGGCGAAAGGTTGGCGCGGCCCGTGTAGATGGCGGCGGTCAAGCCGGCCGGACCCGACCCCACGATGACCACGTTGCGCGTCTCGCTCACGTCGATCCCTCCCGGTGTCGCCCCCCGCCCGAGCGGCGTCGATTATAGCAGCTCCGGATCCAGCCGCAGGCTCCCGAAAAAAGGACGGCCCCGGGGAGCCGTCCCCGGGGCCGCGCGCGCGTCGGCGACGCCGGACTACTTCTTCGTCACGTTGGCCGCCTGCTTACCCTTCGGCCCCTCCACGACGTCGAACTCCACCGACTGGCCCTCGGCCAGCGTGCGGAAGCCCGAGCCCTGGATGGCGGAGTAGTGGACGAAGACGTCCTCTCCGCCCGGGCGCTCGATGAAACCGTAGCCCTTGGCCTCGTTGAACCACTTGACGACTCCGCTCTCTCGCATCCTGCAAATCTCCTTCCCTGAAGCTCGGGGCTGGCGGCCAACAAAAAACCGCAAGGGCTTTCGGCTCAGCCCTTGCGGTGGGATCCCTCGATCACCGTAACAAGCAGCCTACCCCGTCGATCGGAGGCGAGTATACCCGTAGCGCCCCGAGGGATCAAGCGGTTTTTTTCCGCTCCAGGACCCCCGGCAGATCGCCGAGGCCCCCCAGCGTGAAGTCCGGCGCGGGCAGTCCGTCCGGGAATCCGGCGCCCTCGGCGTTCAGCCACGCCACGTCCATTCCGACGCCCTTCGCCCCTGCCACGTCGAGCTCCGGCCGGTCCCCCACGAAGAGGCACTCGGCGGGACCGACCCCGAGCCGACGAAACGCGACCTCGAAGATGGCCGCACTCGGCTTCCGCCAGCCCACCGCGTCCGAGACCACGACCGCCTCGAAGCGATCGAGAATCGCCTCCCGGGCGAGGATGTACTCCACCGTTGGCGTGTAGTCGAAGTTGGACACCACGCCGAGCCGGTAGCGTCTGCCCAGCCAAGCGAGGAGCCCTTGGCGCCCCGGCATCGCCTCGGCTGCCTCGGCCAGGCACCGCATGTGGATGCCGAGGAGCCGATCCGTCAGACCGGCCGGTACCTGGTGAGCCTCGAAACCGAGCCGCGCGTAGCACAGCCGGAAGCGGTCGCGCGCCGGGATCTCCCGGTGATCCAGCTCTCGCCGTCGCTCCGCCTCGTGGTAGCTCCACACGACGGCCTCGTAGAACGCCTCCAAGGTGACCCCGGAGAACGCGGCGACCACTTCGGGATAGAGCCGCGCCACCGACGACCGGACCTCCCGGCCGCTGACCTGCACCGCCGGCAGCCGGCTCCGATCGAACCGGACGAGTGTGTCGAACAGGTCGAACAGGACCGTGGTGTAGCGACGCGGCTCGGTCACGTGACTCCGGCCGGGCCTCAGGCGAGCGCGGCCCGGACCTCACGCACCGCGGCCATCATGGCGGCCAGCTTGCCACGCGTCTCGTCCACCGACCTCGTCTTGAGACCGCAGTCCGGATCCACCCAGACCCGCTCCTTGGAGAGGACTCCGACGCCCCGCATGATCCGCGCCTTGACTTCCGCGCTGGACTCGACGACGTGGCTGTGCACGTCCAGCACCCCGAGCGAGAGGTCCTTCGTGAACGGATCCTTCTCGAACATGGCGAGGAGGTCGAGGGCGCTGTGCGAGATGGCGAGGTCGAGGTTGTCCACCGGGAGGTCGAGCAGCCCCGGGTAGATGGTCTCGAACGCCCCGAAGCACGCGTGGGTGATGTAGTAAGCGGGGAGGCCCTCCACCACCGTGTGCATGGCCTCCACGGCGAACGGCAGCTCCTCGGGGCGGACGGACAGGGCGGGCTCGTCGATCTGCACGATCTTCGCGCCAGCCTCGAGCAGGGCGACGAGCTCCTTCCGGATCTCCCGGGCGAGCGCGAGGCACGCGCGCTTGCGGTCCGGGTAGTGGTCGTCGAACGACCAGTCCGTGATGGTGTAGGGACCCGTCAGCATTCCCTTCACCGGGCGGTCGGTCAGCGACTGCGTCCATCGCCACCACGCCACCGTCATCGGCCGCAGCCAGCGCACCTCCCCCACGATGACCGGCTTGTGGTAGTAGCGGTTCCCGTACGACCGCACCAGGCCACCGCGACTGAACCCACCCATCAGCTCCGCGAAGTAGGCGACCATGTCGCCTCGGTACTGCTCGCCGTCCACCAGCACGTCCACGCCCAGCTCTTCCTGGACGCGCACCCAGAACTCGGTGGCCTCCCGCTCGAGGCGGTCGAGCTCGGTTCGCGTGATGGCGTTGCGACCCGCCTTGGCCCGCGCCTCGACCAGGTAGTCCGGCTTCGGGAAGCTCCCCACCGTGGACGTCGGCAACATCGGGAGGTCCACGCCCAGGGCCTGCAGTTTCTCGCGGCTCACCGGCGGCCCCCTTCTCCGCCCGCATACGTTCGGGCGAGCCGGGCCAGGGTTTCCAGCTTGGCCCGGGCACGGTCCCGCGGCAGGAACTCGAGGCCGCAGGACGGGTTGAGGTAGACGAGGCCCCCCGCCCGCGGCAGCACCTCGTCGAGCACCCGATGCACGACGGCCTCCGTCTCGAGCCTGGTGTTGCGTCCGTCGACGAGCCCCAGGGCCAGGACCTTGGCGGTCCCGGCTTCGGCGATCCGCCGTACCAGCTTCGGGCTGTAGGTGAGGTCGAGCCCCAGCACGTCCACGGGCAGCGTCTGGAGCGCGTCGTACAGCGGGAGCGCGTCGCCGAAGTACGTGTAGCAGGCCAGCTGCGCCCCGCCGCGCGCCGCGGCGAGAGTGGCGAAAGTCTGGTCGACCACGTCCGCGTCCTCGGCGTGTCGAAGGAGGAACGGCTCGTCCACCTGGATCAACCGCGCGCCGGCCCGGGCGAGCGCGGCGATCTCCTCGGCGAGGATGTCGGCATAGGCGTAGGCGAGGTCACGGTGGTCGCGGTAGCCTCCCTCGAGGATGCTGCCCTGGGCGAGGCTGTAGGGCCCGGTCACGACCGGCTTGACGGGATGCGGAGCCGCCGCGGCCCGGGCGACCTCGAACTCCCGGAGCAGGACCGGCTCCGTCCGCCCGAGGCGACCTCGGACCACGGGCTGGCGGAAGTAGCAGTTCGTGTCGCAGTAGCGGAGGAGTCCGTCGATCGCGACGTTGTCGAGCGCCCGGGCCACGTGGGAGATGGGGTCGTACCAGCGAATCTGACCATCCGTCGGCAGCTCGACACCCGCCGCCACCTGTTCGGCGATGACCTCCCGCGTCACCTCGTCCTCCACGGCCTGCCACTCGGCCTCGGAGATCTCGCCGCGCTCCCGTTGCGCGTAGGCGCGCCGGTGGCGCTGAGTCTCCGGCGCGTCGCCGATCCGCGGGTAGGAGCCGGCGCTCGTCACGATCACCTGCGTCATCGGGCATCCTCGGGCAAGCCCGGGAGCGGCTTGCGGCTCGCAAAGCCCTCGTCGAGGCCGTGCCAGAACCGTATCCGCTGCTCGCCGAACCGCCAGCACAGGTTGATCTCTCGATCGTTCAGCCAGGACGGGAAGTCCACGAGCCCCAGGCCGAGGTCCTTCGGCACCGCCCCGAGGCTCAGGATCTCGCCCACTCGTTCCCGCACCTCCGCGGTCGCGCGTGCCAGGGCCGCCTTGCGCGCCCGCCAGAACTCCTGCTCCACCAGGGCCCCGCCGGCGAGCATGATCCGCTTCTGCGCCTCCTCGAGGGCGGTCCTGAGCCGGGTCACCTCGCCGTAGCTGTCCATGGTCCGCCCCATAATCTCCTGGAGACGCGGGATCAGTCGCTCGGCCTCGGCCAGCGTGAAGTACTTCTTCGGCTCCTCCGCCATGGTGCCATTGTACCGGGCCGCCGCGTCACAGCGAGTCCACGAAAACCGCGTGAACCTCCCGGGGCCCGTGGACGCCTCGGGTGAGCGTGAGCTCGATGTCGGCGGTCCGGCTCGGACCCGTGACGAACACCACGTTGGCGCCCATTCCCGGGGGCCGCGCGGCTTCCCAGCCCTCGAGGACGACGCCTGCCTCCGCGAGGCTCGCCACGAGCTGGTCGCGACCGAAGAGCGCGACGTGGTAGGGCGGCAGGAGCGAGACGCCGCGCCCCCTCCCCGCCCCGGAGGCGAGGACGAGCGTGCCCGTCTCCGCGATCGCGAGGTCCGCGCCGGTGAGCCCCAGGTCCGCCTCCGCCAGCCGACGGCAGAGCGCGGTCCGGTCGCCCTCCGCGATCTCGTCGGGAGAAGCCTCGGCCACCTCGATCCCGGCCTGGCGCAGGCGGGCGGCCACGGCCGAGCCCAGGCCCAGCGCACGGCGCCCCCAGGTCGCCACGCGCCGCACTTCCCGCGCGGCCGCCAGCTCCAGCACGATCTCGCCGGCCTCGGCGATGCCTGCGGCGCGCCGGACGCTCACGCCCACCCGCTCGGCCTCCGTCCGGAAGCGGGCCAGCAGGCTCTCGGTCTCCCGGCGGGACCGCTCCCGCACGGCCGCTGCCTCGGCGCCAGCCTCGGCGGGCCGGGTAGCCGGTGTCGCGGGGACGAGCCCCTGCGCGTGCGCCGCCTCGGCCCGGATCCGGTCGAGGAACTCCTCCCGCCTCACGCCTCCTCCTCCTCGCGACGCAGCTCGGCCCACCGCTCGGTGAACGAACGCCGCGCCACAGCCGGGAGCTCGCGGTGCGCGGTCCAGCGCTGGATCGGCGACGGCCACGCGCCGAGCGCTCGCCCGAGGGCCCGACCGAGGCGCCCCAGGATCCGGAAGGCCCTCGGGGACTCCAGGATCCGCGCGAGCGCCCGGAACGCGAGACGCTCGGATGCGGGGGCCAGACGCTCCCGGTCCAAGGCAACCCGGAGGGCGATCAGCATCCGCGGGATGTCGATCTTGACCGGGCAGACCTCGTGGCAGGCGCCGCAGAGGCTCGAGGCGTGCGCCAGCTCGCGCACCGCGCCGGTCCCCTCGAGCATGGCCGTGAGCAGGATCCCGATCGGCCCCGGATAGGTGTGTCCGTAGGCGTGCCCGCCGATCTGGCGGTACACCGGACACACGTTGAGACAGGCCCCGCACCGGAGACAGTAGAGCGCCTCGCGGAGCGGTCCGGCCAGCTGCGCGGTTCGGCCGTTGTCGAGGACGACCAGGTGGAGCTCGTCCGGCCCGTCCGCCTCCCCGGGCCGTCTGGGGCCACGGACCAGGTTCGTGTAGACCGACAGCTTCTGCCCGGTGGCCGCGCGTGGCAGGACCTGGAGGAAGACCATGAGGTCGGTCGGCGACGGGATGACCTTGTCGATTCCCATCAGGGCGACGTGCACCCGAGGCAGCGTCGTTACCAGGCGGCCGTTCCCCTCGTTCGTGACCAGCACCAGCGTCCCGGTCTCGGCGATCGCGAAGTTGACGCCCGAGATCCCCATGTCCGCGCGCAGGAACTTCTCGCGGAGCTCCCGCCGGGCGACGCGGGTCAGCGCCTCGGGTTCAGCCGGCACAGGTGCGTTGGTCTCCGCCGAGAAGAGCTCGGCGACCTGACCCTTGGTCTTGTGGATCGCGGGGGCGATGATGTGCGACGGGCGCTCGTGGGCAAGCTGGATGATGTACTCGCCGAGGTCGGTCTCCACCGCCTCGATCCCCGCTGCGGCCAGGGCCTCGTTCAGCTGAATCTCCTCGGTCGCCATGGACTTCGACTTGACCACCAGCCGCACGCCTCGCTCCCGGGCCAGCGCGAGGATGATCTCCCGCGCCTCGGCCGCGTCGCGGGCCCAGTGGACGACGCCGCCGGCCCGTTCCACGTTGTCGGCGAGGAGCCCGAGGTAGTGGTCGAGCCGCTGGAGCGTCGCCTCCTTGATCCGGCGGGCTTCTTCGCGGTACCGGTCACTCTGGGGAAACTCCGCGAGCGCCGTGCGGCGCGCGCTCATGAACTGCGTCGTGGCAGTGGTCAGCGCCTCCTGGAGGAGGCGGTCCCCGAGCGCGCCCTGGGCCCGCGTGTTCAGCGAGCTCGCGTCAGCGCCGCCCATCGTCGAGCCGTTCGGCCAGGAGCTCGGCCAGGTGGGACACCCGCACGCGGTCGCCCGCCCGCCGCAGGCCCCCGGCGATCTGCATGAGACACCCCGCGTCGCACGCGGTCACGGTGCTGGCGCCGGAGGCGCGGATGTTCTCGATCTTCCGCCGCAGGATGGCGCCCGAGACGTCGGGAAGCCGCAGCGAGAACGAGCCGCCGAACCCGCAGCACTCGTCGGCGCCCGGCAGCTCCACGAGCTCGACCCCTGCGTGTCGCAGGAGCCGGCGCGGGGCTTCGGCCTCATCGAGCCCGCGCAGAAGGTGACAGGAGTCGTGATACGCGACTCGCTGAGAGCCAGCGACGTCCGGCGGTTGCACCGGTCGGATGGCCCCCGGCTGAATGACCTGTGCGAGGAACTGCGAGAGCTCATACGTCCTCGCCGAAAGCGCACGGGCCGCGGCCGCGCTCGCGGGATCGTCGCGAAAGAGGTTCGGGTACTCCGCCTTCACCATCCAGGCGCACGAGCCCGACGGGACGATCACGTGCTCGGTGTCGGCGAATAGCCCCAGTACCCGACGCGCGACGCGGGCCGCCTCGCCGTGGTATCCCGAGTTGAAGAGCGGAAGCCCGCAGCAGGTCTGTCCGTCGGGGACGGCGACCCGGACACCGTGCCGCCGGAGCAGTCGCACCGTCGCGACGCCGACCTCGGGGTAGAAGACGTCCACCAGGCACGTCGCCAGGATCGCGGCACTCGGCATCTCGGGCGGCTCAGGGGCGCGGCGACGGCGGGACCCACGGCCCGCCGGCGCCGGCGACCGACCATGCGAGGAGCTCGACCGGGTGGTGCGCTCGGACCCGCGAGCCGCGCTGCGCGAGCCCCATGCGGAGCTGGAGCAGACACCCGGGGTTGCCGCTCACGACCACCTCGGCGCCGGTGCCCGCGATGCGCTCGAGCTTGCGGTCCAGGAGCTCCCGGGCGATGGCCGGCTCGAGCAGATTGTACACGCCGGCGGAGCCGCAGCAGACGTCGGACTCGGGCAGCTCCACGAGCCGGAGCCCCGGGATGGCGCGCAGGAGGATCCGCGGCGCCTCGCGCACCCGCTGCCCGTGGGCGAGATGGCAAGGCTCGTGGTACGTCACCGTCACCGGGAGCGAGTGCCGGGGCTCGGGCAGCGCGTCCGCCAGGAGCTCCGACACGTCGCGGACCCGGGCCGAGAGCCGCCGCGCCTCGGGCTCGTCCGCGAGGAGGTGTCCGTACTCGCGGAGGGTTGCCCCGCAGCCGGCCGCGTTCGCCGCCACCCAGTCGACGCCGGCGAACGCCGCCAGGTTGGCGCGCGCGAGTCGCCGGGCGTCGTCGCGGGCCCCCCAGTGGAGGTGGAGGGCGCCGCAGCAGCCCTGGGTCGGTGGGACCAGCACCCGGTACCCCGCCCGCGCCAGCAGATCCACGGTGGACTGATTGACCTCTGGGAACAGCGCCGCCTGCACGCAGCCCCGGACCAGCCCCACGCTGCCCCGTGGCGGCCCGATCGGCTCGACCACGGGCGCCGGCTCGTGGGGCGTGTTGGCCGCGAGGTGGGGGAGCAGCGCCTCCATCGCCTCGAGCCTCGGGAACGCCGTCAACACGCGCCCGCCGCGGACGAGGCGCCGCACGCCCGAGCGCTGGTACAGGGCAAGCGCGCGCAGTCCGAGGGTCAGGCGTCGGCGGTCCGCAAAGACGCCCAGGATCAGGCGGCCGAGGAGCCGGCGGCCGAGCGGACGCGGGACCCGGCGCTCGATCTGTCCGTGGACCGCCTCGATGAGACGCCCGAACGGAACCCCGCCGGGACACGCGCTCTCGCACGCGCGGCAGCCCAGGCAACGGTCCATGTGGGTCACGAAGTTCTCGCTCAGCCCGATCCGACCCTCGGCGGCGGCGCGGATCAGATAGATGCGCCCCCGGGGCGAATCCATTTCCTGGCCCAGGACGCGATAGCTTGGGCACTGCGGGAGACAGATCCCGCAGTGGACGCAGTCGAGGATCCCCTCCCAGTCCGGGGGATCGATCGCGTCGAAGGCGCTCGGGGCCCGGCCGGGGGGGGACGCGACCGCTGCTGTCCGCGTGACCGCTTCGGCCACTCAGATCCCTCCCACGTACCGGCCGGGATTCAGCACACCCTGAGGATCGAGCTCGGCCTTCAGCCGGCGCATGGCGTCGAGCGCGGGTCCGACCTCGCCCCACACGTCTACCCCGGCCTTCGTGGCCGCCGGCGCGTGCTCGATGACGCACGTCCCCCCGAGGCCGCCGAGGCCCTCACGAGCCTTCCCCACCAGCCTCACCCAGCCCGCCGGGTCGCTCCCGGTCAGCACCAGGTGGAGCACGCCGTTCGCGACCTCCGCGGTCGCCCGGAGCCGGACGCCCCCGGCGGCGGCCTCCACGATACGCAGCGCCTTGACCACGTCCGTGGTCCGGATGCCGAGCCGAAGCGCGAGGCTCGCCGCGGGCTCGTCCGGCCAACTCGCGTCGCTCACCGCGCGCCACCACGTGTCGGGCGCCGCGATCGGCACGGGGTTGCCGCCGGCGCTGCGGCAGATGTCCTGGATGCGCGCACCCTGCGCCGCCACGGCCTCGGGCACGCTCCCCACGCTGACCGCAAGCCCCGCGGGCGGGGGTGCGGCGTCGCCGAGCCACGCGAGGGCCGCGTGGTCGAGGAACTCCACGCGACTCGGCACCAGTGGGGCGTCGAGGAGGCTGATCGCCCCCTCCAGCGCGGCCTCCGGGCTCCTGAAGCCGAAGAGCCAGGTGCCCTCGGCGGCCGGCGTCGCGTGGAGACGGAGGTGGGCCGCCACGACCACGCCGAGGGTCCCGAGAGCGCCCACGTGGAGCTTGGGCATGTCGTAGCCGGTGACGTTCTTGACCACCCGGCCTCCCCCTCTGACCACCGTGCCGTGGGCGTCGACCACCGTCACGCCGAGGAGCAGCTCCCGCATCGTTCCGTAACGCGCGCGGTGAGGGCCGGCGGCGCCGGTGGCGATCAAACCCCCGACGGTCGACGCCGCGGAACGCGCGGGGTCCAGGGGGACGGACTGGCGGAACGGCCGGAGCGACCCGTTGAGGGCCTCCAGCGACATGCCTGCCTCGACCGACATGGTCAGGTCCGCCGGCTCGTGGGCGAGCACCCGGTCGAGCCGGGAGAGCGACAGTGCCAGGTCGACGGCGCGGGGGGGATTCCCCCACCCGAGTCGGGCCCCGCGCCCGGTGGGGACGACGGCGAGCTCCTCGGCGCTCGCGAGGGCGAGGCATCGGCTGACCTCGTCGACCGTGCCCGGGAACGCCACCCACCGGGGTGCTCGACCGTCCACGCAGAACCCGTCCGTTCCCTCGAGGACGCGTGGGCCGCCCACGATCTCCGCGAGCGCGGCCGCGATCCGCGCGCCACGGGTCACACCCACATCCCCTCGGGCACCGGCTTTCGCCCGCCGACCAGCCCGGCCTTGTGACACGCCCCCGGCGACGGGAGCACCTTGTCGGGATTCATGAGTCCGCGGGGATCGAACACCCGGCGAACCGCGTGCATCGCGGCCAGGTCGTCGGGACCGAACAGCCGTGTCAGCTTCTCGGCCTTGTCCAGCCCCACGCCGTGCTCGCCGGTCACCGTCCCCCCGACGTCGATGCACGCGTCCAGCATCGCCTCGTTGGCCGCGAGCGCCGCCTCGAATTGACCGGGCACGCGCTCGTCGTAGCAGATCGCCGGGTGCAGGTTGCCGTCGCCCGCGTGAAACACGTTCGCGACGACGACGCCGTGATCCGAGGCGATCGCCCGCACCTGCGCCATGATCTCGGGAAGCTTCGACCGGGGCACGACCGCGTCCTGGAGGACGTAGTTGTGCGTGATCCGGCCGAACGCGCCCGCGGCGCCCTTCCGTCCCTTCCAGAGATCGGCGCGCTCGGCCTCGCCCCGGGCGATCCGCATGCTCAGGGCGCCGCGATTCCGACAGATCCGCGCCACCGACTCGACCTGAGCCTCCACCTCGGCCAACGGGCCGTCCAGCTCGATCAGCAGGACGGCCTGGGCGTCCGCCGGGTAGCCCGCCTTGAGCCACGCCTCGACGGCCCGGATCACGGGCTCGTCCATGGCCTCGAGGGCCGCCGGGACGATCCCTTCGGCGATGATCGCCGAGACGGCTCCCGACGCCGCCTCGATCGACGCGAAGGTTGCGAGGGCCGTCTTGACCGCCTCCCCCGCGCGCGTCAACCGCACCACGACCTTGGTGATCACGCCCAGCGTGCCTTCCGAGCCGACGACGACGCCGGTAAGATCGTAGCCGGGCCGCTCCTGGACCGGGCCCCCGAGCCAGAGGACCTCCCCCCGGCCCGTGACCACCTCCAGGCCGAGGACGTGGTGCACCGTGCTCCCGTGTTTCAGCGCGTGCGGCCCCCCGGCGTTCGTCGCGGCGTTCCCGCCGATCGAGGAGACCATCTGGCTCGACGGGTCCGGGGCGAAGAAGTATCCTCGGTCTTCCACCGTCCCCGTCAGGGCCAGGTTGATGACCCCCGGCTCCACCACGGCGTACCGATTGGCGAGGTCCACCTCGAGGACCCGGTCCATCCGGTTCACGCCGATCATCACCCCGCCCCGCGGGGCCATCGCGCCGCCGATGAGTCCCGTGCCCGCGCCGCGAGGGACGATCGGCACGCCCGCGTCCAGGCAGAGGCGAACGACCGCCGCGACCTGCTCCGTGCTGCGGGGGAGCACGACCACGTCGGGCGCGCCCTTCAAGTACACCAGCATGTCGCACTCGTACACGAGGCACTGGTCAGGAGCCGTGATGATCCCCTCACGGCCGACGATGTTCGCGAGCCGCTCCAGGAACTGTCGATCCACGCCTCGATCCTTCCTCAGCGTCGACCCCGGGAAAAGCGCGCTTGCCGGCTCCCGGTCCGGGAGCCGGCAAGCGAGGATAGCACCGCGGGACGACGAGATGCCGGGATCAACCGATGCGCCAGGTGTCTCCGGAGACCAGCAACTTGGCGATGTCACCGGGACCGCGCTCGGCGATGATCCGCTGCTCCTGCTCCAGAAGCAGGTCCTCGTAGACGGGTGCCTGCGTGCGCGCGAGCACACCGGTCGGGATGGGGAACGCCGGGCTCGGCAGGTTGGCCAAGACCAGGGCCGCGGCAATGTCCGCCTCGTCGTGCACCCAGAGGGCGTCTTCCGGAACATCCCTCGCGCGGACCACCCTGGCGTGAACCCCTTCCAGGACGAGTCCCCGCCGGTCGTCGAGCGGTCCGAAGAGGAGAGGCTTCCCCTGCTCGACCCGAAGCTCGTGCTGGGTTCGTGACTCTCGATCGTAGAGGATGTTCCAGGCCAGGTCGTTGTAGATGTTGCAGTTCTGGAGGATCTCGACGAACGCGGCCCCCTGGTGCGCCGCCGCCTTCTTGAGCGTCTCCTCCATGTGAGCGACGTTCCGGTCCACGCTGCGAGCGACGAACGTGGCCCCGACCCCGAGGGCGAAGGCACACGGGTTGATCGGGCGGTCCGCCGAGCCCATCGGCGTGGACTTGGTGACCTTCCCGAGCTCGCTGGTCGGCGAATACTGGCCCTT
>Ga0073934_10005861_pt1 | contig 18489 bp, 17 predicted proteins | sample LarsenN4metaG_FD_76834 | JGI IMG/M metagenome (GOLD analysis project Ga0073934, IMG submission 76834) | Hot spring sediment bacterial and archeal communities from British Columbia, Canada, to study Microbial Dark Matter (Phase II) - Larsen... ... | reverse complement strand
TCGAACAAGCGGGCCAGGTCGCTGTCGGTGAAGAGACCGACGAGACGTCCGTCCTCGTCGAGGAGCATCACGGCGCCTGTCCGGCGTGCGCGACCGACAGTCTGGGCAAAGACCTCGCGTACCGTCTGGCGGGCAGAGGCCAGTCGCAGGTCCGAGCCCCGGCGCATCACCGCTTCCACCTTCATCAGCTTGCGGCCCAGGCTGCCCGCGGGATGGAAACGGGCAAAGTCCTCGTGATTGAACGCCCGCTGCTGGCAGAGAACGAAAGCGAGCGCATCGCCCACGGCGATCATGGACGTCGTGCTGGTGCTAGGCGCCAGTCCGAGCGGATCGGCCTCGGTCAGCGGCCCAATCACAATGGCAACGTCGGCCTGGCGAGCCAGCGTGCCCGCCGGATTGCTGGTCAGGCCGATCAACGCCGAGGCCAGGCTGCGCAGCGGACCCAGGATGCGGACCACTTCCTCGCTTTCACCGCTGTGGGAAAGGGCGAGTACGACGTCTTGCGGTCCGACCATGCCGAGGTCGCCATGCACGGCCCTGGTGGCATCGAGCAGGTAGGCCCGTGTGCCGGTCGAATTGAGAGTGCCCGCGATCTTCTGCGCCACGTCGGCCGACTTGCCCGTGCCCGTGAGACACACGCGCCCCGTTGAGGCGTAGATGAGATCGACCGCTCGCAGGAAGGAGTCGCCGAGGCGTTGAGCGACGGCCTCCAGAGCGGCTGCTTCGGCGCGCAGGACCTTGCGAGCCTGTTCTAACCGGGCGTCGGCCATTGGGGAGACGCGAATCACACTGCTCATCCATGAGCTCCGCTAGACTGGCGGCGCAGCGGCGCCTTCCTGGCGCCTTGCTGAGCCTGGTCGGAATATACTCGATCGGCATCTAAGCTCAAGCGCAATCGGCAGGTGCGTCCGTGGAGAAGGCCAACCGGCGGTCCTGGAACCCGTCTATCCTGACGCCTACCCGCCGCCGCTTCTCCGCTCCCCGAAGATTCGCTGCCCAGCCGGAGCCGATTCCTTGACGCTTCTTGCCTTCCTTGTTACTCTGGAGCAGTCGCCCAACTCGAAACCCCATTTCTTCGTGGTGGCTCGGGCTTCCGTTTCCTAGGAGTCTCCGCCATGTCCAGGCGTTATTGGGCTGCGCTGCTGATCGTGTTGTTTGGACTCGCTTCTGTCCATGCGCAGCCGGCAGACAAGGATTCCGACAAAACTGACGGCAATAAACCTGCTGCCGGCAATCCGCTGACCTTCTTCAAGGGAGGCAGGCTCAGCGCGGATGAACCCAACCAGAAGGACCTCCGTGAATTCGACAAGATGGTCCGCGGGGCCGACGATCCCCCCATCACCGGCGATCGCCGCAAGGAGTTGTTCGACAAGGTCCTGCGTTACCTGATCTATCGGCTTACGTGGGAGAACATCCACGAAGGCTTGGAGCCGATCACCACCCGCGACATCATGGAAGGCAGCCGGACCGGCACGATGGACGGCATCTTCAAGGCCTTCCCGCCGCCTACTTTCAACAAGCAGGCCGAGGATCCCGAAGAAGCCGCCAAGCGGCAACGGCAGCAAAAGTACCTGGCCGAAATGCGGGGGTACGCCACCGAGTACCTGCGCGAAGTGCTGAAGAACCGCCTGCTCATCGCCAGGCTCAATGCGGCCATTGTGTTCCATCGCCTGGCAGAATACGGTCAGGAGGAAATTCTCGACGACCTCATCGCCATCATCGAGAACCCCAATGAACACGATGCAGTAAAGCACTGGGCCATCAAGAGCGTCAACGAACTCTTCACCGCCAACGCTGGGAAGAAGCCCAAAGACCCCCAGCGCATGGACAATGCCGCCCTGGCGGTTTACCGCTGGCTGGACGAGCACACCAGGACTCCACCCACCTTGCTTGCCGAATTGAGCGAACCGGAAAAGGACGGCATTCGCTACATTCGCCGCGAGGCGATTCGCACCCTGGGCAACTACCGCAAGCCGGTGATCATCGACGACCCCAAGGCCGGTCGACGCGAGGGGCCGACCGCGGAGCTGCTGCTGCGAATCATGAATAACCAGGAGAACAGCGTTCTTCCCGAAGCCAGCCTCACGGAACGCAAGGAAGCCGCGGAGGCGCTCTGTTATCTGCAGGGCAAGAACGCGCCGAACTACCAGCAGGATTATGTCGCATTCCAGGTGGGCCGCTTCATCGCCTTGCTGGGTGCTGAGGCATCGCGCGATCCCAGCCGAACGAACCAGCGCTGGAAAGCCTTTGCCGCCCATCTGAAGGCCGCCACCGACGCTCTCTCGGCTGACGTGGGCAAGAACAGTCCCCATTCGGCTTACGTCGGCAAGATCCTGGACCGGATCCAGCCCGTTCTGGAGAATCTCTTCGACGACCGCCTGGCCACGACGGCCGTCGGCGATCTCAACGAGCACCTGAACACGTCGCCCCCCAAGAGCACCGAACTGTTCGGTAAACCGCCCATGAAAAACAACTAGCTGGGGGCCCCGGCTCAAACTGTCGATCACCCTCCGCGGAGCTTGCAGGCTCCGCGGTTTCCGCGCGCGGGAGATGCAGTGCATGGATCAGCGGACCATACTCGAGGACGTGCGGGCAGGGCTCCTCAGCGTCGATGCGGCGGAGGCGCGGCTGCGGGAGTTGCAAGTCGTCGATCTCGGTTACGCACAAGTCGATCTGCACCGCCGACAGCGCTGTGGCTTCCCCGAGGTCATCTTCTGCGAAGGCAAGACGCCGGAGCACGTCGAGGGGGTGGTCCGCGAGTTGCGATCGGCTGGCCAGGATTGCCTGGCGACACGGGTGAGCGACAGGCAAGCTGAGCACCTGCGCCATTGCTTTCCCGAAGCCGATCAGGACCGCATTGGCCGGACTTTCTGGCTCCCAGTGCAGACGAACAGGCCCGCGGCGCTTCGGGGTCGAGTGGCAGTGCTCACGGCCGGCACCGCTGACCTGCCTGTCGCGCACGAAGCCCTGGCGACGGCCCGGGCCATGAACTGCCAGATCGATCTCCTGGCCGACGTCGGCGTGGCGGGAATTCATCGCGTGCTCAAGAATCAGGACCGCTTCCGCAATGCCGATGTCGTCATCGTGATTGCCGGCATGGAAGGAGCGTTGCCCAGCGTGGTTGGCGGGTTGGTGGACGTTCCGGTCATCGCCGTGCCGACCAGCGTGGGCTACGGGGCCTCGTTCCAGGGTCTGGCCGCCCTCCTGGGGATGCTCAACAGCTGTGCCGCCAACGTTACGGTGGTGAACATCGACAGCGGGTTCAAGGCCGGCTACGTGGCCGCCCTGATTGCTCGCCGTGCCGCCCGCTGAAACGAGGACGCCACGCCATGCCGACGAATGTCACAAACATTCCCACCCTGCCGCCTCGACCGAAGGAGAGCAACAAGGGCGATTTTGGCCGGGTGCTTGTAGTGGCCGGTTCACGGGGCATGAGCGGGGCGGCGGTGCTGGCTGGATCGGCGACGTTGCGCGGCGGTGCGGGGCTGGTCGAGGTTGCCTGCCCGAGCGAAGTGCAGCCCATCGTCGCCGCTGGCAACCCGTGCTACATGACAATGCCTCTGCCCGCTGACCCAAACGGCGGCCTGGCGCCTGAAGCCCTGGAAAGCGTATTGACCCAGGCACGTCTCTGCGATGTGGTCGCCCTGGGGCCAGGACTGGGAAAGGGGGAAGGGGTCAAGGTCGTCGTCCAGGGCGTGCTCGAAAAGGTCAAGCAGCCGGTGGTGCTCGATGCGGATGGCCTGAATGCCCTGGCTGCCATGCCGGCCTGGCCGGATCGACCGGCGGATGCGCCCCTCATCCTCACGCCGCACCCTGGCGAGTTTGGCCGACTGGTCGAGAAGTCCGCCTCCGCCGTCCAGGCAGCCCGAGAAAGCCTGGCGGTCCAGTTTCCGCAAGCGCCGCACATCATCCTCGTGCTCAAGGGACATCGGACGCTCGTGACCGACGGCCGGCGGCTCTACACCAACGAGACGGGAAACCCTGGCATGGCGACCGGCGGCACCGGCGATGTGCTCACCGGCCTCATCGCAGCACTGCTCGCCCAGGGGCTGCAGCCGTTCGAGGCCGCACAGCTCGGCGTCTACCTGCATGGACTCGCCGGCGATCTCGCCCGCGATGAGCGCGGTGAGATCTGCCTTATTGCCACCGATCTGCTCGCCTTCCTGCCTGCCGCCTTCATGAAGCACGCCAAGTCGGGCCAGCGCTCGTTCGGCTTCCGCGGATAGAAGTCGGAGCGGCCGGCGATACAATGGGCTGCGGCAGCGCAGTCCGACTCCATGACAATGTTCCTGGCCGATTCCAGCGAGCCGTGCAACGCGGAGACTACATGAGCGACAACCCGAGCGATTCCGGTAGACCACTAACCCCCGCCTTTGAACGCGTGGTCCTCAAGCTGAGCGGCGAGAGCTTCGGCACGCCGGGCAAGAGCGGCATCAGCATCGACGAGACGCTCAACATCGCTCGGCAGGCCAAAAGGGTCCTGGAAAGCGGCGTGCAGCTGGCCATCGTGGTCGGCGGCGGGAACATTCTCCGCGGAGCCCAGTTCAGCGCCGGCGGGGAGATCATCACCGAGGCGACCGCCCATTACATGGGCATGCTGGCCACGGTGCTCAATGGCCTGGCCTTGCAGGACGCGCTGGAAAGCCTCGGCTGCGAGACCCGCTTGCAAACCGCCATCCGCATGGAGACCGTCGCCGAGCCGTACATCCGCCGCCGCTGCATCCGCCATCTCGAGCGCGGCCGGATCGTGATCCTGGCAGGCGGCACGGGCAACCCGTTCGTCACAACGGATACCGCCGCCGCCCTCCGCGCCCGCGAGGTCCGCGCCGACATCCTTCTCAAGGCCACCAAGGTGGATGGCGTTTACAGCGAGGATCCCGAGAAGAACCCGCACGCCATTCGCTATGAACGGTTGAGCTACAGCCAGGTGTTGCGGGATAATCTCCAGGTGATGGACATGTCTGCCATCAGCATGTGCATGGAAGCTCGGCTGCCCATTCTCGTGTTCAATTTCAAGCGCGAGGGGAACATCGAGCGGGCCATCGCCGGGCAAATGATTGGGACGTTGGTGGGGGAAATCAAATAGGTGCCGAGATGACCGCGAAGAACTTCGAGCGGACGTTGCGAGCATTCCATCGGCGGGCGCCGTTTCGGCCCTTCTCGGTCGCGCTCGTCAGTGGAGACCGCATGGAAATCGATCATCCTGATGCCTTGGTCCTCCGCGGTGGAGTAGCGGTCTTCGTCGCGGCGGACGGCACACCGACTCTGTTTGACCACGAATCCGCCAGCGAGGTCTCCGGCGGCAGACCGGCGGCGCGTAACTAGGGCCATCTTGGGTGTAGACAATGTCGAGCGACGAAATCCTTCTGGACGCTGAAGAACGCATGGAAAAGGCCGTGAACTACCTCCGCGACGAGCTGCGCGGCATCCGCACCGGCCGGGCGAGTCCCGCCCTCGTGGATACGCTGCGGGTGGAATACTACGGCTCGCCGACGCCGCTGCGTCAGCTGGCTTCCATCAGCACGCCCGACCCGCAGCAGATCCTCATCAAGCCGTTCGATCAAGGCTGCATCAAGGACATCGAGAAAGCCATTCAAGCTAGCGGCATCGGCCTCACGCCCAACAGCGACGGCAAGGTGATCCGTCTGACCATCCCCGCCATGAGCGGCGAGCAGCGCACCAAGATGACCACCCGCGTGAAGAAGCTGGCGGAGGAAGCCAAGATCGCCATCCGCAACGTCCGCCGCGACGCCAACAAGAGCTTCGATTCCGCGGAAAAGGCCAAGGAAATGACCGAGGACGAGCGCGACGCCGGCAAGGAAGAAGTCCAGAAATTAACCGACAAGTACGAGGCCAGCGCTCAGCAGCTCGCCGACAAGAAGACGGCCGAGATCATGGAGCAGTAACAGGGGCCTCACGGCCGAACGCCGCCACGGTCTGCTGACCGTCCGCCTCGGATCGGATATAATGCCGATTTGTGGATCCAGCTGGGCGGGAGGCCAGGACTGTTCATGTCCAAGCACATCTTCGTGACGGGCGGCGTGGTGAGTTCGTTGGGCAAGGGGCTCACGGCCGCCTCGATAGGCATGCTCCTCGAGCATCGCGGCCTGCGGGTCCGCATGCAGAAGTTCGATCCTTACATCAACGTCGATCCTGGCACCATGAGCCCGTACCAGCACGGCGAGGTCTACGTGCTCGACGACGGCGCCGAGACCGATCTCGATCTCGGCCACTACGAACGCTTCACCAATGCCCCGTTGACGCGCTACTGCAACTACACCACGGGCCGCATCTATCAGGCCGTCATCAACAAGGAGCGGCACGGCGACTATCTCGGCCGGACCGTGCAGGTCATTCCGCACGTCACCGATGAGATCAAGGCCGCCGTCCGCCAACTGGCGACCGAGGACGTCGATGTGGTGATCACCGAGATTGGCGGCACCGTCGGCGACATCGAGGGGCTGCCGTTCCTGGAAGCCATCCGTCAGTTCGCCCTGGACGTCGGCAAGCACAACTGCCTGTACATCCACCTCACGCTGGTGCCGTTCCTCAAGGCCGCCGGCGAGGCCAAGACCAAGCCGACGCAGCACAGCGTCGGCATGCTGCGGCAGATCGGCATTCAGCCCGACATCCTCATTTGCCGCACCGAGCGCGAGCTGGCCAAGGAAGATCGGGACAAGATCGCTCTCTTCTGCAACGTCGAATCGCGGGCCGTCATCGAGGAACGCGACAAGGAATACAGCATCTACGAGGTCCCGCTTAGCCTGGTAAACAACAAGCTCGACGAACTGATCGTCGAGAAGCTGCACCTGCGAGCCCAGCCGCTGGACGTCAACGATTGGCGGAAGCTCCTGCATGGAATTCTCAATCCGTCCTCGGAAGTGACCATCGCCGTGGTGGGCAAGTACATCAAGCACCGCGACGCCTACAAGTCCGTGTACGAAGCCCTCGACCATGCGGGAATCGCCCTGTCCGCGCGCGTCGTGGTCAGGCGGGTCGATTCCGAGGAAATCCAGGTGGAAGGGCCGGAGCGCATGCTCAGCGGAGTGGACGGCATCCTGGTGCCGGGCGGGTTCGGCCACCGCGGCATCGAAGGCAAGATCGAGGCCATCCGCTTCGCCCGCACCAAGGGCATCCCCTTCTTCGGCATCTGCCTCGGCATGCAGTGCGCCACCATCGAGTTTGCTCGGAACGTCCTCGGTCTGGCCGACGCCAACAGCTCGGAGTTCGACCACAAGACGCAGCACCCCGTCATCTGCCTGCTCGACGAGCAGCGCGAGATCTCCGACAAGGGCGGCACGATGCGGCTCGGAGCGTATCCTTGTGTGCTCAAGCCCGGCTCCCGGGCCCACGCCGCCTACGGCACGGAGCACATCAGCGAGCGGCACCGCCATCGCTACGAGCTGAACAACATCTATCGCCAGCAGTTTGCCGCTCACGGGCTGATTGCGTCCGGCCTCAGCCCCGATGGCAAGCTGGTCGAAGTTGTCGAGCTCGCCGAGCACCCGTGGTTCGTTGCCGTGCAGTATCATCCGGAATTCAAGTCGAAACCGACACGGGCGCAGCCGCTGTTCCGCGAGTTCGTCCGCGCCAGTCTGTCCCGCCGCGAGGTCCGCAAGAAGGCCCCTAACGGCCGCACGCAGGAGACCCCGCCGCGGGAGGCGCGTACGCCGGAGAAGCCGGCCGCCCTCAGTTCTTGACGACCGAGTGCAACCATGAGCGAAGAGAAGAAAATCATCGTCGATGAGGACTGGAAGGAAGAAGCACAGCGTGAAAAGGAACGGCTCGCCGAGGAAATCGAAAGGGCCAGGCAGAAACAGAGCGAGCCGCCCATGCAGGCGAGCTTCACCGTGCTGATTGTCAGCCTGGCCACGCAGGCGGCGGTGGCTCTCGGCGAGGCGCCCAATCCGCTCACGGGCAAGACCGAGACCAATCTCGGCGAGGCCCGCTTCCACATCGACTTGCTCGAGATACTCGAAGCCAAGACCAGGGGCAATCTCACGCCGGAAGAGGCCAGGACGCTCGAACACCTGCTGTTCGACCTGCGGATGCGCTTCGTCGAACGCAGCAAGTAACGGCCTGGCGCGGCAGGCGGCAGGAGAGACTTGAGAAAGGCCATGAAACGCAAGCCCAGCGCCCGCAAGCCTCCCTCGCCGCCCGCCCCGCCCCGCCCGCCCGTTCGACCATCCCCAGCGTCCGCCCAGGCTCCGACGCAGCAGTACGACCTCCGTTCACCCCTGATCTGCCTCGGGCTGGCGTTCCTCGCTTGTGCCGCGTATGGCGAGCTGCTTTCCCCGTCGTTCACCTACTTCAACATCGACGACGACGAGTACATCCTCGCCAATCCGCACGTGAACACCGGGCTTTCACCCGCGAACTTCCGCTGGGCCTGGACCGCGTTCCACTCCAACAACTGGCACCCGCTCACCTGGCTCTCGCTGCAGATCGACGTGCAGCTTTTCGGGCTCGCGCCTGCCGGTTTTCGCCTGACGAACATCCTTCTCCACGCCCTGGCCGCGATCCTGCTTTTCCTCTTCCTGCAATTTTCCACCAGCGCTACCTGGCGGAGCGGCATCGTCGCGGGGCTGTTCCTGCTCCATCCGCTCCGCGTCGAGTCCGTTGCCTGGATAGCCGAACGCAAGGACGTGCTCGCCGGCGTGTTCTGGATGCTCGCTCTCCTGGCCTACCTCTGGTACGCCCGGCAGCCAACGCCGGGCAGGTATCTGCTTGTCGCCGCGGTCTTTGCCCTGGGACTGACCGCGAAGCAAATGCTCGTGACCTTGCCGTTCGTCCTCCTCCTGCTCGACTGGTGGCCTCTCGAACGCATCCGCTTCGGATCCACGCCGGATGCCGACCCTGCTTTCCGCCAGCGCAGCCTGCGCCTTCTCGTGGAAAAGCTCCCTCTGCTGGCCCTGGCAGCGTTGGCCAGCTTGCTGACGTTGTCCGCCCAGACGGCCGTCAAGCACACCGCCGAGACGCTGCCGTATCAAGCCCGCGTTCTCAACGCTCTCGTCGCCTACCTTCGCTACGTCGGCAAGACATTCTGGCCGCTCGATCTGTGCTTTCTCTACGAACACCCAGGGACCACGCTGAGCTGGCCCGCGGGGATGGCGGCCGGCTTCGTCCTGCTCGTCGTTTCGCTGCTGGTCATCTCGCGCTGGGGGCGTAGGCGGCCCTACCTGGCCGTCGGCTGGTTCTGGTTTCTCGGCACGCTCGTGCCGGTCATCGGGTTGGTGCAGGTCGGCAACCAGGCCCTCGCCGATCGCTATTCCTACGTGCCGCAGATCGGTCTGCTCATCATGCTGGTCTGGGGCCTGGCCGAACTCGCGCGGCGCTGGCGAGCCGAGATGATCTTCGGGATCGCGGCCTGCGCTGGACTGGCGGCGTGCCTCGTCCTCACCTGGATGCAGGTCAGCACCTGGCACAACCCGCTGACGGTGTGGTCGCGCGTCCTTGCCGTCGAGCCGAACAACTACCTCGCCCACAACAACGTCGGCCAGCTCCTCGCCGACGCCGGCTACGCCGAGCAAGCCGTCGGCCACCTCGAAGCAGCCGTGCTGCACAGGCCCAGTTTCCTCATGGGCTACCGCAACCTGGGCATGGCGAGGCAGCGGCTCCAGCGGTGGTCGGAAGCCGCCGAGGCGTTTCGAGCCGCGTTGCAGCTGCAGCCGGACAACCTCGAACTGCGCCGGCTTCTCGGTCGTGCGCTGGTGATCGCCAATCGTCCAGCCGAAGCGGAGGCGGAGCTTCGTCCGGTCGTCGATGCCGCGCCGCAAGACGTCAATGCCCGTGCCTATCTCGGGCTCGCCCTTCAGCGGCAAGGCAAGACCGACCAGGCTCGCTCGGCGTTCGCCGAGGTCGTTCGGCAGGCGCCGGACTGGCCGCGGGCAATGGTCCAGGGCGCCTGGCTGCTGGCGGCCGATCCCGAGCCTGCCCGCCGCAACGGCTCGCTGGCTCTTTTCCAGGCCGAACTGGCCCAGGCCGCTGAAGGACCTTCCGCAGAGGCGCTTGGAGCCCTCGCTGCCGCTCACGCCGAGCTGGGACAGTTCGACGACGCCGTGCGCCTCCAGGCGCAGGCCCTGAACCTCGTTCCGCAAGACGATTCCCAACGACCAGCCATGCAAGAGCGATTGCAACTCTATCAGCGCCGGCAACCGTATCGCCGGTAGATTCAGGCATGGAAGCGGAACTCCGTTAAAGTTCCGGATGGCTTGGGCGGGTTGGCCTCCCAGGGCGCCCAGTGGCGCGCTCCACGACGCAACCAGTCGCTCTGCTCCAGGTCGACCACTTCTCACAAAGTCTATCCTTGAATCGCAAGTATGACTCTGCATAATCACCCCAGAAGGCTCAACTTGCCTGGAACTTTGCATTTGCTTGCAGCTTGATTCGTGTCCTCTATGCCATATTCTAGGAATGACTAATAAGTTCTATAGGCTTGCCTAATTCATTCGTCTCTGAGGAGGACTGCTCATGCGAAGGCGAGGATTCACGCTAATTGAGCTTCTTGTCGTCATCGCCATCATCGTCTTGCTCATGGCCCTGCTCTTGCCCGCCGTGCAGAAGGTCCGCGAGGCCGCCAACAAGATGGTTTGTGCCAATAACCTCAAGCAGCTCGGCCTGGCCTTGCACAACTACCACGGCGACTATGGCCGATTCCCGTCGGGTTACGAATCCGACTGGACGCACCCGAGCCGCGACCCGGCTACGTGGGACGGCCCCAACGGCTGGGCCTGGGGCGCTCAGCTCTTGCCCTATCTGGAGCAGGACAACCTCGCCAAGCAGTTCAACCTGGCGCTGCCGTGCTGGCACCCTGCCAACGCCGCCGCAGCGCGGACCCGCTTGAAGCTGTTCATCTGCCCTTCTGCACCCGATACGACTGGCCCGATGGAGGTCAAGGACGCGGCAGGGACGGTGCTCGCCACCTTCGCCCGTTCCACCTATGTCGCCAATGCTGGGCACGAAGAACCCTGGGGTTCACCGGTCGGCGATTGGGGGCCGTTCTCGAATGGTCCGCTCTTCCGCAATTCGCGCGTCCGCTTCGCCGACGTCCGCGACGGCGTGAGCAACACCGTCTTCCTGGGCGAGCATGCCGTCATTAGCGACAAGACCTGGGTCGGCGTGGTGCCTGGAGCGATCGTCGCGCCCATCGACCCAAACCGCCATCCGTTCACCCAACCAGACAACGCCGCCACGCTCGTCCTTTGCCACAGTGGACCAGCCTCGGGGGAGCTCGATGTCATCCATCCGCCCAATGCGCCGCTATGCCACGTCTGCCAGATGTATGCGGCCCATCCGTCGGGAGCGAACGTCTTGCTCGGCGACGGCAGTGTGCGGTTCATCCTGGAGTCGATCAATCACAACGCCTGGGCAGCGCTGTGCAGCCGAAACGGTGGCGAGGTGGTCACCGATGACTATTGAACCTTCCCGCTCGGCCCGCCTCGGCCTGAGCGTTGTGCTCGCGCTGGCCTTGCTTGGCATGACCATCGCCGGCCTGGGCTGCGGGCCGCGCTACCCGAAGGTCACGTCGAAGGAAAACCTCACGCTCGTGCTGGCTCTGCGCACAGCCTGTTCCACCGAGGACCCCGCCCGTCTGGAGAAGGTCGAGAAGGCGATCCAACGCGCCTCCGGCGAAGGCAAGCTCACCGAGGCGGAGCGGACCGCCCTGGAGCGGATCGTCTCCATGGCCCGCAAGGGGGAGTGGAAGCAAGCCGAGCGAGCTTGCCGTTCGTTCGCCAAGGCACAGCTCAACTGACAAACTGACAGCCGGGCTCGAATTCAGCAATTCGCATCAACCTGCCAAAAAGGCAGGACATCCAACCTAGGCGCACGGGCATTCCGCGCGGTACGAATAGAAGGTGATGGATACTTCTGTTCATGCTCCTGGAAGCCCAGCGCGCATGCCCTGGCCTGCGCTCGAAGATGTTGCGCGGCCTGCGGCGCGAAATCCTGCGCGAACTGCGCATTGCGCACCTTTGGAGTAGCCGAATAGTGAACACAAGAACTCGTATCGTGTTTCGCTGTCTTGGGTTGCATCGGAATCGCTATGATGGGCTGGGGTAGCGCACACCGTGCAGCTCCAGCGAGAGACCTGCGCAGGGAGATTTTGCTTTGTTGCGCCGAGCTCAGCATTGCGAGGGAGACTAGATGGCTTGCACCCGTTCCTTTGGTCCCGAGGTGCTGCGGCTCGACGCCGTAGCGGAGGTCGAGCGCATCGCCGCGAAGATCAGTGAGCAGATATTGCGCAGCCTGCGTCGCCGCGGGGCGGTGGTGGGTCTCTCCGGCGGCATCGACAGCAGCGTCACGGCGGCATTGTGCGTGAAGGCGCTGGGTTCGGGCCGCGTCTTCGGCATCTTCATGCCCGAGGCCGACTCCGATCCCGAAAGCCTTCGCCTGGGGCAACTTCTGGCGAAGAAGCTCGGCATCGAGGCGGTTGTGGAAGATATTGCGCCGGTCTTGACCGCCCTGGGCTGTTATCGCCGGCGCGACGAGTGCATTCGCCGAGCGTTCCCCGCCTGGACTTCGGAGTGCAAATGCAAGCTGGTCCTTCCCAACGCCTTGCAAGCCACGGGCTATAACGTCTTTTCGCTGGTCGTTCAGACGCCGGACGGACAAATCACGAAGTTGCGCCCGCCGCTGGACGTTTACCTCGGGATCGTCGCGGCGACCAACATGAAGCAGCGGACCCGCAAGCAGCTGGAGTACTACCATGCGGACCGCTTGAATTATGCCGTGGCAGGAACGCTCAACCGCCTGGAGTACGACCATGGCTTGTTCGTCAAGATCGTTGACGGCTCGGCGGACTTCAAGCCGATCGCCCATCTTTACAAGAGTCAGGTCTATCAGCTGGCCGAAGCCCTCGGCGTTCCGGAGGCGATCCGTCAGCGCACCCCGACCACCGACACCTACTCGCTGCCGCAAACGCAGGAGGAGTTTTATTTCGCTCTCCCGTACGACAAGATGGACCTGTGCCTGTTCGGATTGAATCACGGGATCCCCGCCGCCGAGGTCGGCCAGGCGGTGGGACTGACGGCTGAGCAGGTCGAACGCGTCTGGAAGGACATTCAAAGCAAGCGCCGCACGACCCAGTATCAGCACGAGCCTCCGCTCCTGGTCGAACCGATCCAGGAAGCGGGGCCGGGCGGCGGCCACGTTTAACAGCCCACGGTGAGGAGCATGTCATGCCCGAGTATGCCGCCCTTGGAGAGAGACTGAGAAAACGCCTCGACAACCGCTCGGCGGTGATCTCGATCATCGGCCTGGGCTACGTCGGTTTGCCTCTGGCGGAGAACTTCGCGCTGGGAGGCTTCCGCGTGGTCGGGTTCGATATCGACTCAGCGAAGGTCGAGCAGCTCAACGCTGGCCGAAGCTACATCGGCCACATCGCTTCCGAGCGCATCGGCGAGCTGGTGCGGACGGGGAAATTCCACGCCACGACCGACCCGCAAGCCTTCCGCGACGTCGACGTGATCATCATCTGCGTGCCGACGCCGTTGACCGAGACGCGCGAGCCGGACCTCTCGTGCATCACGAACACCGCGGAGACGATCGCGCGCCACCTGTGCCGCGGGCAGATGGTCGTGCTGGAAAGCACCACTTACCCCGGCACGACAGAGGACGTGCTCCGACCGATCCTGGAGAAAAGCGGCCTGCTGGCGGGGCGCGACTTCTTCCTGGCATTCAGCCCAGAGCGCGAGGACCCAGGCAACAAGACCTACTCGGCGCGGAACATTCCCAAGGTCGTGGGCGGGCTCGATTCGGCGAGCCGAGACCTGGCGGCCTTGCTCTACGCTCCTGTCGTCAGCGGGGTCGTGAAAGTCAGCAGCACCCGCGTCGCAGAGGCGTGCAAGATCCTGGAGAACACCTACCGGGCGATCAACATTGCCCTGGTCAATGAGCTGAAGGTCGTCTTTTCCTCGATGGGAATCGACGTCTGGGAGGTGATCGACGCCGCCCGTACCAAGCCGTTTGGCTACCAGGCGTTCTACCCAGGCCCAGGGCTGGGCGGGCACTGCATCCCCATCGATCCGTTCTACCTGACCTGGATTGCTCGGAAGTACGGCCGCTCGACGCGGTTCATCGAGCTGGCCGGAGAGATCAACACGGCGATGCCGCACTACGTCGTGGACCGCGTGGCGGATGCTCTCAACGATCACTCCAAGGCAGTGCGCGGCAGCAAGATCACCATCCTCGGCATGGCTTACAAGAAGGACGTGGACGATCCGCGGGAGTCGCCGGGCTTCGAGATCATGGACTTCCTGCTGCGGAAGGGCGCGCAAGTGGAGTACAACGATCCGCATATCCCTAGGCTGCCGCGGATGCGCAACTACCCGCACTTGCAAATGGACAGCCAGGAGCTGACGCCGGCTTACCTCCAGTCGCGGGACTGCGTGCTGATCGTCACGGATCACTCGGCATACGACTGGAAGCACATCGTCGAGCATAGCCAGCTCGTGGTGGACACCCGCAACGCGACGCGGCAGGTGCGGAGGAACAACGTCGTGCTGGCCTGATGTCAGGGAGACGCTGAAATGCAAGGACAATCGCCCAGGGGAAGCTCATCCGCCCGCGGCCTTTTGAGCTTCCACTGTCCGCCGCAAACCCTCGGCAAAGCTTACCTGGGGGTCGTAGCCAAGGTCGGCGCGGGCGCGGGAGATGTCGGCCTGGGAGTGGCGCACGTCCCCCTGCCGGGCCGGCCCGTGCTGGGGCACAACGGACGTTCCCAGGATCAGATTAAGCTGCTTCACCAGCTCAAGAAGCGAGGTGCTGGCGCCGTTGCCGACGTTGTAGACCTTGCCGACGGCCTTCGGCGCCTGGGCGGCCTTGATCACGGCCTGCACCGCGTTGCCGACGTAGGTGAAGTCGCGCGACTGCAAGCCGTCGCCGAAGATGGTCGGCGTTCGACCCTTCAGGAGCGCCGCGATGAACAGGGCGATGACGCCGGAGTAAGGGCTCTGGGCGTCTTGCCTGGGGCCGAAGATGTTGAAGAACCGCAGCCGAACGGTTTCGAGCCCATAGACGGTGGTGAAGCACTTGCAGTAATGCTCGCCGGCCAGCTTGGCGGCGGCGTAGGGAGACATCGGCGAGACGGGATCATCCTCGCTGCGCAAAGCTCCAGGGATGTCGCCATAGGCGCTGCTGCTGGCAGCGTAAACGACGCGCTGGACCCCCGCCTGGCGCGAGGCGTTGAGGACGTTCAAGGTTCCGGTGGCGCACACTTCGTGGGTGGGGACGGGGTCCTCGACGCTCCGCTGCACGGAAGGCAGGGCGGCGAGCTGAAAGACCCAGTTCACGCCCTGAACAGCGCGGGCGACGAGGTCCTTGTCCGTGATCGAGCCCTGAAGCAGTTCGACCTTTGCCCCGAGGTGCGCGAGATTGGCGCGCTTGCCGGTGCTCAGGTCGTCGAGCACGCGGACCCGATGCCCCTGTTGCAGAAGCCCTTCAACGAGGTGAGAGCCAATGAAGCCCGCGCCACCGGTGACCAGACACGTTTGCAAGAGACGTCTCCTGCCGCGCGGACAAGGCGCGGCTCAGGGTCACGTGACCTTGACCAGCGTCAGGTCGTCGAGGACGACCGACGCTCCGCGTTGAATGAAGTTGACCTGCACGACGAAGCGCCGGCCGGAGGCGGTGCGCAGAATCGTGCCGCGCAGCCCAGCCAGGGGGCCGCTCTGCACCTCGACGAGGTCTCCTGGTTCGAGCCGGTCCTCCGGCGTCACCGGCTCGCCGCTGGCAAGCAGCCGGCGGATCTGGCGCAGATCGTCCCAGAGCCGGTCCTGGGCATCAACCGGAAGCGCCTGCAAGACTCGCTGGGTCTTGAGCGCGGCCAGACGTTCCTCCGGACTGGCGAGCTGGAACACATAGCCCGGGAACAGGGGCAAGTACGAAGTCAGAACTCGCCCCCGCGCCACCCGACGCTTGGGGATCTGCGGCAGGTAGAAGGGGGCCTGCTTCTCCAGCAGAATGCGCGCCAGGCTCTTCTCCTGACGAGGCTTGGTGTGCAGCACGTACCAACTCCGGCCGACGCCGAGATCGGTGGGCATCGGCTCGAGCAGGCTGTCTGGAAAGGCATCCGTTTCAGCTGGCAGAACGGGCATCGAGACTTCCTCAGGACCAGGCGATGGGGCGAACAGGCGACGATAGAATCGACGTCATCCAGGCGGCCAGCCGAGCTGCCGACCGCCCAGCAGGTGCATGTGCAAGTGGGGAACCGTTTGACCAGCGCCCTCCTTGCAATTGATGACCAGGCGATAGCCGTTCTCGATGCCGAGCTTGCGGGCCAGTTCCGCGGCGACCATGTGCAGGTGGCCGAGCAGAAGCTGATCGTCCTTCCCAAGGTCGGCATGGGTCCGGATCACCTTCCGCGGGATGATGAGCACGTGGACCGGCGCTTGCGGGTTGATGTCGTGAAACGCCAGGCACTGCTCATCCTCGTGGACGATCCGAGCCGGTATCTGCTTGTTGATGATCTTCAGGAAGATGTTATCTGCAAGCATGGCCCACCGGGTCAGTATTGCGGAATCGTTGACGATAGTGCGATTCTACGAAACCGGCTGGCGGACGCGAGCGGCCCGAGCCAGCGATACCAGGCCCTTGAGCGGATTCGTGCCGCCCAGGGCCTGTTGCTCGAATGGATCGATGGCAGACCGCCTGGCCTGGCAACCTGCCTACAACAACCCCAAAACGCCCGTGCTGTCGCCGAGCTTCTCGGTCCGTGCTCCCATGCGTTCGAGCATGGCCAGCCAGAGATTGTTCAACGGGGTCTCGCGCTTGTACTTGATGTGCCGGCCTGGCTTCAGGGTGCCGTTGCCACCGCCCGCCAGCAGGATCGGCAAGTCATCGTGGTTGTGGCGGTTGCCGTCGCCGATGCCGGAGCCGTACGCGATCATGCAGTGGTCCAGCAGCGTCCCATCGCCCTCGGGGATGCTCTTCAGCTTCTCCAGGAAGTAGGCGAACTGCTCGATGTGGAAGCGATTGATCCTGGCAATCTTGGCCTGCTTTTCCTGGTTGCCACCGTGGTGCGAGAGGTCGTGATGACCCTCCGGCACCTCGATGAACCGGTAGCTGCGGTTGCTGCCGTCGTTGGCGTAGACGAACGTGCAGATTCGCGTCAGGTCGCCCTGGAACGCCAGGACGAGCAGATCGGTCAAGAGACGGATGTGCTCCTGATACTCCCTGGGAATGCCGGTCGGCTTGGCCATGTCCGGCAGCTTGGCCTCGGCGACTTGCCCCTTCTCCGTCCGCTGGATGCGCTGTTCGAGTTCGCGGATCGAGGTCAGGTACTCGTCCATCTTCCGCTGGTCCGCCTGGCCCAGCCGGCGGCGCAGGTCGTTGGCGTCTTCCTGCACGAAGTCGAGGATGCTCTTGGTGTACTGCTCTCGCTTGGCGCGGCTGGCGGCGGCTTCGTTAGGGTCCTGGTTCGAGAACAACCGCTCAAAAAGCAGGCGAGGATCGACTTCCTTGATCATCGGCGTCGACTCGCTGCGCCAGGAAATGCTCGAGGAATAGGCGCAGCTATATCCCGAGTCGCAGCTGCCCGCCTGACGCCCGCCCTCGCAGCCAATTTCGAGGGAGGGGAACTTGGTCTTCATGCCGACCTTCATCGCCGCCATCTGATCGACCGAGATGCCGACTCGAATGTCCGCCCCGGCGGTCTTCTTGGGCTGGCAGCCAGTGAGAAACGCCGACATCGCCCGCGCATGATCGCCGGGCCCATCGCCGTTGGCCCTCGCCTTGTCCGCCGTCAGTCCGCTCAGAACCAAGAGCCGGTCCTTGACACCCGCCAGTGGCTCCAGCGTCCTGGGCAATTCGAACCCAGCCCCTTCCGTGCGCGGCGTCCAGTCGGGCATGTGCGCCCCGTTGGGAATGTAGAAGAACGCCATCCGCGTGGGCGATTTGGCCGCGGCAGAGGGAGCGGCAAGCGAGAGCACCGGCATCATCTGATCGAGCCAGGGAAGGGCGATGGCGGTTCCGAGGCCCTTGAGCATCGTTCGGCGGGAGATGCGTGGGGTCATGGCAGGGTATCTCCTGGAGGGAGGGCGAACGAAGCAATTATACCATCGGCATCGGGCGGCAGGGAGAGGATTCTTGAGAGAACTCGCACTTGCTGGCACATGGCGTCCTGACCGGCCTGGGCCATCCTTCCCCAGGTTTTCCTGGGAAATCCTTCGTTCGGCAGGCTGAAGAGGGCCAGCCAGCCGCCATCGACTTGCTCCGCTTACGCAGCCTGCGCCGCTGACTTCGCCACGGGGAGTCCGTAGAATCATGATTGAATCGAACCTTGCTCGAGGACTTCGCAATGAATGCTGAACTGCGCCGTCGAACCGACGACGTCCATGCCCGGTTGACCCAACTCCGAGACAGTCTTTGACATCCCCAGCAAGCTCTCCCAGCGCAGCCAGCTCGAAGCCCAGATGGGCGCCCCAGGTTTCTGGGACAACGCCGAGAAAGCGCAACAAACCATCGCGCAACTGAAGCCGATCAACGGCTTGC
>Ga0073934_10005860_pt1 | contig 18490 bp, 15 predicted proteins | sample LarsenN4metaG_FD_76834 | JGI IMG/M metagenome (GOLD analysis project Ga0073934, IMG submission 76834) | Hot spring sediment bacterial and archeal communities from British Columbia, Canada, to study Microbial Dark Matter (Phase II) - Larsen... ... | reverse complement strand
GCCGGTGCAGCGACACTCGATGTATTGATTGCGTCAGGTGGGATCGCCGAAGCTACGGTGCTGGCTCAAGCAGAGCTCGCTGGCCGAGCCTTGGCTTTCACGAACTACGTGATGCTCGAACCGATTCCCGATTTACCGAAGGACCGTCCGAACACGGTCTGGATTGACGTTTATCGGAGCGACGCCACGCGGCTGACGCTTGATTTACCATCGGGCGCGCGTTTGCGTGAGACGCGCACCGGGCCGGGATTGACTTCATGGGCAATCGATCTTGCTGCCGTCAAGACTGCTCTCACAGTCTCCAGCCGGCGCACCCTGGCATCGCCGCAGGAATTTGTGGCGCCGCTCGTCAGCGTTCGCGGAGCGGCAAAGCAAACTCGGCAGTTAGTGCTGCATTCGACGGATCTACTCCCGATCGAGTCGAATGCCCTGCAACGTGCCCCGGCAACCGGCTCGGCTGCTTCGACTTGGAGAATTGCACCAGAACTCACGCGGCTTCAACTGAGGTATGCGCCCGGCCGCGGCGCCTCGACAACCGGCGCTAAAGTGATCGCGACGACGGCGGCCGCCGCTGTCGCTCCGACGGGCGACTGGATGGTGAGGGCGGTGTTTCACATCGTTGCGTTCTCGGAAACCGAAACCTCCATTGCCTGGCCGGCAGGCGCAGAGATCCTTGCCGTTGAAATAAACGGCAATGTGATTTCGCCAGCTGCTCGCCACGGTCCGCTTCAATTCGCTCCGGGCGTGCATGACCTGCGCTTGTTGTGGCGAACATCCGAAGCGATCCATGCAGGACAGAACCAATTCAAAATGCCGTTGCTTTCCGGCCTGGACCGTTCGTCGGCGCAATGGCAAATTGTTCCGGCTCCCGGTTATCGCGTCGCTGCCGTCGCTCCAAAATCGATGAGCGCAACTGGCCAGGAGCTTCAAATTGCCGCCGATTGGGATCGGGCTCTACGTACGCATGCCGACAAATTGCCGGCCGATCTCCTTCGGGTTCTTTCGTCTCGGCGTGATGCAGCCCTTCGATTGGCCGATACTTTGCATCGAGTTTCTCCGACGTCGCCTGGGGAAACAGGACCCGATGGAGTGGATTGGAACGACTGGCTTCGAGAGGCCCGCAATCGCCGGATTCCGGAAGAAGTACTTTCGCCCATACGGCCTCATCTGCCCTTCGAGGAATTATTCGAACGGCGGCCCTCCTGGCGTGGAAATTCGGATCCTGGTGATTTAACGCTCGAAATGGTAAGCGAGCCGGTAGCCTCTCCGCCGCAGATGGCTTTGACAGTAGCTCTGGGCATCATGCTTGCCATTGGCATCGTTTGTTTGCCTCGCTTTGGCAAGATAGAGAAGAAGTAATTCGATCCTATCTCGCCGAGTAAGGCATTTTTCGCCTCGCAACCCGCCTTGCCTCAGCCGAAAACCGACGCTATATGGCCCCCGTCATTTGCGAACCCGGAGGTCAGCAAGATGATTTGTTGGCAATCGCGTTGGTCGACAGCGGCATTGCTCGGTATGGGTGCACTCGGTTTCATCCTCGGCCATTGGAGCGGGCAGCCGAACGCAGTCAGCGCTCAGCAGCCGAAGGAAGTCGTCCCCGCTTCTGCCAGTGATTACTCGCAGCGGGTCGTTGCGTATATCCATGGGAATATTCCGATCACGCGTGAAGAACTTGGCGAGTTCCTTATCGCCCGCCACGGCAACAGCAAGGTCGAACTGCTTGTCAATCGAAAGATCATTGAACATGCGTGTGCGCAGGCGAAAGTGACCGTAACCAATCAGGAAGTCGAAGCCTCCCTTGAGGAGGATCTGAAGCAACTTACCGTCGATCGCGCCACTTTCGTCAAACAATTTCTCAAACAGTACAACAAGACGCTCTACGAATGGCGGGAAGATGTCATCAAACCGAGAATTCTCCTCACCAAATTGGTTCAGAGCCAAATCAAAGTGGACGAAGCCGATGTTCAGCGGATGTTCGAGTCGCAATATGGCGAAAAAGTCGATTGTCGCCTGATCGTCTGGCCGAAGGGCGAAGAAAAAATCGCGCTCCAGATGTACGACGAAATTCGCAAAAGCGAGGCGGAATTCGACAAAGCGGCACGAGGACAGGCCATCGGCTCGTTGGCGGCGACCGGCGGACGGATCGCTCCGATTGGCCGAGGGGCGGCCGAAGACGACAAGAATATCGTTGAGCAAATCGCCTTCAAACTCAGGCCTGGCGAATTGAGCGAACTGTTCCAGATACCGGGCCAAGGCACCGCCGTGCTTCGCTGCGAGAAGCGCGTTCCGCCGGCATACAAGGACGAAGCCGATCGCAAGAAACTCTACGATTCGCTTCGTCCGCAAATGCACAAAGGTATGTTCGACCAGAAAGTCGCCAAGGCGATCCCGCCAATGTTCGAGCAGCTAAAGAAGGCCGCCAATCCGACGTTCGTGTTGAAGTACGGCACCAGCGACGTGGAAGTGATCAAGGCGACTGAGGAAGAACTCAAGCTTCTGAAAGAAAAGCCGCCGGCGCCGGGACCATTGGCGCCATTGCCCGGCGCGAATTCACCGCCGAAAAATCCTTGATCGTTGGGAGAGGGGGGTAGCCCCTGTGCGTCCGGACTCGCGGCGCACAGGGGTTCTTTTGTTTTGACAGACCACTATGATCTGCGGGTTGTCATTTTGGCAGTTTCAAGTCACCTTCGGACACTTCAACGTTCAGCCCCTTCGCCGGCGAATCCACTTTCAAAGTCCACAATACCGCCTGAGCAACCAACCGCCGATAGGCTTCGTGTTTCCAGTTTTCGTGGAAGTGCAAGCCAGTGAATCCAAATGATCGACCGCCGTCGCGGCGTTCCCAGGCCCAGGCGACTGTCTCATCCACGTCGTCGATTCTTGCTTGTACGATCGGTGTCAGCGTGCCGGCTCTTGCTGTTTTGAGCTTGTAGTAGAACTCATCTCTTACTGTGAACGACTCGATCCCTCTCACGATGGGATGTTTGGGATCGACCACCTGAAAGCGGGTTTCGAGAACTTTGTATTTTCGGTCCGGGCCGCCGTGACACGCTCCGAGCAGGTCGAGACAGGCGTCGATGTTCTTCGCATCTCTCGTGCCAACGGCCCAGTGCAGGCCGACAATTCCAGCACCTCGAGCGGCGACGGCTTTGAGCGCCGCCAGGCGTTTCGGATCGTTGTTCATCCATTTGCCGCCCTCAGACAGGAAGAGGACGATTCCGTCCGCGCGCGCCATCAGTTCAGGCCCTTCGGTCCAGGGTTCGTCGGCGCGCAGCATTGAGACCTCGAAATCCTTGATCGTGCCCAGGCATTTTTGAAGAACTTTGAGACCGGCAACGTATTCGTGCGTTGCGGGCGGATGGCCGTCCGGCCCCTGGCCGATGAGCAGTACTTTCATCGGCGCTTGTGCCGCGAGTGTGCCTGCAAGCAAAAGAATCGTCCCGCTTGTTACGAGCAGATTTCGAAACATGGCATTATCTCAATTCGGGTTGGACAGTGGCTTCGCCACGCGGTCTAATATACGTTGTTGAACCCGCCGGTACGTTGCGATTTTGACACTGACTCGCTTTCGGTTTCGCAATGCGATTGCTACTTTCCGGAATATTGGCGTGTTTCGTTTTGACCGATTCGGCGATGGCCGAAAATGGCGTCGGTTATTTCGAGAAAAGCGTCCGGCCGTTGTTGGCCAATCGATGTGTTTCGTGCCATTCCGGCGATGAGCCAAAAAGCGGTCTGCGACTTGATACGGTCGCGGGAATTCGCAAAGGCGGCAAGCGTGGCATGCCATTGATTCCTGGAAAGCCGGCGCAGAGTTTGCTGATCCGTGCCGTGCAGCATGACGGCAACCTGAAAATGCCACCGCTCAATAAGCTCCCTGCTGCTGAAGTTGCCATCCTGACTGCCTGGGTGCAGGCGGTCGCCGCAATGCCCGCGAGCGATTTCGTGTTGGCTGCGAAGCAGCCCGCCAGCGCGCGACACTGGGCATTTCAGCCGATCGAGAACCCGACAATACCGCGGCTCGCTGGGAGACAACCGGCCAATCCGATCGATGCATTCATCCAAAAAAGTTTGATCGAGAGCGGTCTTCGACCCGCTTCCTCGGCGGACAAGCGTACATGGTTGCGGCGTGTGTCGTTTGATCTGGTCGGATTGCCGCCGACGCCGGAAGAGATCGAGGCCTTCTTCAGAGATGACTCTCCGGATGCGCCCGCGAGAGTCGTCGATCGGTTGCTTGCGAGTCCGCATTACGGCGAGCGCTGGGGCCGGCACTGGCTCGACCTGGCTCGGTATGCGGACTCAAACGGCATGGATGAGAATCTGGTTCAGGCCAACGCCTGGCGTTACCGCGATTATGTCGTGGATTCGTTCAACAGCGACAAAGCATTCAACCAATTCATTCTGGAACAAATTGCCGGCGACCTTTTGCCGGCCGGCGAATCTCACGACTCATTAATCGCGACCGGTTTTCTGTCTCTCGGTCCAAAAATGCTGGCCGAAGACGACCCGGTGAAAATGCAGATGGACATTGTCGATGAGCAAATCGACACGATTGGCAAAGCGTTTTTGGGCATGACGTTTGGCTGTGCTCGCTGCCACGATCACAAGTTCGATCCGATTTCGATGAGTGACTACTACGCATTGGCCGGAATCTTCAAGAGCACCAAAGTGATGGATCACTTCAAAGTCGTGGCACGCTGGTCCGAACGGTCGATTGCGACGAAAACTCAGCTTGAAGCTCGACGAACAGCGGACGAAGCCATCGCAGGCAAGCGGATCGACGTGCAAAACGCCGAACGAATTCTCAGTCGCTTTCTCTGGGCCAACGCCGGCCAGTACATCGCGCTGGTCGGCCAGGCGCACCGCGTGCCGACGCCGGCGTTGCCTCGCGAGAAAGGATCCGTCAAAGATCTCGCGCAAGCGGTGAAAGTGCTGCGCGATGAGAAAGCGGCCATGGAAAAAGCGGCCCCCGCGTTGCCCGAAGCCATGGCAGCAGCCGAAGGAAAAGTCGAAAACCTCCGCATTCATCTGCGCGGCAATCACCTGACGCTGGGGGCGGAAATTCGCCGCGGCGTCCCGCAAATACTGGCCGGCGCCCAACCGCCAACTATGCCGGCGAAGCAAAGCGGCCGACTGCAGTTCGCCGAGTGGCTGGCGAGCCCGGGGCATCCATTGACGGCTCGCGTAATAGTCAATCGAGTTTGGAATTGGCATTTTGGCGCCGGGCTCGTTCGATCGACTGACAACTTCGGCGTGCTCGGCGACAAGCCCTCGCATCCGGAACTGCTGGACTGGCTGGCGCGCCAGTTCATCGAGGACGGCTGGTCGATCAAGACCCTCCATCGGCGGATCGTGCTTTCGGAGACGTATTGGCAAAGCACCAAGTGGTCCGCAGAAGGCGTGGATAAGGACCCTGAAAACCGATTGCTCTGGCGCTTCAACCGGCAGCGTCTCGACGCCGAGTCGGTTCGCGACGCGTTGTTGGCTGCCGGCGGCAACCTCGACCGTGCAATGCGCGGCTCTTTGATGCAGGGCAACAATCGCGCCTATGTACCGGGTTACCCGAACGGCATTTACGATCGCTACGATTTTCCGCGGCGATCTATTTACCTGCCTGTCGTCCGCAGCATGCTGTACGACGTGTTTCAGGCTTTCGATTTCGCCGATCCCAGCACCGCGAATGGCGAGCGTGTCAGCACCACTGTCGCCCCGCAGGCGTTATTCGCGATGAACAGCAAACTCATGCATGATCAATCGCGAAACTTCGCCGAACGATTGATACGCCAATCGCCGTCGCCGTCGGAAGCGATTCGACGAGCATACGAGATCGCTTTGGGCCGGCCGCCCTCCATGGTCGAAGTCCATCGCGCCGAGGCGTTCTTGAAAAGTGTGACGACGCAGTTGCAAGCACAAAAGCTGCTGCCGGCAGAAACAGAATTGCGATCGTGGCAGAGTTTTTGCCGGGCATTACTTTCTTGTAACGAGTTTTTCTTTATCGAGTGATCACAAATGAACCGCCATCGGTTCGCAACCACACAAATGACGCGCCGCAACTGGCTGCGAACCAGCGCGAATGGATTCGGCGCGCTGGCGCTGTCCGCGTTGCTGGCGGATGAAGCCAGGGCCGAACGGGGCGACGGGTTGGCCGCGAAAGCGCCGCACTTCACACCGCGGGCAAAGCGGGTGATTTTCCTGTTCATGCATGGCGGTCCATCGCAGGTGGACACGTTCGACTACAAGCCGCTTTTGCAGCGCGATCATGGCAAGCCTTTGCCCTTTGCCAAACCGAGAGTGGTTTCAAGCGAGACCGGCAACCTGCTGCAATCGCCGTGGAAATTCGCCCAGCATGGTCAAAGCGGCGCCTGGGTGAGCGAGATATTCCCACACGTCGCCGGCGTGGTCGTTGATCTGTGCTTTATCCACTCGATGCACGGCTCCAACTCGCGACACGGCGGAGCACTTCTGGAATTGCACACGGGAAGTGATACGTTCGTCCGTCCCGCCATGGGATCGTGGATCACCTATGGCCTCGGCGCCGAGAACCAGAACCTGCCGGGATTTATCACGATCTGTCCGACACTGACGCATGGCGGGGTTAACAATTGGAGTTCCGCTTTTCTGCCTGCGATTTACCAGGGGACGCCGGTCGGCAACGCCGCGGTGGCCGCCGAGCAGGCGAAAATCCCATTTATCAGGGGCGAAACGCCGCGGCATCTGCAGCAGTTCGAACTCGATTTGATCCAGCAGATGAATACCGAGCGCCTTGCCCACACTGGCCCGGATGCCGCCATGGAAGGGCGAATCGCTTCGTTCGAACTGGCGTTTCGGATGCAAGCAGCCGCTCCGGAGCTTCAGGACATTGCTGGAGAGACCGAATCGACGCAGCGCTTGTATGGTCTGGATCAAGACGCGACGAAGAACTTCGGCCGCATGTGCTTGATGGCGAGGCGATTCGTCGAACGCGGTGTGCGTTTCGTGCAGGTCACTCATAGCTACAAATGGGACCAGCATGGCAACCTGAAGGCGGATCACGCGCGAAACGCACTGGAGGTGGACAAGCCAATTGCCGGCCTGATCCGCGACCTGAAACAACGCGGACTTTTGCACGATACCCTGGTCCTATGGGGCGGCGAGTTTGGTCGAACGCCCGTGGCGCAGGGCGGCGATGGCCGCGATCATAACCCACACGGATTTACGATGTGGCTGGCCGGCGGCGGCGTGAAGCCCGGCTTCCATCACGGCGCCACCGACGACTATGGTTATTACGCCGTTCAGGACCGAGTGCACTTTCACGATTTGCACGCGACGATCCTGAATTTGCTCGGGCTGGACCATTTGAAATTGACGTATCGCTACGCCGGCCGCGACTTTCGCCTGACCGATGTGCACGGCGAAGTCGTGCACAAAATCATTGCATAGCGGCGCAGCGAGGGTCCGTCAGGAGCGGCATATCAGGTGTAAATTGCGGTTTACACTTCGAATCATTTCAATCCTCGCCCGCCCCACATTTCCTCTTCGCCGGCAAATGGGTGAATTGGCCCCTTCGGCTTCGGGTCCGGCCGCGATTTCAATATGGCTTGAGCCAGAAGCAAGTCTTCTTTGGTCGTGATTTTGATATTCGTGCTGGCGCCATTCACCAGATAGACTTTGTGGCCGACGGCTTCGATCAACTGGGCATCGTCGGTGATCGGCTGCGGAACCTGTTGTCGGCGTGCGTAGGCATCGACCAGCCAGTCCTTGCGAAAGACCTGCGGCGTCTGCGCCAGCCAAAGGCTCTCTCGCGGAATCGTGCCCTTTACGTACCGGTTGGCATCCGCCTGTTTGACGGTGTCTTGCACCTGCACTGCCAACATTGCGGCGCCTTGTTGCGCGGCTGCCGTAAACACCGACTCAACCAGCTCGGGCGTACAACAGGGTCGCACCGCATCATGGACGGCAACGAACTCGGCCTCCGGCTTCAATTTCGCAAGTGCGTTGGCGACCGAGTCGAACCTCTCCGCTCCGCCGAGCACGACCTGGACATTCATGAACACAATATTCGCGCGATAGCGGCGCTCGAATAGATCTTGATCTTCCGGCGCGATTATCAGCATTGTTTGGCAAACATCGTTTCGGTTGACGAAAAGCTCGACCGTCCGCAGCCAGACAGCCCTTCCCTCCAACGTGGCAAAGGGCTTCTTTTCCTTGTCGTGAAATCGCGAAGACTTGCCCGCTGCGGGTATGATCACGGCAAACTTGGGCATGACAGCGAACCTCCGAATGCCGGGCAGGTTGGCACTCGGTCATTCTATGGCTGCTGCGGGAACATTCGCCAGCCGCCGCCGAACTTCGTCAAGCCGGCGTTGATAGTCCTGGATCTGCACTTCTCGCTCCATGATGGCCGATTCGGCGTGTGCGACTGCTTCCTCCGAGCGCCGAACCGATTCACGAAATTGCTGGATGCGTTCGCCGAATCGTTCGAGAGATTGCTGCCAGGCGACATGATGCTCGGCCGATGGATCGCTCGCCAAGAGGGGCGATGCCAGCGTCTGCTCATGCCGCGACAATTCCTTGGACGCTTCGTCAAGGGACGCACTCAATTGATCCAACACTTCCGACCAGTTTGCCTCGCTCATTTGAAATCGCTTTCGCTTGGGGAGCATCCATCCGATTTGGTTCGCCCGAAGCGCGCAGGATTCACTTCGTCCGTGACGGCGCACCGGATTAACCGATTGCGGCAAAGCGTAGGCCGAACTTGAGTTTTTCTCAAGGCGAATTCGCATTTCGACTTTCCCTTTTTTTGCTCTTGCATCGATTTTCGTCCATGGTTATGAGGGCCGCTTCTTGCGCAAAGACTGCGCCGATGTTGGGCAAGGGGAGCCCGCACGGGGCATTGGGGGTACCGGGCAGCGATTCCGGGGCATCTGTTCGCAAGGAGGGGGACGTGTTTGTTGCCTGTTCCACATTATGTTTTGGCAAACATCCGCTCGACGAGGCGTTGCGGACTATTGGCGACCTGCGATTTTCGAAAATCGACCTCGCCATACATGAAAACGGCCATCACCTGAAGCCATCCCAGGTCGCCGAAGACGTGCATAAAGTCGCGCAGCACCTGAAAACCGCTTGCCCGCTTGGGCTGGCCGCCTTCCATGTTTCGATCCATGCCGAACAGCAGGAAGAGCATGACCGGCAATTGCGGGCGGTTTGCAAACTGGCGCGAATTTCGACGGTGCCGATCATTTGCGTGTCGGCCCCGCCGGCAACGCAGGAGTTGGCGCAAGCCGTCGAGCGCCTCGGCGATCAAGTGAAGATTGCCGACAGTGAAGGCGTTATCCTGACGATCGAAACCAAGATCGGCACCTTGGCGGAAACGCCGGAGGTCGCTATCGAACTTTGCCGCAAAATTCCCGGCTTGGGGCTGACGCTCGATCCCAGCGATTACCTGGTGGGGCCGGCTCGCGGCCAGCCGTTCGACGACGTGTTTCCCTATGTGAAACACGTGCGCCTTCGCGATACCGGGGCCACGCCCAACGAATTTCAAGTCCGCGTTGGCCAGGGCCAGGTCGATCACGGCCGGATCATCAACCAACTGGAACGACAACGCTACGATCGGCTGTTAACCGTGGATATCCACGATCAACCGGAGAATTCGTTCCCAATGGAACCCGAAGTGCGAAAACTGAAGTACCTGCTGGAAAGCCTTGTTTGAAGTGGGGGCGCCGCCTGCAGACCTTGGCGGGACCGCAGGCGGCTTTTTTGTTTTCTATCTCCTCTCATCCGATTGCTCCGTCGTCGTCGGCAGCAGTCGCTGCCAATCGGCGCGATTCCATAGGCGTTCCTTCGCCGCTTTGTCCTCCGTCGATCCAGCCAAACGCTCGAATTCGCTCGCAATGAACCTGAGTGCGACGTAAAGGCACGGGCAAGTCCTTGCCGAGCTATCGAACTGTTCGTCGAGAAACAGCCTGGTCGGCCAGACCCGTAAAGTCCTGACCGCGAGGTCCAAGATTCCGATTCAAAACTCCCAGTTCAATTGCGATACTTAAGGTTCGATACTTCATCCTCAATACTCCAAACTCCAGCGATGACTGACTCCAATTCGGCTCCACCAGTGGCACTCGTGACGGGCGGCAGTCGTGGCATCGGCCGCGGCATTTGCGTGGAATTGGCCCGCGCCGGCTATTCGATTGCGATCAACTTTGCCGCGAATCGCACCGCTGCTGAAGAAACCATGCGCCTTTGTGGTCGCACTCGACCCGGCGCGCGATCCATTTTTTGCCAAGGCGATGTCAGCAAGGCGCCCGATCGGAATCGAATCGTGGCTGAGACACTGACCGCGTTTGGCCGCATCGATTTGCTGGTGAACAATGCTGGCATTACGTCCGTTGGGCGGAAGGATCTGCTCGAAGCCACTGAAGAAAGCTGGGACGAAGTCCTCGGCGTCAATTTGAAAGGTCCGTACTTCCTGACGCAGCGAGTTGCCTCCCAAATGCTCCAACACCGCGACCAATTGACGAACCCCGCGATCATTAACATCACCAGTCTGTCGGCAACGACAATCTCCGTGAATCGCGGCGATTATTGCATCTCCAAGGCCGGCATGAGCATGATGACTCAACTCTTTGCCGCACGATTGGCCGCCGACGGCATTCGCGTTTATGAAATCCGGCCCGGCATCATCGACACCGACATGACCGCCGCTGCACGCGACCAGTATCAGGAGCGAATCGCCGGTGGTCTGACCCCGATCCGGCGCATGGGACAGCCGGAAGATGTCGGCCGGGCCGTTGTGCTCATGGCCCAAGGCGCCTTGTCGTTTAGCACCGGCGACGTGCTGAATGTAGACGGCGGTTTTCATGTTCGAAGGTTGTGACGGCGAAGCCCCAAAGGCGGCGCTTGGCAAACTGCGTAAATCCGAGCGATCGCGCCGTCCTGAAATCCGCCAGATTCCTTATTATTCCTGTCTTGATCAAAGCCGCTTCCTTCCGCATTCCGACTTCAATCGTAACCTGCGCCAGTGCGCGAATGCCGCGCCGGGTCGCAGTTCGACCATCGCCCAGGAGGGCGCTTGCCATGCGGCGGCTATCAGTCCTTTCATTTTGCGCAACCGGCATCATCGTTTTTGCCGGATGCCAAACGACCCGCGAGCCGCGATTTCTGAATGTCGATCGCCCCGGCCATGCGCCCGTCGCTCCGTCGCTGCAAAGCGCAAGAGCCCTGCTCAGTGAACCGCGCTACGTTCAGGCGGATCGCCCCGGCCGCTCGCCGTTGACCCCGCTGCTGCAGAATCGTTCGCCGTGGTCGCCCACATTATTTGCAAATGCCGGCGACGAATCGCCCCCCTATGCGCCGGTCGCACCGGTGCTCCTCGGCCGAGGCCCGAAGCCCGGTCCTTTATTCGCGGATACGCAGTCCGACCTCCGTTCTTCGTCATGGACCCGTGCCACCCCGTCCATCAATGACTCTTTCAGAAAACCTGTGACACTGTTCGCGGACCGGCAGCCCATCGTGGCAACGGCCTTGAAGAGCGAGCGTGAAACCCGAGTATCCTCGACCTTGGCAACCGCCAAGTCTTGTTGGGAGTCGGGAGACGAACTCGCGAAGTGCGGCTTGCATGAACAGGCAATTCAGGAATACATGCAGGCCGTGGAATTGAACCCTCAACTCGCAAGCAAGGCCGCGTGGCGATGCGCCAAGTTGCATGACAAAATGCGGCAAAGCGAGAAAGCCTGGCGAGCCTATCAAAGCGCGCTGCACGAGATGCCGGACGATCCGGATCTGCTCACCGACGTCGGTTGTTTCTATGCGAGTCGCGGCGGACATACGGAATCCGAACGTTGGTTTCGCATGGCCCTCGAAAAGGACATGCATCATGTAAACGCCTGGAAGCACCTCAGCCTGGTTCTGGCCGCACAAGGCAAAAGTCGCGAAACCCTCAAGGCGATCGAGAACTCCGATCCAGACGCGGCTACGCTCGTCACGATCGGCAACGCGTTGACCAAAGCCGGCAAGCGCGTCGATGCCTCCAAAGTCTATCGCCTGGCCCTCGACAAGGATCCAACCAATAAAGCCGCCCAGATCGCTCTTGAAGAGGCTGAAAAGCCGTCTTCGAACGCGTCTTCGGCGCTACTCGATGAGGCGATTCGAGCAGCGGGCCGAAGTCCCTTCTAGGCGGTCAGCGTTCTTCGCTCCTCCATCCGGAACAGCGGCCGCTATTCAGCGATTCTGAAAAATGCCGGCGGCACAGCGAAACATAGCGTTCGTTGCCGCCAATCTCAATTTGCTGGCCGGCCCGCTCCACGGCGCCGTCCGGCAATACCCGAACGACCATCGTGGCTTTTCGGCCACAATGACAAATCGTCTTCAACTCCGAAAGCGTGTCGGCCCAGGCCAAGAGTGCAGCGCTTCCGGGAAACAGCTCGCCGCGAAAATCGGTGCGCAGTCCATAGCACATGACCGGAATATTCACCTCGTCCACCACGCGGGCAAGTTGACGCACTTGTTCCTTGGTCAGGAATTGCGCCTCGTCGATCAGGACGCAATGTGCATTGGAACCTGCCAGCAATTGCCAGAAGTCCGTTGCGGCATCAAATCGCTCGGCATCCGCTTCGAGCCCGATTCGCGATGCGATGCGGCCGCCGGCGCGATCGTCAAGCCGGGCAATGAAAAGCCGCGTGGACATCCCGCGCTCGGCATAATTGTGCGCCGCTTGCAGCAGGGCCGTGGACTTGCCCGCGTTCATCGTCGAGTAGTAGAAATAGAGCTTGGCCATACCGATTCGCCCCGAGTCCATTTTCAAATAGAAGCGCTTCTCAATGAACGTAACGCAGGTTATACTCACTAAATCCTGCCTGGAACAACCGCACGAACCGCATCGCATAGGTCAGATTGCCAATGTTGCTGAAAACGAATTGGACCGGCGCCATCATGCTTCTGGTTCTGCCGTTGATTTCCGCGGCGGCTGATCCTTTGCACATCGAAATCGACCGTCATATTCTCGCCAAGGCGAAGGCGAACTCTCCCTCGAAGATTGCCGATGATGCCGAGTTCTTGCGCCGCGTCTCGCTGGACTTCGCCGGCAGAATCCCCACGTCCGCGGAGGTCCGCCGATTTCTTTCGGACCCGGCAGCGGACAAACGGACCAAGCTCATCGACGGGCTGCTGGGCAGCGGCGATTATGCGCTTCGGATGACCGAGTTTTTTCACATCCACCTGATGGAGCGGCTCGGCGAACATCCGGAATGGAACAAGTACCTCCAATCGAGTTTTGCAAGCAACAAGCGATGGGACCAGATGGCGCGCGAGATCCTTCGCGCCGATCCGAATGACGCGGCGAATCGCGGCGCCGCTTTCTTTTACGCCAAAAGGCTCGAGAACTACGGCCAGAATCCTGTGGATTACTCCGCACTGACTCGAGATGTTGGCCGACTTTTCCTTGGAAAAGACCTCCGCTGCGCGGAGTGCCACGATCACTTGTTCATTGACGATTATCAGCAGCAGCATTTTCAGGGCTTGCATGCGTTTTTCCAGAATACGTTTCTTGTCGATGCCAAGACGCCGGCCGTCGGCGAGAAGCCGACGACCAAAAAGATCGAATTCATGTCGGTCTTCAAAAAAGTGCCAAAGCAGATGGGGCCGGCGCTTCCGGGCGGCAAGGAAATACCAATCCCGGAAGTAAAAAAAGGCGAAGAGTACGATGTCAAACCGGATCCACGCACGAAGGCGCCGGGCAAGCTGAAATTCAGCACGTTGTCGGCGCTCGCCGAGCAATTGCCATCCAAACAGAACGACGCGTTTGCGAAGAACATCGTCAATCGGCTCTGGTTTATGCTTTTGGGCCGGGGAATTGTGCATCCGCTTGACCTGCACCATTCGGGGAATCCGCCGTCCCACCCGGAACTGCTGGATCGACTCGCGCACGAATTTGTAGCACACACGTACGACATCAAATGGCTTCTCCGTGAAATTGCCTTGTCGCAGACTTACCAGCGGTCCAGCGTGATGCCCGAGGGCAAGCCGCCCGCACCTGAACTTTTTCTCACCGCCACTGAGAAGCGGCTGTCGGCCGAGCAACTGGCTCGAGCCGTCTGGCATGCTGCCGGTCAACCGAAAGAACCGCCCGACACGCTCAAAGCCAAATTCGCAAAGGCGTTCGCCAACCCGATGCGTGAACCCGAAGATGAAATCGCCGCCGATCTTCGTTCCTCGCTCTTTCTGCTGAACGACCCCGCCGTCCTGGCGCTATTGCAACCGCAGTCCGGCAATCTCATCGAACGTGCCGCCAAACTCGACGACGCTGCTGCTGTCGAAGAGATCTACCTGAGCGTGTTGTCACGGCTGCCCACTCCCGACGAAAAGCAAGACGCAACGAAGTATTTGGCCGAGCGTTCCACCAAGCGGGTAGACGCCCTTGGCAAACTTGCCTGGTCGCTCCTGGCATCCACCGAGTTCTGTGTGAATCACTGAGGTCCGAACATCGTATGCACCAGAAACTTTGCAGGTCGCACGAACATCGGCTGTCGCGCCGGCAATGGCTCGGCGCGGCCTCCGGTTCGACAGCGCTCGGTTTGGCATCGCTCCTCCAGCCTGCCCTTGCCGACGAAGTACAGAAGAACGACAAGCAGGTATTGTTCATCTGGTTGGATGGCGGCATCAGTCAACTCGAGAGTTGGGACCCGAAGCCGAATACGCAGTTCGGCGGACCATTTCGCTCCATTCCAACCTCCGTGCCGGGCATCCACGTTAGCGAACTGTTGCCCATGACCGCCAAAGTGATGCACCATTTGGCAGTCGTTCGCAGCCTCAGCACGCAGGACAACTCCCACTCGGCAGGCGTGGCGCGTATTCAGCGCGGCGATCCGAAAAATCGCGGCGTCACGTATCCCTATTTCGGTTCCGCTGTTGCGAAGTTGCTCGGCCCGGGCGAGAGCAACCTGCCGCCCTATATCTGGATCAAACCGATGAGCGGCGGCTTTGTGCACCAGGACGCCGGTTTCCTCGGTCCGAAGTACGGCGCGCTGGCGCTGGGCGACGGCAAGCCGCCGGACAACTTGCTTCGCCCGGCAACGATGAGCGAAGCGGAAGACCTGGAGCGCAACCAGCTTCGCAAACTGGCCGACCGACGCTATGCCGAAAAACGACGAAAGGAAACGGCGGACGCGTTCGGCTACGTCTACGACATGGCTGCCCAGTTGCAAAAACACCGATCCTTGTTTGATCCTTCCACGTTTTCTCCCAAGGATGTCCAGCGCTACGGTTCGCATGACCTTGGCCGCCATATGTTGCTCGCCCGGCGAATGCTCGAAGCCGGCGTCCGATTTGTCAAAGTGAATTCGTACGGCTGGGATACTCATGGCGACAACTTCAACGGTCAGGGCAACTTGATTCCACAATTCGACCAGCCATTCGCGGCGATGATCGCCGATCTGGAAGATCGCAAAATGCTCGATCGCGTGCTGGTGATTGCCATCTCCGAGTTCGGCCGCACGCCGCGCATCAACGGCCATCTTGGCCGCGACCATTGGCCGGAAGCGTGGTCCTGCGTTCTGGCCGGTGCCGGGCTGAAGCGAGGAATCGCGGTCGGGACGACGAACGAAAAAGGAACCTGGGTGACCAGCAAACCGTACGATATCGGCGCCATGTTTCATACCTGGTTCAAGTGCCTGGGAATCAACTCCAAGGTCGTGGAGTACGACAACGGCGGTCAACCGCTGCCATTGGCCCACGAAGACATGGGCGTGATCCGGGAACTGGTCGCCTGACTACCGGGTCTCGGAAGGTTGCGCAAACCAAGCCAATGCAATTGCGACAACTGCCAATACTGCCGCGCCTCCCATGGAGAGTACGGCGCCGATCCAGCGAGTGCGGCGAAACCAGGGCAGCCACATCAGCCCAAGGCAGGACGGCGCCATCCACATCAGAACGAACGGCAGCTTGGACGCCTCGGCATCGGCTCGCAGCATCCCGGTTCCCAGCCAACCGGCATGCAACACAGCGAACGCCGGGATGACGCCGGGCAAAAATGCGGCGCCGCGATCCGCCAGTTCCGCCGCGAAGATGCCGGCGAACGCCGCTGCACTCAGCATCGATAGCTGAGCAAACTTGGCTGATCCGGTCAGAAATAGCAGCGATGCGGCGGCCACATTGATGAGCGCCAACCACAACGTAAACTGCGGCCCTCCGACCTGCTCGGCAGGCAGTTGCAGGCTCAGCCAGGTCCCGATCATGGCAATTCCGATCCCCGCCCTCCAGTGCCACGCCAGCGAATTAAGTTTCGGCCAGTCGGGCACCAGCAGCCAGGCCGCCACGAGCGGCACCAGCACGATTGGCGACCATCGCAGGTAGGGCACATTCGTCAATCGAGCGGCGACGGCCGCGACACCGGCCAGGATCGACAAATGCGGCAGCCACTCATAGTCCCGCTCGCTGGGCCACCACGGCGAAAGTGCCAGAGCGCCAAACCCGGCGAGAAATGCGCCGGCGAATGCGACGTTCGCCGGCAGGTACAAACGCTTCAATCCGACTCGCCACAGGCGCCCGGCCGCCCAGGCGAGCAGAAACGCCAACATGGCGGGCAAGGCAACGCCCAGGACAATGTCGCGTGCCATAACACCTACGCCGGCTTCTTGCCCAATTCGGCGGATACGGTGACTTTGTCATCCACTTTCCCTTCACCGTATGTCATGCCGAACTCTTTCCGGCTCAATTCGAACGTTGTCGAAATCCACAGTCCTCGGTTGGCGTTGACCAACACGGGAATCGTGATCGTTTTCTTGACGCCGTGGAACTCCAGTTCGCCGGTGACTTTGAGTTCCTCGATGTTGTCCTTATCGCCGACCAACTCGATCTTGCTGCTCTTGAATGTTGCTTTGGGATACTTGTTCACATCGAAGAAATCGGCGCTTTTCAAATGGGTCGTCAGTTTCGGGTCATCCGCCCACAATGAGTCGGTTTCGATCTCCATCGTGATGCCGCCGATTTTCGCCAGGCGTTCTCGTGCCCTCGGTGTCGGCGCCTGCAATTGGAGTTCGCCGCTCACGTTTTTGAATCCGCCATCGTGTTTGCCGCCCGGTTTCGTCCCGACAAACATGATCTTGGTGTTGCCGGAAGTCAGTTTCGCAAGGTTGCCCGCACCGACACGCAAGTAGCCGGCGGCCGCCGCCTCATCCGCCGGAGTGGATGTGGTCGATGGCCCGGTCCCGGTAGACGTGGGCGGCGTACAACCGGCCGCGAACCATAAAAGCGGCGCCGCAACAAGCAACAGTTTTCTCATCGCATCGACTCCCAGGATATTTAGAAAAAGTACCACGATTCCAGACGAACTGTTTGATCATCCTATTCGGGATTGCTCCGGGATTCATCCACGCAAATTCGCCTCCCGCATCAAGCGATCGGTCGCCGCATACGCTTCGCGAACCCACTCTGCAATCCGGTCCGGTTGCGGCGAGTATTCCAGTTCGATGCTCATCGCCCCGTCGATGTCGAGCGCCTTGATCTCGCGCAGGTACGGCGCAAAATCGACGACGCCCCGGCCCGGCGGCAGGTCGCCGTGCTTCTTGCCGTCGCAATCGCTGATATGCACGTGAATCGCCTTGCCCTGGAACCGGCGGAGTTCCGCGGCTGGGATTTTCGCCAAGTGCATGTGCGACACATCGATATTGGCCCGCACGGCCGGGTGATTCACCTCGTCGAGGAACCGGCTCATCGAATCGATGCTGTTGAGTAGCGACAGCGGGAACGGCTCCAGTTCCAGCGCGATCTGCAGGCCAAGATTCGCCGCATCGTCGCCGAGTTGCCGGGTGTTGTCCACCGCCGTCCGCCATTGTTCCGCCGGCGGGATCACCTCCTGGTTCCAGATGTATTCGCCGAGCACCAGGAGCAGATTCTTCGCTTCGAACTCGTAGCACATGTCCAGGTACGACCGGCAACGCTGCAAATGAAATCGCTGCACCGACAGGTTGAAATCCACCAGCCCCGTCGCGACACAGGCGACGCTGACGATCGGCAACCCCGCTTTGGCGCATTCCTGCCGGATCAGCCGGCGTTCGCGAGCGTCGATGTCCAGCGGGTCGGCGAAAATATCGATCGTGTCGAAGCCGATCTCCTTGGTCATGCGGATGCCATAAGCGGTTCCCTGGCCCGCCTGTGCCCAGGCCGAATTGATCAAACCGAGTTTCATGGAAAGTGATCCCTGAATGATGATGTCCCAGTCGCCACATTGTGTCCGCCTGCCGGCCGCGACGCAAGCCCCTACACCATCGAACTGCCTCCAACTGCTGCCGCCAGCGAGATTGCATGTCGCGCGGCCGCGAACTTGCAAAGCGAAAGTGCCGCCTGACCTTCCAGGTTCCATCGCGCGGAGATTCACATTTCTGCGCGCCCGAATTCGGCCCTTCGCCGCCGGAATGCCGCATCTCCTTGAGCCGCCGACACTTGCTGCACGCGAACGAAGCCTTCGCACAAAGCGCGCAGAAAGTGAGCCAGTAAGTGAGTAAGTGCATGCGCGAGTGAGTAAGTG
>Ga0073934_10005859_pt1 | contig 18495 bp, 19 predicted proteins | sample LarsenN4metaG_FD_76834 | JGI IMG/M metagenome (GOLD analysis project Ga0073934, IMG submission 76834) | Hot spring sediment bacterial and archeal communities from British Columbia, Canada, to study Microbial Dark Matter (Phase II) - Larsen... ... | reverse complement strand
GATGGCCCTCGCGGAAAAGGGCGTGGAAGTCCGCCTGATGAACACGCGCGGGTTGGGTCTCATCCGTCCGCAGGATGTGCTTGGGCAGGTGGACGAGAACACCCGTTTGGTGGCGCTGGCGTCCTGCCATTTCATTAGTGGATATCGAATCCTGTACGCGGAAATCGGCAAAGCGCTCCGGCGACGGAACATTCTCTTCTGTCTTGATGCCATTCAGACCCTGGGGGCGTTCCCCATGTCCATGGAGCATGTGGATATGCTGGCGGCCGATGCGCACAAGTGGCTGCTGGGGCCGTGCGGAGCGGGCCTGATGTATGTCCGGAAGGAGCTGCAGGAAAAACTCAATCCGCCCATCTACGGGTGGAACAACGTGCGCTGCCCGAATTTCGTGGCGCAGGAACAACTGGTCTGGCGGTCCGGGGCGCACAAGTACGAAGCCGGCACCTACAATCTGCTCGGCCTGGTGGGCTTAATCGCCGGAATGGACCTGTTGCTGGAGATGGGGGTGGAGAACATCTCGCGGGAGCTGCTCCGAAAGCGGGAGTTCCTGGCGCGTGCCCTGGCTGAAATCGGCATGAAAGTCGTGCACTCGACGCTGCCGCCGGAGAATGCCAGTGGAATCGTATCCTTCTCCGCGCCCGGCCAGGATCTTCAGGCCATGCATCAACGATTGCTGGCTGCGGGGATTGTCACCTCGTTGCGCACCGACCGCGCCGGCGAGAAGTACATCCGCCTCTCGCCGCACTTCTACAACACCGAGGCGGAGCTGCGGCGCACGCTCGAGGTCGTCCGCAGCGAGGCTTAAACCCATGAGCCTGGCCCACGGAGTTTGGCCCATGAATTCACACGAATGAACACGAATAAAGACAATGATGCGGATTGGTTCAAAGTCTACCGGCAGTGCCCACATTCCTTCGAAGGGCCGCCGCGCCGCCGCCAGTTTCACACGCCGAAGTGGATTAACGAGAAGGCTTGCGCATGAAACCTGTCGATGTGCAGCCGATTGGGGAAGAACTGGCGATCAAGTGGGATGATGGGAGCGAGGATTTCATCCCGCTGGCGCGGCTGAGGCAGGGGTGTCCCTGCGCGGAATGCAAGGGCGAGGTGGATGTGCTGGGCCAACTGCACAAAGGTCCGGAAAGGCCGTTGACACCGGCGTCATACCGCCTCACCCGCATCATTCATGTGGGAGGCTACGCGCTGCAACCGGTTTGGGGCGACGGACATGCGAGCGGCTTGTATCCGTTCGATTACCTGAGGAAACTGGCCCAGGCGAAATAACGAAGTCTGTCTGCGGCACACAACGGACCCCAAGGAACTCAGAGCGTTCAGTTTGAGGTTAATGAGGAATTTCCCATCGCCCCGGCGTACAGGTCAAGAAGGTCGTGTTGGTTTCAAGCCCTTTCTTGAGAACGATGTCGAGGCGCAGACGTCACACCCACATTCAAGCGCGGGCGGGCAGGCGCCGCGTGACGCCTTCAGCCTCGCGCGCGCCCCTAAGCAGCCCATCAACGCTGAGGTGATAGTCCAAAGCCGGCCAGTGAATCCCTGTCCCCGCTCCACACGTTCGCCACTGACGCAACTGCTGCGGCGTTGCTTGAACCAGCGTCGGATACCAGATTAGCGGCGCGCTGATCACACGGCCATCCAGCAGCTTGACTGTGAGCGTCTGCCGGCTCACGGTCACGTTCTTAATCCGATTCGAAGAATTCATTCCAGCTCTCCAAAAGTTTCGCCTGATTGCGCTCGGCGATGCGCAGTATCTGTCTGACCTCAGCGATCTTCAGCCCGTCTGCTCGCGCCAAACGCTGTGGCTGCAGCCATAACTTCGCTGAACCATCGCCTTTGTCCACATGCACATGCGGTGGTTCGGTGCCTTCTTCGGCGTAAGAGAAGAGCACACACCCGGCCTCTCGGTGAACCGTTGGCACACGCGGAGCCTAGGGGATGGCACAACTCTACCTCAAGCCAAGGACGTGCCGATCGTCCCGATTCCCGTTGACAACACACATGCCTGAAATCCGTAGCCATTGAGGGGATCTCAGATTTTCTGTCGTGGAAAGACGCAGCAAAGTTGGCAACGCAGATTGGCAGTCCATTAGTATCGACGCGAATTGACGCGCTTCACGACGATTTGTGAGCCGGCTCTGGCTCCGTGTTCGGCACTGTGCGGACCGTCGATGACCAGCGCAGTCCTTTTCATGCGAAGCAAAAGCCCACAGACCCTCTCGGACCTGTGGGCAGGTTTATTGCCAACCTACTGGCGAAGCGAATTTCAAGCTTCGAAACCGCCTCTGGAAAAAATTGCGCCCCGTGAGGGGCGCAATCAATCCGAACTTTAACCCTTTTCGAACTTTGACCCTTTTTCCCAACTACTCAGTGAGAGCCTTTGAGGCTTTGAAAGTGATCGCGGTCATCGGATCCTCGACGCCGACCGTGGAGGCCCGAACGCCCTTCTTGGAAGAACTCCAGGAACCAAAGGAGGCACTCAGGACCGAGTTGGTGTTGCCCCAAGGAGTGGACTGAAAGGCGAATCCGATCTTCTTGCGCGTGGAGACCAGAGTAAAGCCGCGCATGTCGTATCCAGCTCCCTGGCCATAGAGGGTGAAGTAGATCCCGGCGTAGTCGCCCAGGTCGGCATATTCGTCCCCAAAGGGATTCTCGACTGTCACCGACGTGAGATCAAAGAACTCCACAAAGGATTGTTTGTTGCTGACCTTGACGCCGTTCCATTGGCCGCTCAAGTCGGGTGTGCCGGCAAAAGGGACACCGGAATAGGTGATCTTGCCGTCCCTGGAGGAAGCCAGCAAGGTCAGGCGCTTTCCAGGGACCACCGAGGCTCGAAAGCTGACAGCGTTGGTATACTGCGGGTTGCCCTCGCTGTCTTCGCCGATCTCCAGGACAAAATGGCCGACTACTTTCCCGCGGTCATCATAGCCCCAAGGACCACTGATCGGTCCAAAACCGAAGAGGTTCGTGTAGCCGGACGGGCGGTTTGTGCTGACCTGCGTGCCGCGCCCAACATCGGTGTAGGCGCCCCGGAGATCGTCCGAGACCGAACTTTTGCGCACGCGTGTGCTCAGGAGTTCGTACCCCCTGAATGTGCCGTCGTCGTAAAAGGTGATAAAGGCGATGCCCTGCTGCCCCCCGCCGCTGAGAATGCAATCCCACTGGGTCCCGACGGGGGACTGAACCGCGGCGAAGGCGGCGGTGGCGGAGAGAGAGACCACCGCGGCAAGAACTGCGATATGACGTTTCATAAGAGTACCGGGTTAGCTGCTTGGCTGTACTCCCTTATTTCACTTCGGTGTCGAACTCGGTAAAGTTCTCACCCTTCTGCACTTTCTCCGCTTTGATTTGTTTGGCCGGCTTGCCTGTATCCCAGGCGGACCAGTCTTCCTCGATGTTGTCGTCCACGGGCGCCGGAGTCTTGAGGAACGAGCTCTTGGTGACCTGGAAATCTCCATCCTCCACAATGGTCGGAGTGATGAAGATGAGCAGGTTGGCTTTCTGGCGTGATTTGGAATCACTGCGGAACGCCGAGCCAAGCACCGGGATATCGCCGAAGAACGGAACTTTGCTGTTGCTCTTGCGAATATCATCCTGGATCAAACCGCCGAGCACGAGAGTGTTGCCGCTGGGGATCATCACCCGGGTGTCAATCTTGCGGATGTCATACTGATCGGCTTCGTTGTCGGTGCTGGCCACGCGTTTGCGGACCGTGCCGAACACGCGGGAGACTTCGGGCATGACTCGCAGGTTGACGAAATTGTTGGCCGAAATGCGCGGGGTGACATTGAGGATCACACCCAGGTTGGTGTAGGTCACTTCCGACCCGCCAGGGGAGCCCTGCGTGCCGGCGGTGTTCTTGAAGATGGGTTCCGCGCGGGTAACGGAGATAAAGGCGGTCTCGTTATCCAGCGTCACGGCGCGCGGGGCAGAGAGCACCTTGGCTTCCGAGTACTTGTTCATGAAAGACAGCACCGCGCTGACGCCATCCGCATCGAGGAACGCTGTGGCAGGATTGAATCCCTTGGCCGTGTCGAACAGCATCTTGGGGAACGATTCGGACAAGGTGTTGTTGACTGATTCCCTCGGGTCGTTGGCCTGGAGGTTGTTCCCGAACCGGAGGTTCTGGGCCTGCAGGGTTCCGCTCCAGTCCAAACCTTTGATCGTGCTGGGATTCATCGAGGTCTCGATCAGACGCGCTTCAATGAGGACTTGCTTGGTCGGCGTGTCGAGCTGGGTAATGAGTTCCTCGACCGCAGCCAATTCTTTTTCCGTGGCGAGCACGACCACTTGGCTGGTGCGGATATCGGCCACCGCTTTGCTGCGTTTGGTGTCGGTCAGGGCCGTGGTGATGCTCTCCAGCATATTGGTGGGGCTGGCGTACTTGAGCTGGAACACGCGGGTGAACAGCGGGTCCGGCGCCGCCGGGTCCTTCACGGTAATCCGGGCAATGCGGGTTTTTGGATCCTCGTTCAACTGGAGATTGTAGTTCATGAGCAGCGCGTTCAGCGCCTGCTGGGCGGTGACATTTTCCCACCGCAGCGAGACCATCGGCTGCATGGTGGGCTTGCCGTCAGGCCCTGGCTGGCCATACGCAATCTTGGGGTCGAGCATATGGTTCAGCCCGGCCTGCCGGGCCAGGTTGCGGATGGCGTCCGTGAGCGGCACGTCATCCATGACGATCAAAGGAATTACCGGCGCGGCATCCGCCACAGGCTCGGCGGTCACGGGCGCGGGCGCGGCCTCCGCCGCCGCGGCAGGGCCCGCCGGGGCTGGGTTGTCCGTTTGAGCGAAGCCGGCAACAGCCAGGGCGCTCAGGCCGACGATCGAAAAGATAATTTTAGATTTCATGCGGTTAAAGTTTGGTCTCGGGCCACCGGCTGATCACAAAGCGCGGTTTCATTCCGCACTTGTTCAGCAACGATGATGCCAACAGTCCTTTCCATGCCTTCTCAACCCCCAGTTGGAGACAAACGGGCCATTCGACACCCCGCGGTGTCCAGACATGGGACAAGGGTTCGATCCGACCGAAGCAGAGATTCGACGGGCTGCTCCAGCGTCATGGGGGAGGATGCGTCCAAGTGCCACCCAAGAGCTTACGCAGGCATGACTGCGTTCATGTGGTGCAGGATGAAAACGGAACAGGAGGCGAGTTACCGCAGCCGCTTACAACGAAGAAAGGCGCAAGCGACGCTAAATGCCTAAGCAAAGATGTTTGAAATTCTTCGGACCACCAACGTCGAAGTCCGAAGTCCGAAGTGCAGACGAAAGTCTACACAGTTTCCGCAAAGTAGAGCCTAGACGCCGTCGCACCCCACGCTATTCCACCATGAGAACGGAAGAGCGGAGTGAATCGGTTAACGCAATCACCCAATCAGAGTCCGGAACGAAGCTTGAGCTCCCGCTGCTGGCCGCGCACTTCGATGAGCACGGAATCTTTCCTGATCTCGATACACTTGACCGGGAGGCGGGAGCCGTCGCGCAGTTTCACTTCGCCGGACTCTCCGGCTTCGAAGGTCCGGCTGTTGATCATCGCGGTTGGTTTGGGCGGGCTGGTGATGCCATTGAGCACCAGGACTGAAGGATCCCAGCTCTGAGTGGCGGACTTCACCGCCGGCTTCTCCGCGACGGATTGCGGGAAGAAAGGATTCCGGCCCTCCTTGGGACTGGCAGGCACCTCAAACACGGATTCGGGAATGGGCGTGGCCGGCACCTCAGGGATCAGACTCGCCGAGGCCGGGGAGTCTGCCGGATCTTTTTTTGCCGGCAACGTCCGGGCGAGAACGGTCTTGGCGGCCGCCGGGGCGTTCGCGACCGTGAGCCCGAAAACCATCGCGCTGCAAAGGCTGATGCGCGCCACAGGAACCAAAGAAAAACATCGCTTCATAGGCATGCTCATGAATTGCCTGGCTTGACCAGGGCCACGAAATCCAGCTTGAAGGTTAGCCGCTCAGGTTCGGCGGAAGTGCCGCCCGCCGGTTCAAGGGTCATGTTGACCAGGCGCACATAGGGGAATTTATTTTCCATGTCCGCCAGGAACCTGCCGAAATCAAAGAAGTGGGCATTGCCGCTGATGGAAAGCGCAGCCTGCTTGTAGGGGAAGTGCGGCAGAAGGGTGGCATCGCGCGGACCTTCGATTTGGCTGAACTGAGGGATTTCGACTTTGTACGGCAGCTTGAACTCGCGGATGGTGTTGATCGCCCAGGAGTAGAGGTCGCCACTGGCCATTCCGGCTTCGATCTTGTCCAGCTCGGCGGAGGCTTTGGCCAGGTCCGCCTCAATCTTCTGAGCGTTACGCATGGTGGCGTTCACCTGCTCAAATTGCTTTTGCAGCCGGGCCTTGCGGGTGGAGATTTGTTCCAGCTTGTCTTTCTGGGCGCTGATCAGGCTGAACCATATTCCCGCGAGGGAGAGGACGGTCAGCGCCAGTACTCCCATCAACTGGGTCCGTTTCTGCTGAGACATTTTGTTCATCGGGTCCTTTCCGGCAAACGGCACTCAAGACTGAAAGAGACGAACGGTTTGCCGGGAGCAATGACGGTCGGCGCGGAGAGGTTGGCCAGGCGCACTTCGTTGGTGCCGCCCAGGAGTTCCTTGAAGTAGGAGTGATCGGCCACCTCCTGCTTGAATTTGGCGACCTGGTCGCCGGGGTTGTCGGCCGTGTCACGGGCATCGAGCGTAATGGTTATTTTCTCCGTCACGCGCGCCGGTTTGCCGGGGGTAATTTTGCCAGGGGAATTGGTCACCGCCTTGGTCGCCTCGGTCAGCACGTAGACCTGCTCGGTCCGGACGCGGGTAAGCTGAACTCCGTTCACCGTCGTCCGTTGCAGCGCATTAAGGACGGGCGCCTGCAGGAAACGGGAGGTGGCCAGCCGGTGCAGCGCGGCCAGCTTGTGCCGGGTCTCAGAGAGCTTTCGCTGGTTGGCCATGACCTGGCTGTAAAAGTTGGTTTGGCTGTTCAGTTGAGCCTCCAGGCGGATTAACTCGCCCTTGGCAATCATCGCGCGAACCTGCAACGAACTGCTCCAGACGAGCATCAGCAGCACTGCAAGGACACCCCCCCACACGACACGTTTGACCGGATCTTTCCGGCGCTGTTCCTCCTGCGCGTGGGCTTCGGCTAATAGATTCAGGCGAATTGGCATATCAGTAAGCGGCTAGCGCGGCACCGACCGCGACGGTCAACTGTTGCGCCACCTGGTCAATTCCGGCGGCCTGTTCCGGACTTAGCGCGAGATCCATAAAGGAAATCGGATTCCAGGGCTTGCACTCCAGCATCAGTTCCGCCTGGAGCGCCTGCGTGATGAACTCGGAGCGCGCCGAGGCGCCGCTGAGAAACACCTGGGTGATTGTCCGGTCCTGTTGGTGCTCGAAGCAATCGATTGAAGCCCGCAATTCGCGGGCCAGCGGGGTGATCAGGGGCTCGAGGCAGTTCTGCACCTCGGCCGGGATGCCAATCTTGATGCCCTCCGCCTCGGCATAGCTGATGCCCATGGCTTCGGCGAGTCCGCTGGTCAGCTTGTCACCGCCAATCGCGACCACACGGCTGAGGACCAACTCCCCTTCCTGAAGAAGGCAGATGCTCGTGCTGTGAAAGCCTATGTCGACCAGGGCCACGGATTCTTTGGCGAAGACCTCGGGCAAGGCCATTTCAAACGCGTTCAACGGACCGATCAGCCCGGGAACGACGCTGTCGGGAGTGAGCCCGGCGCTCTTAAGCGCCTGGTGGGAGTCTTCGATGCGCTTTCCAGGGGCACCCGCGACGAGCACCCGCATTTTCGGGGAGACGGGGACGGCGGGTTTGTCAGCGGGCTTGGATACGAAACGGCCCGCCGTGATAAAGCAATCGAACACATGGTCCGGAAGGTCCTGTTGGAGGAACTGCTTGGAATTGTTTTTCAGCAGTTGGCGCATGTCGCCGATCGGGATCTGCGGCATTTCGGCGTAACGGACAATCGCATCGTTTACGTTGAGGGCCAGGGCAGTGGAACGTGTCTTTGGCGCCAGCGCGTGGCACAACGTTTTGAGGTGGTCACTCAGCACCTCAACCGTATTCCCGTTCTCCGCAGTCGGGGCGTCCATCAGCGCGAAGCTCTTCAGCACGAAGCGGTCGCCAGACTTGCGGACTTCAATCGCCTTGGTGGTTTTTCCGCCAAGGTCAATCGCGATCAACCCATCGCGCTTTTGGCTGGCGCTCTTTACAAATGGCAATGCCATGTCGGTTCCTTTTCTTCCTGTATTGCGGCACCTAAACCCAAACAATGCGAATGACGTAGCAATACGCGGGCCAGAAAAGCCCTTCGCGGCCAACGCCACCTGGAAGGCGCTCGAAAGGGGTTGTCAGAGGCTGGGCCATGCCTAACAGCTCTGACTTCAAACCCACCAGAACTCTCCCGTCCGCACAAATGGTGGATTACCGCGACCTATGGCTTGGGAATTGCTTCCTAGCGCCCTGCAGTATTTGCCCGATTGGCTAACTGGAGACGGTCGCGCGAGTCAGAAACCGAGAACCACCTAACGATGAGGAGGTTAAGGCTGAGAACACCGGAAGACCCAGGAAGGCGAGTCCGACAGAGGACGATCGCGAGAGCGACCTGAAGTTGGGCACATCTGTCCAGAACCGAGACACCATGGAAGGTACATATGAGAATACGGCTGGCTGAACGCACATTGTGTGGGGCGGCACTTTTCGAAGTGATCATGTCGGTCTTCACGATCGCCATCATCGGCTCCGCCTTGATGGGCTCCTTCACTTACGGTTTCCACGTTATGCGGCTGGTTCGGGAAAACCAGCGCGCGACGCAGATCATCCTCGAAAAAGTTGAGACAGTCCGGCTGTACAGTTGGGACCAACTCCTCACGCCGGGGTTCGTGCCGGCCACCTTCACCGAGGTGTATGATCCGCAAGCGGAGCCCGGACACCAGGGCATCACGTATAACGGCACCCTCTCGATAACGAATTTCCCGAACGCGACGAGTTACCAAAACGACCTGCGCCAGCTCGTGATCACGCTGAACTGGACCACAACCGGCAATATGCAGCGCACCCGCAAGCTGGCGACGCTGGTGGCAAAGGACGGCATCCAGAATTATGTATACTAGCGACTCCTCAAGGAAGGCCCGGGGGTGGAGCCTCGTGGAACTGATGGTTGCCACGGCCGTGTTCTCCATCGCTTCCGCGGCGGTGGGCAGTCTTTTTCTGTTCAGCATCAAGAGTTTCGCCTCGATGGCCAACTACGCGGTGCTGGACGCGGAGAACCGCCAGGCGATGGATGCCCTATCGCGGGAGATCCGGCAGTCCAAGGCCGTCATCGGTTACACGAGCAACAGTCTTGGGAACAGTCTCACGATCAAGGATCTAAACAACCAGCCCGTCACTTTCAGCTTCAACGCGGCGCAAAAGCAATTGGTGCGAACAGCGGGCGCGACGTCAACCGTCCTGCTGACGAACTGCAATCTCCTGAATTTCACGCTTTTTCAGAGGAACCCCAGCAACGGCAACTATGGAGTGTTCCCGCTGGCGACCGGAAATTGGACACAGAGTGTGAAAGTGGTCCAGCTCACGTGGAAAACCGCGCGCTACGTTCCGGCCGGACCGGTGAACAGCGAAAATATCCAAACGGCCCGTATTGTCATTCGCAAGCAGCAGGAAAATTAAACGCCAAGGAAGTATGAAGATACGAACGCTCAAGCTCAACGGACAACTGGCCAGCTCGCTGGTTGTGACACTGGTAATCTGCTCGCTTCTGTCATTGAGTATTTTCGGATATCTCTCGCTGGTGGAGCAGCAATCGAAGCTGAGCGCCCGGTCGCAGGCCTGGAATGCGGCCATGGCGATCGTCGAGGCAGGCATCGAGGAAGGGTTGCAACATTTAAACACAGATTACACGAACCTGGCCTCCCAGGGCTGGAGCGCCAGTGGCACGACCTACTCAATCAGCAACACTCTGGCGACCGGCAGCAGCTACTACACCGTGATCAACTGCGCCACGGCGGGCAAACCGGAGATCACCTGCCAGGCGTATGTCAGTCCTTCCGCCTACTCTTCACTCGCCACGATCGCGGTGAACGCGACACCCCGACCCGTGTCGCGCAAGGTCCGGGTGCGCTGCTCCAAGGCCAGCCTGTTCATCAAAGCGCTCGCCGCCAAGAAGAAGATTGACATGAACGGCAACAACATTCTGACCGACAGCTTTGACTCGACCGACCCGCTCTACAGCACTGACGGGCTTTACGATCCCAACAAGGTCAAGGATAACGGCGACGTAGCCTCGAACGACAGCATCGTGAACACGATCGAAGTCGGCAACGCCAACATTTACGGGCATGTCTCCACCGGGCCGGGCGGAACGATCGCCATTGGCGCGAATGGCGGGGTCGGTTCGCACGTGTGGCAGGCCACACACAATGGCATCCAACCCGGATGGGTGACTGATGACTCCAACTTCACGTTCCCGGACACGACAATCCCCTACACCACCGGGCTCACCCCGGCGTCGGGCAACGTTGTCGAGCAAGTGCAGATAATCACCACGAACACCGTGACCACGTCCGAACCGCCTGCCAGCAACCCCTGGGGAGGCGTAGGCACAAATATAGTCTCGACCACGACGGTTGGCACCTATCCGAATCCGGCGCCTCCCGGTCTGTATACAAACACCGTTTGGGTCGAGGTCTCGGTCGAGCCCAGCCCGGCGCCGCCAGGGATGGAGGTAATCACGGAGACTGTGACGTCCTCATCCTACCCGACTTCGCCCGTAGGCCAAATTACAACCAATATCCTGACCGACCCGAATCTCACCTGGAGCATGGTCTACCCCTCGCCCGGGACTTACGTTCCACCGGTGATAACAAAAGTCGTTACTGACGGGCCGTCTTATCATCGCGGCACGTGGTACGGCTACTATCGCATCACCGGTTACACCTACTCCTATAATGTGACCAAGTATCGTTACCCGACCTATACCTACAGTTATCCCACTTATTCCTACACCTACAACAACTACAACACAAACACCATTTACCAGACCAACTATTACGACCAGATCATTCAATCCGGCAAGTACTACATGAGTGGCGCGCTGTCCGGAAAAACCATTGTGCTCGGGAAAGCCGAGCTGGTCTGCGCCGGGGGGATCAACTTCAGCGGCAACGACGTCCTGAAAATCGCCCCCGGCGGGTCGCTCACCAACTGGGTAGGCGGCACCACCGTAAACATCTCCGGCAATGGCGTCGTTAATAAGACCGGCAACGCTTCCAACTACGTTTGCCTGTGCGCGCCGAGCGTGACCTCGCTCAGCCTGGGCGGCAATGGAGAGTTCATTGGGGTCATGGTGGCCCCGGAGGCGGCGACCCAGCTCAACGGCGGCGGCAGCAGCGATTTTGATTTCATCGGCTGCCTGATGATGAAATCGATCAAATTGAACGGTCACTACAAATTTCATTACGACGAGGCGCTCGGGAAAATGGCCGGCAACGGGCGCTACCTGATAACGTCGTGGGATGAAATTCCGGTGGACTGACCAATAGCTGACGTATGAAATTGGGGTTGCGGGGTGGAAACAAGCCGCAAAGCGCGGCCGAGTCAGGCTTTACGCTGACGGAGGTGGTCGCGTCGGTCGCGGTGGTGGCATTAACCTTCGGAGGAATCCTCTACGGTTACGTGCAGACCAGCCAGCGGGCCGAGTGGAGTTCCTATTCTTTGGCGGCGCAGTCGCTGGCGATGCAAGCCATCGAACAGGCGCGCGGCGCCAAGTGGGATCCGAATGCCTGGCCGTCCGTGGACGAGCTGGGAATCACCAACTTCACGCAAGTCGAAACCCTGGACGTCCCGGTTGCGGGCGCGCCAGTCTTCGCCACCAATTTTGTTTCCATTAGCACCGCCTCCGTCAACCCGCCTTTGCGCGAACTGCGGGCGGATTGCGTCTGGGTGCTGACCGGCCGCAGTGGCGTTGTGGCCGGTCCCTTCACGAACACGGCCATCACTCTCAGGGCTCCCGACCAATGACCATCCAATACCAGGCAAACTGTGGCGGACCGGCCCGCGGGAAACTGGCGTTCACCCTGCCGGAGTTGATCGTTACGCTCACCCTCTTCGGGCTGACCGTCGTGGGGTTGTTGTCTTCGCACGTCATGGGCTTGCGCATGTACAACATCACGGCCACCAAGCTCAGCGCCAGCGCCGGAGCGCGCACAGCCCTGAACAACCTCCGCGCCGACATCCGGGGCGGGAAACTGCTCTTCGTGGGGAACGGGAACGCTTCAACATTCTACCGGATTCCCTCCGGCCAGCCACAAGTCGGGAACGCGGTGCAGATCTACCCCACCGTGGATACCAACTTGTTCATCCGCTATTACCTGGACGTCGGCAAGCAGGAATTGCATCGGCTGGTCAGCTCCAACTCGACGGCGGAAGTTATGGCCCGTTATGTCACCAACGGAGTGACATTTCGAGCTGAGAATCACCTCGGGACGGTGCTGACCAACGAGCAGAATCATCGGGTGGTGAGGATGCTCCTGGAATTCTACCAGTGGGAGTTTCCCGTCGCGAAGGTTGGCGGACATTACGATTACTACCGGTTGCAGACGCGCATCACTCGGAGAGCCATCGAATAAGCCACAGCCAGCACGGCTTCAGACCTGGGGGCAAAAGGCGGGCGGCGGCTGCACAGAAAGAAGACCATGAGAATACAACGAGGCAAGCGGGGGCGGAAGGGCGCCTACGCACTGGTGATGGTCCTGTTGCTGGCGGCGGTCAGCACTCTGATCTACGCCGGCGCGCACGGTTGGACCTGTTCCACCACGGTGATCAACGACCGCAACAACGTTTACAATCGAACCGTGGCCGCGGCCGAAGGCGCGACTGAACGCGTGCTGAGCTATGTCACGCGCGATTTCCTCCACCAAAGCTACGACCCCGAGGATCTTGAGCCTTATCGCAACCTCGTGCCGGTGCAGGAATGGGCGGCGGATTTTGAGTTTTGCGACGGCGCCAGCGGGCCGAATCGCACGTTTGTGGACAGCAGCAGAACCATGGTCAGCACCAACCTGGAGTCGCAATTCCGGGGGCTGTACGGTTTGGTGTACAGTTGCCAGGTCCGCTCACAAGCCCGGGCGTTGAACACGCCGTATGAAAACATCACCGCGGCCGTGCAGCAGGAGTTGCAGTTAGCCTCCATCCCCGTTTTCCAGTTCGCCATTTTCTATTCGATGGACCTGGAGATCAATCCGGGCGCGCAGATGACCGTCACTGGAAAAGTCCACAGCAATGCGGACATCTACGCCGCACCCGTGGTCGGGCTGCGCTTTCTGGACGACGTGGCGGCCACCGGCAAAGTCAAGTTCTACCGCCATCCCGATGACCCCACCGAAGGCACCAAAGTGATGCCCGTGTTCGAGGATGACGATGGTTACGTGGAGAATGTCAGTTCGCTCACGCTGCCCATTTCGTCGAACAACTCGCCGGCCGCGGTGCAGGGGATTCTGGACGTGCCTCCGTTCAACGAGCCCTACCAGTCGCTGGAGGGCAAGCAAAGGTATTATAACAACTGCGACCTGATTGTCAGCGTCACGCACACCAATGTCCTCGTGCAAACAGGCCGTTGGAACAACATGGAGACGGTCAATCCGGACGTGAACCCGGGACTGACCAACGCTTCCTATTCCTTCGTCAAAACCAATGCGAGTTTCTACGACGGACGCGAGAAGAAGTGGACCCTCACAACCGACATTGATGTCAACGCCATGCGCAACTGGATGGCCAATGGCAGCACAGGCGGCCAGGTGAACGATTTGGCCAAGTCCACCCTGGGGCGCGAGTTGGCCTCGATCTATGTGGATGATCGCCGCTCCGCCGCCGGCAAGCTGACCGTTGCCCGCGTCGTGAATGGACGGTATTTGCCGAATTCGGGTCTGACGGTCGCGACCTCCCGGCCGTTATATGTCAAAGGCCACTTTAACGCTCCGGACACGTCCCCCGGCTCCACCAATACCACCGCCACGAAACCAGCGTCATTGGTGGGGGACGCGATCACGGTGCTTTCCGGCGATTGGAGCGACGCAAACAGCGGAACCCCGATGAACAAGGCGTGTGACACCACAGTCAACGCGGCGTTTCTGGCCGGGATTGTGCCCACCACCAACTACTTTGGAACCAAGCACTACAGTGGCGGGGTGGAGAATTTTCCGCGGCTGTTGGAGGACTGGCGCAGCCGATCCCTGACCTATAACGGGTCGATGGTGATCATGTTCCCCAGCCGGTTCGCCACGGGTTTCTGGGTGCAAACGGGGACCTACTACCATGCCCCCACACGCCGCTGGGCGTTTGATCTCAATTTTCTGGATTACCGCAAGCTTCCACCCGCCACCCCGCAGGTCCGCAAACTCATCAGGGGAAAGTGGAGTGTCGTAGCGGCCAATTGACCCTTCCTGCCGGTCGTTCGCAGCGCCTGAAGGTCTCGACCGGGCCGCACCGGCGCGGATCCTGAGCGCCCAACCGCACAGCACAATGCGGGACGTGACAGTCTGCCCCGCAAAAGTATATGCTGGATATCGAAATGAGATGGCTGAGTCAGTACCAGCTCAGATCCGGCAACCCTGAAGTGCGGAGGAAAGCGGCGGCGGCTCTGTGCGAAGCGCCGCATCCCGGAGCCATTCCGGCACTGGCTATTGCCGCCCACGATGAGGAACCGGAAGTCCGTCGACTGGCGGTAAGCGCCCTGGCCAAACTCGACACCGAAAAGCGATTGGGGCCGCTGCTCGAGGCTCTCAGGGACAGGGACGCCGAAGTGCAGCGCATTGCGATTCTAGGTCTCAAGAAAGCGGACGACCCCCGGATTGGCCGGGAAGCGGCGCTGCTGCTTCGCCATGGCCGGGCGGAAGTCCGCAGCGCGGCAGCGCACGTCCTGGAAGCCCGAGGATGGCAACCCAGCGGCCCGGAAGAGGAGGTCTGGCTGGCGGTGGCACAAGGGCAGTTCGCCAACGCAGCAACCTATGGAGAAATCGCCGTGCCTGCGCTGCAAACGGCCGTGGAGAACGGGCCCTATAGCCTGGCCGTAAGCGCGGTGCAGGCGTTGGGGCAGATTGGCGGGGAAGGGGCGCTCAAACCGCTTCTCCACGCGTTGCGCTCGCCCGACATGGCCGTTTGCGTGGCAGCAATCGATGCCGTTGGCCGACTGGGATACCAGGAGGCTATCGAACCCTTGGTGTCACTCTTGCGCCATCATGACACCCACGTTCGGCTGGCGTCCGTCGAGGCGCTCGGCGCGCTCAATGCCGTGGCAGCCCTGCCTGCCCTGGTGCAGTCTCTCACCGATGGCGAATGGGAAGTTCGCCGGGCAGCGGTGGAGGCCCTGGGCCGTCTGCGGGACACGCGCGGCGTGGAACCGGTGATTGAGAAGCTGAAAGACCCGGACGGCGACGTCCGGGAAGCAGCCGCTATGGCCCTGGCCATCCTGGGCGATCCACGCGCCATCGGGCCGCTGGTGCTCGCGTTGGGCGACCCGGCGAGCGGAACGCGCCGGCTCGCGGCCGCGGCCCTCTCGCGGATTGACGAGAACTGGGCCGCGACTCCCGAAGCCAGGCAAGCCGCCGAACAACTTCACACCTTGCTGCAGGGCAAGGATTCCGACGCGCGCTACTTTGCCGAGCAGTTGCTTGGGCGGCAGGAAAAAGTTGCCCAAAAACGCGTCGCGCCAACCCAGCCGCCAACCCAACCGAAGACCGACCGGCAACGGCTCGCCGTGAGCATTTTCTCAACCCTGCTTGCCGCCCAGGACCGCGATGTGCGCCAGGCCGCCGCCGAGGCCTTGGGCCGGCTGGGCGAACAACGGTCGCAATCCGCTCTCACGCGGGCCCTGACCGATGTCGATATCGGCGTCAGGGCGGCTGCCCAGAAAGCGCTTGAGGCTCTCCGGACCACAACCTCCAACTGATATGCCTGCTGCCGCAAAGACAAGAAGGACCATGCTGTTGGTGGATGACGACCCGGCCTTCCTGACGGCCGCCCAACAGGTGTTCACAGGCTTGGGCGAAGGAAACTGGGAAGTCCTGACGGCCGGAAATCATGCGCAAGCACTGGACCAGCTCAGCCGGGGGCACGTCGATGTTCTGGTGCTCGACGTGAACATGCCGGTGATGGACGGCGTGGCACTCTTGCACCTGGTTCAACGCACTTATCCCGGTCTGCCCACCGTCATGATCTCGGGAGCCGCCACCGAGGAGATGCGCGAACGGTGCACTTCCGCCGGGGCCTCGCTGTTTGTGGACAAATTGCTGGATTCGGATGGCTATTCAGCTTGTTCGAGGCGATCAATTCCCTGGCCACGGCGCAGAGCCCGGGCGGATTCCAGGGCCTGATGCGGCGGGTCGGTTTGCAGGAGGTTTTGCAACTGGAGTGCCTCGGCCGCAAGTCCTCCGTCCTGGAAGTGTTTACTCGCCGTGTGCGCGGCCGGATCTACATCTGCGAAGGCGCCATTGTGCATGCAGCCTCGGGCAGCCTGAAGGGAGAAATGGCTTTGTACGGCTTGCTCGCGCTGCGGGGAGGCGGCTTCAACCTGATGCCCTACCAGGAGCCGGACGAGAGAACGATTGCCGGTCACTGGGAATTCCTGCTGATGGAAGGGGCGCGGCTGGCTGATGAAGGATCCCTGCAGGAACTGGCCGAGGTGGAGCCGGAAGCCCCCGCGCCGGAACCCGCCAGGCAGCCGCTTGGCCAGGAAGCCGCGGCGGAGCAAGGCCCCACTGAAGTCTCCGAGCTGGTTCTTTGCTCCGGAGCGGGCGAGATACTGCACATCTGGAACTGCGAATGGGTTGAGTACCGGCGCATGCTGCTCAGGGACTTGGAAAGGCACGCGCGCGAACTGATGGCCGTTGGGCCGATTGGCGCTTTTGAACAAGTCGAAGTCCGTTCCGGCCCGTCGCGCATTGTCTGCCAGGCCCGCATGGACCGGCAGTTGTTCCTCCGGACAACGCCGGTTGGCGGCGCTGCCGCCGGCCAGGACGCCGGAACCGGCGGCGCCCTGAAGGAATCTCCCGGCGAAGTCATCGCTCGCGCGCTGCCCCTGCCGGGCCTGGCCGCCTGGGGGATCTTGACCCCGCAAAGCGAGTTCAGGGGCGAATGCCTGACCGATTGGCTTTGGCCCGAACAAATCGAGCAACTCACCAGGAAACTCAAGGCGGCCTGCGCGTTGTTCCCGGCCCACCGTCTCGATGCCGGCAACACCTGCTGGGTGTATGAACGGGCCCGACTCTATGCCCGTTCATTGCCGGACCAAGCCTGCATCGTGCTGGTCGTGGAAAGCCGCGCCGCCGCCAACCTCTCGCGGTTTCAGGACCTGCTCCGCCAGATTTGCGGAACACCGTAGGCAGGAGCGGCACGCAGCCGTTCGAAGTGAAGTTGACCCGGATGGCACTCGACAAGGCGAAAAAGGCAACCAGCCCTCATGCCGAGCCGGGGCATGAAGAATTGAGAATCGGTTATCGCACACGATGGCACACATGAACGAAATCAGGTTGATGGGAATCGGGGACGAAGCGGCAAACTCGATTGATGGCCAGCTGGCCGCAACCGCCGAACTTGGGTGGAACCACATTGAAATGCGGGGAGTCGAGGTCCCCGGATTCGCAAAGGCGAACTTCCACGACATCCCGGAGGCGGCATTTGATCGGGCTCTGCGCAAGCTGGATGACGCGGGCGTGCGCACGCATTGTTTTGGCTCCACGATCATGAACTGGGCGAAAAAAGTGGAGGATCCGTTTGAGATCACGCTGGGCGAAGTAAAGCGCGCCATTCCCCGCATGCGGCGCGCGGGGACGAAGTACATCCGCATCATGAGCTTCAAGCCCGGTGACGACGACTACACGATCCCCGCCGAGGTGTTCCGCCGGGTGAAGGACGTCACGAACCGTTTTCTGGACGCCGGTCTTCAGCCTGTGCACGAGAACTGTATGAACTACGGAGGAATGAGCTGGCAGCATGCGCTGGAGTTGCTGGACAAGTGCCCGGGGTTGAAGTGGGTGTTCGACACCGCCAATCCCATCCTCAACCCCGACCGTTCACGGCCCAAGCCGTGGCCGCGCCAGGATCCCTGGGAGTTCTGGAAGAACGTGCGGGAACACGTGGCGCATATCCACGTCAAGGATGCCACGTGGGTGCCGTCAAAGAACGATGCAGACTATACGTGGCCAGGCGAAGGACAGGGACGTGTGCTGGAGATTCTGAAAGACGCGGTGACCCGCGGGTATGCGGGCGGCATCTCGATCGAGCCGCACATGGTGGTGGTGTTCCACGACGCGCAGTCGAAGGCGTCGAGCGAGGAGGCGATGAGGCGCAACTTCGTCGAATACGGCCGCCGGCTGGCGGCTCTGCTCAAGGAGGCTGAGAAATCAGCGGCGGCCAAGTAAGAGCGTGTTTGGTACTGCTTGGGCTGTGGGATACACTACACGCCGCTCGCATTTCCGCGTTTCCCATTTCCAATTTCCCATTGT
>Ga0073934_10005858_pt1 | contig 18498 bp, 14 predicted proteins | sample LarsenN4metaG_FD_76834 | JGI IMG/M metagenome (GOLD analysis project Ga0073934, IMG submission 76834) | Hot spring sediment bacterial and archeal communities from British Columbia, Canada, to study Microbial Dark Matter (Phase II) - Larsen... ... | reverse complement strand
CGGTGGCCTGGGGATGGTTCGAGGCGGGCTGGCTGCGGCGGCGGGTGCTCGAGGTCCGGTTGCCGGGCGTGCCCGCGGAGCTGGACGGCCTGCGCATCGCGCACCTCTCCGACCTCCACCTGGGACTGCCGGGCCGGGGGCGGCGCGCGGCGGAGGACGCCGTGGCCTGGGTCGCCGAGCGGCGGCCGGACCTCGTCTGCATCACGGGCGATCTCCTCTCCCGCCGCTCGGGGTCGCCGTTGCTCGAGCGCCTGCTCCGTGCGCTCCCGCCCTGCCTCGTCGTGCTCGGCAACCACGACCTCGACGAGACCCGAGATCCCTTCTCGCAGCGTCTCGACCCCGTGCTCCTGGCGGGCATCGCGTCGGTCCACCTGTTGACTGACGAGTCGATCGAGGTCGACGTGCGGGAGAGGCGCGTGCAGGTCGTCGGCGTCGATCCACGCTCCTACGCTCGGCGCGAGGCACGACCGGCCGAGCTGATCGACCGTTCAATCGACTTCCGCATCCTCCTCTGCCACTTCCCCGGCATCGTTCGACGGATCCCGGCGGGCGCTTTCCACCTTGTCCTGGCCGGGCACCTGCACGCAGGCCAGATCGCGGTGCCCTTCCCCGGCGGCAAGCTCCGCCTCGCCCACCCGCGCGCCAGGGAGGTGGAGGGGGTCTACCGCTACGGCCCGACCGTCCTGCACGTCTCGCCCGGGCTCGGTACGACCTTCGTCCCCTTCCGCTTCTTCGCGCGGCCGGAGGTCACCGAGCTGGTTGTACGATCGGGCTAGATGGATGCCGGCTCGCTCATCTCCCCGGACGTGCTCGCGCGCTACGCGGGGGACGCGGCGCGCGAGGTGGAGGGGGTGGCTGGCCTCGCTGCCGGGCCCCTGCACCGCGGGGGCGGCGTGAGCGTCTCCGGCGAGCCCGGCGCTCTCGCGATCCGCGTGCACCTCGTGCTCGAGTGGGGCCGGAGCGCGGCCGAGGTTGGCTGGGCGGTGCAGCGCCGGGTAGCCGAGTACCTCGAGCGCATGGCGAGCGTGCGGCCGGCCTCCGTCGACGTCGTCGTGGACGCCATCGCGCCTCCGCCGCCGATCCGCTCGTAGCGATGACGCCGCGCCTCGCCGGGCTGACCGGGGCGACGCTGGAGACCGTTCCCGCCGTCTGCCAGAGCTGCGTCTGGTGGCAGACGCGCGGCAACCGGGAGCCCGACAAGCGCCGCTGGATCGAGCGCGCGGAGAGCGAGTGGGGGGCCTGGGGCTCGATCTACCGCGACGACGACGGCCGGGTGCTCGGCTCGATCCAGTACGGGCCGGCGGCGCTCTTCCCGCGCGCCGCCGATCTCCCTGCCGGCCCGCCGTCGGACGACGCCGTCCTCATCACCTGCGCCTACCTCCTGTCCGACTCGCAGCCCTGGGTCGAGCAGTCCCTCTTCCTGGCCGCGATCGGCGAGGCCCGCGATCGCGGCGTGCGCGCCCTCGAGGCCTTCGCCTACCGCTACCGGGAGGGAACGCCCGCGGCGGAACGCTTCCTCGTCCACCGCACGATCTTCCCGCGCGACTTCCTGGCCGACTTCGGCTTCCGCACGCTGCGCTCGGCGGGCCGGATCGAGCTGACGAGGCTCGACCTGGGCGGTCTCGTGCCCGTCCGCGAGGGGACGCGCGCGAAGGTGCTGCGCGCGGTCAAGGAGGCCTTCCAGCCCGCGCCTGCGCCCGCGCCGCCGGCGCGGAGCTGATTTCCGGCCGACCCGCGGCCTACGCCGTGCGGGCGCCGAACGAGGCCGGAAGCGACGCGCGGACGACGAGATCCGCGATCTGCACGGCGTTCAGCGCCGCTCCCTTGCGGAGGTTGTCGCAGGCGAGGAAGAGCACCAACCCGTTCTCCACGGCGGTGTCCCGGCGGATCCGTCCGACGAGGACGTCGTCCGTGCCCGCGGCCTTGGCGGGCGACGGGAGCGGCTCGTAGCGGAGCCCCGGCGCGGCCCGCAGGATGCGCTCCGCATCGGCCGGCTTCAGGTGTTCCCGCGTCTCGATCCACACCGCCTCCGCATGCCCGACCATGACGGGGACGCGGACGCAGGATGCGCTGAGCGGCAGATCGGGTAGCTCCAGGATCTTCCTGGTCTCGGCGCGGATCTTGGCCTCTTCCTCGAGCTCGTCGTCCTCGAGCGCCCAGTCCATCCGCAGGTCGTGACGCTCCGGCGGCTCCGTCCGGAGGGCCTCCATCGCCTGCGCGCCCGCGCCGGAGACCGACTGGTAGGTGGCCACGCGGACGCGCTCCAGGCCCGCTGCTTCGTGCAGCGGTGCGAGCACCATGGTCAGGGGGATGGTGCAGCAGTTGGGGTTCGCGACGATCCCGTCGTGGGCCTGCGCCCGCTGGCCGTTCACCTCGGGCACGACGAGGGGGACGCCCTCCTCGAGACGAAAGGCCGAGGACTTGTCGATGCAGAGTGCGCCCGAGGCAGCAGTCGGCGGCACCAGCTCCCGGCTCAGCGCCGAGCCGACGGAGAAGAAGCAGATGTCGAGATCGGCTGCCGCGAGCGTCTTGGGCGCAGCTTCCTCGACCTCGAGCCCGCCGATCGTGGTCCCGACCGAGCGCCACGACCCGAAGGGGAAGATCTGCTCGTAGCCGCGTTCGCGCAGGAGCTCGAGCGTGACTCGCCCGACCGCTCCCGTCGCGCCGACGACGCCGATCCGAAGCGAGCTGAGGAGGTTGCCGGCCATGGGTGTCGGCATTATCGCGGTCCGGCCCGCCGCCCGTGACCGAAGCCGGGCTCCGTCCCTGAAAACACTGAACCGGCCGACCCGAAGGCCCACCGGTTCAGTGGCGCCACTCTACGAAGCTCCGGGGTCCGGAGTCAAGAGGGCTCCGCGGAGAAAGACGGAAATTGCGCGAAAAACGTGCGGGTCACAGCTCCCGGCGGCCGGCGAGCGCGCGTCCGAGGGTGACCTCGTCGGCGTACTCGAGGTCGCCGCCGACGGGCAGACCGCTCGCCAGCCGCGTCACGCGCACCCGCCCTCGCAGCCGGTCGGCGAGGTAGGCGGCCGTCGCCTCACCCGTCATCGTCGGGTTGGTCGCGAGCACGACCTCCGCGATACCGTCCTCCTCGACCCGGCGCAGGAGTCCCTCGATGCGCAGGTCGCCGGGCTCGATGCCGTCCAGCGGAGAGAGCGCGCCCCCGAGCACGTGGTAGAGCCCCCGGAACTCGCCCGTCCGCTCGAGCGAGACGACGTCCACCGGCTGCTCGACGACGCAGATGACGGTCCGGTCGCGGCGAGGATCGGCGCAGATCGCGCACAGCTCCTCCTCGGTCAGGTTCCCGCACTCCCGGCAGAAGCGGACGCGGGCCTTGACCTCCTCGATCGCGCGAGCCAGCTCGAGGGCCTCCTCCGGCCGGGCGGAGAGGAGGTGGAAGGCGAGCCGCTGCGCCGTCCTGCGCCCGATCCCGGGCAGCTTCGCGAGCTGGACGACGAGGTTCTCGACGGCCGGGCTGAGCACGGCCGCAGCGTACCCGTCTGCACCGCCCGTGCATCCCATTCGCCCTGGACACGCGCTGCTGCACCCGTAGACTCAGGAGAACCCGCCGGGGAAGGGGCGTGATGGAGAGCGAGAGTGACCGGAGTCTGGAGCTGTTCTCGACGTGTCCACCGTCGTGGGCTGTTCCGCGCGACGACTATCTGCGGCGGGTCGCCGAGGTCGCACGCTGGAGCGACGAGGCTGGCTACCGCGGGATCCTGGTCTACACCGACAACAGCCTGGTCGACCCCTGGCTGCTCGCCCAGGTGATCCTCCAGCACACGGAGTCCCTCTGTCCGCTCGTCGCCGTACAGCCCGTGTACATGCACCCGTACACGGCCGCGAAGATGGTCGCCTCGTTCGCGCATCTCTACCAGCGCCGGCTCTACCTGAACATGGTCGCAGGGGGGTTCGTGGGCGACCTGAAGGCGCTCGGAGACGTCACGGAGCACGACGAGCGCTACGCACGCCTCGTCGAGTACACGAGAATCATGAAAGAGCTCCTCGGCGGCGGGGTGGTCAGCTCCCACGGGAGCTACTACCAGGTGGAGAACCTCCGCCTCACCCCCAAGGTTCCGCCGGAGTACCTCCCCGGCTTCATGGTCTCCGGGTCGTCGGAGGCTGGCCTCGAGGCGGCGAGGGCGATCGGGGCGACCGCGGTCAAGTACCCGCAGCCCCCGGGTGCGGAGGTCGACCGCAGCGGGGACTCGATCTCCTTTGGCATCCGAGTCGGCATCATCGCGCGGGAGGACGCGGCCGAGGCTTGGCGGGTCGCGCTCGAACGATTTCCCGAGGACCGCAAGGGCCAGATCACGCACGCGCTGGCGATGAGCGTCTCCGACTCGCGCTGGCACGCTCAGCTCTCGAGGTTGGGCGAGAGCCCCGTCTCGGCTTCCAACCCGTACTGGCTGGGCCCCTTCCAGAACTACAAGACCTTCTGCCCGTACCTCGTCGGGAGCTACGCGGACGTTGGCCGCGAGCTCGCCCGCTACGTGGCGCTCGGGTACGCGACCTTCATCCTCGACGTTCCCGCCTCGGAGGCGGAGCTTCGGCACATCGGGGTCGCGTTTCAGGCTGCGCGAGCCGCGCTCGCCTCATCGGGCCGGACCGCGAGGCGCCGCTCCGAGGCGGCGCAGGCCAAGAGGGGCGCCGCGCACCCTGCGGTGCCTCCTGTCGCCTGAGCCTACTGGCGCTGGCGGCCGAGGCGCCTCATGCCGAAGCCGACCAAGAGGAGGACGACTCCACCTGCGACGGCCAGACCGAGATCGGTTCCGGTCACCGGCAGGCTTCCCCCGGAGCTGGCCTGCGCGCTCTCCACGAGCGCAACCTGCACCGCGGACTCCCCACCGTAGCCGGCCTCGGACGTGCCGTTTCCGGCTGTCGCCAGCGGCGAAAGCGCCAGCGCGACGAGCAGCAAGGCCACGGACACGACGTACAGACGCTTCATCCCATCCCCCTGGAGGATCCCATGAACACTCGAACCATGCCCGCACGAGGCCCTACTGTCAAACATGTGCCGGCTGGTCAGTACCTTCGGCTAGGTCCGGCGCCGGACCGGCGTCTTCGCCGGCGATGAAGCGGGCGACTCTGGACGAGCTTGCTTCGAGCGTCCGCTCCCGCGCCAAGCGGAGCCCGTTGCGCACGAGTTGCTCGCGGAGCTCGGGCTCGTCCACGAGCCGGAGAATGCCCGCCACGAGGGCGTCCAAGTCGTTCGGCGGGACGAGGATCCCCGCAGCACCCTCGTCGAGCGCGAACGGCACCCCGCCGACCGCAGTGGCGACGACGGGCGTTCCGCACCCGTGTGCCTCGAGCACGGTCGCCGGGACGCCCTCGGTCAGGGAGACGTGCACGAAGGCGTGGGCGCGCCGGTAGCGCTCGAGGAGCGCAGGCCCGAAGGGGACGAAGCCCAGCAGCTCGATCCGCTCGGCGACGCCGAGCTCGAGCGCTCGGCGGCGAACCTCCCCTTCGAGCGGGCCCGTCCCGGCCCAGGCGAGGCGAAAGCGGCCCGGCCGTTCCGCCTCGAGGCGAGCCAGCGCGTCGACGAGGAGGAGTGGATTCTTCTCGGGGTCGATCCGTCCGGCGGTGAAGAGCGAGATCGGGCCTGTCCAGTCCTTGGGCTCGGGCTCGTCCAGCACGTCGGCGTCCCGGAGCTGCGAGACGGTCGTTACGAGCAAGCCCTCGCGCTCTCCGCCGTAGCGGCGCGCGAGCTCGGGGCCGACGACCGTGATCCGCAGGCCTCGGGCGAGCAGACGGAAGCCCAGCTCCCAGACCCACGCGGCGGCGAGCGCCGGCTTCCAGCGCGCATTGGGCAGCCGGGCTCGGTAGTAGGACAGGCTGTCCTGGCGCACGCCGAGCACGACGGTCCTGCGGCGGACGAGCGCGAGCGAGATCAGGAGGAACGCGTAGGGATGGGGGCCGAGCACCCACACGCCGTCCACCAGCGCCAGCCCGCGCCAGAAGCCGCGTACGGTCCCGGGAACCGCACGCACGAGTCCCCCGAGATCCGTGAGGCTCGAGTAATACGGAAGCTCGACGACCCCGATATCGTCCGGCAGCAGCGGCGTGCTTGCGTCGTCGACTCGGCGTGCCCGCGCGAAGACGACCGTGGTACCGAGCGCTCGTCCGACCGCGTACGCGAAGGTCAGAAACGGGTGATCCGCCGGGTCCGGGACGAGACGCGGCGCCCCGTTGGCGTCGATCAGGCCGTACGGCCCGTCGGAGTACACCCCCAGGCGGCGGATGGGTCGCCGTCTCCCCTGATCGCGCATCAGCCGTCGGCGGGCGCTCAGGACGCTTCGTCCGGCTGCTCGGCAGCCGGGGAAAAGCCGACCGGTCGGGCATAGACGATGTACCGCTGCGTGGCCGAGAACCGTGGATGGCAGGCCTGGAGCGCGACCTCCTCGCGGCCGCGCGAGCGCAGGCGGTCGAGGTCGTCGGCGGGGACGATCACCGAGCCCGTGACCGCGTACACGAAGCGTCCGTACGGCATCTCGAGCACGACCCGGTCCCCGGGCCGCAGGCGCTCGATGTGGGCGAAGGGAGCGCCGAACGTCGTCCGGTGGCCGGCGATGTACACGAGCCTGCCCTCCCCGGGCAGGAATGTCCGCGGGTCGCGTCCGGGTCCCTTGCGGAGGCTGCCCGCATCCGTGCCGTTCACGATCACCATGCTGAGCCCGAGGCGGTCGACCTCGAGCCTGCCGATCGGCTGGCCGATATCAACCCCCTCTCGCAGGCGCCGCGCGGCCCGCCGGATCTCGCTCGGGCTCGGCCCCGTCTCGGAGCGTTGGCCGGCTCGCAGTCGATGCTCGGCCGCGAAGCGCCGGTACTCGCCCGCGAGCTGCCGCTGCTCCCAGCGGGTGTAGAGGGTGGTCACCGGATCTCCCCAGCGCCAGGTGGCGAGTCCCCACGCGAGGAGGACGAAGCCGGCGGCCGTGAAGACCCAGCCGAGCCGCCGGACCAGCTTCCGACCACTCACAGTGTCAACCTCACCACGGGCATCAGGGTACGCGTTCCGCGCCCGGCGTCCAGCCGTGCCGAAGCACGCCCCGCGGCAGGGGCGTGCATCGGCGGCGTCCCTGATCGGCTCTCGCTAGCGCTCGAAGGCGCCGATGTCCGGGCCGGCGCCTTGTGGGCGAGCCACGCCATCGTGATCGGTCGCCTGGGAGTAGGCCGTGAGCCCGACGTCGACCGCAGGGCTCCCCGAGCGGAGGCGGAGGTTGCCGGTGAACCGGTCGACGAAGAGCGGATCGGCGGTGATGACCGTGCCGGCGGAGAGGCTCCCAGCGAGCGTGCCCAGCACGTTGGCGAAGAGGACGTTCGTGTCAGCCTTGCAGCTGGCTCCTCGCCGGTACGAGATGCCGTACTGGTTGTTGAGGGCAAAGATGTTGTTCGTGACCGTGATCCCCCCGCCGGAGGTGTCCAGCACGATCCCAGACATGTAGCTTCCGACCACGGTGTTCTGGGTGACGAGCTGACCCGACGGATCCGGGTACATCTGGATCCCGAAGCCCTTGGCCCGCTCGATGACGTTGTTGGCGATCACGCCGCCCGAGCCCGAGCTGAAGTAGATGCCGTGGTCGTACCTGAGGTGCGAGCCGTTGTCGTGGATCCAGTTGTCGAGAATCCTCACCCGGTCCGCTCCTCGGAGCCACATCCCGCTCATGTTGCTGTTGCGGATCTCGAGGCGGCGGATCTCGATGTCGTCGCCTGTCACGTTCACGTTCGGCTCACCGGTGCAGGCCCCGTCAGCCGAGCTGTAGGACAGGTTCTTGTCTACGACGAGACCCACGAGCCTGAGGTAGCTTCCGCTCAAGATCAGCTTCGTCTTTACCACGACTTGGTGCTCCTCGCCGGGGTAGCCGGCGATCGTGATCGGCGCCGAGGCCGTGCCGGAGCGTGACCAGGTGAGCGCGTTGTAGGAGGAGCTACAGGAGACGTTCGTCGCTTCCTGGTAGGTGCCGGCCCGCAGGTAGGCGGTCTGGCCGGCGGTCAGCGTCGCCATCGCCTTGGCGAGCGTCCGCCAAGGCGCCGCCAGCGTTCCCGGGTTGGCGTCCGAGCCGCTCGGCGAGACGTAGAAGACCGAGCCGCTCGGTGCGGGCTCCGTCGAGCAGGCGCTCGTCGACGCCGTCATCAGCGCAGGCTGCGAGCGATTGCCGGCAGCGTCGAAGGCGGAGACGCCGATCGTGTAGGTGGTGCCGCAGGACAGACCTGCGAGGGTGTAGCTCGTCCCCGTGGACGTGCCGGTGTTCGTCCCGTCACGGGAGACGCTGTAGCCGGCTACGCCAACATTATCGGTCGAGGCCGACCAGGACACGGATACGCTCGTCTGGGTCGCGCCCGTCCGGGCGAGGTCCTGCGGCGTGCTCGGCGGCTGCGTGTCACCCGATGACGCAGGCGGCGGCGGAGGCGTGCTCGCCGACGCGGCCACTTGGAGGACGAGCTCGGGGCCGGAGCCCATCTCCTTCGAGTTGAAGTTGGCGCCGTCGCTCGACGTCGGCACGAGCGCGAACGTGTACGTACCCGCGCCGCGGACGGCCGCGCTGACGTCGAGCTCGACCCAGGTGCCGGCGCCGATCGCTGCCGAGTCGGCAAGGGCCGGTCCGCTCCTGGGCGGGCGGGTGGTCCAGGTGACCGAGCTCTCCGACCACTCGTTCGCGGCTCGGTACACGGCTGGGCCGTCCTCGGTCTCGAAGTAGTCGTAGAGCCGGAGCGTCGCGCGCTCGACCGTGCCGACGGCGGGAACGACGAAACGGACGTACGACTCCTCGTCGGGCTCGTTTCCTCCGTCGACGCGGAGGTAGTACTTGCCGAAGTTCGTGGTCGGACGGTTCTCGACGACTCGGGCGTCGGCGTCGGCGCCGATCCGCACCGTGGTGGCCGATGTCTGGCCGGCACCGGTGGCCGGGACGAAGATGGCGACGAGCAGGAGTCCTGCGGAGACGAGCGGCCCGAGGGCGCGGCGGAGGGAAGAGGCGGCGATGAGCATGGGTATCCCATCGGCTGCGCCTCGAAGCTCCTCGTGGCGCGAACGAGGGACGCAAACGAGGGAATCGCCCCGAACGAGCGAGCGGGTGAGGGACTTGGCGGCGCTCGCGTGCCGAGGCGCGCTACCGCCTTTGGGCCCACTCGAAGGCCCCGAGATCGGGGCCGCGTCCCTGGGGGCGGATCACACCATCGCGGTCTGCGCGCGGCGAGAAGGCCGGCTGCGCCCGATCCACGGCCGGGCTCCGGCGAGTGAGGTGGAAGTCACGAGCGCGCGCGCCGACGAACCGGGGAGGGGCGGAGCGGTTCCCGCCCGAGAAGTCCGTCCCCTCGAAGCCGGGCTCGATCCCGCCCCACCCGTTGGCGTACAGGAGGTTGGTGTCCACGACCGAGTCGGACGGATTGTCGCTGTCGTGGGCAATCCCGTAGCGGGCGTTGTAGGCGAAGATGTTGTTGCGGATGGTGATGCGCTCCACCCCTTCACCTCCGATCACGATCCCGCTCAGTCCGCTGTATGCGACTGTGTTCTGCACCACGATCGTCCCGATGTTCTCCCGGTAGATGTGGATCCCGAACCCGTACGGGTGGTTGTAGACGACGTTGTTCGCGACGAGGTGGGAGGAGCCCTTGAGGTACATGCCGTGACTCTGGTGCTGGCCGGGGAGCCCGGCTCCATTGTCGTGCACGAGGTTGCCGATGATGTGGACGTTGCTCGTCTCCGGATCGGTGAAGATGCCCTGGTCCTGTCCGTTCCTGATCTCGTTGCCGCGCAGCTCGACGTAGCTCGCGTCGTTCTCGACGTACACGTTGGCCGACGAGGTGCCCGCGGCGCCCTCCAGCACGAGCCCCTTCACGCGGATGTACGACGCCGTGATCTCGAGCGCGTAGCTGTCGTCGCCATCCCGCTGCCGGGCGCGGACGACGGGCCGCTCCCCGCGCACGGCGGCGAGGGTGATCGGCCTCGGTCGCGTCCCCGACCGCGTGACGAGGAGGCTCTCCTCGTACACCCCGCCGTGCACGAGAACACGCTGCCCCGGTCGGGCCCGGTCCAGGGCGCTCTGGATCGTCCGCAGCGGCTTCTCACGCGTACCCGGATTCGAGTCGGAGCCGTTCGGCGAGACGTAGAGGGCACGCCCGGTGCTCGGCCCGAGGAGCGGCGGCAGAGCGGCCGCGATCGCGCTTCCCCGTCCACCGGAAGCCGAACCTGCGCCGGCGGTGGCGACCGAGAGCGCCACGAGCAGCAGGGCGCGCGCGATCGCGGGCGTCGGGCGCTGTGTGCTCATGGGCCTGCGGAAGGACTGCCGAAGCGGTCGTGCCAGAGGCAGAAGTTGAGCAGCGCCCAGAGCTTTCGGCCCTCGTCCGCGCGTCCGGAGACGTGACTCTCGAGCAGGCGGCCGACCGCCTGTGGGTCGAAGAAGCCCTGCCTGCGGAGATTCTCGGTCGAGAGCACATCTCGCGCGAACGGCTCCAGCTCGTTCCGCAGCCAGGCCGCGAGCGGAATCGCGAAACCCTTCTTCTCGCCCCGGATGATCTCGGGCGGGACGAGCGGCTCGACCGCCTTCTTGAGCAGGCGCTTCTTGGCGAGGCCGCGGACCTTTAGCTCGCTGGGCAGGGCGAGCGCGAGCTCGGCGACGACGGGATCGAGCATCGGCACCCTCACCTCGAGCGAGTTGGCCATGCTGACCCGGTCCGTCTTCACCAGCATGTCGTCGACGAGGAACAGGCCGATGTCGATATCCATCAGTCGGGAGAGCTCGTCGCGGCCCTTGCTCTCGGCGTACTGCTCGGAGAGCAGGTCGAACGGGTCAGCCATTCCTCGCCGGGAGGGGAGCAGGAGAGCCGCCCGCTCGTCGGGCGGGATATAGGTCTTCCAGGCGTAGTGCCGCCTGAGCGCCGGCTGCCCCGCGCTGCGCACGAAGCGCTTCGCGCGCCAGTCCAGGGTGCTGGCCTTCGCGCTGGAGCTTGGCAGTCGCTCGACCAGCGGCCGTGCGAGCGAGGCGACGCGGCCGAGCACCGGAGCCAGCCGATGGCCGACGTAGTAGTTGTAGCCGCCGAACAGCTCGTCGCCTCCTTCGCCAGAGAGCGCGACCTTGACCTCCTCGCGCGCGAGTCGCGAGACCAGGAACGCCGGGATCGCGGAGGCGTCGGCGAACGGCTCGTCGAAGATGTCCGCCATGGCAGGGAGGAGCGACACCGCGTCTGGCCGCATGACGATCTCGTGGTGGTCCGTGCCGTAGCGCTCCGCCACCAGCCGGGCCGCGGCGCGCTCGTCGAAGTGGCGCTCCTCGAAGCCGACCGTGAACGTGCGCACTGGCTCCGAGGCTGCTTCCGCGGCCAGCGCCACCAGCGTCGCGGAGTCGATTCCGCCTGAGAGCAGGACGCCGACCGGGACATCGGCTACGAGGTGTGCACGCACCGAGTCCCGGAGCCGTTCCCGTAGCTCCGCGGCGAGCGCGTCTGCACTCTCCGTCCGCACCTCGGCCGCGTGGGCCGGGCCGCGGCCCGCGTACCGCACGAGGCGCACGCTGGCGCCCTCTCCCTCCTGCCAGGTGAGCAGCGTCCCCGGCTGGAGCTTCCGCGCCTCGCGGAAGATGGTGAGCGGAGCGGGCACGAAGCCAAACGCGAGGAAAGCGTCCAGAGCGTCGAGATCCACGTCCCGCGAGAACCCGGGAGTCCGGAGTAGGGCCTTGAGCTCCGAAGCGAACGAGAGCGAGCCCTCGTGAGCCCTGTAGTAGAGCGGCTTGATGCCGAAGCGGTCGCGCGCGAGGACGAGCTGCCGTGCGCGGGCGTCCCAGATCGCGATCGCGAACATGCCCCGCAAGCGCTCGGCGAACCCGAGGCCGTGCTCCTCGTACAGATGGACGAGAACCTCCGTGTCGCTCTGCGTCCCGAAGCGGTGGCCGCGGCTCTCGAGCTCCCTGCGCAGCTCCCGGTAGTTGTAGATCTCCCCGTTCTGCACCACGTGGATCGAGCCGTCCTCGTTCGCGATTGGCTGGTCGCCACCGGCGAGGTCGATGATCGCGAGCCGCCGAGCCGCGATCCCGACCTGGCCATCCACGAAGATGCCGTCGCTGTCGGGCCCGCGGTGCACGAGCGCACCGCTCATCTCCTCGAGGGCCTGCCGCTCGACCCGCGCGCCGTTCAGCGAGACGAGCCCGCATACCCCGCACATAGTGGTCGAGTCTAGCCTTCGGCCTCTACGCCGCCGATCTCGGTTCCGGGCTTCCCGTCGAGGAAGACGGCGGCGATCCGATCGGCCGCCCCTCCATCCCAGAGGGGGATCGGTTGCGTGTGCGGGTAGGTGCCGTCCTCGATCTCGTCGAGCGCATGCTCGATCTCTTCGACAGAGCGGCCGACCAGGCGCGAGGTGCCCAGTTCGCAGGTGATCGGCCGTTCGGTGGTTTCCCTCATGGTCAGGCAGGGCACGTCGAGGACGGTGGTCTCCTCCTGTGCGCCGCCCGAATCGGTGAGGACGGCAAGCGCACCCGTCACGAGCCCGATGAACTCGAGGTATCCGAGCGGCGGCAGGACCCGGATGCCCGAAGGGATCTCCAGTCGGAAGTCCTTGATCTTCGTCCGGGTACGTGGATGTGCAGCGAAGAGCACGGGATACCGGCGAGCAGCCACCTCGAGGGCAGCGACGCTCTCGGCCAGCGCTACGGGCTCGTCGACATTGTGGGGGCGATGAAGCGTCGCCACGATGTACCGGCCCCGCTCGCAGCCGTAGCGCTCCCACGGCCGGGCCTCCTCTGCCCGGGCGCGGAAGCGGAGCAGGGTATCGATCATGACGTTGCCGACGAAGTGGATCTGAGCCTCCTCTCTGCCCTCGGCTCTGAGGTTCGCGACTCCCGACGGCTCCGTGACGAGCAGCTTCTGAGCGATCGCGTCGACGATCCGCCGGTATCGCTCCTCGGGCATCGTCCAATCGAAGCTCCGGAGGCCGGCCTCGACGTGCGCGACCGGAACATCGCACGCGTCGGCGGCCAGCGCTCCCGCAGCGGTCGACGTGACGTCTCCCACGACGATCAGCTCGTCGAGCTGCAGGGACGGCAGCAGGACAGAAAAGCGCTCGACGATCTCGCCGAGCTGCGCCCCTCGCGGGCGCGGTCCGACGCCGAGGTGGTGTTTGGGCTCCGGCAGCTGGAGCTGGGCGAAGAACGAGCCCGAGAGGGTCGCATCGGCGTGCTGGCCCGAGTGGATGATCGGAACCTCGATTCCGCGTCGTCGGAACGCGGAGACGACCGCCGCCGCCTTGACAAAGTTCGGGCGCGTGCCGACGAAGACCGCGAGCCTCATCGAACCTGCCTTGCGCTGCCGGACTGCAGGCACGAGCGAAGGAAGTCGTCGAGCCGCCGTGCGATCGCTGTGCGATCGTAGATCGTCGCGGCCGCATGCCGCCCAGCCAGCCCGAGTCGCGCTCGCAGGTCGGGATCGCGGGCGAGTCGCTCGAAGTTGGCCCGCAGAGCCTCGTCGTCTCCCGGGGACGAGGTCAAGCCGCACCCAGCCTGTTCGATGCGATCCGCCGCCTCGCCGTCGGCGACGAGCAGGACCGGCAGCTGGCTGGCCATGGCTTCGTAGATCTTGCTGGGAACGGCTCCCGGAAGCCGTGCGCCGAGCGGGACGATCGCGATGTCGGCAGCTGCCAGCAGCGCGGGAACCCGGTCGCGCGATACGGGCGGCAAGAGACGCACCCGAGGGATGCGCTCCGCGGTGATCCGCTGTGCCAGAGCTTCGCGGAGCGGACCGTCCCCGACGAGCACAAAGCGTCCCGGAAGCTCCGGGGGGAGCGAGGCGGCGAGAGCAAGGATCTGCTCTAGTCCTTGGGCATGTCCGAAGAGCCCGGCATAGATCGCGACCGGGCCGTCTTCGGGGCCTATGAGCGCGCGAGCCCAGTCGTCGGCGAGATGGCGTCCGAACCTCGTCGTGTCCACGCCGTTGGTCACGAGCTCGGTCGGCACGTTCGGCACGCGGGCGCGTACGCTGCCGATGATCTCCAGCGACTGCGCGGTGATCCCGGCCGCCCCTCGGTAGAGCGTGAGCTCGTACCTCTCGGCAAGGTGGTGGGTGAGGGTGCCCCGGCCGACCATTCCGAGCCGCACTGCGCTCTCGGGCCAGAGGTCGCTGACGTTGAAAACGTAGGGGCAGCGCCATCTGCGCGTGAGCACGCGGGCGGCGAGCCCGATGAAGAGAGGCGGCGACTCGACCCACAGGAGCTCGGGTCGCGCGCAGAGGCGAGGCCCGAGTGCGGCCGACGTTCCGGCGAAGGAGAGGTAGCAGATGAGGCGACGGACGAACCCGCGCTGTGATGGGAGGAGGGGCACACGGGCAGTCCTGATCCGGCCGACCGTCTCGACGGTTACCCGCGCTCGCGCATACCCGTCGAAGATGCGGCCGGTCGGGTAGTTGGGAAGCGCCGTCAGCACCTCGACCTGCCACCCGAGATCGATCAACCGCTCCCCGAGCTCGCTGAGCCGCCCCTGCGGAGCTCCCAGCTCGGGCGGCCAGTACTGCGTGAGAATGCACAAGCGGGGCGAAGCTGCGCGCTCGGGACTTGTCCCGCCTGTGCGTGGGCCCGGCCGGCTGACCGGCGCTACCGGCATCTGCTCCTCGGCTGCGGCGCGGGCGGGCTCGTGACGTCCGAGCATCGGCCGCGCAGGCTACCCGGCGGCGTGCGCCGAGGGAGCTGGCAGGAGCGAGCCGAGGCGACTGCCGCGCGCTCGACTCAGGGCGCCGCTCCGCGCTGCGCGCGAGCGCGCAGCGCGCCGAACACCGGCCGGAGCTCCGTGCCGCGGGGGACGAGATCGGCCCTGCGTACCCCGAGCGCGCGGCTGAAGACGAGCGCCATCGCCACGCCGCCGGCGCTGTAGGCGAGCGCCGATGCGATCGCCGCTCCGAGCCCGCCGTACGCTGGGACGAGAAGCACGTCGAGACCGACGGTTGCGATGAAGGCGACGCCCAAGCCGACGTTCGTCAGCATCGGCTTGCCCTGCGCGTTGAGGGCGCTGCCGAAGAGCTTCAGGGCCACGATGCCGAACCCGCCGGCGGCCAGGATGCGGAGATCGTCGATCGAGCCGCGGAACTCGTCGCCGAAGACTCCGACGCAGAGAAGGGGGGCGACGACGACGAGCCCGATCGCCAGCACGACCGTCAGGAGCGTGGCTGCTCTGAACACGGTTGCGGCCCAGGCGCCTGCCTCCCGCCGCGCCGCGCGGACGAGGCGCGGCCGCTGCACCATCTGCAGGGCCGTCGGCAGGTAGAAGAGCGCTTCAGCCCAAGCGACGGCGACGCTGTACAGGCCCAGCTCGCGCGTGCCCGCGATCGAGCCCACGAACCACTGGTCGAGGCGGTAGTTCCCCATGGTCATGACCCGTCCGAGGTGCGTCTGGGAGCCGAAGGCGAGCGACCTGCGGGCCAGCCCGGCATCGGGAGTCCCGAAACCTGCTGCCCGGCGCGCGGCGTACCAGACGAGGAGGATGGTCCCGAGCAGCTGACCGGCGACCCAGACGGCGACGGTGCTCGAGACCGTCAGCACCCCGATCGCGGCGAACAGACCGTTCACGCTGACGTTCGTCACCGGCCCCAGCAGCCAAGCGGCGTTCGTGACTGCGAAGCGATACTGCGACTGGATCAGCATCTGCAGCCCGGCCTGAAGGATCAGGATCGGGATCGCGGCCAATGCGAGCGCGAGCACCGGCGTCGATGTGTTGCCGTCGAGCGCGGGAAAGAGCTGCACGAGGCCGGCGAGCACGCCGGCCGCGGTGAGGCCGAGCGCGAGAGCGAGCAGCACGGAGTTGGTTGCCAGCGACCGCCGACGCTCAGGCTCGGCGGCGCCGATGTTGGCGTTCGCCTCGTGGACGCCGAAGGCGGCCAGGCTCGCGGTGAGCATTGCGATCGTGGTCATCAGCGCCACGTCTCCGCGACCGCTCGGCCCGAGCACCCTCGCGGTGATGACGACGTTGGCAAGCGAGAGCACGGCGACAGCAAGGTTCGTCCCGTACGTCAGTCCTGCCACGGCGACGAACGACCGACGCCCGTCGAAGACGTCAGGGGACGACGTCATCGCGCGTCGCTCGCCGTTGTCGGGACGGAGCCAGTGCGTCGCTTGCGAGCGTACCCGTCTGCCGCGAGACGGAGAGCGAGAGCCCCAGCCCGGGCGACCCGGTTACGTCCACCGCCCTCGAGGGCTGCGAGGACCGTCAGCAGGACCCCGCTCTCCGGCGAGCGGGGCCGGGGTCGTCGGCACGCCGGGCAGCGACGCGCGGAGTGGCCGAGCTCCCTGCGCACGGCCTCCAAGAGTCCGGACTGGAACGTCCGCCGGAGCCGCTTCACGTTTCCGTGCAACTCGGCCTGCGCATTCGCAGGGGCGAATGACCGCCGCGCCAGTGCGAGCATCGGCAAGTCGGAGGCGGTGTCGCCGACGGCCAAGGCGATGGGCGCCGGGCGCTCCGCTCCGTCCAAGGCCTCGGCGAGAGCGACCAGGCCGCGCCCCTTGTCGACACCGGCGGCGATGAAGTCGGTCTGGAGATCGCCCGGGACGACCCGAATGCGCCCCCCGACGCCCGCAGCCGAGAGGGCGGCGGCGATCGTCTCCGAGGGGAGCGCGCTCCGGATGCCGTCGGCGGCGACCGTGTGCGCGCGGAGCGAGTGGACGTGAGCGGCGTCGAGGTGCACGCCGTCGAGCTGCTCGAGCGCGCCACGCAGGACGTCGAGCGCGGCGTGGTCGTCGCGGGTGAGGAGGTCGCGCACTCGTCCGCCGACGTGGTCGTAGATCACGGCGCCGTACTCGGCGACACCGCCCGGAAGCTTGTACGCCGCGCACCGGTCCCGTACCTCCTCGAGCGCCCTCCCGGTCACGAGCACGGCCCTGTAGCCATGCAGGTTGAGCAAGCGGAGCGCGAGCGCGCCCGCGGGCGCGAGGGCCGGGAAGGCAGTCCAGCGCGTCTCGAGCACCCCGTCCACGTCGATGGCGCAGAGCGGCCCCTCGGCACGGGGTGCGAGCTCACCCACGTACCGGTCGGCGACGTACGTTCGCTGCGCGCTAGCCATCGCGCGCTCGAGCACGAGGGCGCGCGAGAAGGGGTGCTCCCACGCGCGGGGGTCGGCGGACGCCTCGTCCAGCGCTGCGCGGTAGCGAGAGAGGTGATGGAGGAGGCGGTAGAGGAGCCAGCGCTCGTCGTCGATCGGCTCGCCGGTCAGTGACTCGTAGTCTCGTCGCAATCGGTCGGCGAGGCCCAGCGCACCGTTCTCCTCTGCGCTAGCGGCCGCTTCGGCGAGATCGAATACCGGATCACAGCTCTGGATGCCGACGTTCGAGGATGCGCGCTGCTCGAATCCGAGCTTGCGGAGACCGCCGGCTTCGCCTTCGAACCAGTGATCGGTGCGAGTACAGGCGTCCGTCACCGAGGGCCGTTCGACGGCGACGAGGCGCTTCGCGGCATGGTGCGTGAGCGGTCGCACGAGCTGACGTGCGGGTCCGAAGGCCTGTCCGAGCATGAGGGCGATGCGCTCCCACGTCGCGTTCCGCCCGGGGAGGCGGAGGGTGACATCATCGGCGAGGGGGAGCACGCTCCGGCGTGCCTCGAGGTAGCGCGCAACGGCCTGCGAGAACGCGCTCCCCCCGCGGCGCAGCTCGGCGACATCGATTCGCCGGTCCTCCGGCAGCCAGTCGCGGACGAGGAAGCCGTCGCGAACGCCGTAGACGCGGGAAACGTGCTCGGCCACTGCCGTTGCGACCACCTCCTCGTGACGTCCGAAGTAGCCGAGACCAACCCCCTCGACATAGAAAGATGCGTGCACCTCGCGACCTGAGCGGCCGTCGAGGATGCGAGCGACGACACGTGCGCCCGTATGCCCTCGTCGCGGTGGACGCGGCAACACCGACTCGACGGTGACGCCGGCGACGACGACCCGCAGCGACTCGGCGCCCTCCGCGTGGATCTCGCGGCCGACGACGAGCTCCTCGAGCGTCTCCTCGACGGCTTGGGGAGCGAGGCGCCTGGAGGCCTCGCACTCGGCCGACGGGAGGAGCACCATGGGGTGGCGGAGAAGGCGTTCGGGGATGAAACCGGTGTCACCAGGAGGCGCGAGCAGGAGCACGACCTCGGCGAGCCCGCGCGCTCTGACCTCGCTCGCCGCTTGGTCGAGTTGCGTGCCTGTCCGCGGCGTGTCGTCTACCAGGAGGCCTAGACCGCCTGCCGCGCCGACGGCGGCGATTGCCCGCGCGTGCCTGCGGTCGAGGAACGACCCGGGGCGGAGCGTGATCGCGGTCACGCTCCGGTAGCCGGCTGCGGTGAGGAAGGATGCGGTGAGCGGAGCCAGATAGCTTCCCGACGTGCGTAGCCCGACGACGAGGAGCGGGCGACTCCGGTTCGGCCAGCGCTCGGCGAAGTGCTCGACGAGCCGGAGGCAGTCGGCCGGGTGCTGATCGAAGGCGCGGAAGCAGTTCGGCAGGCGCTGGATCTCACGGCGGAGCCGGACCGGGAAGCTCTCGAGCGGGAACAGGGAGGTCTCGGCGTT
>Ga0073934_10005857_pt1 | contig 18503 bp, 19 predicted proteins | sample LarsenN4metaG_FD_76834 | JGI IMG/M metagenome (GOLD analysis project Ga0073934, IMG submission 76834) | Hot spring sediment bacterial and archeal communities from British Columbia, Canada, to study Microbial Dark Matter (Phase II) - Larsen... ... | reverse complement strand
GTTCATCGTGTCGACGAACAGCGGGTTGCCCATCATGCGGATCTTGAGGCCCTTCAGATCTTCAGGGCTCGTGATCGGCCGCTTCGAGTTGTACACGTTGCGGGTGCCGGCATTCATCCAGCAGAGCCCGATCAGGTTGGCCGTCGGGTGATCCGTCAGTTTCTTGAGGATTTCCTCGCCGATGGGACCGTCGATAACGGCCTCCATGTGCTTGGCATCGCGGAACACGAACGGCAGGTTGAAGACGTTCATTTCCGGAACGAGCGGCCCCATCGGGCCGACGGAGATGCGGGCGATCTGCAGTGCGCCGAGCTGGGCCTGCTCGATCATTTCTTTTTCGCCGCCGAGCTGCATCGACGGGAACATCTGGATCGACAGCCGCCCATTCGTGGCAGCTTCGAGCTTCTTGCCCATCCGCTCGACGGCTTCGACCGTCGGGTAACCGAGCGGGTGGACGTCGGTCGCCTTGAGGACCAGTTTCGTCTGCGCCATGGCCGGCCCCACGTCTGCAAGGCCGATGCTTGCAACGCAGGTGAGCGCAAGACCGAGCTTGAGCGCGTCACGACGTTTCATGTTAGCTTTCTCCCGAAGGGCTCGTTTCCTGTCACCGCGGCGTTAATGGCCCGCCTGGACCAGTTCGCCGTTCACTGTTGATGGGCTCGTCGCCGATGTGCTAGTCATCTTATATGATGACCTGACGAGCGATCTAGCATCCTGCACAGTGACTGACAAGCTCCCACTCCTGAAGCGCCTCAGCCCCTCGCGGAATTTGACCGACGAGGTGGTGGAGCAGCTCGCGACCGAAATCCGGGGCGGCCGGCTGACGCCCGGATCGCGCCTTCCGACCGAGCAAGAGCTGATGGTTGCGCTCGGCGTCAGCCGCACGGTCGTTCGCGAGGCGATTTCGGCCCTCCGGGCTGAAGGGCTCGTCGTGACACGACAAGGCTCGGGTGCATTCGTCGCCCCGGACCCCAGCCGCATCCCCTTCCGCATCGAATCCGACGGCCTCGCCTCGATCGAGGATGTCATCAACATCATGGAGCTTCGGCTCGCGATCGAGGTCGAAGCCGCCGCCCTCGCAGCCGAGCGCGCGACCGACGAGCAGAAGACCGCGATCGACCGTGCTCTGAAGACCATCGACGACGCGCTGACCCGTGGCGATGCTGCGGTCACGGAAGACTTCGAGTTTCATCGGGCGATCGCCGAAGCGACGGGCAATCCCCAGTTCGTTCAGTTCCTCGCTTTTCTCGGCCGTCACGTCATTCCGCGCCAGAGCGTCCGTAGCACGCTCGTCTCAGGTGCCGAGCAGCGGACGTACATGGACGTGATCCAGAAGGAGCACGGGCGGATCGCTGCCGCCATCCATGAGGGGGATGCCGCCGAAGCCCGTCGTGCCATGCGGGCCCATCTCTCAAAAAGCCTCAGCCGCTATCGCAGATTGGCCGAGCAAGCCCTGGAGCGGACCGAGCAAACCTGAGCCGGTGCGGCTCGTTTGGACATTCCGTTACAATTTCGGACACAACAGTCACGAGCCGGCAAACGGGTGCGGCAGCGCTGGATTAACACCTGATCCAGAACAGCAACAACCCGACCGGGGAGACCGCTCATGACGTCCACCGCTCTTGCCCTCGCTTATGGCGCTGCCGAGCCTGCCATCTCGCCGAGCCGCCTGCCGCGTCCGCAGGCGGAAGGCGGCTTCGACGAGCGCCTCTCGTCCGCTCCGCTTCGTCGGGTCGAGGCGCGCGAGCACCTGTGGTGCGAGGGTGATCAGCGGACACACGTCTATCGCGTCGAGACCGGCGCGGTGTGCATTTACAAGGTGCTTCCAGACGGGCGGCGGCATGTCGTCGACTTCGCCTTCGCGGGCGACCTCATCGGCCTCGGCCTGACTTCGGAGCACGCCTTCAATGCGCAAGCGCTCGTCGCGACACGCATCAAGGGGCTGACCGTCAGTGCATTCAATCAGGCACTTCGGGAAGACAGCCGGCTCGCGCTCAAGCTCTACGAGGCCCTGTCGCAGGAGCTCGATGCTGCGCGGGCTCAATTGCTGATGGTGTCGAAGCGCGTTTCGACGGAACGCGTCGCGTCATTCCTCCTGACCCTGTCCGATCGGGCACAAAAGCGGGGCGCGGATCCGTCGGTCATCGGGCTTCCCATGCGCCGCGTGGACATCGCCGATTTCCTCGGGCTGACCATCGAAACCGTGAGCCGGACGTTCACGAAGCTGAAGACGTCGCGGGTCATCAGCCTGCTGCCGGGCAATCAAGTGCGGATCGTCGATCGCGCGCGGCTCGAAGATCTGGCTGCCGGCGATGCAGACGGGGACGCGTAAGGCGCGTCTCGCGGGGGCGCGAGCAGCGCTTGCTGCGATCGCGCTCATCGCCGGGCCGCTGACGCTCGAGGCCGGCGAGGCCGAACGGATCGCTGCCGGCCGGGAGTTGGCCGAGTCCCTCTGTGCCGCCTGTCACATGCGGGGTAATGCAGCCGAGAAAGCTGCGCCCGGCACCGTTCCCGCTTTCCGTGCGATTGCGCGCCGGCCCGGCCAGACGGAGGACGGGATCGTCGCTTGGCTGCGCTCGACGCCGCCGATGATGCCCAATCACCATCTCACCTACGACGAAGCCGACAAGCTCGCGGCCTTCATCCTTTCTTTGCGTGACGAGTGAGGGTCGGGTCCCATCGTCCCGGCCCCGCCACTTCTTCACCCTCCGGGGCGAATTTCGATCTTGCGCGGCTGGCTTTGCGTAGTCGGCGGCTTTTCCACGGCAACGCGGAGCACGCCGTTCTTGAAGTCCGCCTTGACCTTGTCGCCCTCGAATTCGAACGGGATGCGGATCGTTCGTTCGAACGCTCCCCAAGACCGTTCAACCCGATGGTACACCGGACGCGGCTTCTGACCCTCGGATCCTCTCGCCTCCTCCGTTTTTTCCTGAGGATCTCCCTGGGTCTCCTCGTGGCTCTTCTCGCCGCGGATCGTCAGCAGGTCGCCGACCATTGAAACCTCGACATCCCGCTCCGTCATCCCGGGCAGTTCCGCCGTGACCGTCAGTTCGGTCTCGGTCTCCGTCACGTCGATCTTCGGATCGAACACGTTGGCGAACGGTGCGGGCATGCCTGTCCGGCCTGGCCGGCCGAGATCATCGATGATGTCATCGAGCTGCCGGCGCAGGGCCGCAAAGGGATCACCCCGTCCGCTCATCAGGTTGGGAAGCCAATCTTTCGACATGGAAAGCTCCTCCTTTGTTTGATGGGACGCGATCGATCAGTTAACGGATCGCTGGACTACCTCATTGATGGTCATCAAACACACGGATTACGCGACGAGCACACCGTCGAGGTGAGCGGCGACCTCGTGATCCGGGACGCGGGTGAGGTCGGCGATGACCTCGCCGTCCACCATGCGGCCGAGCGCATCGCCGACCGCCTGACGTAGTTCCCCCATCATCTTGGCGGGCGCCACGAGGACGAGCCGGTCGAATGCTTTTGCAGTGCGCTGTTCTTCCAAGCGCTCGACGAGTTCAGCTGCAAAACGGGCCATGCTCAGCCGATCGGGGTCACTCGTCGGCTCGATCGCATGCCGGGTTGGCGAGGCGGATTCGAACGAGCGACCGCGATCACTGCCGCCGGGCTCGTGCTCCGGCCGAGGGTTATCGAAGGTCAAGTTCGAGATGGGTTTCAGTCCGTGACCGGGACCACGGCCTTCGAGCACGCGGGCGCGTCCGGCGTCGGCGATCAGGACCCAGGTTCGTACCGGTTTCATCGCATCCTCATCGAGCGGCTGAACATCGAGACCACCTTCAAGTTCCTGTCGGGAACGTGTTTGATGGTGGTCAAAGACCTGCCGGCCCGCGGTGTGGTGCCTCGCAACCAGGGAGCGGGATGACCAATGTCGAGCGACGAGCAAGAGCGACAACGAGAGATCATCGCTTTCCTGCGCGATGGCGCGAACTGGGGTAAACTTGGTGTGCCAGGCTCCGCCGTGCAAGTCATCGAAACACACGGCGCGGTGATCCTGCTCAACGGCTCGACCGCCTTGAAGATCAAGCGCGCGGTCAAACTCGCCTATCTCGATTTCTCGACGCTCGCTCGCCGCAAAGCCGTCTGTGAACAGGAGATCGCGCTCAATCAGCCGGGTGCACCGGATATCTACCGCGGGGTCGTGGCCATCGTGCGTCGACCGACTGGGGAGTTCGCCCTCGGCGGCGACGGCGAACCGGTCGAGTGGGCCGTGCAGATGACGCGGTTCGCGGACGACGCCTTGCTCGAACGCCATGCCGAGCGGGACGGCGTGACTGCCGACATGGCACGCGAACTTGCCGACATGTGTGCGGCGAGCCATGCGATGGCCCCCGTCGCTTTCGGTGTCGATACGGCGGAACGACTGTCGAAGGTGCTCGGAACCATCGAAGCGAGCGTGTCAACGGTCGGGCTGACGTCCGGGGTTGCCGAGTTCTCGGAGCAGTGTCGCGCTCGTCTCGCCCATTGCACGCCCCTCCTGCAACGCCGCAGCGGCGCGGGTCTCGTGCGCCGCTGTCACGGCGATCTGCACATGGGAAACGTCATCGTCTGGAAGGGCCGGCCTGTTCCGTTCGACGCGATCGAGTTCGACGACGATCTTGCCACCATCGATGTGCTCTACGACCTTGCCTTTCTCCTGATGGATCTCGAACGGCACGGCTTGCGTGCAGCGGCCAACCAGGTGCTCGGCGGCTACCTCTGGCGCACGGACCGAGCGCTCGATCTGGACGGTCTGGCACTGCTCCCGCTGTACCTCGCGATCCGAGCGGGCGTGCGGGCTATGGTCCGCGCCGATCGGGCTCGACAGATCTCCGGTGCTGAGCGTGACGCGGCCGTCGCCCGATGCCGAGAGACGATGGCGCTCGCCAACCGCTATCTCACGCCGCCGGCACCGCGGCTCGTCGCCATCGGCGGACTATCCGGAACGGGCAAGTCGACACTCGCTGCTCGGCTCGCGCCGCTGTTCGGCGCGGCGCCTGGAGCGCTTCATTTCAGAAGCGATCTGGAGCGGAAGGCGGTGGCCGGCGTCGGAGAGACGGTGCGATTGCCTCCCGAGGCCTACAGCCGAGAAGCCAGCGCCGAGATCTATCGCCGTCTCACCGACAAAGCCCGACGGGCGCTCGCGGCTGGTCATAGCGTCGTAGTGGATGCGGTCTTCGCAGACCCTTGCGAAAGGCTGGAAATCGGCGCCGTCGCTCAAGCAGCGGGCGTGCCGTTTTGCGGGATCTGGTTGACGGCGCCGGCAGATCGGCTGAAAGCGCGGGTCACCGCGCGGCGTAACGATGCTTCGGATGCGACGGCCGAGGTCGTCGATCGACAGCTGACTTACGATCTCGGCAGCGTCGACTGGGCGAGGATCGACGCCGGCGGAGATGCCGCCGACGTCGTTCGTCGTGCCGTCCCGCTCCTCGGCGAGAACGTCACGCTCCCGGCAATTTGAAGAACGGGGCAGCGACCAGGATCTTGTTTTCCTGCTTCACGAGCGCACCGAGTTCGCCCGACTTCTTGACGTACTCCAGCCATTCTGGATCGACCCAGAGCGCCGCGCGCTTGGCCGTACGGTCGGCGAGGTCCTTGTAGGTCCAAACGTGGACGTAGCTGTTGACGTCGCCGACCTCGGTCGTCGCGTAGAGCGCGGGCTGGCCGAGATGGCGCGTCTGCGGCTTCCACCCCATTTCCTGGTAGAGCGCGAGGTGCGCCTTGATGGTGCCGGGACGACAGTAATAGGTCCGGTGGTCGAAGATCATGATGAGCGCCTCGTCTCCCAGTTGGATTGACGGGACAATCAGATCACCGCCCGCGGAAGCGCACAACCCGGTCAGCGCGTGAGGAACCGGCGCATCGCCTTGATCACTGCGGCCGGGTTCTGCTCCGTCGGCAGGTGATCGCAATTCTCGAGAACCGCGAGGCGCGCGTTGGGCAGGTAGCGGGACAAGGCCTCGGCGGTCGAGATCGGGACCGTCCGGTCCTCCCGGCATCCGGAGACGAGGATCGGCTGGCGGATCGCCTTGTAGCGCTCGAGGATGGGGCGCGGATCATCGGGGGCGATCTGGCGGGCCGACTGGATGATCGCATGCGCACCGCCGAGGCCGCGCAGCGGGTCGGCGTAGAACGAAATATCCGTGTCGGTGATGTGCCCCATGCGGCTCGCTCCGGAGAGCAGACCGATGCGCGCCACCGTGTCCGGCGGCAGCAGCGACAGTGCGAGGTAGGGCAGCACGGGCTGACTGAGGAAGCGGACGGCACCGTTGACCGGCTGGGGCAGCGCGGGCGCGGAGAACAGCATCAAGCTGGTGACCCGGCGCGCCAACTCTTTGTCAGCGTCCATCGCGACGAAAAGAGCGACGAGGCCGCCGAGCGAATGGCCGGCCAACGCCACGTTCTTGAGATCGAGCGCGCGCAGCGTCGCCGCGACGACGCGCGCGTGGTCTCCCGGCGCATAATGGCCGTGCAGCGGCTTATCCGACCGACCGAACCCCATCATGTCGATGGTGATGACGCGATGCGTGCGGGCGAGGTCGGCGACGATGTGGCGCCATAGATAACCCGATCCGCCGAGACCGTGCAGCAGCACCACCGGGCGTCCGCGGCCGACATCCTCGATGTAGACGTCGAGGGCGGGGAGGCCTTCCGGTTGCACGTGCACATGGCGGGCCGTGACCTGCACCGTGCCCGCGTCGGCAGCCGCCAAGCCCAGCATCGATGCCGCCATGACGGCGACGACCGCTCGTGCTACGCGCCACAACCAGCGCATTCTCCTCTACCCCGCAATCGCCCTCGAGCTTCTGTTTAGGGCCGCAAAGTTTGCTTCCTGCTAACGGCAGGCGGGGAGACACGCGCCTTCACGTTGTGTTCGCGGCGAGTTCACCACAGGGTCGGCTTCGCGATCATCAGCCAGAAGATCGCCGCCACGGCCGCAAAGGCCGGAAAGCCGAACGCGAACCACCAGGCGAAAAGGCGGTGGTAGGCTTTTGGTAACGGATGGCCTCTGTCCCGCGCCTCGATGGCGAGGTCGCGCATGCGCCACTGCATCCACACGACGGGGAGCCAGAACGCACCCGTGAAAAGATAGAGCCCGATCGAAACCGCAATCCAGGGCTCGGTCAGAGACCAACCGAGCATGCGGGTCAGCAGTACGCCGCTGATGGGCTGCACGATGACGGCGCTGGCGGTAAAGATGAAATCCGCGATGACGACGATGCGCGCGACGCCGGCGATCACCGCCGGTTCCCCTGTCCGATGGGCGAGCAGCATGAAGAAGGCGATGCCCGCTCCGGTGCCGAGCAGCACGGCGGCGCCGATTACGTGCACGTACTTCACAAGCAGATAGAGCAGTTGGTCAGCGGTCATCGACGATCGCCAGAGCGACGAGATTGAGCGCCAGAACGGGCCAGATCTTCAGCATGGGGCCGATCGGATCGATCCAGAGCCGGGGGACCAAGATCGTGCCGAGGACGATGTAGACGATCGACAGGGCGAGCGCCGCCCAGAGGGCCAGACGTGTCGTCCGCCGCACGGCTATGCCGATGCCGATAGCGAGATCCGCGAGAGCCCCAGAAATGATGGCCGTGGGAGCGAGAAAGCCAGTCACGCCGCCTTCGCGCATCAGGCTCATGCCGATCTCCCAGCCTGGGCCGAGCGAGATGAACGCCGTAGCGATCCAGAACAGCGAGAAGATCGTGAACACCACGGGTTTCAGCAGATAGAGCGACGCGAACCACTTTTCCTGCACGGATGCGGGCCGGCGAGAGAGGGCGGACGACAGCGAGGTCGGCCTTATGCCTGTCGTCTCGATCCAAAGCCGAGGATCGCCGCTGGCACCGCGGACGATCTCGCGTTCCGCCGTCGAGCGCACAGGCGGCCGCCATCCGAGCCAGCCTGCGAAATCACCGAGCCGATAAGTTGCCGCCATCAGCCAGTCCGGCAGCGCGACGGTGCGGGCCGGCGCCCAGCCGAGCCAACGCCGATAGCGGGCCACGACCTGATCGAAGCCGAGGCGGTCGGGCCCCGCCAACTCGATCGCGAGGCGGGCCGGCGCCATCGGCTTCAGGAGAAACAGGATCGTCGCGACGACATCGTCGAGTTGGACGATCTGCAGCTGGCCTGTGCGCGGGAAAGCCGGGATGATCGGCAGCGCGGCGAGCCCACGGAACAGAGCACTCCCGCCGTAGGCTGCAGGTCCTGCGATGACGGAAGGCCGCAAGATCACCCAGTCGAGATCACGTCGGGCGAGGTCGGCATCACCGGCCGCCTTGCTTTTCGAGAACGGTGTCGGTGTTTCTCGATCGACTCCCATGGCGGAGAGATGGATCACGCGGCGAACGCCAGCTCGTTCACAAGCCGCGAACAGCGCGGCCGGCCCCGTTGAGTGCACGGCACGGGTGTCGTCGGTGACGCTGTCCTGCAAGACACCGGCGCAGTTCACCACCGCATCGATGCCGACGAGGTGCGGAGCCCATACGCTCGGATCGGTCGCTTTGGCCATATCGACGGCGGCGGCTTCGGCGTCAGTCCCGTCGGCGCGATGGACGACCGGGAGCACTTGATGTCCCTGGTGCCGGAGCTCGCCCACGAGGGCCCGACCGACCAGACCCGTCGCTCCGGTAACCAATACGCGCACGCGAACCTCCTCAGCCGCAGGCCCACGAAGCCCGTCGCAAGGAAACTCGACCGTTGGCAGATCGTTGCAGCCCGTCGAAACGAGCGCTCAGGGCGTCCGCTTCAAGCTGGTGATGTAGGCCACCACGGCATCGCGCTCCTGCGGCTCGAGGAGGATGTGCGGCATGTCGCGATGCGGCGTTTCGAGCCAGATGGTCAGCGCCATGGCGGTCATGCCGGGTGTGTTGGCGATCGCCTCGAAGCTCGCCGGCCCTTGGCGCGGGCGACCGGTCGCCGCACTTCCGACCGGGTGGCACTCCGCGCACACGCGCTCGGCGACGGCGCGACCGCGCTCGACGAGCGACTGGGCGGCCGCCGGCCCAGGGCACAACCCCAAGCCCGGCGTTGAAGCGAGGGCGACCAAAGCCAAGGCGGTGCGATGCATGGCGTCACTCCTGTCGACCGGCACGACGATAGCAAAGCCGCCTGCACGCTGATTTGATCCAGCGCATGCGGCGTGATTGTCGCCCCCGAGGAACGCAGGTCCGCAGCGACCGTTGGCCCACGTCGCGAATTCAACGCGACCGCGCAATTCGAAGCGAAAAAATGGAGATCATCATGATCAGACGTCCGATGACAGCAGCCGCTGCCGCCGTCGTCCTGGGCCTCGGAGCCTGGACGGCCAGCGCATCCGCGCTTCCGGCCCCGGCCGCGACGGAGACCTCTGCAGCCCGTTCGTCCGCGACGCAAGTTCAGTATCGTGACTGGGATGGGCGCTATGACGGCCGCCGCCACTGGCGCCGTGATCGCTGGAGCCGCGGCGTCGGGCCGTTCCTCGGCGGGCTTGCAGCTGGCGCCATCATCGGCGGCGCCGCGAGCGGCTATGGCTCGGGCACGGCCGGCGCGGTGGGCGGTGACGCTTACGCCCGTTGTTCGGCCCAGTTCCGGTCTTTCGACCCAAGCACCGGCACGTATACGACCTACGGCGGCGAGACGCGGGTCTGCCCGTATCTCCGCTGACGTCCCGGTGATGTGAGTTGGAGGGCGGCCGGACACATGTCCGGCCGTTCATTTCAGCCTTTGCGCGTAGCGTCGCGCGGCGTCGGCGAAGAGGATCTTGTCGGTCCCGACCACGAAATGGTTGACGCCGCGGTCAATCCAATAGGCTTTTTGCCGGGCTCCTTCGTCGGGTGACGGGTCGAAAAGCGGCATGACCACCGGAACGCGTCCGGAGGCAGCCTTCAGCATACGGTCGAGCGCCTCACGTACGTCGCCCGCGAGGTAATCACCTTGCCGACCCATCGCGACGGCGAGGTCGAACGGACCGACCATGAGAGCGGCAAGGCCCTCGATCCGCACGATGCGTTCGATGTCGGCGACGCCGGGCGCCGTCTCGACCAGAGCGACGATACCGGTGTCGCGCTGCTGACTGGTGGTGTAGCCGCGCCAGTCCCAAGCCATGTGATGGGCTGCACGGACGCAGGGGCAGGCGCCGCGCGTTCCGTCGGGCGCGTAGCGGGTGGCGGCGACGGCCGCGGCCGCCTCTTCCGCAGAGCCGATCGCGGGAACGACGACCGCCGTCGCGCCTGCATCGAGAGCCCGACCGATGAAAGATCCGTCCTTGCCCGGAGAGCGCACGAGCGGGGCGAGGCCGTTGGCGTCCGCGGCTCGCATCAATCGCTCAGCCGTCTCTATTCCGAACGCGCCGTGTTCGCAGTCGACGATCGTGAAGTCGAAGCCCGCCGCGCCGATGAGATCGACGCACTCTTCCGAGGCGATTTGGCTCCACGTCCCGAGCAGAGGCCGGCCCGAGCGCAAGAGTTCGAGAAATGAGATCCGTGGCATGTCTCGGTTTCCTACTCCGCGAGACGGCAGCCGATCGTTCCGAGAACTCCGTAGTCGGCACTGAAAACGTCGCCCGGCTGCACGTCGACGGGGACCATGCACGTCCCCGTAATGGCGCTCTCGCCGCGGCGGATCGTTATCCCCAGCGCCCGGAGTTCTTCGACGAGCCAGGTCAGCGCGACGCGCGGATCGCCGAGGACGTTCGCTCCCGACCCCGTACGCTCGAAACCACGGGCGAGCGTCGCGACGACGGCATGCTTCGAAAGATCGATGGATCGCCAATCCGCCGTCACGGCTGGCCCGGCCACGACGTGATGGGCGCAGGCGTCGTCGGCGATGAGCGACGGTCCGCCGACGGCGGTGAAGTCGGTGAAGCGTGAACTCGGCAATTCGATCGCCAAGTGAAGCGTGTCGACGGCGGCCAACACTTCGGATTGGGAATAGGGCTCCGGACGGTGTGGCAGGTCGCGGCCGAACCGGAAAGCGAATTCCGGCTCGCAGACCCGCATGAAGTTGCCGGCGAGCGGCAGCGTCGCTCCGTTCGCCACGACGCGCTCGGCGGGAATTCGACCGGCGATCGGGCCGTCGACGTTGATGTGTTTTTGACCGGCCGCACTGGTCGCCGCGATCTTCCACCCCCAGCGTGGCTTCGACGCGCGGGCGTCGAGCCCGGCTTGGATCTTATAGCCATCCCGGCGGGTCGCGGGCTTCAGCCGGGCCGGTAAGTCGGCTGTCGTTTGGCCGCTCTCCCAGAGATCCCAGAGAATGTCCGATGCCTCGATCGCCGGTGCCTTGCCCATTGGCCAACCCTCCCTGTTCGGCAGGGGGGGGGAGACTGTCACGCTCTCGGCTTTTGCGGCAACCCGGGGCCAGCGCGGATCAGAGCCGCGAGGACGTGGTGCGGACGGAGGGACTCGAACCCTCACGACGTTGCCATCTCAGGATTTTAAGTCCTGTGTGTCTACCGATTCCACCACGTCCGCTCGGCCGTCCATATGCGCCGGGCCGGCGTTTCACGCAACGGCGATACGGACCCGTTCGGCCGGGCGGCCGTACAGGATGGCTGCGCGCACGAGGAGGTAGAGAAGCAAGCCGTTGAGCATATGCCAGACGAAGTGCGTGCCGACGCTGCCGGCTGCCGCCAGGATCGTATATGGGCAGAGCGTGCGATCGACCGTGCGGAAGACAAGCGACGCGGCGAAGATGCCGGCGCCCGCGAGGAGTGCCGGCGCGGCGGGATGCGCGCGCCGCCACAGACCAACGCCGACAATCGCCAGCGCGGCCAAGGCCGGCAAATAGGCGACCGAACCGTTGTAGCAGGGACCACCGCCGCAGCGGACCATGCTCGAAGGCGGCAGCGTCGCAACAAAGAGTACAGCGGCGATGCCCACGCCCCACCACGGGAAGCCCGCAAACCGCCGCACGGCGTAGATCAGATAGGCCACCATGAAGATGCCAATAGGGACGGTGTCGGCGACGGCAGCCCACTTGGTGGCGGTCGTGTGGAACAGAAAGCTGCCGGTCCCGATCGCAACCACAACCAGAACGAGCATGAGCTCCGGCCATCCGCGCTTGTCACGGGGCTGCGCCAACCAGAGCACGAACCCCGCGAGCGCCGCCGCGAAGAACGCGAGGTTGCTCGCGGCATTGAGAGGTTCGGCCCAGAACGAGGGATCGAGGCCGCGTTCGCAGTAGGCGAAGACTTTGCCGGTCCAGTTCATCTCGTCCGCCGTGGTCGCTCGGTCGACAGGCGAACGCAGCGGCCGACGGCTTGGATCGTCGTCCGCCGGACCGTGCGTCGCTTCGTCAGCTCTTCTTTTCGGGCTGCACCACGCGGATGTGCAGTTCGCGCAGTTGCTTTTGCGTGACCTCGCTCGGCGCGCCCATCAGGAGATCCTTCGCCTGCTGGTTCATCGGGAAGAGCGAGACCTCGCGCAGATTCTTGGCACCGACGATCAGCATGACGATGCGGTCGATGCCCGCTGCCATCCCACCGTGCGGCGGCGCACCGTACTGGAAGGCGCGGAAGAGGCCGCCGAAGCGTTCCTCCACCACTTCCGGTCCGAGGCCGGCAATGCCGAAGGCGGCCACCATCGTGTCCGGGCGATGGTTTCGGATGCCGCCAGACGCGATCTCGAACCCATTGCAGACGATGTCGTACTGGTAAGCCTTGATCGCCAGGATTTCGTCGCGCGACTTGGCTGCGGCGAGCGCGGCGGCGCCGCCCTGGGGCATCGAGAAGGGGTTGTGCGAGAAGTCGATCTTCTGCTCGTCCTCGTTCCACTCGTAGAAGGGAAAGTCGACGATCCAGCAGAGTTCGTAGCGGTTCTCGTCGATGAGGTTCAGGTCGCGGCCGACCTTGTCGCGGGCGGCACCTGCGAACTTGTAGAACTTGTCGGGCGTGCCGGCGACGAAGAAAACGGCGTCGCCTTCCTGGAGGCCGAGCTGGCTGCGCACCGCGCCCGCACGCTCGGGTCCGATGTTCTTGCCGATCGGTCCCGCCGCTTCGCCTTCTCGGAAGAAAATGTAGCCGAGACCAGGTTGCCCCTCGCTCTGCGCCCAGGCGTTCATCCGGTCACAGAATGCACGGCTACCGCCGCCGGGAGCCGGGATCGCCCACACCTCCACCTTGGGATCACGCTCGATCATCTGCGCGAACACCTTGAAGCCCGAACCGCGGAACTGATCGGTCACGGCTTGCATGACGATCGGGTTGCGCAGGTCGGGCTTGTCGGAGCCGTACTTGCGGATCGCCTCTGCATAGGGGATGCGCGGGAACTTCGCCGTCACCGGCTTGCCGACCGCAAATTCCTCGAAGACGCCACGGATCACTGGCTCCATCGTGCGGAAGATGTCCTCCTGCTCGACGAAGCTCATTTCGACGTCGAGCTGGTAGAACTCACCCGGGAGCCGGTCGGCACGCGGGTCTTCGTCGCGGAAGCAGGGCGCGATCTGGAAGTACCGGTCGAAGCCGGACATCATGATGAGCTGTTTGTACTGCTGCGGCGCCTGCGGCAGCGCGAAGAACTTGCCGGGGTGGATGCGTGACGGCACGAGGAAATCGCGCGCACCCTCAGGCGACGAGGCGGTGAGAATGGGCGTCGAGAACTCGAAGAAGCCCGCGTCGTTCATGCGCGCCCGGATCGAACGCGTGACGTCGATCCTCTTCATGATGTTCGCGTGGAGCGACTCGCGACGGAGATCGAGAAAACGGTAGGTCAGGCGCAGGTCTTCCGGATAATCCGGCTCGCCGAACACCGGCACCGGCAGTTCCTTGGCCTCGGAGAGAACCTCGATCACGGTCGCGTAGACTTCGACCAGACCGGTCGCCAAGTCCTCGTTCTCGGTGCCCGCGGGCCGGCGCCGCACGGAGCCGTCGATGCGAACGACCCATTCCGCCCGCAGCGTCTCGGCGGTCTTGAAGGCCGCGCTGTCGGGATCGGCGACGACCTGGGTGATCCCATAGTGATCCCGCAGATCTATGAAGAGGACGCCGCCGTGGTCGCGCACGCGGTGCACCCAGCCAGAGAGCCGGGTCGGCTTTCCGACATCCTCCGCGCGGAGCGCGCCGCAAGTGTGGGTTCGGTAGGTCGACAGCAGGTTCGGGTGCATCGTCAGCTCCGACGGTAAACGGCGGCAAGCTCTTCGCGCCAGCGGCCGAAAAGTCAAGCCGGGCGGGCCAGGCTCTCCCTCCGCAACGGTGCTCGGGGCGACCAAAGGGCCGCAAAGAGCGCGACTCTGCTCATAAGTGCTTGAGAGGGGGGGCCGATCCGAGCCTTGCCGCCCGGTGAAGTCGGGACTATACGCCGCAATCATGAAGCTCATCTCCACGACCCAGGATCTCGCGGTCGCGTGCCGGCATTTGGCCGAGCTGCCCTTCGTTGCGATCGATACCGAGTTCCTGCGTGAACAGACGTTCTACTCGGAGTTGTGCCTGGTCCAGCTTGCCGGTCCGGGCTTCGAGGCGATCGTGGACCCGCTGGCCGATGGCCTGTCCCTCGACCCGCTCTGGGAGCTGATGGGCGACCAGCAGGTGATGAAGGTCTTCCACGCCGGGCGCCAGGACATCGAAATCGTCTACAACAAAGCGCGAACGATCCCGCGGCCAGTGTTCGATACGCAGGTCGCCGCGATGGTCTGCGGCTTCGGGGAGTCGATCAGCTACGTCAACCTCGTGAAGCAGATTACGGGGCGGGACCTCGACAAGTCCTCGCGCTTCACCGACTGGAGCCGGCGCCCGCTCTCCGAGCGCCAACTGATCTACGCGCTCGGCGATGTGACCCACCTTCGCGACGTCTACGTGGCGCTGAAGACCGAACTCGAGGAGACAGGGCGGGAAGGCTGGCTGCAGGAAGAAATGGCCACCCTCACCGATCCGGAAACCTACGAGACGCGCCCGGAGGATGCCTGGCGGCGGCTCAAGCTGCGGGTCAAAAACCGCAAGGCGCTGGCGGTGCTGATGGAATTGGCGGCGTGGCGGGAGACGCTGGCGCAGCGCCAGGACGTGCCGCGCGCCCGCATCATCCGTGACGAGGCGCTTTACGACATCGCGAACCAGATGCCGACCGATGTCGAGCGGCTCGGCGAACTTCGGTCGCTGAGCGATGGGTTCGCCCGCTCGGCCCGAGCGCGCGACATCGTCGCTGCGGTCCGTCGAGGGCTCGACCGCGATCCCAAGTCGGTCCCGCCACTGCCGTCCGGTCAATCGCTGCCGCCAACCGCTGTCGCAGTGGCCGACATGCTGCGGGTGTTGCTGAAGGCGTGCGCCGCGCGCCATCGGGTGGCGCCTCGCTTGATCGCCGACAGCGAAGACCTCGACCGGATCGCCTCCGAAGACGCACCGGACGTGCCGGCTCTCAAGGGCTGGCGGCGGGACCTGTTCGGCGCAGATGCCCTCAAGTTGAAGCGGGGCGAACTGGCGTTGACCGTCAAAGATGGCGAGGTGTTCGCCGTTCCAGTCGGCGGCTAAACCGCCATCAACGCTTGCGCGGATCGTACGGGTGGCGCTGCTTCCACTCGGCCATGAAGTAAGACAGGCTTTCGTCGATCGTCTCGGGGAGCACGATCTTCACGGTGACCAGCTGATCGCCAGTCTGGCCCGTGGTGGCGTTTTTCACGCCTTTCCCCTTCAGCCTGAATACGCGGCCGGTGCTGGTGCCTTTGGGGATCGTCAGCGTCACCCGACCGCCGACCGTCGGTGCCTCGATCTTCGCGCCGAGGATCGCCTCGTCGATGCCGATCGGAACGTCGACATGAATGTCATCGCCTTCGCGGCGCATGTTCGGATGGGCGCGCACCTTGATTTCGACGAGGGCATCGCCGGCTTCGCCGCCGCGGAGGCCGGGCTGGCCTTTGCCGCGCAACCTTAGGGTCTGGCCGTCGGTCACGCCTTCCGGAACGGTCAGGTCGAGCTGACCACCATCCGGCAGCGTGACGCGCTTCTTCGCGCCGAGGACCGCTTCCATGAAGTCGACTTCGAGCGTGTAGCGGACGTCCTGGCCACGAAATCCGAACCCGGCAGCTCCGGCTCCAGCTCCAGCGCCACCGGCTCCAGCGCCCGGCCGTCCACCCGGTCGGGCACCGCCCGGAAAACCGCCGGCCGCGCCGAAAATGTCCTCGAAGATGTCGCCGAAGCCGAAGTCACCACCGGGTCCACCGGTGCCCCGTCCGCCGGCCCCGCCCGCGGTCGAGCGCCGATAGGTTCGACGCGGTTCACCCGCTTCGTCGATCTCGCCGCGGTCGTAGCGCTGGCGCTTCTCGGCGTCGGTCAGAAATTCATAAGCGGCCGAGACCTTTTTGAAGCGCTCGGCTGCAGCCTTGTCGCCCGGGCGCACGTCGGGGTGCAGCTCCTTGGCGAGCTTGCGGAAGGCCCGGCGGATATCGTCCTCGGAGGCGCCCTTGGCGACACCGAGCAGGCTATAGGGGTCTTCGGCCATCTGGGCTGTGCCCTGGTGCAATCGACTCGTCGGTTGTGCAGTCTACCATGAATGCGGTGAGGACAGGGCAAAGGCCCTCCGTCCTCGTTACTGCCCCTGGACACGGATGACGGGCTCGCGCTCGAGCAGTTCCGCCAAAGTCTCGAACCGGCGGCGGAGACGTTCGCCGACGAGGCCGGCATGGGCCGAGCCGACGGTGAGCATGAGACGGCCCTTCTCGTAGGTCACGGGGGTTTCGTCGATCACCCCGGGCATCCCGATCGACATCATGTGGGCCGTGCGGATGGCTGCGCCGAGGATGCGAGCGCGCTTCAAAAGCCGCCGGTCGATGTGCTTCTTGAGGCGCGCGGAGAGGTCCTGCCCGTCCTTGTCGTCGGAGCCGACGTGGCGGAAGTAGATCGAGAGCGCAAGAAATATGCGGCCCGGATGGTCGATGCCCGTGAGCGCGGCATGGGCGACCACGTTCAGGCTCTGCTCGCCACGGTAATCCGGGTGGGCCCGCCACCCGATGTCCGAAATCAGGCACGCGGCGTGGCGGAGGCGGCGCTCGGCCGGTGTCTCGCGGGGCCCGGGATCGGAGAAGATAGTATCGGTCCAGGCCGCGAGTTCGTGAGCATGCTCGACGGAGCGCGAGCGGAGCCGGGCGTAGTCCTCACAGAAGCTCAAGAGCGGGTCTTTGCGCTTCTCGTGCTCTGGGAGAAGCGAGAAGAGCAGCCCCTCACGAATTCCGAAGACCGAGAAGATCACTTCCGAGGGTGCGAGCTGCTGGAGCAGGCGCTCGAGTACGAGCGCGCCCCATGGGAGCACTTCACGTCGGGGTCGTGAGATCTCACCGATGCCCGGCAGCGAGGTGACCTTGCGACGCCGCACCGTCTCGCAGAAGGCGAGCGCGTCACGGGTCGGAATGGCGTAGCCCTGCATGACCCGCAGCGGGTAATCCGCCTGCTCCATGTGCAGCTTGGCGAGCGCACGCCACGTGCCACCGACGGCATAGAACGGACGCCCGCGGCCGGCTTGCAGCCAAGGGATCCCCGAGAGCGCCTGATCGGCGAGTTCGACCGCTTTTTCGATCTTGTCCCCGGTCACGTCGATGAGACGGAGCCCGCCGAGCGGCAAGGTGGTGGCGTGCGCGAGTTTTTCGCCGGCGATGTCGATGAGTTCGAGACTGCCGCCGCCGAGGTCGCCCGCGAACCCGTTGGCGTGCTCAAACCCCATGAGGATGCCCTGGGCCGCGAGCGCGGCCTCTTCCTCGCCCGAGAGGATCTGGATCGGGCAGCCACAAATGGCTTCACCGCGGGCGATGAAATCCGGTCCGTCGCTCGCCTCGCGGACGGCGGCCGTGGCGATCGCCCTGAGGTTCTTGACCTGCAGAATGCGCGTCACGGCCTTGAACCGCGTCAGAGCTTCGAGGGCGCGGTTGACAGCGTCGACGCCAAGTCGGCCGGTGGTCGCGACCGAACGACCGAGGCCGCAAAGCACCTTCTCATTGAACAGCGGCGTGGCCGCGCGGACGGCACCCTCGTAGATGACGAGGCGGACGGAGTTCGAACCGATATCGATGACGCCGAGCGGCTCCAGTTCGCTGAACCGGCCGCGGGTCAAGGGTCCACCCGCCGGGAAGCCGCCCTGGGCCGCAGCAGTCACGATCGGCTGGCTCCCTTGTCGGCCCGACCGGTGACGCTGAACCGGCGTGGCATGTTGTCTTTCAGCGCCTGGCCGCGTCCCGACAGGCTGGGATTGGTCATGAAATACTCGTGTGCATTGAATGGTTCCTCGCCCGGCTCCGGCGTCACGCGCACCGATGAGCCGTCGCTGCGGATCGTCCAGCTCTGCTGATTGTCTTTGAAGTTGGCGAACATGATCTGGTTGAGGATCTGCTCATGCACGGTCGGGTTCTTGATCGGCGTCAGAGCCTCGACGCGGCGGTCGAGGTTGCGGGGCATCAAGTCCGCCGACGCGATGTAAACGGCCGCGCCGGGAGAGGGAAGCCCTTGTCCACGGCCGAAGCAGTAGATCCGTGAATGCTCGAGGAAACGCCCGATGAGGCTCTTGACCCTGATGCGCTCCGACAGGCCCGGCACTCCCGGCTTCAGGCAGCAGATGCCG
>Ga0073934_10005856_pt1 | contig 18507 bp, 17 predicted proteins | sample LarsenN4metaG_FD_76834 | JGI IMG/M metagenome (GOLD analysis project Ga0073934, IMG submission 76834) | Hot spring sediment bacterial and archeal communities from British Columbia, Canada, to study Microbial Dark Matter (Phase II) - Larsen... ... | reverse complement strand
AGGGGTGAAGGTGACGGCGTGGGCCCGTGTTCCACCAGGCAAAGTCGCTAAGAGTTTCTTGGAATCCGCATCCAATACGGTCACATTGTTCGAGCCCACGTGGCAAACCCAGGCTTCCTTACCATCCGGGCGGAAGGTGATATTATGGGGGGCGTCCCCTCCAGAAGGAATTGTTGCCAGCGTCTGGTAGGTCTCCGTTGAGAGGATGGAAAGGGTGTTCGAAGATTGGTTAGTTACCCAGATCTCTCCGGCAGGAGCTAAAACCTGCCTGGATAAACTAAGAAATAAGAAAAGAAATCCAATTTTGTAAAAGCTTCTCATTTTTCCCATGGCTGTGTCCTAATCCTTGTGGAAACGAATCGGCGATTCGTTTATCGTTCTTACCCTAATTTAAAGTTCTCGGTCACCTCAAACCGTTGACCTTGACTATCCCTAAAAACGATTTGGAGGGGGGCTTCTTTATGGACTTTGAGCTTAAACCCGATAAACGGGTTATCGCTGAGGGCCTCGGTCATCTCGTAAAAGCTAACCTGAGTCCCGTCATAGATGACCTCCATAGTTTTTACATAAAAGGGCGGCCTGACCTGGACAAACCGGCCGTCGACCCATTTTAAGCCCGTTCGGCTGGGGTGTTTAAATTTGACTTGAACTTTGATAATCTCCCCGGCAGTCACAGGCCCTTCCTCCAGGAGGTGGGGGATCCGAACGGTGGGAGGGCGGATATCTAGGGGTTCTTCTTGCGCATCGGTCTCGGTGGCGCAGCCGCCCCCTCCTTCTTTAATGACGATGGGTTTTTGGCTGACCCACTTTCCATGCTGGCTGCACTCCGCCACAGCCTCCACCTGAGAACTCCCACTATGCATGCGAACCTGCGTGGATAAGTAAACCGCCCCATTAGCCGGGGTCATATGGAATTTCCCCTTCGAGGGGATCGGGTCCTGACGATTGAGAATTTCAACGCTTTTTATGTAATGATCCGGTTCCATGGGGTGATCCATCTCAACGATGACGGGAACGACGTGTCCGTTCCCGGTCAGGGCGGGGGCCGTAATCCGGGGAAGGTGGATTTTTTCAAATTCCGGGGGATGCTCCGGATCCCCCGGTCGTTGAACCTGTTCTTCCGCGGAGATCGCAGCCCCGACAGGCAGCGTGTAGCTGATCCCTAGCCAAGCAGAGAGCTTGAGAAACCGTCGTCGGGTTAGATGGGACATACTCCAACAGGCCTAAGGGAATAGAAGATAGAGGATAAAAACGAGCGTCCCCGTCCTTCGATCCTCCATCTCCTACCTCCCCCATGTCTTCTAATGTCGCCCCGGGTCCAGGACGGAACCCTTGTTGGACCAATAGATATAAGCCTCCAGGGCCTTCATGGCATCGCTCTCCGGGTCGAGTTTCTCCCCTTCGTTGGGTTTCTCGATGCACCAGTTGATCATATCCCGAAGGGTTGCAAACTTCCCCATCTGCTCCTGATATTTAGGGAACTCGTAGGGGTGGGTATCCGAGGCGTAAGGATGACACATGGCGCAAGCCATTCCCGTTTTGCTAAGCTGAACGCTTCCGCCCCCGTGAAAGAGCTTATCCCCTTCGATGACCATAGCCATGAACTGGTCCTGGAAGGACTTGAGCTGTTGAGGCGTATGGGGTTCCTTATGGGCTTCTGCATCGGGCGGGGTCCAAACTTCTTTTAAGGTCATGGCCGGAAAGAGCATTAAAAATCCGACGATCAGACTAACCATTACCAGGAACTTCTTTCCTCTTGTCATAGTTGTTCCTCCTTGGGCTAAGGGTTGAAAACCGCAGGTCACCTTCCTTTTATAACTCTACCAGGCGCGGGGTCAGGCGCTGATTCACATTATCTCCGTCCCCTCGATCGTAAGGGGCCTCGGCAAAGACCTGTTTGCGCCACATGACGTACTCATTTTCAATCTTCTGCATATCGTTGACCGTAAGCCTGGACCAGCCCACGCCATCGAACGGATCCCCGGGATCAACTCGGATCATAGGCTTTGTCAGGGGAGGCACCCCGGTCGGCGCATAAGGCCAGGGCCACGAAGTAGCTAGCATACCGATGGACCGCATATTCCCAATCTCATTATAAAGGACCTGGTGGGTGTGCCCATGGATATTGGTGACATTTTTGAACGGTTTGAGGATCTCTTGAACCTCCCTCCAATCCCGGGTCCAGAAGTTCCAGGGCGGATAGTACTCATACAGGGGGTTATGGGTGAACAGCACGATGGGGGTTTCTTTGGGAATCCCGGACAGGGCCTTATCCGACAGCCATTGCCGTTGTTCCTTTTCTACAGCGGCCCATGGCCCTCCGATGATGCTATCCAACGTAGCCATCACCGCCATCCGTTCCTTGGGAGTTAGTTTCCGCTCCGTCCAGTAATCTGGAGCCCAGGCGACCGTATTTAATCCGATGAAACGAACCCCTTTATGATCGAAGAACCAGGGGGTTCCCCCGAAAAATTTCTGCCAGACATCCCCCATATCGTAATACCAGTCGTGCTCGCCGGGGATGAAATACTTTTTCGCCTTGATCTCCGCGAGGATATCCTTCCCCAGGGTCAATTCCTCCTCGGTTCCCAGTTGGGATAAGTCCCCCCCAAAGATGAAGAAGTCCGCAGGGGGATCCATGGCCTGCACCTCTTTAACGGCCCGGGTCGCCTTCTCTACAAAGCGGGTATTGACCTGCTTGGGGTAAAGATGCGTGTCTGAGATCCAGGCAAATTTGAAAGCCTCCGCTCCCACCGCGATATCCATGGTATTGATGGTAGGGAACCAGCCCACAGAAGCAGCACCGACCGCCACCCCGGCGGCGATCGTTTTATGAAGAAATGTCCGACGCGTCATCGTAAAGGAAGACTCTACCTCACTCCCTTGCTTCTCTTGATCCTTCTCCATACCTTACCCTCCTTTGTCACTAAGGATGAAGGCGGAAGTCTATCCAAAGGATGAACAAAGACAGGGACGAAGTACGAAGGACGCCACGAAAAAAAGCCCGCTTGGGTTCCTCCCTCCTCCCGGTATCCCTTTCACCCTTCTTCCTTCCCCCTTCCTTACTTGGTTAGCTCCACATTTAACGTGGCCGTTTTACCGGGCTCGATGGTCACCTCCTGTTCTTTGGTACCCACATAGTCCTGCCAGACCTTGACCTTATAGGTACCCGGCGGAATATTCTCGATCTTGAACGTCCCCCCTTCCCCGGTCACAGTATGGTAAGGGTTATCCGAGGCATAGGCCCAGCCCAACATCCATCCATGGGCGTCACATTCGAACCTGACCAGCTCAGGCTTTTTAGGCATGGACTTTTTGATGCGCATGCCCTGGTTGGGCAGAGCCAGGTTAAAGAGGGTTCGCTTGTCGACGAAAGAATGGGTATTGTGCAAAACTGGGTCGCTATTGACCACCTCAAAATCAGTCCCTACCGGGGTCACCTGCACGTAAGGCTCGAATTCACAGTTTTTATTGTTAATAAAAGGAACCCCTTCCTGTTTCGGCCAGTCTTTTCCCTTGCCGACCCCGTCTAGAAAGACGATCGCGTTTAAAACTCCCCCATCCTCGGAGACTTTAATTTGAGGAAATTTCTTAACCCCCGTGCCCTCCGTATCGCAGACCTCTTTATCCTTGGTGATCACCGCCTCCCGGGGAGGAGGAACGTTCCCTTTAAAAACGACTTTCCCTTCCAACGTCCCCCCGTCCTTGACCTCCATGACCTCGTAGGCCTGGGCCGAAAGAGCTAAAGCGAAGCTTAAAACCGCAGATGGCAAGATGAGCCAGATCCTTTTATGGTGCATCAGTGATACCTCCTTTGCTTGCATCAGGTAAAGCGCCTGTTTCTTTAAACGTTCCCTACATAGTCTTGGTAGAAACCAGACGGATAGCCTTCTACTTAGATAAACGAGGTCTCTAAATTTTATTCCAAAATCTGCGGAAAAAATTTTTGTTGACCCCGGGGTGAAAATCTGGAAAATAGAGAGGTATCACTAAGATCGGCTTTAGTAAATGTAAACGGAGCATCGTGGGAGACTGCCCAAGCTTAATTCCCGCCCGGCGGGAGACCTGTGAACAAGTTTTAGGCATGTTCGGCAACAACCCTAAGCAATTTAAAATCTTTGAAGAGATCACCCTCCCTCACCTGAAAGATCTCTATAATTTCGCCCGGAAGCTCACCAAAAGGGAGAGCGACGCGGAAGATTTAACCCAGGAGACCTACCTTCGGGCCTTTGAAAAGTTTGACCAATTTAAACCGGGTACGAATTGTAAAAGCTGGCTTTTCGCCATCATGTATCATCTTTTTATAGACTCCCATAAGAAAGCAGAGAACCGTTACACTTTTTTGGAGGTGGAAGAGATTCCCTACAGGGAGCAGCCGCCCGGCCATTTTGTCGGCCCTTCCTTCTCCCCGGAGGAAAGGGACGAGGGCCTGCCTAAATTTCTGGCACAAATTTCGCAGGAAGATATCAAAAAAGCTCTGGACCAGTTGCCAGAAAAATATAAAACCCTTATAATATTAAAGGACTTCCGCAGATTCAGTTACCGGGAGATGGCCGAGATCACAGGATTGCCCATGGGGACGGTGATGTCCAGGTTGTTCAGGGGACGAAAACTTTTAAAGAAGATCCTCTTACGAGACTTCCGTCGCCAAGAGTAGAAAGTTTGGGAGGGACCCCGACTCCGAGGAGGACGCCTTTAGGAAGAAACAATCGATCTGGGTTGTGTTATTGAGATTGGGAACCTAGAAAAGCCCTATGAGGGAGTGCCAAGAGGTGAGGGAACTCATAAATATTTATCTGGATGGAGAATTTGACGAGCACGAGGTAAACTCTATCAAAGCCCATTTGGTAGGTTGTCAGGATTGTTCTGACCTGTTTGAAAAGCAACAGCAATTTCTAACCCTGCTCAGGGAGAACGAGCCCAGGGAGGAAGTGCCCCTGGGACTGGAGTTCAATATTCGGACTCAGCTACGAAAGCGGAAGACGTGGACCCTCCTGAAGTCCAAGGGAGTTTATGTCGCTCTGCTGACCTTTTTGAGCCTCCTGGGCCCTGCCCTTTACCTGGTCCTCAAAAGCTCTCCTCCCGACCGAAACCCTGACTTCGTGATCACCTCCATCAACGATTATAAAAGCTATCTGAAGCGCGAGCTCCCGCTGGAGATTCAAAGTAATCATATCGAAGAGGTTACCGACTGGTTCAAGAATAAAGTCCATTTTAATCCCGTGGTTCCTTCCTTTCATAATAAAAATGTCAAGCTGATGGGCGGGCGATTGACGAGCTTTCAGGGGGAGAGGGTGGCCTTTCTCGTCTACGAATTAAATGATTATGTGATCTCCCTGTCGGTGACCCGGGAACGGAAGATCGACGCGCAGGCGGCCAAAAAGAACACCCTCAAGGAGATCGACTTCTATCTCTTCCATCTGGACGGGTACAACGCTATCTCATGGAACCACCTGGGGCTGACCTATTGCCTGGTCTCAAACCTCCCCGAGGAAGGAAGAAAGGCCTGCATCATCTGCCATGAGCAGGGCACCGAGGATGTGAATATCCATCGATTTCTGGAATGGCCCTCTTCCTGAAAAAATCCCTCTCCGCGGGAGAGGGTTGCGGTCGCTTCCCTTTCGGGGAGGGCCCCCTCCTTCTCCCCGAGGAGGTAATTTCTTCCCCCTCTGGTCAAAGGAGGCCGGGGAACCTTTGGTTTTCCACGAACCCATGAACAGGTTGCTCAAAGCGTATCTGGTCCTATTGACCCTCTTCGTTTACCTTCCCATTTTCTCTTTAACGGCTTTTTCCTTCAACGCCGGCGGGTTAACTTTTCCCTTTAAGGCGTTCAGTTTAGAGTGGTACGTGAAATTGTTTCAAAGCCCCAGGTTGATGGAAGCGGTCTCCCGGTCCCTGGCCCTGGCCCTGGTCACGATGGTTTTAACGACCTTTCTGAGTTTTATGACCGCCTACGTGCTCCGGGAGAGATTCCGGGGAAAAATCCTCCTTTTCTACCTTTTCGTTCTGGGCATCGTCATCCCCGGGATCGCCTATGGCCTTGGAACTGCCCTGTTCTATCAGGCCCTGGGCGTCAAAAAATCCCTCTGGGCGGCCCTCCCCGTTCATGTAGTCTGGACGCTCCCCTTCGGGATCATCCTGATGATGGCGGGGTTTGATCCAAAGATCCGGGCTTACGAAGCCGCAGCAAAAACCCTGGGAGGAGATGATTGGTCCATTCTCCGGGAGATCCTCTTGCCCTTGCTTTTTCCCACCCTTCTGGGAACTGCCCTGTTTGCCTTTACCTTGTCCTATAATGAATCCGAACGAAGTATTTTTCTGCTGGGAACCGATAACACGATTCCGGCAGAAATCCTGGCCCAGCTCTCCGCCCGCGCCACCCCCGAGCTTTACGCGCTGGGGGCTTTATCGACCGCAGTTTCCGTTCTGTCCTTGGGCCTGGTGGGGTGGTTGGTCCTGAGGAAAAAAAGCTGATCCAAGGAAGGTAAGCTCCAGAGCCCCCCCCTCGCTGGCTTTTATTCGAACCCTCTCTTGATATTGAATTTCAATAATAATACTTTTGAGGGCTTATTTCTGTTGACAGGTTTTAAATTTTAGAGTTTATTTAAATTGAGTTCGGTTTAATCTTGATATAGATTATCAATATCAATAATTTAAGAAGATCCTCCAGGGCTTTTTTGATCCCTTTCGGAGAATTTGGATAATTGGACAAAAGGAGTAGGAATCATGACCGCAAAAACGCTCGTTCTTTTGACCTTAATCGTAGCCGTTTTTCTCTCCATCTGGGGCCAGGGAGCGGTTCTTCTGGCCACTACGGAGGGATCCTGGAACGCTGTGGTGGCTCAGATCGAGGGCACTTTGAAGGAGGCTTTGAAAACCCAGCAGGCCGGGAATATAGAGAAAGTGAAGGAGCTCGTTACGGAGGCTTACTTCGGGACCTTCGAGGCCAGTGGCATGGAGGACGCCATCAAAGATCATGTCTCCGCGCAAGCCGTCTCAGACCTGGAGTCCAGGTTTAATAAGATTCGGCAAAGCCTGATCACGGGCGCCCCTCCGTCTTCCACCGAAAAACTTATCGAGGAATTGACGGCGGAGCTTAAAAAAACGATCCCGGCCCTGGAGAAGGCCAAGGTCGTGCCTAAGATAAAGAGCGGGGCCTCCGCCCCGTCCCCTTCGGGAGAGAAACCCGGAGAGCCCTCCGCCCCGGCGTCCGAGCCAGACAAAACTTCCTTTCAAGCCCAGGCCGCGGTATTAAAGGGCCTCTTTGCAAAGGCCCTGGAGACCTATCGGGGGGGGGATCATAAAAAAGCCAAAGGGATGATCTCCGATGCGTACTTCGAGCACTTTGAAGGGATGGAGGCCGTCATCGCTGCCAAATCGAGCGCCTTGAAAACGGAACTGGAGTCCCTTTTCGGAAAGGTCATCGGCCTCATGGGTTCCGACGCCCCCTATGGGGAGGTGGAGAAGATGGTGAAAGCCCTGGAAGCCAAGCTGGAGGAAGCCGTGCAGCTCCTCGGCCAGGGAAAGGAGAGTAAAACCTCCCTCTTTCTCAACTCCCTCATCATCATTACCCGGGAAGGGTTTGAAGCCATTCTTATCGTCAGCGCTCTGGCCGCCTATCTGGTTAAAATCGGACATCGGGACAAGGTCAGGGTCATTTACCAAAGCGCGATCGTGGCCGTGCTGGCCAGCCTGGCCATAGCTTTCCTGTTTCAGACCCTGCTCAAAGCCTTTCCCGCCAGCCGGGAGGTTCTGGAAGGGGCCACCATGGTCCTGGCTTCCATCGTCCTTTTCTATGTCAGTTACTGGCTGATCAGCAAAACCCAGGCCAGTAAATGGCAAAAGTTCATCCAGAAGAAAGTGCAGGAATCCCTCTCCAAAGGAGGCCTCATCGCCCTCTGGTCCACGGCGTTCCTGGCCGTTTTTAGGGAGGGCGCCGAGACCGTTTTATTTTATCAGGCCCTTTTATCTACAGCCGGGGAGAGCGGGAAGTTCCAGGTGATCCTCGGTTTATTAATAGGCAGCGGGGTTCTCGTCGCGCTCTTCCTCCTCCTCCGGTACGGCAGCCTCAAGATCCCCTTGAAGGCGTTCTTTACGGTTACGAGCATACTCCTTTACTACCTGGCCTTCGTCTTCGCGGGCAAAGGGATCGTCGAGCTTCAGACCGCCGGGGTGCTAAATGCCACGCCGGTCAAATACATTCCGACCATTAACGTTTTCGGTATTTATCCCACCCTGCAATCGTTGCTGATCCAGGGGGTTCTCTTGCTCGCAGCCCTTTTCGCCATCATTTATCTATTCCTACAGGCCCCCAGGGTTAAACCCCAGGAAAAGATGGTTTGAATCTTCGCAGATACGGAGGGCGGGTAGTTTTAATTTGACATCCGGAGATCCCGGCGGTAGACTGTCGACGACAAAACGAACCCTTTAACTACTTGTAATGGTTGCATATCTCACCAGACCCATCAGCCTGAGAGGTCCACCATGACTAACAAAGAATTTTCCGGGAGAACCGCGCTTATCACGGGGGGATCGCGGGGTATCGGTCGCGCGATCGCGCTCAAACTTGCCCGGCATGGGGCCAACATCGCCATCAATTACTTTAGCCGGGACCAAGATGCGCTGGTCACCAAAGAACTGGTCGAGCGGGAAGGGGCCCAATGTGTTTTGGTCAAAGGGGATGTCTCCCATTCTGGCGACGTTAAAAACCTAGTAGCCCGGACCCGGGCAGTTCTGGGCCCTATCGGATTGCTGGTCACAAGTGCAGGGCTGAGCATCCTGGAAAGCCATCAAGAAATCTCCTGGGAGAACTGGAAAAAAATTATGTCCATCAACGCGGATGGGACGTTCCTGCCCATCATGGCGGTCAAAGACGAGATGCTGGAGCATCAATATGGGCGGATCGTTTGCCTTTCCTCGGTGGCGGCTCTGCGGCCCCGCCAGAGGCAGATCCACTATGCCGCCAGTAAAGCGGCGGTTATCGCGCTGGTGAGGTGCTGTGCGGAGGCCTTCGCGCCCTACGTCCGCGTCAACGGCATCGCCCCGGGTCTGACCGAAACAGAAATGGGGGCTTTACTCAGCCCCAGCGCGATCCAGGCAGTTCTCGCCGGCACCCCCCTGGGGAGGATGGGACAGCCTGAAGAGATTGCCAACGTGGCCTGGTTCTTGCTGTCCGACCAGTCCAGTTTCATGACCGGGCAAACCCTCTCCGTTTGCGGCGGACGGGTCATGCTGCCTTAGACCTCCTGCCCGGCGCGCCTCTTGTCTTTGAGGCTTAAAACCCAAAAAATTCTTGACCCTATCCGGTTTTCCACTTATATAACAAATCATGGCGCCGCACGAAGTGGTCGTTCAAAATCTGACCAAAAGGTACGGCTCGGTGACCGCCGTAGATAACGTGTCCTTCGCCGTGGAGAAGGGATCTTTTTGCGTCCTCCTGGGACCCAGCGGCTGCGGGAAGACGACGGTCCTGAAAATCATCGCGGGGCTTCTGGAACCTACCGAGGGAACTATCTTCATCCACGGAGAGGACGTGCGAGCTATCCCCACTTTCCGGCGGAATATCTCCATGGTCTTTCAGGATTTCGCCCTATTCCCCCATAGGACCGTGGAAGAAAACGTGGAGTTTGGGTTGAGGATGCGGAAGGTCGCGGAAGCGGAACGTAAACGGAAAGTTCAGGCCATGCTGGAGATGGTGGGCGTCTCGGAATTGAGGAAGCGGTACCCCGCTCAGTTGAGCGGGGGACAGCAGCAGCGGGTGGCCCTGGCCAGGTCTCTGGTGGTAGAGCCCGCCGTGTTGCTCCTGGACGAGCCTTTGGGGAGCTTGGATTACCGTTTGCAGAAACAGTTGGCGATAGAGATCAAGCGGTTGCATCGGGAGCTGAAAAGGACTTTCATATACGTCTCCCACGACCTCAGCCAGGCTTTTGCCATGGCGGATCAAATTATTTTAATGAATCGGGGGAAAATTGAGCAGATCGGAACCCCCGAGGAGATTTATTACCGACCCAAATCGGTGTTTGTGGCCGGCTTTTTAGGGGACCTCAACCTTATCCCGGCTCGGGTGAAGGGCTACGACGAAAACCGGGTGGTCCTTGAAACTGAGGTGGGAACCCTCTATGCCTCTCGAAAGGGAGAGGAGGTCCCTGGCGAGGGGGAGGTTTTCTTGGCGATTCGCGCAGAGAACTTCCACCTGGGAAGGGACGCCGAGGCCTGCGAGAACCGGTTGGAGGGCATCCTGGTAGAGGAAATCTTTCAAGGCCCCCTGGTCGCTTATGCCGTTGGGTTAAAAAATAGGCAAGAAGTCAGGGTTATCAAACAAAACAGCTCCGGAAGGATTCCGGCCCGGATCGGAGGCCAGATCTCTATAGGGTGGAAGTCGGAGGATTCGATCCTCCTGGGAGCACCCGGTTCCTAAGGGGGGTAAGTCGGGGATTCGATCCTCCTGGGAGCACCCAGTTCAAGGAGTGTGAGTTATGGAAACCAGAGGTACCGCGCTTTTAATCGTCGACATGCTCAACGAATTTTTAAAGGAGGGGGGGAAGATGCCCTTTGACCGAGGAAGAAAAATTATTCCCAACGTGAAAAAGCTGACCGAACGCTGCCGCAGGGCCAAAATCCCGGTGATTTATCTCAACGATACCCATCGGGGAGATAAATACGACTGGGAATTTGAGAAGCGGACCCCCCACTGCATCGAGAATACCTGGGGAGCTGAGGTCATTGAGGAACTGACCCCGCAGAAAGGGGATTATGTGATTAGGAAGCGAAGATACAGCGGATTTTACGGGACGGATCTGGATGCGGTTTTAAGGGAACTCAAAGTCCATACTCTGATCGTGACCGGGGTGGTGACCAATATCTGCGTGCGTTCGACCGTTCACGATGCCTTTTTCCGAGGCTATAGGGTCCTGGTTCCTAAGGATTGTGTGGAAGCCACGGATCAACGGGAGCAGGATTCTTCCCTGTACGATATTGAAACCCATTTTGGAGAAGTTGTGGACTCAGAAAAGTTGGAGTTAGTGTAGAACGAAGCGCCGATTTGTTGGTCCGAAACCGCGTTTCGTGCTACCCCTAGCTTGAAATGATCATGCAGACCAACCGAGATTTTTTTAAAGATTGGACCCGGAGGGATTTTCTTAAGGTCACCGGCCTGGCAACCCTTCTTCCCGTTTTCAACGGCGCCTGGGCTTCCGCCCAGACTAAACCCGACCCCAAAGAACCCATTCAATGGCTGGCCCAGGTCTTCTCAGCTTACGAACAACAGGTCACCGAGTTCCAGAAGGCTACGGGATATTCGGCCAAGACGACCCTGAAGGATCAAATCTCGACCAATCAGACCCTTTTAACGGGCGGTAACGAAACCTTCGACGTGGTCAGCAATACCTGCTCCTTCTGGACCCCTATCCAGGAGAAGAAGGTGATTAAAAACGTCCCGGTCCCAGATATCCCCCTCTGGAAGAAGGGGGAGATCGCCGATCTGTTCTTCGAGCCCGAAAAGGTTATTGAAAAAAAATGGATCGCCCAGGCCATGACCCAGTTCATTTACGCGGATCCGATGAAAAAGGATGCTTTTTCTCTCTTCCCGTATATCTGTAACTTCGATACCATCGGGTACAACCCCAAACACGTGGACCGGGTGGATTCCTGGGGGGCGCTCTTTGATCCGAAATGGAAGGGCCGGGTAGCCCTTTTCGACGCGCCGCAACTCACCTTAAGCTCTACCGCGATGTACCTGGTTGGCGCGGGCCTGATGGGGACCCCCCAACGGGGAGAGGGGGATTTAACCAAAGAGGAGGTGGACCAGGTCGTTGACTTTTTGATCAAAAAGAAACAGGAAGGACAGTTCCGAACCCTCTGGCTCTCTTACGGGGATCTGGTCAATCTCCTGGCCAGCGAAGAGATCTGGATTGCCGACGCCTGGCAGCCGATCGTTTATGACGTAAGGCGGGCCGGCACCCCCTGTGCGTATGCAGAGGTTAAAGAAGGTTCCAATTTCTGGTTCGGCGGGATGGCTCCCACGGACCCCGGCGGCAACGATCATCTTCAGGCCGTCTACGCCTTGATGACGTTCCACCTGGGCGGATGGTTCGCCAGGTTTATCCAACAGTACGGATATTCCACGCCGGCCTACCCCACCGAGGCGGTAAAAAAAGCCATGGGGCCGGAGTATTATGGGTGGGCTTACGAAGGGAAACGGACCTACCAGCCGGTTCAAGAACCCCATCTGTTCGTCCCGGAAAAGTATCCCTGGTCCATGGAAGAAGGAACGCCCTCTCCCGAAGGTCACCGGCGGGAAGGAGGCTCCATCGAAGAGCGGATCAAGCATATCGGCTCCATCGAGATCTGGCCTACAGAGAATCAATATTACCTGGAAAAGTGGGAAGAGTTCCGAAACGCTTAGGAAGTCGTAACTTCTCCAGATGAGGTTTAAGAAAAGAGTTTTTTTACATCTGTCATTTTCAGTAGGAGGATAACGGCGATCAGGGTGATGACGACCAGGATGGAGGAGAAGGCTGCGGCCTTTGGCCAATTGAGGATCGTGACGGTGTTCAAGATGACGAGACCGATGGTCTGGACGATACCTCCTACGAACTTGGGGACCTCGAAGTTCCCCAGGCAAAGAACAAAAACAAACAGGCACCCGATAACCATTCCCGGGACGGATAAGGGGAGCACGATGTGGAAGAAGATGTTCCAGTTGCCGGCTCCCAGCGTCTTGGCGGCGTTCAGGATGTTCTCAGGGATCTGGGAGAGAAAAATATAAAGGGGGCCTATCATAAAAACCACATAGTATTGGATCAAAGCGATTTGCAGCGCGAATTCAGAAAATAAGAAGGCGTCCAGGGGGTGATCCAGAAGCCCCATTTTCAGGAGAGCCAGGTTGATCGCTCCGTTCCGCCCCAGCAGGGGAAGCCAGGAAATCGTACGAATTAAAGAGCTGGTCCAGAAAGGGATGACCAGGAGCACCATCAGCATCAGACCCTTCTTCTGGGAGACTTTCCGGGCCAGGAAGTAGGCCGCCGGGTAAGCGATAAACACGCAGAGAAGGGTCGTGGTCGCGGCGATACGAACCGTGCGCAGCACCGTGTCCAGAGTTATTTTATTTCCGAAAATGCCGAAATAATTTTGAAAGGTAAAGGATTTTTCGACCCCTAACGAACGGGGCGTGTAAAAGCTATATACTAAAAGAAAACCCAACGGGATCAGGAGGAAAACGCCCATCCATAGGATAGCAGGGGCTAGAAGGCCTGTTCTTTTTAAAATAGGTTTCATACTTTCTCATACTAGCGCGCGCTCTGAGGAAAAGTCAAAAGATTCTTGACCCGGATACGTTTTCCATTTATAAAATAGATCCTGAGCGTCGAAGCCATCTAGCTTAAAAGGAGGAATTCCAATTTGAAAGCCGTCGTTAAAAAATCGCCTGGTTTTGGCAACGTAGAGCTCATGGAGATTCCGGAACCAACCCCGGGACCTTACCAGGTCAAGATTGAAGTCAAGGCCGCAGGCATTTGTGGAACGGATATCCACATCCTCCGGGATGAGTACCGGAGCGTTCCGCCGGTGGTTTTGGGCCATGAGGTTTGTGGACAGGTGGCCGAGGTAGGGGAGAAGGTGACCCGGGTTCGCCCTGGGGACCGTGTGACGACAGAAACTTATTTTTCAACCTGTGGGGTCTGTCGCTTCTGTCGTTCGGGAAATCCGAACCTCTGCCCGGACCGCCGATCCATCGGAACCCACGTCAACGGAGGATTTACAAAATACGTGATCGTTCCAGAGGTAAACGTTCATAAGCTCCCGGATCATGTCGATTACCTGGGAGGGGCCCTCTGTGAGCCGCTGACCTGCTGTGTCAACGGGGTTTTGGAGAACACCCGGATTCTTCCTGAGGACGTGGTGTTGGTCTCCGGTCCTGGGGCTATTGGCCTTCTCTCCATGCAACTGGCTAAATCCATGGGGGCTACCGCGATCGTCTGCGGCATGAGCCAGGATGTAGCCCGGCTGAAGTTGGCCCGGGATCTGGGAGCGGATGTAACCGTGGATGTGCAGACGGAAAACCTTACAGAGCTCGTCCGGGACCTGACGAAAGGATACGGCGCCGACGTAGTGATCGAGTGTGCGGGCGCAGAAAAATCCGCCCAGCAGTGCCTGGATCTGGTTCGCCGGGGCGGTCAGTACACCCAGATGGGCCTGTTTTCTCGACCGGTTACCCTGGATCTGAACGCCGCTGTGATGAAAAATATCCGTATCACGGGCGTCTTTGCCCATGTGCCGAAGGCATGGCTTCGGACCATCGCCCTTCTAGAGGAAGGAAAAGTCAAAACGCGCCCCCTGGTGACCTGCCAGTTGCCCCTGGAAGCGTGGCAACAGGCCTTCGATAAAGTGAGCGCCGGGTCAGAGTGCAAGATCGTCCTCTGCCCGTGACTCCGGCTTGCGGGAGCCCGAACCGTCCTTAGCTTTCAAAGGGAGAAGATACGATTCTATGAATCCCGCCGACTATAACGAGATTGACTCGGTCTTCCGGCTGGTCGATCGAGCTTTATGGATCGTCACGGCTGCGACCCCCTCCGCCCGCGGAGGCCTGCTGGCCAGTTGGATCTTTCAGGCATCCATCGATCCCGCTTCTCCCCGTCTCATGGCTGCTATTGCCCCGAACCATTATACCCATCGGTTGATTCAAGGGAGTGGCGCCCTGGCCGTACATCTGATCACCGTCCGGCAGATCAACTATGCCTGGCTTTTCGGTTTGGAATCCGGGCGCGATCGGGATAAGCTATCCGGAATCCCGACCCGTACGGCTCGAACCGGCAGTCCGATCCTGGAAGATTGCTTAGCCTGGCTCGATTGCCAGGTTATTGCCCAGTACGATGGGGGAGATCGGACCTTCTTCCTGGCCGATGTGATCGCCGGTGGCCGGCTGGCCGATGCGCCCCCTCTAACCGAGGGGCAGTTGCTGGCTATGGCCACGGACGAACAGAGAGCGGTACTCCAGGCCCAACTGCGGGCCGACATCGAGTTGCAACGATCCTTATTGGCCAACTGGCGAGCCCGTCACGGCGATTTATCGCCGCGATAAAGTGTTGTGGAGGCTTGTCGTAGGAGCGCGTAGCCGGACGCCCCTGCGGCAGCTCCTAAAGGGGGACGGTTGTAAACGAAGCATTCCATTATCCCATACGGGGCTCCGGCCTACTACTTGAAGTCTTCGGGGTCAATCCCATACTTATTCAGTTTATCATAAAAATTCTGACGGTGGATCCCGGTTTCCAAAGCCGCATTCGTAACATTTCCCTTGTTGCGTCGAAGGGCTGCAGTAACAAACTCCCGTTCAAATTGCTCCTTGGCTTCTTTGTAAGTGAGAATGCGGGGCACAGACTGGGATGGGAGCTTAAGGACGCCTCGTATCGGCTCAGGGAGGTTTTTGATCTCTAAAAGGGGTCCTTCGCTCAACAGGACCATTCGTTCAACAGTATTCTCCAACTCCCGAATGTTTCCGGGCCAGGGGTAGGTTTTGAAAGCCTCTAAAACCTCCGGGGAAATTTGCCGGATTTGCTGTTGGGGATCGAACTTATTCAAAAAATGCCTGACTAACAGCGGGATATCTTCTCTCCGCTCCCGAAGGGGGGGAAGACTTATGTTGATCACGCTAAGTCGATAATAAAGATCCTCTCGGAATTGCCCCCTTTTGATCAGCTCGGTGAGATCCAAATTGGTTGCTGCAATGATACGAACATCAACAGGAATAGCCTGGGTTCCTCCAATTCGGAGGATCTCCTTCTCCTGAAGCACCCTCAACAGCTTACTCTGTAGGGAGGCATCCATCCCGCTAATTTCATCGAGGAAGAGGGTCCCTCGGTGGGTCACTTCAAAGTAGCCCTTTTTCTGGTTGTAGGCTCCTGTAAAAGCCCCTTTTTCATAGCCGAAGAATTCACTTTCCAGAAGATGGGATGGAATCGCACTACAGTTAACCCCCAGAAATGGATACTTTCTACGTTCACTATGGGTGTGCAAAGCCCTTGCGATCAACTCCTTACCCGTTCCACTCTCCCCTTGAATGAGTACGGTCACAGAGCTATTAGCAACTTTATGGACCATTTCGTAGATCTTCTGAATCTGAGGAGAAACTCCTACCATGTTCTCAAGATGGTACTTGTTTTCCACCTGTTGACGGAGGTTTCGGTTCTCCTGAAGTAACCAGTGATATTCCAGCGCTCGGTCGACGCAGAGGCGGATTTCTTCGGCTTCAAACGGCTTTAACACGTAATCGTAAGCTCCCATCTTCATGGCTTGAACGGCAGAATCGATGGTGGCATAGGCTGTCATGATAATAACGATCAGCTCCGGGGAAAGGGCTTTGATCTCCTTCAATACCTCTAGGCCATCCAGGCCGGGCATTTTATAATCTAAGAGGACCAGGTCATAATTGTTGGATTGGATTCTCTCGAGGGCGTCGAGTCCTGTGTAGCAGGCCTCGATAGTACGTACCGTCTTACTTAGAGCTGAGGATATAGCCCGGCACATATTTTTCTCATCGTCAACTACCAAAACTTTCGACTGGGTCATACCCTTAGGATAAATCCAAAAACACACTCTTAACACTTACGTACGGTTCGTATTAAAAGTGGCTTCGGAGAGTAGGTTTATGTTGTGGGATTTGCAAGCTCCATGCCCCAAGTCAACCTCTTCCAGCTAAGGATTTAACTATAACACGAAAGACCTTAAATTCTAACTTGCATTCTTATAACACCGCCTATAATAATACCCAAATAATACCCACGAAATTTCGGATGCCAATGGACGGGAGACTTTCCTTGTGTTATTAAAACGTGCATAAGCCCTCCTGTAACTTCTTTCTTTGTATAGCAATAATAAAGCCGGGCGGGTTACAGGCCACATTATGAGAACGGATAAACCCCCAGTTATGAAAAAACGCGGGTTGCTATTGATCGTATCGTGGATCTTAATTAAGATTCCATCTGCTTTTGCGTTTGATCCTGACGCTCCGCCTGAGACCAGGATTAAATTGGCTCCCTTTCTCACCTTTGGTGGAAATGTCGCACTCACCTACGAACTTGAGAAGAACTTCGACCTCGATGATCCCCAAGGTAGGGACGTTTCCATCTCCGAACCCGGACTATCGCTGGCTTTCTCATTCGACCCTAGCAAGAACTTCCAGGCGTTTCTAAACGCGGAGCTTACCGGGGAGCTAAAACAGGCAGAGGGAAAGAAAGATCAAAGGCAGGTCAAGCTCGAGATCAAGGAGGCTTTTCTGTTATTTAAAAATCTAGTGGACAGTAGATCTTTCTTTCAGATCGGGCGGCAGCGGTTCGAGGACGACCGCCAATGGTTATACGACGAGGAGCTAGATGCAGTAGGGATATTTTATCTATTTTCTAGGCTTTCCCTTGAACTTTCAGTGAGCCGTCTGGACCTCGTGGCCAGGGACTTCTTAAACGATGAGCCCGCGGAGCAGATCAACAATTACATCGCCTATGGCAACTACGCGCTTGGGGAGGAGGTAGAGATTGCAGCCTACATCTTTGCCCGTCACGATCAATCGGAGGGGCGAGAAAGCCCCATCTTCTTTGGACTCCATTCCAGTGGTGAGATCCTCGCTGACCTCGATTATTGGCTCGAACTGGCCCATGTGCGGGGGAGAGATGGGTCAAGGAAGATCCGTGGAATTGGCTTGGATGTGGGGTCTACCTACGTGTTCGATCTGCCTCTGGAGCCTTCCATCTCCTTTGGCTACGCCTTCGGCACCGGCGACGACGACCCTAACGACGGAGTAGACAAAAGTTTTCGGCAGACGGGGCTTCAAGAGAATGAGGGTGAATTTAACGGGGTTCCCAGCTTTAAATATTATGGAGAGTTGTTCGATCCTGAGCTAAGCAACCTCTCGATCTTCACCGGCGGAATTGGCGTTAAGCTCTCTGAAGAAAGCTCTATTGACCTTGTTTATCACTATTACCTGCAGCATAAGGCTTCCGATAACCTTCGAAACGTAAGGATTGATGCCGACCCCGACGGCAGCAGCAGAAGGCTAGGGAGCGAGATTGATCTCATCATAGGATTTGAAGAGGTCCAAAATGTCGAATTGAAGCTGTCGCTTAGCTACTTTATTCCCGGCCAGGCTTTTCCTGCCGAATCAGACAGCAGTTTTTTAGCAAACTTTGAAATTCAGTATAACTTCTAAGGCGTCTCGTATCCTTGTGTCATGAAAGCAGGACAAGCCGTCATGAAAATATGACAACCCCTTCCCTCACCGAGTAATCTCTAGGATCAAGTAGCAATGGGAACTTTTTTCCCCTTCCTAAAAGTCATCTTTTCAGGACAGACCCCCCTTTGTGTAAAGAACCTCTGGTACGGATTTTATCTCCCCTCTTGGGGTTGGCACCCTGGTTGCTTATGCGGAGATACGTGCCGCGATCACCTTCAAATAAACGGTTTCACTTTTTATCTGTAAAAAGCTACCCCGTACCCTTTCTCTTTAGAACTGTGGCATTATTT
>Ga0073934_10005855_pt1 | contig 18515 bp, 17 predicted proteins | sample LarsenN4metaG_FD_76834 | JGI IMG/M metagenome (GOLD analysis project Ga0073934, IMG submission 76834) | Hot spring sediment bacterial and archeal communities from British Columbia, Canada, to study Microbial Dark Matter (Phase II) - Larsen... ... | reverse complement strand
CTTTGTCGCCTCCGCCCAAAACCTCGCGCTGGATGACGAAGCAGAGCTAGTCCGTCGGGCGCGCGCTCGCGACCCCGAGGTCTGGTCGATGTGGCACGACCAGTACTATTCGCTCGTCCATCGCTACGCGGCCGCGCGCCTGCGCAGCGCCGAAGACGCGGACGACGTGGCGTCGCAGGTGTTCCTCGAAGCGCTGAAGTCCATCGGCCGCTATACCTACACCGGCAGGCCCGTGTTGGCGTGGCTTTACGGCATCGCCAGCCACGTCGTTTCCCGCCACCTGCGCCAGCGGGCGCGGAACGCGGGGGAGCCGGACGAGGCCGCGGCGGCCACCGAGGGCTTCGAGGATGCCTCGGTTACCGGCATCGAGGTCCGGCGCGCCCTGGAGCAGCTGAGCGACGAGCACCGCGAGGTCCTCGTGCTGCGCTTCGTCCTCGGGCTGCCGACAAAGGAGGTCGCGCAGCTATTAGGCAAGACGGAAGCTGCGACGTACTCCCTGCAGGTGAGGGCGTCCGGGGCGCTGCGGAAGAAGCTCCCACGGCAGTGACGGCGGGAAAGAATTTCGGTGACGGCCGAATGATCGGACGGGGTTCGGGGCATAAGAGGACAGGAGGAAGCGCGGTTGGACAACACTGAGGCGCGCCTCGCCGAATGCCTGAGGCTCGTGGAGGAGACAGGAGACCTCGACCGCTGTCTGGAGCTCTATTCAGATCTGCGGGAGCATGCGGTTGCCGTCCAAGCGCTCGCGGCTCTTGCCCCACCCTCGCCGCGGGAGCAGCCCCGGCTCTCGAGCCGGCGGCTGCTTCTCTCCTCCGTAGCTTCCCCCGGAGAAGGAGGACGAGGCCTCTTGCAGACGCTGTTCGGAAGGAAGGCGGCGGCGATTGCCGCCGGCGCGGTGATGCTGTTCGCCGCGGCGGGCGCGGGCGCCAGCCCCATCCAGACGCCGCTCGATCATCCAGTCAACGACGTCCTCGATACGCTGGGCATCGGCGCGGACAGCCCCGGCAAGCCGGTGCGCGACGCCGTCCACGACGCCATCGAATCGACAGACCCCGGCCCGGAGCGGGGCAAGGCGGTCAGCCAGGCAGCCTGCGAGGCCGCTCACGACCCGGAACGCCTGCCCGAGAACGCCCAGGCCGTGCACGAGGAGAAGGACAAGCAGAAGGACTGCGACAAGACGGACGGCTCGACGTCCGCCGAGGAAGACGACCCGGACGAGCACGGCTCCCAGCAACAGGGCGGCAAGCCGGAGACGCCGCCTGGGCTGGAGCACAGCAACGGCAACGCCAACGGAAACGCGGGCGCCGGCCAGCAGGCTTGCGAAGCGGCCGCCGAGAGGCCCGCGCAGAGCAACGCCGCCGGCAACGGCAACGGGCCCAAGGGGCCCAAAGGCTGCGAGGAGTAGAAGCGCCGCCATTCACGCCCGCAGCAGCGAAGGGAAGCCCGCCTCACAGGCGGGCTTTCGCGTGAAGGCGCGTGGAGGGCGTCCCCGCCGGCCGTAAGCGACGCGGCGAACGGCGCCTGGTTGCCGGCGGCAGGGAGGCTGAGGCGGTTCAGCTGCCGCCCGGAGCGCCGAGCCTCGCCTCCAGCTCGCGCAGCCTGCGGCGTTGCTCGCGCTCCCTCGTCCAGCGCTCCGTGATGTCGCGGGCGTGGGCCAGCGCTCCTACGGCGGCCCCTTCTTCGTGGACGATGGCGAAGGTCAACTCGACGTAGATGGTGGCGCCGTCCTTGCGCTGGGAACGCGTCGGCAGCGCCTGGCCGCTGTACTTCGTGCGGCCGTCGGCAAGCGCGCGACGGAAGCCGTCCCAGTGGGCGCGGCGGAACTCCTCGGGGATGATCAGGTCCAGGCTTTGGCCGAGCGCCTCTTCGGCGCTGAAGCCAAACGTCCGCTCCGCGGCGTCGTTCCAGAAGCGGATCACGCCGTCTCGATCGGCAAAGATGACCGCATCGGGGGCATGGTGGAGCAGCAAGGCAGCAAGGTCAGTCAAGCCGCCCGCTCCTCGTCATACACGTCTCAGCCTAGCAAGACACCGCCCGTGGGCGCAGCCCCAATCCCCGACCCTGCGGGGTGCCGCGCGGGCACGAAGCCCGTGGTCAGAGTCCGCGAGTTTCCGCTTCCCTCCCGGCTTGACCTGGCCGCTGGCGCTCGGTCATCACGCGCGTCCAGGCGGCCCGGATAAAGGCTGGCGTTGGGCGCACGCAAGCGGACATGGAATGGAGGAGTTATATCGCCGGAGTCTGCGCCGATTTTCCATTCCTTAATCGTAAGCGCGAATCGGCCGAGCTTGCGGCCGTCTTGGCCTACAGCCGCTCTGAGCTCGTCAGCGTCCACGGACGCCGCGGCGTGGGCAACGGCACCCTCCTCGACGGAGGCTCTTGGCGTCGGCCGGACATCTACGAGAATCTGAATCCTTGGTGGGCGATGCAGGGCTCGAACCTGCGACCTTCTGTGTGTAAAACAGACGCTCTGACCAGCTGAGCTAATCGCCCAAGATTCGGACTCGAACCCAGGCTAGTGAGTGCCAGTACGAGTCGATTCTAGCACGCTGTCAGGCAATCAGCGCACGCACGACGCTCCCACAGCGGATGACCGTCTGTAGGTCTCTGCCGAGAAATCTCACCAGCGCCCATTTGAAATATGTCGCTTCCACTGCGACACCGCTGACAGCCGCTGCCTAGGTCCCAACCAGGAACCTTACGCAAGCGTAAACTGGCTTCGAGGCTCTGTCTCAAGAGTCGCCTAGTGCTCTCCTCTCGTCGAGGACGCGACGAACTCCATTCATTGCAGTCGCTGACTCCCTTTAGGCATACTACGCCGGACAGGCAGATGCTTAGCACTGCTGCTCAAGGCTAGAGGTCATGGAGCTGGGTATTTCCGAGGCTCAAATCCGAGAGCACGCCTCTGACCAGTCGTTCAAGCGAGGCCAGGAGTACTTTCGCAGCAAGGCCGTTCTCTCACTCGTCCGCCGCGGCTCCGCGCTTGAGGCCGAGGTCGAGGGGAGCGAACCAAGGCCTTATCGAGTGCGGGTAGCGTTCGCAGCGAACGGATTGAGTGTCTCGTGCACCTGCCCATACGACTGGGACGACTGGTGTAAACACATCGTAGCCGCGCTGCTCGCGTACCTGCACGGTGACGCACTCGAGGAGAGGGAGCCTCTCGATTCGAGGCTCGCATCTCTGACGCCTGAGCAGATGAAGGAAGCCTTGGTGCGTCTCTCGGCGCGCCAGCCCGACTTTAATGAGGCCATCGATCGAGAGCTGGATGTCCTTGGGCTTGACTCCTCCCAAGCGAGTTCGCTGGTTCAACGTGCTGTCGGCGATCAAGCCTCTCAGCCAGCGGCCATCCGCAAGTCGGTACGGCAGCGAATTCGTAGTCTGTCACGAATGCGTTCCTCGGAGGCGTACTGGCATGTCGGTGAAGTGGTCCAGGAGTTACGTGATAACGAGCTTGCCCTCGCGTGGGACTATGTCGAGGATGACGATGGTCCCCGCGCGCTGTCCGTACTCGAGGCTCTCACGGAAGCTTATATCGAAGAGTGGGAGGCACTGGACGATTCGGACGCCGAGGCGTCTGCCTTCTTCGAAGACCTAGGCGAAGCCTGGTGCGAAGCGCTGCTGACAGCCCGCCTCAGCATCGATGACGGAAAGGCGTGGGCCAAGCGGATGAGACGCTGGGCCGACGAGCTCGATAGCGACTGGGGCGTGGGAGATGGCTTCTACAACGCCGAGGCGGCGGCCGTGCAATCATGGACGCATCGGTCGCACGATGAGAGACTCGGGCCCGACCAGGTACAGCCTCCGGATGGGCTATCCGGCCGAGCCGAGCCAACGCAGCTCACCCACGCCAGGCTCAATGTCTTCGCGCGCCAGGGGCGTTACGAGGACTACCTGCGGCTTGCCTTGGAGTCGGGCGAAGTAGAGGCGTACTCAACCATGCTCGTCCAGCTCGGCCGGCTTGAGCAAGCGGAGGCGTTCGGCCTCCAGAAGCTTGAGCAAGCTTCAGGCGCCTTGCGTCTCGCTGGTGCCCTGGAGCAGAAGGGCGCGACCGAAGCGGCCCTCCGGATCGCTGAGTACGGGTTGGGACTCGAGGGACCGCTCGCCGACCTCGCTGCATGGCTTCTGGATCTAGCCGTAAAGCTGGACGAAGTCCAGACCGGCATACGCGCGGCGCTTGTCCTGGCCCGCGAGCGTCCCGATCTGGAAACATACTTGGCTGCACAGGCGCTGGCGGGTCTCGCCTGGGAGGGATTCCGCCCCGAGTTCCTGGCCCGAATGAAGCAGGCGGGGGACTTTGAACGGCATGGCGTCGTCGAGGTCCTGCTGCATGAGGAACTTTTCGACGAAGCCATCGAGGCGGTCGGCGACACCGGGGACTATCATCTGCTAGCGCGTGTGGCGGACGCGGTCCTCGAGAGCCGGCCCCAGTGGGTGATCGAGATGAGTCGCAAGCAGGCGGAGTCCATCATGGACGAGGCCAGAGCGAGCGCCTACGGGGCAGCGGTACGGTGGCTGAAACGCGCCAGAGCCGCCTACCGCATCGCAGACCGAGAGGAAGAGTGGCACCGCTACCTCGCGGACTTGATGGTCCGTCATGCCCGTAAGCACAAGCTGCGGCCGATGCTGGAAGGTCTGCGGCCTGGCGCTAATTAGCCTTTAGCCGCTTGCCCTTTGTACGCGACAGTTATCAGCCGTAACCGATCCGCCCTCGCGGCAGATAACCTTGCCATCTTCACTCGATTCGCATCTGTTTCTGCAAGCGGAACGGGCCTCTGGACTCCATTTGCGCCCGGGGCTAGCTCACCGAGTGGTTACGCTTACCAGCTGACGTACCGATGAGAAGGCGGCAGATGGATTTGGAGTCCATGCTGGTTCAGGATTGGCAATCAAGAATCTGTCATCGGGCGGGTTCCACCAGGACCTGATCGGAAAGACGTCTTCTTCGAGGCCGAGCCGCTTTGCCAGGTCTTTCATTTCCCGGAGCGGCAGGTCATTCTCCTTCAAGATATCGGGCAGATCATGGCAACAGAGCCTCAACGTCGGCCAGCCCTTTGCCTTGAACTTCTTCTCCAAGGCGTCCAAGAAGTCGGCCTTTGATTCCGGTTCTACGATCAGAATCATCGTGCTTTCATTCGATTCATAGCGCCCGAAGGCGTCGGACACGGTAGACCATTGGTCGAACTCGTAAGGAAGGGCAGCGGAAAGGACTATCAACTCGAATCGCTTCTCCTCCAACATAGAGCCCATGACATCGAGCAGAGACCCTTGTGAAAAGTGAGTTGAGACACGTCTTCTTGCTGGCACTCCTTGGGCGAACGCGATCATTTCAGCACTCTGCTCAAGCCCGGACAGAAAGATGTGCCGTGGCGCGTCAAGCAGTTCTAGCGCCAAGGTTGAGGCTCCCGTACCACTTCCAACATCAAGAACTGTCGCGGGATACCGATTAGTAAGCGTGGCGTTCAGGGATCCGAGGATAGAGATAGTCCTCCGCGGCATGTACCTCAATGCGTAAAGGAGCGCGAAGCCAGGCTTGCTGTAGTCAGGCTCTCTACCCATCTTCAGCTCAGCTATCTCGTCCAGCAGTTCGTCGCGGTCGAAGCTGATTCGGCGGACGGCAAGCTTCTGGAGGTAGGTTCGAGCCGCTTCCGCAACGCTCCGGTCGATTTGTTCGTGAATGTGGCGCCAGGTGCGCGGCTCGAGAATGTCAGGCCGGGGCATATCCTTGGGCTCCTTCCAGAAGCGGTCGCCAACCGCTTAGCATGTCGGCGAGCTGCTCCCGTGCGGCTTTGTACTCGCTCATCGTCCAGCCATCATCGCGAACCTTGCGAAGAACCTCTGTGCTGCTTCCCGCCGCAAATCGCGACCGGGCAGGTTTCAGGTACTGCGTGACGTACTCCTCGGCCCTGAGCTCAAGGAGACGGCGGCCAAGGTCCTCGACGTTTTCGATTGGGAGCATCGGGCTGACTGAGACTCCTATCTGCACTCCTGCGAGGGCGACCGCGGCTGCAGCCTTGAACCGAGCCGAAATCGAGGGGCAATGAGGCTCATAGCGCCGGCGGACGCTATCCGAATCGGTGGTAATCGTGAAATTGACCCGGATCCTCTCGAACTGCCGGAAGAGGTCGATGTCGCGAGCCGCGAACGGGCTCCGAGTTTGAATCGTCAGGCGTGGCTGAACGCCCGCCTCGAGAATCGCCTCCAGGATCGCGCGCGTCAGGCCGACGCGCCGCTCCGCGGGTTGATAAGGATCGGTCACGCTTGACATGTAGACAGCGTCTCCGGATCTGAGCTCGCCGGACTTACACGCGGCGGCCACGAGCTCACACGCGTTGCGTTTCACCGTAACCCACCTGCCCCACGTCTTGCCCTTGGCGGCCGTCGGAGCGAAGAGCCGCGCGTAGCAGTACTCGCAACCAAAGAAGCAGCCGCCGTAGGGGTTGAGGGTGTACTTGTACTGGCTCATGAAGCCTGAGGCTGGCGTCAGGATTGAGCTCACGTCGATGTAGCTGACTTCGGCCCTCCCAACGCGGTCGGGTCTGGCTGCAGAGGACTGACCGGAAACGCCAAGCTCATCCTTGAGTTCGATCAAAATCGCCATGAGGCTACCTCGCATCTCGCAAACCACCTACCGGCCGGTGGCACCCTCGATCCTATGATTTGACAGCATGACGAACACATGTACTATTGTCAACGTTGTGGCGATTCGACCTGAGGACATCCGCCTGGTCCGCTCGGGAAGCGTCCTGACAAGGACGCAAGGCTTCTTGTATGGCTTCACCCACACGCTGAATCCTTACATGGGCTGCGCCTTCGGCGACGGCGGCTGTGGGATCTACTGCTACGTCGCGGAGTCGCCCATCGGCCTCTACGCAGACAAGCCCTGGGGCCATTGGCTTCGGGCGAAGGCAAATGCAGCCGAGGCGCTGAGCCGTGATCTCGATACGTTGGCCGATCTTGAAGAAGTCCGTGTCTTCATGAGCTCGGCAACCGATCCGTATCAGCCTGCCGAATCGAAGCTCAGGATTACCCGCTCTGTCCTGGACGTATTCCGGGAACAGCGCGCGGGCCTGCTGGTAGTCCAGACTCGGAGTCCGCTGGTCGAAAGGGACTTCGACATACTGGCGGATATGCCGTTCGCCTGGCTTTCGATGACGGTCGAAACGGACAACGACGGCGTACGCCGCGCCCTCACGCCCACCTGTCCGCCTATCGGCCACCGGTTGCAGGCCATGCAGCGGGCGCGGTCGATGGGAATCAAGGTCCAGGCCGCGGTGAGTCCAACCCTACCGCACGACACGTCCCGATTCGCCGACCTGCTTGTGGAGTCCGCCGATCGGGTCATCGTCGACACATTCTTCGGCGATGGCTCGAACGGCAAGCGCACGAGCCGGAGGCCATTGCCGCGACGCTTCACCGAGCTTGGTTACGGCGACTGGCGTAACATCGAGGCGGCTAGACTGCTTTTCGAGACGCTGTCATCGCGCATGGGCACGGAGCGGGTGGGTTGGTCGCAGGAAGGGTTCAACCGCCTTGCGGTCGAGGAGGGTGCTCGCGCTCAGAATGTCGGGCAATGAGCATACCCAGGCAAGGACAGTGTGCAGCACCTCCACAACGTGCACGAGGCCATGGCCGCTTACACTAGCTTGCGCGCAGAAGGTGACCAAGGTGGAGTTGGAGCGTCCCGCTGCATGCGCAACTCGATCTGCTACAACTGACGATCAGGGCTCCAACTATCAGCAGTTATCTGCTGTGAGCCCGTAGTCGTCACAGCAGATAACTTTGCCATTTTCGCTCGATTCGAATCTATTCGGGGAAGCTAACCGCACACCGCTCAGCCCTGGAGACGTGTAAAACAGACGCTCTGACCAGCTGAGCTAATCGCCCAAGATTCGGGCTCGAACCCAGGCTAGTGAGTGCCAGTACGAGTCGATTCTAGCACGCTGTCAGGCAATCAACGCACACACGGCGCGGCCACAGCGGATGACCGTCTGTAGTCGCTGCTCGTCCGAGGACGTCACATACCCGCGCCGTGTAAGGAATGGGTAGGTCTGAACTGAGGCGGAGGCTGTGCTCAAAAGCACTGGCTCAGTCGTGATCTCGGCGCGGCGGATTCCCGAGAGGCAACCTTCCGGGAATCGAATGCAGAGCTGCCGGACGCGGGCCTGCCGTCTTGCCTCCCTTGGACAGCCTGGAGATTGCGCGGCCGGGCTGATTGGGCGTCGCGCCATCGCGCTGGTCCTGTTGCCGGCCGCCGCCCTTCCGACGGCGCGCGCACCGGCATCCATTCAAGACGTGGCCAAAGAAGTCAAGCATCGGGGCCACTTGGCCCTAACGAACTCCATCGCTGGGAGTCAGTCTGATCATGAGAAATCATGGGGAGGCGGGGACATGATATTTCGAGACCGCAAGGATGCCGGTGCCAAACTGGCCGCCGCCCTCAAAGAGCAGGGCTTCGAGCACCCCGTCGTGTTGGGCATTCCCAGGGGAGGCGTGCCCGTCGCGGCCGAGGTGGCTCGGGCACTGAAGGGAGAGCTAGGTGTCGTGGTGGCGCGCAAGCTCGGTGCGCCCTGGAACCCAGAGCTGGCGATTGGGGCGACGACGGCCATCGGCGCCACCTACATCAACGAAGCCGTCGCGGTTGAGGTCGGTGCGGACCAGCGCTACATCGAAGCGGAGACTAAGAGACAGATCGAGGAGGCGAAGCGCCGCGAAGAACTCTTCGATAGCAGGAGGCGTCCCAAGGTCGCGGGCAGGACGGTCATCGTGGTCGACGACGGCATCGCCACCGGCGCGACCGCGATCGCTGCCGTGCGATCGATGAAGGCCGAGGGTGCGGAGCGCGTGGTGCTTGCGATACCGGTCGGGCCGCCGGACACGGTCCAACGCCTGCGGGAGGAAGCTGACGAAGTGGTGTGCCTGGACGAAAACCCCGGGTTCTTTGCCGTCGGCCAGTTCTACGTCGAGTTCAATCCGGTCGACGACGACGAGGTGCGCCGCATCCTGGACAGCTTCGCGCCGGTCGCCGTCGATCCGTCAAGACGCGTCGAGATCAGGCGCGACGGCGTGAGGCTGGTGGGGATCCTGACAACTCCGGCGGAGGAAGGCGATTTCCCGCTAGTGATCTTCGTCCACGGCCTGGGTAGCGGCAAAGATTCTCCTTGTAATCGTGTAATCGCGGAGCATCTGGTCGATGCGGGCATCGCCACTTTCTTGTTCGACCTCAGCGGCCATGGGGAGTCCTCAAGCGACAACACAGAGGGTATTGAGGCCTTCATCCGGGACCTGGAGGCGGTGTTCGCCTGGGCGGAGCAACAAGACCAGGTAACGCCTGGTCTGATTGGCATCGCGGGATCGAGCCTGGGCGCGACGGTGGCGGTGCATGCGCTCGCTGGAGGCAAGGTGCGACCCAAGACGATGGTCCTGCGTGGTCCGCCGATAGAGCCCGATGAGTTCCAGCGCATTTACGTCCCTTCGCTCGTCCTCGTTGGCTCCAACGACTCCCTGCGCTTCGATGCGGAACGGGGCGTTGCTGGCAATCCGGAATTGAGCTTGTCAATCGTCGAGGGCGCGGGCCACCTGTTCGAGGAGCCCGGCACGCTGGAGAAGGCCTTGCGGCGGACTGTGGACTGGTTCAGTTCTCAATTCCACGCGTCGGTGAGAAAGGCGCAGTAGCCGGCTGAACTCGCCGCCGGCGCCGAGAACAGCCGAGCGCCTGGTCCACGCCATCCTTGCGCATCAGGCCAAAGGCGAAGGGCAGGACTTTCGCTCGGGCTTTCTCGAGCGGATGGAGAACTACGGCTTTCTTCGCAACGAGAGGATGCTGGCCAGCGAGGATGACGTGTACGTCTCGCAGACCCTCATTCGCCGTTACGGCCTGAGGAGCGGCGACTACGTGCTTGGCCCCGTCCGTGCCCCCAGGGGTACGGAGAAATATCCTGGCCTCCAGGGCGCGGCGCGCAGCTTCCGTCAGTTTCTCCGTCGTGGCCTGCACGCGGTGCAGGCGGAATGGTCGCTTATCTGCACGGCCCCCAACCCGCTGAAGCTAAGCCAAGCCTGGCAGGCGGCCTGATGGTCGAGGCACGCAGACTCCAGCCCGGCCACTCAGACTGGCGAAGACGCGACTTCCCAAGACTGGACAAGACCCTGATTAGACCGACAGGCTCCTAGCGGAGCGCTCGTTGGCCGAGCTCAAACGGCGCACGAAGGCGATCGGGCCGCTTCCCCGGCGAGAGCAGGGGCCTGAGTCCGTCATAAGCCGATGACCGAGTGACCGACGACGCCTGCCCGGACTCGCCGCGGTTCTTACGGCGCTCCAAGGATGCGACAGGCCCTAAGTTCAAAGCGCCGAAGGTCGCCAGGTTCGAGACGAGTAGCCAGCAGTGCGGGCTTAGAAGCGAAGTCTCAGGACGCCATCGCCGCTTACGTCGATACGCGTCCCCACGGCTTTGCACTGTTGATCCAGGATCCTCCTGAGAGTCTCGACTTCCTCGGACGCCACACGCTCCAGGCGGAAGCGCCGACTGCGAAAAGGAACCATCTCCAGTCGCGTCAATCGTCCTGATTCGTCGTCAAGGCTGGCAAAGTAGGCGACCGCAAAGTCGGGCCGGTACGCTTCGTGGCCGCTTATGCCTTCGTAGTCAGTGAGGAAATCGCCGCAGCCGTAAAGGACGAGCCGACCTCCATAGACTTCGATGCGTTTGACGTGATGGGACGAGTGGCCGTGGACGACATCAGCGACGCCGCCATCGATCAGTCGGTGCGCGAAGTAGGTCAGCGCCTGCGGGATTTCGTGCCCCCAGTTTGCGCCCCAGTGAATCGAGACTACTATGCGGTCGCCCGGCTCGCGGAGCGCGCGTACCCGCGCGCCGATCCGATCGACAGTTTGCTCCGAGAAATCCGGCAGCAGATTGATTCCTGGCCGGGCGTCCGTTGCGGCCCAGCTCGCTGGGATGCCGCTCGTCGTCGAGCCAAACGCAAAGACCAGAACGCGGCCTCCCTGTTTGGCGTGGACGACGGCGGGCCTGGACGCTTCAGTCAATGTTGCGCCAGCACCGGCCGTGGCAATGCCAGCCGCTGAGAGCGTCCGGACCGTCTCGATCAGGCCTGTGCGGCCCCAGTCGAGCACGTGATTGTTCGCCACGACGCAACAATCGATGCCGGCAACAGAGAGACAAGGGACGTTCGCCGGATGCATGCGGTAGTTGATGCCCTTTGGCTCCGGGGATGCGCTGGTTGTGACGGAGGTCTCCAGGTTGACCAGCCTCACGTCTGGGCGGCGGGCCTGGAGTTCGTCGAGAGCATCGCCCCAAATGTAAGCGAAATCCACGGGACGGGGGATCGGCCCGCTTACGCGCTCAGCCAGCTCCACATAAGCGATTGCCGAGCTCGTGAAGGGCTCGTAGATCGTGGGGTCAGATGGATGAGGCAGGATTTGGTCGATCCCGCGTCCGGTCATCACGTCGCCGCAAAGAAACAAGTCCACGACGGAGCCTCTCATGCGGAACGAAGACAGGAGGCCGGACCGGCGACCTCGGCTACGGCCGCGACGCGACTAGTAGTCGCTCGCCTCTGCCCGAACGCGGCCTTCCTGCCTGCGCGCCGCCGGCTCCTCCGCGGATTCCCGGTTATGTGCTCGAGCTCGGCGAAGGAGAGCGGACCAGGACGCCTCGAGCTTAGTCGCCTCGCGCCTTCGCGCTTCACTTCAGGTTCCGGCGGCTCCGGGCGGTTTCGGCCCTCTTTGCCATGCGTCTCTTCCTCTCTGCGTGGTCGCAATCAGGGCCCTTGGCCCATGCCAGCACGCTTTGGGTGTTCCCTGTCCATGTGCTCTTCGAGGAGGGCTGGGTCGTCGAAGACCAATCCGCACTCGCCGCATGGAACACTTGTCGCGACCTCGACACCGTGGTTGTGGCGCAGGTGGCTCTCGAGCTCCTCTGCGCTGCCGAAGGCTTCATTGCAAAGGTGGCAGCGGATGGCGCCTGGAGGACGCTCGTGCGCCTCGCGCCGGTGTTCAACCAGCTCCTCTTCGCTAAGAAACTCAGCGCCGCAGTCCTCGCAAGCGATGTGGGGCTGCGGTGTCATCCATCTACCCTGGGCCATGGGTCACCTCGATTGCGAAAAGATTGGCGAGCGAGCGCACCTCTAAGTCGCATAAGCTGCAGAACGTCGATGCGGGCGACGCCTTCGTAACGTTCGCTGAGCAGTCGGCCGTTGGTTGTCTTCGCTATCACCCCGATCTCGTGTCGATCCTGGAGGGCATCCTGGCGCATCCAAGTTCGAAGACCTGACCGTCGCGAGCGAACTCCACGTCGTCTGCCTCGCCGGCGTCCATCGCTCGGATCGTCGGCCGGCCGATGTGGACGAAGACGGCGCGCCGGACATCGGCTTCCGCAGCTTCGAGTCGAGTCCGCTGCACGGGGGCGTGGCCACCTACGCCGCCCCTGAACATGATCGGCCGTGCCCAGGCGGCAGCCTCCAGGAAAGCGATGTCCGCGCCCGCAGCCCATGCCGGGAAAATTAGAAACTCCGGCGCCCACACCGCGCGTTGACCCCGCCAGGTGATCAAGTAGCCAAACGTGGGATGATTCGTATGCACCACAGGATGCGGCTCGATACGTAGGCCGCCACTTGCGAAGCTCTCGACAGCCGGCCGAAGCCCATGCTTCGCGGCCAGCCGCCGTAGCTCGGCGATCAGTTCGGACTGCGCGTCCGTCACCAGCCAGGCGTCGAGGCGGCCGCTAGGCTCGGAGCCCCTGCCTCCGTCAATCATGACTCGCTTGCCCTCGGCCTCTACCAGGAGGCCAGCCGGGGCGAATCGAGGGCTGGCCATCGCTCCGATGCCGAGCGTCGTGAGGCGCAGGAGAGACATCAGGCAGGCGACCTTCCTGTCTGTCCCTTTCGCGCTAGCCAGCGCAGAAGCTCGCCGAGCGGCCGCGTGTTGAGCACGAGGTCAGACGGAGCCCAACCGCGGCGGGCCGTGGCAACACCAAAGCGCATGAGCGGAAGCTGGCTCTGATGGTGGGCGTCGGTATTGATGACGAGCATGACGCCGCGCTCGACGGCAGCCCGCACCGCGTCCGCGTTCAAGTCGAGCCGCTCCGGTTGGGCGTTTATCTCGATGGCCGTGCCCGTCCGCACAGCGGCGTCGAGCAGAGCCGTCAGGTCGAGCCCATACCCCGGACGCTTGCCGAGCAGCCGTCCCGTTGGGTGAGCGATGATGTCCACGTTTGGGTTTTCCATCGCAGCAATGAGCCTAGCCGTTTGCATTTCGGCCGGCTGTTCGAGCGCTGAATGGATGGACGCTACGACCACATCGCAGGCGGCGAGGAAGTCGTCGCTGCAGTCGAGGCGTTTGTCGACGTGAATATCCACTTCGACACCGCAGAGCAGCCGCACGCGGGGAAAACGCGGTTGCAGGCTCCGAATTTCTTCGTGTTGCTTCCTGAATTCTTCCTCCGTGAGGCCGCCGGTTACTCCCAAAGCCCGGCTGTGATCGGTGAAGGCCAGGTACTCGTAGCCCGCGGTTTCGGCAGCTCGCGCCTTTTGCTCGGCGGTGCTAGAGCCGTCAGTCCGGTTCGTATGCGCGTGCAGGTCGCCGCGCATGTCCGCGAGGCCGACCAGAGGAGGAACCTGCCCTTGCAACGCCAGCTCAACTTCCCCCGTATCCTCCCTTATCTCGGGCGGCAGCCAGGGCAGGCCGAGTGCCGCGTACACGTCTTCCTCCGTTTGACCTGCGATGCGTGTCTCTTCCCGGAACACGCCGTACTCGTTCAGCTTCAGACCCCGTCTTATTGCCAGCTCGCGGAGCTTGATGTTGTGCTCCTTCGAGCCGGTGAAGTACTGCAGCGCCGCGCCGTAGCTTTCCGGCGGCACTACGCGCAGGTCGATCTGCAGGTCGGCATGAGAGAGCACGCTCGCTCGCGTCTCGCCAGACGCGAGGACCTCCTTGACGAGCGGCATCGTCGTGAAAGCAGCGATTGCCGCTTCAGGCTTGGTAGATGAAACCAGGATGTCTTTGTCGCCTATGGTCTCGCACATGCGTCGGATGCTGCCTGCGGGCGTAATCTCCAGGACGGCGCTCGACCGCTCGAGCTCACGCACGGCCTCTTGGGCCGCCGACATCGCGACGCCCAGGGGCAAACGCTGGGAACGGCTGCTGATACGACTGAGTTCTTCGAGGATGTGAGCCGCGACCTTGGTGCCCACGCGCGGCAGTTGCGCGACTTTGCCTTCCCTCAAAGCCTGCTCCAGGTCCTCAATCGACTTCACTCCCAGCTCTCGCGCAATGAGCAGCGCTCGTCTGGGGCCAATGCCCGGTACCTTCATCAGGGTCAACGCCGCGGCAGGCACCCGTGAGCGGCGCTCTTCCAGCGCGGCGATTCTCCCTGTCGAGAGATACTCGCTGACCTTCGCGGCGATGCTCTTGCCGACGCCGTGAATGTCATCCAGGCGGCCCTCGCGGGCTACGTCCTCGATCGCCTCTCCTAAGTGGTCGATCCGCATCGCCGCGTCCCGATAGCTGGCGACGCGATAGCGGTCCTCGCCCAGCAGTTCCATGACGTCAGCCAGCTCGTTCAGCAGGGAGGCAACTTCCGCGTTCCGCATCTTGGTTCTGGAAGGCCGGGCCTACGGTTCTTCCTCGAGGCTTCGAATCGCGTTGGCGAGGACCGGGGCGATGCTCACCTTCTCGACGGCGAGGCCGAACACGACTCCGACATCGACGCTATTCGCGACGAAGAGATGCTGGATGCCGAGAGCGCCAAGACGCTCCGGACAGGCGCCGACGAAGAGCCCGTGCGTGGCCGCGACGACGAGATGCTGGTTGTCGGCTCCGGCGTCCGCGACAGCGGCGGCTGCAGCCTCGATGGTCACGCCGGTACTGATCATGTCGTCGACGATGATCGGAGCGCGGCCGCGTACATCGCCTGTTACACGCGTGGCCGTCACCGCCTCAGGCCCGCTGCGCAGCTTATGGACGACGGCAACTGGCAGATTGAGGATACGCGCGTAGGTATCCGCCAGCTTGGCCGCACCCAGGTCCGGCGAAACCACGATACCGTTTTCGGGCAGAACCCTGCGGATGGCTTCGGCGAGGACGGGCACAGCGGTCAGACGCTGGACCGGGATCGTAAAGAAGCCTTCGATGGCGTCGCTGTGCAGATCGAGCGCGACCAGCCGCTGTAAGCCGGCTGCCACCAAGACGTCGGCGACGAGCCTAGCCCCGATAGCTTCGAAGCCGCTGGTGCGGCGGTCCTGGCGAGCATAGCCGAAATAAGGCATGACAGCCGTGACTTGGGCAGCGCCGCCCCGCCGGGCGGCGTCCGCCAGCGCCAACAGCTCGAAGAGGTGATCGTCTGGCGGCGGGCTGGTTGGTTGAAGGACAAAGACATCCCGTCCGCGCGGGCTCTCGATCAGTTCAACGTGGACTTCGCGGTCCGGAAAGCGCTCGATCTTCGTTGCCGCCAGGGGCAGGCCTAAATAGCTTCCGACCTCCTGCGCGAGATCCGGGTTGGCGTGTCCAGCGACGAGCATTGGTTTGGCGGCCATCAGTCACTGCTCCCTTGGTCCACAGGCTCATCGGAAAGTCGCTTGGGGTCGCCAGGCCAGGCGGCGGCTTCAACCAGCAGTCGCTTGATCTCATCATCGCTGACCGGACTGAAGTCGTCGTAGTAGCAGGCGATAGTGCAGAACTCCTCGTCTGAACAAGGACAGACAACCTCGTCAGCCTCCGAGCGAAGCAGCTCCATCATTTCTGGAGGGCCGACGGGAGCCGCGAAGACAACACGAGACGCTCCTTCGGTTCTGATGGCGCGCAAGGCGGCGATCGCGGTGGTGCCAGTGGCGACGCCATCGTCCACGACGATCACGATTCTCCCTTCGAGCGCGGGGCGAGGCCACGCGCCGAAGAGCTGCAAGAGCTGGCGCGCCTCAGCCATGCATTGGGCCTTCTCCGTCTCGATGTAGGTCTCGTCCGCGCCAGCGGCTGTCGCGACAGGTCCGTTTATGAAGGTGACACCAGTCTCGGTTATCGCCCCAATCGCAAAAGAGGGGTCCTCTGGCGCCCCGATTTTCTTGGCGGCCACCACCCCCAGGTCGGCTTTCAGCGCCCTAGCCACCTCAGCCGCAACCGGCACGCCGCCTCTGGCGATACCGACGACGACCGGCCGTTCGAAACGTCTCTCCTTCAGCAGGCCAGCCAGCGTTCGGCCTGCATCCTTACGGTCGCGAAACTGCATCCGACCATGTCCATTCGTCTTCGCATCAGCCCGGAGTCCAATTCTCCTTTTGGCGGCCGGCCTCTCCGCTCTCGTCGATACGGGTTCGCCAGTGGAAAAGGGCGGCTCGCCGCACTAGGGACAGAAAGCACCGCCCATGCGATGGCAGTGGCGCCGCCCGGAGCAGAGCTGGGAACTCGCGGCCCCAGGCGCGACCCCGCAAGGGGCGGACGAGGACGCCTTCCCGCTCCTCCGGCGCAACGGTGCGCGTTTCCTCTCTCACGACACGCTCGGGTGGCTGTGATCGTGGATATGGGCCTCCCCCAGGTGTTCGTGCTCGGCGTCCTCATGCGGGAGATGGGAATGGGTTATGGCGGGGTGGTTATGTTCATGCGTGTGCAGAGCTGTGAGGTGCTCCCACTCTCCCACGATTTCATCTGGGCCCTCCCGCCGATTGTGGGTCACGTGCGGATGCTCGTGGGTGTGAACCACGGCCTCATGGCGGTGTTCCACGTAGTCCGCGATGTGGGCTCGCTTGCGGACTTCGTTGAGGAGCCTCTGGGTTGGTGACAGCGTGCGCGCCGTCAGGAAGCCGACGGACCCGAGCAGCCCGACGACGAACACTTTCTTCAGTACTGCTTGCATTGCCGCACCTCGCATTTGATTCACGAATGAGACCTAGGGCCGCGCCCGCCCTATTTCGGGGCGAGCGCAGTCCTACGAGGACACGGGAGCGCAGTCTTACCGGAACACTGGCTCGCCGGACCTGACTGGTTGCGAAATGCGCGCGAGCGTCTTGGCCAAGTTCTGAGCATCTAATGCCTGCACGGCGAGGTCGCCGAGGGCGAGGATGCCAACCAGCTTGCCATCCTCCATCACGCAGAGCCGCCGCACCTGCTCACGGCCCATCAAGTCCAGCGCCTCGTCCGTATCGGCGTCGGGACTTATGGTGATCGGATTCGCCGTCATGTAATCCTTGACGAGGCAGTCGATGGGGTTGTTGCCAGTGGCTACGCACTCGACGGCGATGTCTCGGTCGGTGATGACGCCGAAGAGGACGCCCTCATCGCAGACGGGCAGGATGCCGACGTTGTGGAGCTTCATTTGTTGGGCGGCCAGTTGCACCGTGTCATTGGGTCGGACGCAGCTGGGGCTGGGAGTCATTACGTCACGCACCTTCATTGTCCTGGGACTCCTTGTTCGATTTTCTGGCATCCGAGTTAGGTGTTGCCGATGCTGCGTTGGGCCATCCTCACCTCCTACATCTCAGCCTCGCTTCGATCGTCAGCGGTTTTTGCAGTAGCTCCTGCGAAGGGGGACCAGCTGTGAAATTAGCCGAAGCCGAGAAAACCGCAGCTCCGCGCTTCTTTCCAACTTCGGAGCGCGGGGCGTCGCCTTTCGGAAGCTGACCCGATTCCTGGTCTTGTTGGTTCGGCCTCAAATTGGGATCCTTACGGAACTTCTGCCCCCGGCGGGCTTCGCTTCGCTTCGGTTAGTGCAGCGAGGCGGCGACGGCTGCAGTCAGTGCGACGCAGAGAATGATCAGGTGCATAACCACCCGCCGCGATTCCAAGGCCACTGTCTGGCTCCGTCTTTCCAGCCTGAACGGAAGTAGCATCGTCAGGCCTCCATGCCGAGGATGTTTGGCACAGAAGAACGAAGTCGCCTCCTTGTCCAAGCTAGGACGGGTGGTGAAGCCCTCAAAGGGCCGGTAGGCACCCGCGCTCGGGGCCATCCGGCTCTCTTTGGAGGCTGGCTTGCAAAGGCCCTTGGCGCCCCAGCCGTGGTCCCCTTCGGCACCGAGGCGAAGCTTCACCCACGCCTGAATGAGTCCCAAGCGACTCGGCCCCCACGAGCTGGGAAGCTTTGATGCAGAAGCGACCTACAGTGGATTCAGCCTCGGTGTGTAACGCCGGAGGTGCCCAGGGCTTGGAAGCGAGCTGCAGAGTGTACGTTGTCTCTTCGAGCGAATGGTTACGAGCGCCGCTATCCCGCCTCCTTCAGCGCCGAGTGGGGATTGTGCACGGCGGCACCGCAGCGAACGTGCGAGCAATACCGCCGGTCATCGAAACCGATCCTTTTGGACATCGTAATCTCAGATTCGCTACCTGCGAATTCGCAAGAGGTTTTCCTCTCTAGACGTGATGGTCGCTACAGTTCTGGGTCAAGCCCCGGCAGTTCGCTTTGTTGTAGGCCAGTGATTCTGTCAGTGCAAACGGGCGTTAACGGGACAGCGATTCTGTCAGTGTTCATGGCTAACGGGACAGCGATTCTGTCAGTGACCGCGGCTTGAGGAAGTCCGGGTTG
>Ga0073934_10005854_pt1 | contig 18520 bp, 19 predicted proteins | sample LarsenN4metaG_FD_76834 | JGI IMG/M metagenome (GOLD analysis project Ga0073934, IMG submission 76834) | Hot spring sediment bacterial and archeal communities from British Columbia, Canada, to study Microbial Dark Matter (Phase II) - Larsen... ... | reverse complement strand
GTTCACGCCTCGACATGTCACATACGATACTCCTCAAAAACGAGGAAACGGCGAAACCGGGTGCGAGAAGTGGATAGCGGGACAGTTAGCGACGTTTCAGATCGTGCGTCTCGTACTTTTGCTGATGCTCCGCGTCCCTCTCAGGCGCAAGCATGCCTGCGATGAATCCGAGCGACGCGGAGATAATCCCCGCAATGATGAGCATCAGCCGTTCTTTCTTTTCTTTATCGGTAAGCTTCGGCCGCTTAGGCATCGTCTAGAAAAGCTTATTCGCCGAAAGGTACTGGATGTCTTTCGCCCGTTCGCGTATGTCGATGGGGTATTCGCCAGTGAAGCAGGAGGTGCAGAAGACTTCGGATGGCAGTCCCGTCGCGCGGATCATGCCTTCGAGTGAAAGGTAATTCAACGTCGTCGCACCCAAGTACTCCTTGATATCTTCCACTGATTTGCGCGCTGCTATCAGGTCCTTCTGATCCGGAGTGTCGATGCCGTAGAAGTCCGGATATCGGACCGGAGGCGAGGAAACGAGGAAGTGCACTTCGCGAGCGCCCGCATCGAATATCATCTGAACGATCTGGCGGGATGTCGTGCCCCGCACTATCGAATCGTCGATGATGATTACACGCTTTCCCTGGATGAACTCGGGGAGGGGAGTCAGTTTGATCTTCACACCCTGGTCGCGGATGTGCTGCTCCGGTTGGATAAAGGTGCGGTGGATGTAGCGGTTCTTGATGATACCCATCTCGAAAGGGATGCCGGACTCTTCCGCAAAGCCAAGCGCCATCGGGATCGAGGTTTCAGGTACGGGGATGACGACATCGGCCTCGATCGGGACTTCGCGCGCCAGTTCTTTTCCGAAGTTGCGTCTCACGGAATACACGGATTTGCCGAGGAGCATCGAGTCCGGGCGAGCGAAATAGACGAACTCGAAGATGTCGAGCTTCTGCTGGCCCCACGCGACCTTGACCGAACGGAGACCGCTGTCATTCAGTATCACCATTTCGCCTGGCTCCACATCGCGCAGGTACTCGGCGCCGATCGGGTGGAATGCGCACGTTTCAGAGGCGAATACGTGACCGCCGTTTAAAGTTGCGATCGAAAGCGGGCGGATGCCAAAGCTATCGCGGATAGCGATAACGCTGTGCTTGTCCATGATCAGGATCGAAAACGCGCCCGTCATGAGCGGGAACACCTTCTGTACCGCATCCTCAAGGTGCACGCCTTCGCGGACATAGACCGCGATCGCTTCCGCGATCATCTCGGAGTCAGAAAGGGATTTGTAGACGATGTTTTTCGATGCCAAAAACTTTTCGAGCGCTTCCGTCGAGGGGAGGTTGCCGTTATGGACGAGCGCAATGCCGACATCTTCGATGATGGCGGGTTGCGCATGCTTCACGCTCGATCCCTTTGAGGTCGAGTAACGATTATGCCCGACCGAAAGATGGCCGGGCAGTTTCTGTATATCTTTTTCAGCGAATACCTGTGCGACGAGGCCCATCTTCTTGTGGTTGTAGATATTCTCGCCGTCGGAGGTCGCGATCCCTGATGATTCTTGTCCTCGATGCTGGAGCGCATAGAGGCCGAAGAAGGTCAGGCGTGCCGCGTCAAGGCCTTTGCCATAGACTCCGAAAACGGCGCACTTTTCGCCCAACTGAGCCATACAGGCATCCTAGCAGAAAAAAACAGTCCCTTAAAGCGTATGCTTTTTCCTGTGCTTGAAAGGCTTTGTCAGCGTAGCAACAGGGGAGGACAAGAGCTTCTTCATCTCAAACAGCTGTCCCATGCTCTTCCTGCTCGACAACAGCGACATCGCATAGTTCTGATACAGCATCTGTTCAAGCGGCATGATCTTCAGGATATCGTCGAACATCTTCAGGTCCTCATACAATCCTTTCACTATCCCCATCTTTTCCGATTTATGAAGCCCGACGACATTCTCGAGATCCACGCTCGCGATCTTCAGCTGTTCCTTGATGATGAGTTGGTTTTCATATACTTCAATGCCGAACGGCGTCAGCTTGCGCATCTCGCGGATATGCTTCTCCAAAAGGCGTTTCGGGATGACCCGCTCACCGGAGAGGAAATCGACTCCGACAAGGTGACACGCAAGGTAGCTTGATTTACGCATGCTGATCGCGACGTCAGATGTGCCGCTTATGACCGGCATCAGAAGCGAATCGATATCCCGCGGCGTGATGCCCTTAAGGTCCGCATCAAGGAAAAGGAGCAGGGGATAGGATGCCGCTTCTACGCCGCTTGCGACCGCGGCGCTTTTGCCGCGATTTTTCTCGTGACGTATGACCCGCACGCCGGGCCTCTCTGCGATGTCCGCCGTCCCGTCGTCTGAGCCGTCATCGATGACGATCACTTCTCCCACATGCGGATGGTCCACGACCGCGTCGAGCACCGCGTCGATGCGGGGAGCTTCGTTGTAGGCACAGATGATTGCGGAAGCGTGCTTCATGCGAGGAGACAGTATAAACCGTTCATGTGTTCCGGTCCGATTTCTTCCATTCGACGATCTTTCCCGCAGCTTTTTCGACTCGGCTTACCGGACGAAGCAGTCTCCGGTTCTTCCTGGGGACGAGCGGATGATGGCGGAGCGCGTCCAGATGCCGGTCGAGATACCACACGTCGTTCTCGTCCGTGAGCCAGCGGGAAGACACCATCCGCAGGTCAAGCGGGTCTGAGTAGGACATGAGCATCTTGCGTCCGTCCTTGTAGAACCATTCGTGAAAGTACGAGAGAGCAAGTTCGCGAAGCGTTTTATATATGGGATCGCGGTAGCGCAACACCGCATGATTCGTTTTCGAGATCGCGCCCCAGTACCCGTTCTGTCTGAAGAGCGCGACGATGTGGTCATCATCCGGCCGCCTTGCCGTCAGGTCCATGAGAAGCGGCTTTTCACCCTGAAGCATGAGCGCGGCAGCAGCAACCAATGCCCCTTCGATGCAGTGCGCTTTCTTCGCACGCAGCACCCGTCGCACCGACATGTGCGTTTCCCCCTGCTTTTCATGATTCATCGGCAGGAGGTCCAAATAGTCCTGAATCTTCTGCGGAGTGGAAAGTTTCCTCAGGAAAGCTTCTTCCGTTGCTGTAAGGTCGAACACCATGGTATAGTAGCAAGGCGCGAAAGCGCGTCACATTTATCAAGAGTGCGGCGAGGGAACTGGTCCTATGACCCGCACGGCAACCATCAGGAGAAACTGAACGGTGCCACTTCCAGCCTTTATCCGCCCAAGTTTTGCTTCGCAAAATTTAGGCGGACGAGGGGAAAGATATCTTAAGACGTTTGTCACGATATCTTTCCTGTAGGGAAAGATTTTTTTTAATCACACATGAAACACAACATCAGAACCGCAGAGTCAGTCACGATCGGCCACCCCGACAAGGTGTGCGATCAGATATCAGATGCGATCCTTGACGCCTGCCTTAAGGACGATCCGATGACGCGCGCCGCGATCGAAACGATGGGCGGACACGGCATCATCTCGATCACCGGGGAACTTACCACGAAGACGTACGTCAACATGCGCAAGATCGCGCAGGACGTATATAAGGAGTGCGGCTACGGAGACGAGAAGGGCAACGGCGTCGGCGTTAACGTGAATGTTGTCGAGCAAAGCCCGGAAATCGCCGCAGGCGTCAACCAGGACGGTGCGGGAGACCAGGGCATCATGGTCGGATACGCCACCGCGGAAACGCCCGAGATGATGCCGCTTGAAGTCATGCTTTCCCGTCACCTGACACGCGCCATGGGCGCACGCGACGGCAAGGCGCAGGTCACGGTTGATTCAGGCAAAGTCCTCTCCTTCATCACGTCGGTGTGCTCGCCGACGCCGGATTCTGAAAAAGCGCTTGAACTTGCGGTTGAGAAATACATCGCACCGATCCTCGCGGATGGCGTAGACCTAAAGAAAGCATGGCTTCGGAACCCGAACGGCAAATGGGATATCGGCGGATTCGCGGCCGACACGGGCCTCACCGGCCGCAAGCTTGCGGTCGATAACTACGGACCCTCGATCCCGCTTGGCGGCGGCTGCTTCTCCGGAAAAGATGCGACGAAGGTCGACCGCTCGGCCGCATACATGGGGCGCAAGATCGCCGTCGATTACTTGAAGAAGAAAGGCGCCAAAGAAGTGTACGTCCATGTCGCGTACGCGATCGGCGTCGCTGATCCCCTCATGGAAGTCGTGACGATCGACGGTGTGCAGGAGAAGATTGAAGGGTATGATCTGCGACCCCGCGCGATCATCGATTTCCTTGATCTTCGCAAGCCGCAGTTCAAAGAGACGGCGAAGTACGGCCATTTCGGCAACGGCTTCGCGTGGGACAGATAGCCCTGTTATAATCAGACGCTGAATGAGAATCGCGATAGTAACTGACGCGTGGTTTCCGCATGTTTCCGGAGTCGCAACCACGATAAAAGCCACGAAGGAGGAGCTTGAAAAGCTGGGACATACCGTGCTCGTGATCGGTCCTTCCGATTTCGATTTCACAGTGCCGCTTCCGACCTACTTCGAGATCAAGCTTGCGCTGTTTCCCGACCGGAAGCTCGCGAAGATGCTTGATGACTTCAAGCCGGATGCCATACACCTATCCGTCGAAGGCCCGTTAGGAATGGCAGGGCGTGCATACTGCAAAAAAAGAGGGAAGCAGTACACGACCGCTTACCACACGATGTTTCCGGAGTACGTGCATGTGAGGACGGGAATCCCCACCGATTGGATCTATGCGTTCGCGAAATGGTTCCATTCGGGCGCGGTGCGGACCATGGTCGCGACACCGGGTCTCAAAGAGACACTGGAAAAGCGGGGATTCAAGAATCTTGCGTTCTGGACGCGCGGCGTCGATACGTCCGTCTTCAATACTGAGGACCCGCTTCCTCTGCCAGGGGAAAAGCCGTTATTCATGTACATGGGACGGGTCGCTGTCGAGAAGAACCTCGAAGCGTTCCTTTCGCTGGATCTTCCGGGCACCAAGTATGTAGTGGGGGATGGTCCCGCCAGGAAGGTACTTGAGAAAAAGTATCCGCAGGTGAAGTTCACCGGCTACAAATTCGGCCGCGAACTGGCTCGCCACGTCGCGGCCGCCGACGTGTTCGTCTTCCCCTCACTCACCGACACGCTGGGACTCGTGATGCTTGAAGCGAACGCGTGCGGCGTGCCGGTCGCTGCGCTTCCGTCTGAAGCGACTGATCACGTCATCAAGGAAGGCGTGAACGGGTACGCGTCGAAGGATCTGAAGGATGCGGCTCTCCGGGCCCTGAAACTTGATCGCGCGAAGATCCGTGAGTTCGCCCTGTCGTTTGGTTGGCGGGAACCCACCCAGCAATTCTTGGATAACCTTCACGAGCACGTCTAAGTGGGTAGCCGGTTCCGCTTGATTATTAATACATACGTGCTATAATATTTGCATGAGTCTTACGGCACCGGCAGAGATGGGCCCCGTTAATGCCTATGCATTGTATGAACGGCTTCGTCCGAAGCCGATTTCGACATTCTTACAGCAAGCTGGGTTCAGAGTGGCGCGTACCTTGAGTCCTGTATTCGAACGAGCTCGGTTCGCCGCAGACACGGCTGCGAAGCTTGCAGCCGCGAAACTGGAAGCGCTCCGGGTTTCGGCGCAGGATTTTTTTGACGGGCTTGAACCTATTGACGGACATGACGATACTCGACGCACCATTGATGGCCGCAGTGTGTCTCTTGCCACATTTGCTTTTCTCGCCGCAGCTACCGCTTCCACCAGCTTCTATCCGATAGGAGATGCACGCGCTTCTAAAACCGTGTCAGTGACGTATGAGACCACCCTTCCGGCAAGGACTTATGACGCCGCTCCTATGGCTTTTGAAGATGCATCTGTATTGGAGGTCGGACCCGGACCGACAGCTCAGCAAGGCGCGGAACAAGAAATCGCAGGGGTAGACGGTTCTGCCTATTTCATCGATTCGGCCATTCCATTGAGTTCTTTTGAAGTTGTCCAGCTGCCGACCGATCTGCATTATGACGAGAGCGATGTGCGCGGGGCAGGGCTCGACGCACGATAATGTTCTATCTCGGCATCTTCTAACGCCCCCGTTTGGGGCTGTTTTCTTTTCGATAAGCGTATCGAAGACACGCTCAAGTTCTGCAAGCGAGACCGGTTTCGTGCAGTGATGATCAAATCCCGCCTCCTTAGCCCGTTTCAGATCATCCGGCTGACCGTAACCGGAGACAGCGACAAGTATCCCGTGGAAGTCAGGATTAGACTTCAACGCAGCGGCGACATCATGCCCGCTCTGATCCGGGAGTCCGATATCGAGAAGCACGATATCCGGATTGAACGGGGTTGATGCGAGGGCCGTTTTTCCGTCGTGTGCCACCATGACGTCGTGGCCGCGGAGCGTCAGCAGTTTCTGCAGTCCTTCTGCGGCCGCCGCATTATCATCGACGATCAATATCCGGAAGGGGAAGAGTGTCTTCTGCGGCAGGATCTCTGGGCGCGGCGCGTCCTTCGGCGGATCCGTCAGGGGGATGCGCACGGTAAAGGTGCTTCCGGTCCCGCTCCCCGCGCTTTTGGCGTCTATCGATCCGCCGTGCATCTCGACCAGGCTCTTCGTGAGCGCAAGCCCGATACCCAATCCCGTGCCGACATGGGACAGCGGTGTTTCTATCGAGACGAACGGTTCAAAGATGCGTTCAAGGGATTCCCTCCGGATGCCGACCCCGTTGTCCTTAACCGATACCACCGCTTCGTCTTTCGCTTGCGACGCAGTGAGCTCTATCACGCCGCCTGGCGGCGTGTATTTTGCGGCGTTGAAGAGGATATTACCGAAGATCTGCGCAAGACGCAGCGGATCGCCTTTGCCCCACAAGGGCTTGTTCCGTATCGACACGCGCAGGTCATGCCCGTAGGTTGCCATGATGGATTTCACCGCGTGGAGCGACCGGTCGAGCGGGTCCTGGAGCATGATGACGTCCTTGTGCAGCTTCAGCTTCTGTTTGGTGATGCGCGAGATATCGAGAAGGTCATCCAAGAGGCGCCGCATCATGTGTGCCTGCTCTTCGGCCTGCACGACCGCGTGGTGGTCATCGTCGCCTTTCCGTTTGATCTTGAGAAGCTCTAACGTCGAGAGGATGGGTGCCAGTGGGTTTCGAAGTTCATGCGCGAGCATCGCGATGAACTCGTTCTTCGCTTTCTCCTCGATGCGCGATCTTGTAAGGGTCTCTTCCATGCTTCCAAGCTTTCCCTCAAGTTTGCGGAATGCCTGCCGCCGCTCCTCGACGATCGCCGTGAAGCAGAAATAGATCGCCGCCATCGTCCCGATGAACGCCTGCAATACGAAGATACGTTCGGTTATCTCGCCGTCGCCGAATATCCCGTATCCGAGAAGCGTGCCGATGCTTCCGGTCGCAGCGATGATGAGAATGGCGGATGTGATACTGCGGAAGCGGAGCCCGATCGCGATCCATGTCAGAGGAAGGAAGAAGTAAAACATGGGTATGCGGGTCAGGTGCTGCTCGGGAGACCAGAACGCGAGCATGCAGGAGAGGATAAGGAGCGCGAAGGCGGAGATGACGTTCGCGATTCCTATCGGGGTTATAGGAGCGGGCTTTCGGATGAACTGACGGATCCCGAACGCGCCGACGACGATGCCGCCGATCGCATCCCCGATCCACCAGGCCGCCCACGCCTCCTCAAATGCCCCGGTCGGGATGCCACCTGAGAGAAGCAGTGCTCCCGTGCCTAAGGTCGCACTCACGAACGGGACGGCGACGCATACGGTGATGAACGCGATCGCGTCCCGCAAGCGCGCGAACAAGGGGTTGAAATCGAGGTATCGCTTAAGGATGTAGACCGCAAATACGGCCTCAAGCGTGTTACCTGTCGCTATCGCAAGTCCGGGAAGCAGCTCCGCCCCGCTTGCGAGATTGACGGACAGGGCGCCGACGAATATCGCCGGCCACACGCGGTATCCGGTGAGGTACACGAGCGCGATCGCGATTCCCGTTGCGGGCCAAATGGGCGCGGCAAACGTATGGACGGCGTACAGCTGAAGGCCTATCCACGCGCCGGCGGCGTAGAGGACGTATGAGGCGATCTGTTCGAAAAGGAATGGGTGGACCGGGGCCCGGATGGTGATCGAAGCTGAGACCGCGTTCGTTATCATAGGAGGCATAGCGGGGGAGCACGAAAAAGGAGTCCCCAGGGACTCATGAAGTGCTCAAGAACATTCTTGCGCGGATTCTATGAAGCTAACATGAAGACGAAATGCCCCCTTGCTTTCCATTCGCATCGTGGTGATATCAGGTTCAGTATTGAGGGGGCGCGTAGAATGTTATGAGAAAAACGCTTTCGATACCGCGGTTTCGTACCTGGTGGCGGGCGCCCTTCGGGATGACCACGGCATCGCCCGGCGTCATGTCGCTTTTTTCACCGTCAAGCTCGATCTCGGCGACTCCTTCGACGATATAGATGATCTGGTCTCCGGTGTGTTTCTCCTCTCTGCCCGAGTCTTCTCCGGGTCCGATCGTCATGACGCCGATTTGGGACTCGGAAGTGCTTTCGAGTATCTTGAAATGCTTGCCTTTGGAATCAGTAGTCCGATATATGTTCATATTTCTCTTTCGCAGGTCCTTCCATCCGACGTCAGGATGACGGGATATTCCGTTACGGATATCCGTTTGTCCGGTGACTCGGGTATCAGCAACAGTACCAGAAGCCCATGTGTTACGTCTGAACTCTGGTACTGGTCGAAGATGAAGTTTCCGAGAGAGTAGTAGACGAGTGTGTCGCCGATATATTCGCTTCCCTGGATAACATGCGGATGCGACCCTATGACCGCATCCGCGTCCGCCTCCGCAAAGAGCCGGGCGGTTTCTTTCATCGCGGCGGTTTCCGGCACGTACTCTTCGCCCCAATGCGCGTACACGATCGTCCTCCGATGTGCGGTTTTCTCCGCACTGATCTTTTCAAGGATCGCATCCGGTCCGTTTCCGCCAAACTGGTTGTAGCTTATGAAAGAGAGGGGGACGCCCGCCACCTCGATCCGCAGGATCGGCTCATCGCCTCCAAGGCCGCCGAAGTGGTGAATGCCGGATGCTTCAAGCGCTGTGCGCGTCTGCTGCATGCCGTCGAGGCCGAAGTTGCCAATGTGATTATTGCCGAGCGATACTGCGCCGATGTTATTTCGCTTCAGAAGCTCGGCGGTATCAGGCGGGAATGTGAATCTGAAGTGCCCGTCGTCATGCGGTTTGGTACCGGCCGATACGGACGCGTGTGACGTTATCGGTCCCTCAAGGTTTCCGACCACGAGATCGGATTCCAAAAGGCGGTGACGGATGCAGGAGAATATGAAATCTCCGCCGACGCGTTCCGTGATCCTGCGGATGTAGCGGTCGAAGAACATATCGCCTGCGAACAAGACCCGTGCGATATCCGATGTATCGTCTTTCGGAGCCGGAGCCTGCACGTTAGGGGCAGGGAGGCCATACGCGGCGATGAAAAGCACGACAAGGATCCCCAATCCTGCGCTTATCCGTGTCAACATCGCTTCAGTCTAGCAAAGCCGTATCAGGAGGAGATCTCCGAAAACGAGGCACGGACACCCATCCGCTCCAATTCCTCCTCAGCGAAATATTCGACGAGCATGCGGTCGTACACGTCTTTGAGCGGACGTTCATCCCACAGGAGCGCCTCGACGTTTGCGATATCCTCGCGAGGCGTGACGATACACCGTTCTTCTCCGCGTACGCGTGTCACAAGATCAATCTTCCATAGATGCACGCTGTCGCGGAGATACACGTCTTGTCCGACTGCTAACGCAACCGGGGGCAATTCACGGCGGTAGCGCAACATCGACATTGAGAGTAACTTGGCGCGGGTCGGGGTACGTGATACGGTGCCGTGGCTCTCGAGCTTCACTCCCATAACGCAAGGTACGTAAGGTATGCGGCAAACGGCGCGCACCAGACGAGCCAGTCGATGATGCCTTTGACAAGGCTTTGTCCGTATTTCTTCGGATGCAGATGAAATTCCTGGTATGTCATCCACGATACGAGCGCAAGCCCTATGAATGCGGGGGAGAGGGGATGCAGATAGCCGCGAAGGAACTCCGCGATGGCGATGAGCGCAAGCGATCCGGCGAAGTGGAGGAGCTCGCGATTATAGGAAGAAAGATCCTGAAACGCCGGATGAAGCTTGCCGGGAAGACGGTCGAAAAAATCAAGAAACGCCACATCTTCATTCTAGCGTTCGCGCCTTTCCGGCAAGCGATTCTTCATCTTTCCTGTGGAGTGCGCTTAGCGATACCGGCTTGCGCCGAGAAGCACGAGATCAAGCGGGACGGATTTCCCCTCGAGCATCCACCCCCGGATCGTTTCCGCCTCGTTGCTCGGCAGGACCTTTTCAAGTTCAGCAAAATAGTCGGTGATCCTGCCCGTGTGAAGGTGCGTGAGCAGCGTCGCGACATTGGTATCAAGGCCGTATTTCATAAGAAGCCCGTCGGTTGCCACCATCGCAAGAGGGCCCAGGACGTAATGGCCGTACTCGATATCGAGCCGGTTTCCCGCGGGCGTGACGCTCCCTCGCCGCATCGCATCGAACGCGGCTTTGTCGTTAAACGGCGGCCGCGAGATTTTTGAAAAGTCCCGTTCAGTGACCGCACGGTGCACGTTGTAGAGGTACTGTAGCCGCGCGATACGTTCGGTATGGCTGCTGCGGAAAGCGGTTTCCGCCCACGTCGCTTCAAGCTCCTCAAAATCGCCGGATGATACATGAGGTTGATCCTTTTTATATGCGGCGGGTGCGTGCCGGTTGTAGAGGTGCATGATCGCGTGTATGAAAAGCTCCTCCGCTCGCGGGTGTTCCGGTTCGCGGACCAATACCGAGATGCGTTCATGCGGATCAGGATAAAGATACAGACCCTGTTCAAATCCTGTGCCGTCGATGCCCGGAGTCACGAGCACTGCATGCGGTCGTGTGGCATCCGTGCGAGTATCACCGAATAGGGTCCCGACGTGTGTGAATGTGCTCGAAACGATCGCGCGATATGCGTCCCTGGTTTTACTCGGGGTTCCGAGAGGGGTCAGCAATTCGATGTCGTAGGAACTTTGAAGCACCGTAAGCGACTCGCTCGTGAACGCATCGCTTTTGATCAATACTGCGGTATAGCGCGGGTCGAATTCTGCCCACCCTTCGCCCGCGTTCGTTTCTCCAACCGCTCGCCATCCCTCCTCGACACAGACTTTCTGACCAAAGTGCTCGAATGAGCGGTAGGATTCGCTCATCCACACACGGTAGCCGTGGGATCCCGGTTCGGCAGGAGCATTCGGCGGCGGATAGCAGGGCAGGCGCACCGCGACATACAGAATCGCGAGGATTATCGAGGCGGCTATGCCGTAGCGGAGGACCTTTGATCTCATCCCGTTGTAGAGTTTCGGCTTGCGCTACGCGCTCGCCTCCGCTGGATAAGATATAAGTGGTTCGACCTTAAAAATATTCATATACCTAGGCCTATTCGAAGAATAAGCCGAAACCTCACAACCGGACGTACAAAGCGGATTATACCCCTAGGGCAGGCGCTTCTTCCTCCGAAGCGGTACAATTCCCCCATATGAATAAAAGCCTTGTCATAGGGATAGTGGTCGTCGTTCTTTTAGTAGCCGGCGTCTTTTATTTCTTCAATCAGCCGGAGATAGCGAACGCGGACATGCTGATCGAGGGCGACTACGACGCTCCCAATCTCGTCCTCGCGGACGGCGCGACCTTGACCGTGAAAGGGAATCTGCTTATCGACAAGACCATCGCCTGCACCGACGGCGCGCTCACGATCATCGTCACGGGCGTCACCACTTTGAACGGAAAGCTGCAGTGTAACGGCGACAAGGGCGGGATATCGCTCGTTGCTGAAGGCGGTATCGTCATGGCAAAAAACGCGGTCGTTGAATCGAGCGGAAACGTGCAGTTCGTATCAAACGAGGACCTGCTTCTCACGACCGAAGAAGAGATCAACGCGAAATTCCACGAAATAGGTACGAATAGCGGCGGTGGTGTACGCGTCGGACCTCTTACGTCCGCAGGCGGGATGAACGCAACCGCACCGGCGATCGAGGGGAGCATCTTCGGAAACCTTATACCGGTCGCGCACGCTGACGGCCCGGTCGTGATTTCAGGCAAGATGTCGGTCGCGACACCACCCCCGGGCATCAAGAGACTGGTCATTTTCGCCTTTCCGGACGCGACCGAAGTCGCACTCGCGGACTTCGAGCTTGCGGGACCTGACGGCAGGAAAGGCGCAGACGATAAAGCAGCGAATTGCTCAGCGAAAGGTAAGGACGGCGAGGATGCGTTCCGCTTTACGGCGGTCGCGCCGAACCTGAAGGTCAATAACTTCACGCTGAATTTGGGCGCAGGCGGCGCCGGAGGAGATGCGGAATCGAAGGCGGATTGCGATGTCGCGCGTGCGGAAGGCGGAAAAGGCGGAGATTCAGGCAACTTCAAGATGATCGGTTCCAGTTCCTTCTCGATAGACGGAGCGTTTAACATACATCCGGGTAACGGCGGAGCGGGCGGCGGCGCCAAAGCGGTAGGCAAGGACGGCGCACAGAATGAGAAGGGCGGAGACGCCACTGCGATCGGCGGTCGCGGTGCGGACAACAAGAAAGTCATGCACATGCAGGGTACGGTTGCGGGCGCGGACAACATTCGCGTCGGTGACCTGGTTGCGGGGGCTGGCGGTTGGGCATCTGCGCAAGGAGGCAAAGGCGGCGATGCTGACCAGTGCGGCAAGAACGGGGCGATCGGCGGCAAAGCGTCCGCAACCGGCGGCCGCGGCGGTGATGCACGGCTCACGCTTTCGGGGGGTTCCCGCATGGAACTCGCGTCCGATATAGGCGGCACGGGCGGCGGAGTGGACTCTGTTGGTGGAGCCGGAGGCGCCGGGGGTTCATGCGGGCCCGATAAGAAAGGCGGCAACGGAGGCAACGGGGGTGCTGCGAGCGCGACTGAAGGAAAAGGCGGAAGCGGGAAGAACGGGAATGCCTCGGACGGCGCGAATCTTGCGGAGGACGGCGGCAATGGCGGCAATGGCGGTGACGGATGCCCCGAAGGAAAGGGCGGTAAAGGAGGAGCGGGGGATCCGGAAGGCGCTGATGGTGCCGACGGCAAGAATCTGTGCGTCGTCGAGGAAGACAAGCCGACGGGCGTGGTACCGGGCGGAGGAGGCACGACTTCGGGCGGTACTTCCGGAGAGGGTTCGCAAACCATCCAAGTCGTGAAATATCAGGGCAAATATCTTCCTGTTGATCAGCTCATTATCGAGAGCGAACAGGGTTGTGACGGAGGACAGGCGCACTGGCACGCTGCTACGGGCGTCGTCACTGCGACCGACGGCTCGAAAGTCCCCGATCCGGGTCCGCAGTGCGGCTACGGAAAAGTTCGCGATAATCCGGCGTTTGATCTCAAAGTACAGGTGAATTTCCGAATCCAGTAATCCTTTATCAGAGGGGCAGGGCCAGATAGTCACTGTTGACTTTTTCTACATTCATGCTACAATAGTACACGTAGGAATATTCTCATGGCCCGTCTTGAAATAGCGCCCTTAAAGGGTTTGAAAAGGACTCCCGATGCAGCCCCCGAAGCTGCAGGGTATGCCGCGTTTCAGCGGGATGTTCTTGCACTTTCTGGTGTCCTTCGGAGGCGGGCGGGTTCGCTGTGCTTTAACGCTGCAGATGCGGACGATCTGGTGCAAGATACATTTGAAAAGGCACTTAGAAAGTGGACTCAATTCGAAAAGGGAACCAACCTCCGTGGCTGGCTTTTCACCATGATGACGAATCTCCACTATGATTCGATTCGAAAGAAGCGGAGACACGGTGAAGTCGAGGACGATGGTAGGTACAGCTCGGCGCTTTCATCGCAACCGAATCAAAACGATTGGGTAGATGTCCAAGATCTGAAAGCCGCTTTCGTTCACCTGTCACCCGACCATCAGGAGGTACTGCTTGAAGGTTACTGGCAAGGATCCCAGGAAGAAGCAGCGGAAGCGATCGGTAGCCCGGTCGGAACATACAAATCCCGCGCGAATCGCGCGAGAAAACACCTTAGGTCCCTGCTTGGGGATTCTGAATAACTTAATTGCACACCACCTGAAGGGTGTGTTCCTTTGATCCGCCTAAGGAGAGCGTCGTGGTTTTTCCGATGAGTGACTCGCCGTTGAAGGTGATGTCGTCGACTCCTGATAGATGGAATGTCATAGTAAAGCCAAGCGAAGAAAGTCGGAGCGAGCCGGGTGATGTTCCGTCCACATCAAAAGAAAGGGGAGGAAGGACAGCGGTACCGGATGCGCCCGATACGATAGGGCCGTTCGGTAAGGAAAGACCGGGAAGCGGGGGGAGCGATCCTGATGCCTGGATCGTGTTGCATCCGTCGTTCTTGATCTCGATCGCAACCGCCGTCGTTTGAAGCGCCGCAAACGCGAGGGCAAGCACCGTGATGATCCCCAGGGGTCCTTTCGCTGCGCTGAAGATCTTGCCTGCTAGCGACGCCGCCGAGCCGCCGCTCTCGCTGTTCACATCAAGTTCCGCGGATATCCGCGCGACTTCGCTCTTCAGATCATTCCATTTTTTTAGAAACAAGAGGAGCGCTGCTTTCCGTTTTTTCTCTTCCTCGGTATTCTCCGGCATCGCCTCTGCCGACAGTTCGATGACCGCTCCTTGCTCCGCCTTCTCCAGTAGGTCGAGATGTTTTCCGTACTCCGCGAGTTTCGCATCGAGCGCGGGGTGTATGCCGCGGAGCAGCGTTTTTACTGACTTCAATTTCTCGATGGTCGTCGCCGACTCCGAAAAAACGCTCTCGACGGCCGATAGCTTCTTTCTGATGTCTTTTGGGGACATGAGGACAGTATACTCCCGTGATATAGTTGTGAAATTACAGGATTGTCTTCGTACATGAAACATATCTGGCTTTGGATCCTTCTTGCACTCATCGTCATAGGAACAGCAGTCGCGTTCATTCCCGGGGAGTGGAAATCGGCAGAAATCGCGGATGTTACCGGCGGGACTCGGGAAATCGAACTTCAGCCGAAGACCGTGACGGTCAAGGACGGCAAAGAAGTCACCTATAGGATAGCGAAGCCCTTCGAGGTCGCGGTCGCGGCGGAAGGCTTGGGCAAAGCGCGCTTCATGGCGATGTCTCCTGACGGGCGTATGTTCGTGCCGGACATCGTCAATTACAACCTTTCGCGCGAAGGGAAGGTCTATGTCTTAGGGGATTGGAATGAAGAGACGAAGCGATTCGAAAGCAAGGATGTATACCTCTCTGGGTTACGCGGTCCGAATTCGATCGCGTTTTATCGTGATCCGAGCGGCAAGGATTGGCTGTATCTTGCGCTCACCGCGAGCCTCGTTCGCTACCCCTACAAGGCGGGCGATACTAAACCCTCCGGACCTGCGCAGGTCGTCACCGAATTCCCGAATACCCAGACGCCCGGCGAAACATCAGTGGTCTGGCACATCACCCGCACCATCAAATTCCATGAGGGCAGGTTGTATGTGGCGATCGGCAGCGGCTGCAATTCCTGCGAGCAGGAGGAGGGCGATATGCGCGCGATGGTGATGGTTATGGATCCGGATGGTTCGAATAAGGAAGTGTATGCAGACGGATTGCGGAATTCCGTCGGCATGACCTTCAAGGGGGATACCATCTATGTCACAGCAAACGGCGTCGATCACTTGGGTGCGGATGCGCCGGATGAGCTTATGCATGAGCTTCAGAAAGGGAAGCACTATGGCTGGCCGTACTGCTGGCAGTCCGACGGCGTGTTGCACGAAGAGACTCCTGACCGCTGGAAGCGCCGCGTACCGTGCACCGACGTTCCGCTTGCGTTCACGGCATTCCCACCGCATTCCGCCCCCTTGGGACTTGAGTACTTCGAAGACGCGCATCCCGTGCTCGACGGTTCTTTCCTGGTCGCGCTCCATGGCTCGTTCCAGCCGGAGGTGGGGAGCGGCTATCAGATCATCCGGGTATCCGAATCAGGCAAGAAAGACGTATTCATGGACGGGTTTCAGGCGGCAAATTATGCCCAGCTCGGGCGGCCAGTCGACATACTGCAGCGAGATGCGAACTCGTTCTTCGTCACCGACGATTTCAACGGGATGATCTATCTCATCTACGCTGCGGAATAACAATTCGATTCACTCTCGTTATTACACGAGCGCCGCGCCAAAATAGGCACCTATCGCGTACGTCGCGACCATCGCGATGATCCCACCGAGAGTGACGCGCAACACCGCTTTTCCGATGGGTGCGCCTCCCGCCCATGCGCTCAAGGTACCGGTCGCGATAAGTGCCGCAATGACGGCTCCGAACGCGACGGGGATCCGGATCTCATCCGGCGGAAGGATGATAGCAAGCAGAGGGATGACCGCACCCGCGAGGAAGGAGCCTGCGGAAGCAAGCGACGCCTGGACGGGATTTGCCAGCTCGTTCGGGTCGATCTTCAACTCCGCCTCCACGTGCGCCTTGAACGCGTCATGCGCGGTCAATTCCTCGGCGACCTTGCGCGCGGTATCGCTCGAAAGTCCTTTTTTCTCATAGATGCCGACTAATTCTGTGAACTCGTGTTCAGGATACTCTTCAAGTTCTTTTTTCTCTTTCTTGAGGAGCGCCCGTTCGGAATCGCGGGAGGATGAGACGGATACGTACTCGCCGACCGCCATCGACAGCGCACCGGCGACGATGCCCGCGATGCCCGTCGCGAACAATACGCCGCTTCCGACGCTCGCGCCGGCAACACCGAACACCAGACCGGCGATAGACACGATGCCATCGTTCGCACCCAAAACCGCCGCCCGCAGCCAATTCAGGCGGGATCCCGCGAGCGGGGTGTGATATTCGGGATGATGCATGCGGAAAGTATAGCTTGCCTTTACTAGGATGCTTTCGCGTCGACGGGGACTTCAGCCATGGTGATTTTCTTCATCCTATGGCGAATCCAGAAATATCCGACCACGGATGAAATGACGTTACCGGCGACTATCGCCGTCCACACTGCCCAAATGTGGAGATCGAAAACATTGGTCAGGACATATGCGAGCGGGATGGTCACGACACCAAGCCGCAACAAAAAGAGCCAGAATCCGGACCATGATTTGCCGAGCGCCTGAAAGGAGCTTGCTTCGACGAATGCGGCTGCAAGGAACCCGTAGGAAAGCGCCACGATCCAGATGTATTGCATCGTGTATGACGTTACGGTGGGATCAGACGTGAATGCTGCGATGATCCACTTGCCCCCGATGATCGCAAGCAGTCCGATCGCAAGCGCCGCGCCGACGCCGTAGGCGAGGGCGGTCTTGAACACCCGCTCCGCCCGATCAAGGTCTCGCTTACGAATCTCAAACCCTACAGTCTAATCATGGTGTTAAATTCGATTACTAATTTCAACGATTTTATGACAAAAAAGCTACTTTGGGCGCCGCTTTTCCTCTTGCTGGGAGTCTTCGCTGCCGCACAGGCAGCCACGGTGCCTGTTGCAGGCAAGATTATCGCTCTCGATGCCGGGCACGGCGGAGGCGACACCGGGGCGATCAATATCAAAACGGGCGTCAGAGAGGCGGATGTAAATTGGGATGTCGTTCAGGCACTAAAGACTAAATTAGAGGCGCTAGGCGCACATGTCGTGGTGGCCGACAGGCTTTCGACTCGCAAAGCTCGCGTTGACGGCGCAGCGACTAAGTGCGCCGCGCTTGACCTCAACAACGACAACGCTGCCGATGGGCGCAAGTGCGACATACTTGTTTCGGTGCATCACAACGGGTCAAGTGACCCAACGCATGGTATTCATAGCCCAGCATCTCGCTACCTACTTCAAAGAGAATTTGAGGGTATCCAAGGCTCTGTCGGACTGGTGTATCGAGAATCTGGGAACACTCGAGGTGAGTGATCAGGAGAACGAATTCGAGAAGAAGAAGTCACTCCAAGCAACCCTAGTAAAGAAGGAAAATGAGTACAAGGAGCTCGTAATGATGAAGGCGAAGGGGCTTATAACTGAAGATGACTTCTTGCAGGTTAAAGAGCCCGTGAGGCTGGAAATTGAGTCTATAAAGGGTCATCTAGCGTCACTGGGCCATGTAGATCCAGCAAGACTAGAAAGAGCACACAAAGCATTCAACCTTGCTCAAGGCATCGATGAAGTGTTCACAAATGGAAGCATTGAAGAGAAGAAATCAGTTCTTTCAGAAATTGGCTCGAACCTAACACTTAAAGACAAAAAGCTCAGTGTTTCCAACGCAAAAATGTACGAGGCCATCATAAATGGTCTACTTACGGCAAAAACAAAAAACACTCGGTTCGAACCTGAAAGTATCGTTGATACATCAAGTCGAAACGAGGTTTTTGTGGACGTCTGTCCAACTCTGCTCTAGTATACGATTTCGCTCGTACCTATTTCGCCCGGAATCCGAATCCCTGATCTCTCGCGCCTCGCGGACTCGGCGCTCGCCCCGAGCCCTGTCCGCACTTCTTTTTCTTTGTTTTTCGC